>TARA_B100000749_G_scaffold280853_1_pt1 | contig 14014 bp, 19 predicted proteins | sample TARA_B100000749 | Tara Oceans TARA_B100000749 (sample SAMEA2621232) | marine metagenome | biome: marine biome (ENVO:00000447); feature: mesopelagic zone (ENVO:00000213); material: "saline water (ENVO:00002010), including plankton (ENVO:xxxxxxxx)" | depth 800 m
ACAGAGCTACACCGCTACAAATCCATAGCGTCCATCCTTCCATGGTTCCCCTAACTACATTCTTGCCAATTTTTGTTACTAATTTTATGAGATGCATAAATAGGCACAGTTAAATCTGATTCAGTTTCTTCAATGTTTTTAGTTAGCTCCTTAGTCCAAAAAGTAACGTCCTTTGTTGGAACAGAAAATAACCAACTATCATGAACTAAACAAAGAAGATGAGCCTCTGAGTCTTTAGTTCTCTCATGTAGACGTACAGTCATTTTCTTCATGAGATCAGCGGCGCTTGATTGAATAACGTTATTAAATGCCTTGAAATGAAACCTATAAGGCATGGACCGTATTCTTCCGAAAAGATTCTTGACGTATTTTAACTTACGTAAAGTATCTGATGCTCTCCAAGCAGTACGTTTTAATTCAGGAAATTCGCTATGGTAACGTTTGTATGCTTTAGAGCCCTCTATCTCACAGTATTCATCTATAGTAAGTCCTTCTGGTACTTTACTAAAATCAAAGGCAGACTTTAACATCTTTATGGTTTTTGGTTCTCCCATACCATAGGCAGAACCCAAGCTAATCCCTTTAGCTGCTTGTCTTGGTATATTACACTCTTTCCCCATCATCACATAAAAATCAGTAGTGGGATCATTTTGATACGATTTTAAAATTCTAGGATTCTTTGTATAGTGTGCAATGATCCTGTATTCAATTTGCTTTAAGTCAAAGTCAATAAAAGTCTTACCCTCACCTGGAATAATATAAGACTTGGCCATAGAGGGTAATTGTTGCATGTTAGGAGAAGCGCAAGACATTCTACCTGTACGTACAACTTGATTAAAACTACAATTAAGGTACGCCGGGTTGTCTTTAGAGCATTTAATAATATAAGGAACAACAAACCCCGTCCATAGTTTATAGGTCTCTCTGAACTCTTGAATTAGCTGTATAACCTCGTGTGGGGCCTTAGAAATACCCATATATGCTTTTAACGCTTCTTTGTTGTAAGAAGGTTCACCTTTCTCTGTTTCTTCTACAACAGGTAAACCGTAATGATTATATAGCAAATTGTAACAATCAGAATTAGTATGCGGCTCAATAAGAAAACCCGTTAAATTCTTTATCTCCCATTTAATACTATTTAGTCTTTCTCTAAATTTCAGATAGTCTTCAGCTAACTTAGGAATATCAAGCTGTAATCCCCTATCTTCTGTTATTTTAAGTATAGAAGTGACTCTTTGTTCGGTTTCCCAGACACTACAGCTTTCCTCTGGGAGAAGGCTTTTAAGTACTTGATATAGCTCTCTAGCATCTATAACATCTTGTCCTGCGTATGGAACCATTAAAGATAAGGGGATTACTCCATAGTCTTGACATTTTCTATTTCCACCTGGAGTAAATAAGTAAGATCTAAAAGCTTGTTCATAGTGCTCAACGTCTCTATATAAGTAGTCATGTACAAGATGCTTTAATGCGTATCTAAACCTATCGGAGTCTATGAGTTTAGCAAGAGTTATCAAGTCTATTAAATTAATTCCAGAGCAATCAACACCTGCCGAGATAGTTCCAACATGGGCGTCGTATTTAACATTAGAATTAACCCAATTCTCAGAACATTGTACAAGTCGTTGAAGGTACTTATTACACTTTGGAATATCTAAGTTAGACTCGACATCCAACATATTTCTTTGACGCAAAGGCATGTAATACGAATTTTTATGATCATCCCAAGAAAAAGCTGCTCCTAGTATTTGACAGTCCTTCCAAGGGTTTAGAGAATTAATATCATCTTGACCCGAAGTTGTTTCAAAGTCTAAATAAAGGTCTGTAATACTCTTAGGGATATGTGGTAATTCATCCAGACTCTGTATTAGGATCTTGTTTCCGTCGTATCTCTTCATTTTTTACCTTTTCAAGCATCTTAAGGAACTGCTGCTTTGCGTCTTCTTTTTTAATCTGTGGAGCATTAATCATTAATTGGCAGAGTGGATGAGTCTTTTTAAATTTCTCATGCCATTCAGTTGCTCTAGCAATAACCATATCGTAATAGAGCACTTCCCATCTTAGAATTTCTGGATTCCAGTTAATAATACAATAGTTAATAGTGTAGCCAACTCTAAATTCTTCTTCAGTCATCACAGCACCACTCATCAAGAGGTAGGGATACCAGATGAACCTCATCACACTTCTTACATCGATATCTTATCTCATTCGCTAATATTCTTGATATACTAACATGCCTAGGTTTACAACCACAAGACACTTGTCTTCGTATATTAGAAGAATGAATGTCTTTAACTAGCCCACATATATTACATTCCACCTTATAATCACGACCTCTCTTCTCAAGAATATGAAAAGGCCCAATATTATCTCCGGCTTTTAAAGTAGTTTCACACATGCAGTGCTGCTGTGGATTTTCATAGTCTTTTCCACATAGAGTACAACGAAAGACTAACTTTTGCTGTATCATACTATTCTTGCTCCTCCATAGATTCAACCACGGTTCTTAATTTAAGTTGTGCCTCCAATAAAGGAAGTGAGAAAGAAAGAGGGGACTCATCTAGTGCTAATTCATTGTCCAATAATAGGCCAGTGAGTTGAGCACTTAGAATAGATAAGGCATATTCAAACTCAGCTTTATTTTTCATTTCTAACATCATAATGCACCTCTTCTATACGTTGCAAGGTCTGTAGTAGGGCTAATCCAGTTGACTCAAATTTGTATAATAGTACTCCTTCATAGTTTTGAATTAAATTAGGGTAACGTGCAATATAGGCGGGAACCCCTCTAGAACTCAAACCTTTAAGTATCTTCTTTTGATGGGGTTCCAGTAAAGTCTTCACTCCCTTTAATTCGATCCAGCCACAATAGAAGGAATGTGCAATATATAAATCAGGCCATCCAGGTTGTTGGTATTGTTCTCCATGCGTATTTAAAACTAAGGCATTACACCTTCGTAACATCTTAACTATGGTCTTAGCCCACTCATTCTCTGTCATGTAACTTTTTATCCCTATAGGTTAATAGTAGCACCACACTAAACAACTTTTCTATCTCAGTTAACAATTTAATTGAGGGTTGCCTCATGTCTCTTTCTAAGAGAGAAATATACCCTTTAGTCACCCCTATCATTATTCCGAAGTCCTCCATATTTAGTTCATTTTCATCTCGTATGCTTTTGATAGTAACACCACATTTCACTTTTTAGCCCCTATACAGAGCTTCATGAGTTCTATCTGAGCTTCAAGACTTTCTTTCTTTACAGTAAGGCCGATTACTTTTGCTTCTAAAGCACTTTTATTCTCCAAGTACTCCGTATATTCATCTAAATCTGTCTCAGCCCTTTCAAGTATTGCTTCAGTAGTATTAATTTCTATGTGTAATAGCTTATCCCCATAATTAATATACTTTGCAAACAATATAAACTGCTCTGGTGTAAGTCCGCCTCTAGAATTCTTCATAGTTAGGTCTTCCTTCCAATCCATCTTTTTCTCGTATTTCTTTTAGTAACAACGTAAACTCTCTTGTCTTACGGTGAAATGTTTTCTCCCTTTTTAAAGCTTTCTGTCGAATTAGAAAAGATAATAGCTCTCTAGCTACGTCTTGTGGGTACGCTAATATGTCTTGAATAAAGTATACTGTAATTTCATCTGTTGCTAATAAATTCTCAACAAACTCTCTAGGGTGAGGAACCTTTTTAAGTATTCTGTGTACAACGGCGGTCTTGTCTAGGATATTTTCTGATTTAAATAGGGACGCACTATACTCTCTATATCCAAAAGAATCCTTGCTATACTCTGCTTCTAAAAAGTCACAGATATAATCCACATGACAGTTTCTAACGAATATTTCCTGCTCTCCATCTTCTCCAGCTTCGTTGTATGAAAATGTTCTTGCTGCCAAACTTGCAGAGAGCCTAGCAAGTTTTTCTCTAATACTACCCCTATCTGCTATAGGGATATCATCAGAAAATTTAGACGAAAACGTACTAGCTTTATTATGGACGTATTCTTCATCGTCGAAGATAGCAGTGTCTCTCGTCCAAGACCATAATACAAGTTCACGACATAGATCTGAGTTATACTTTATTGGATATTTAATCTTCCCAAAAGGAATATCATTAATATCTACCTCATTCCTTTCAAAGATAAAACAAGCATCAAACCTTCTAATGTCTTCAGGGTGTACAATTAACTCCCTTATAGCCTCAAGTCCATAGTTATATGAAGATAGGGGCCTATCCGATCTAGGGTTTGAAAGTCCAATTAACCGAGTACGAGCGTGAGTCTGCCGTTTTCTAATCTTTGTAATCTGCGCTATCCCACCTGAGCGCATTTCTGTTAAAGCAGAGAATACTTCTGGATGCATGCCCTTTAGCTCTTCTAAGATAACAAGTCTTTTATCATGTGTAGGTATCACACCCCATGATATAAAATGCCTATTACTTATGTCATCTACTCCACCCTTTAATCCTGCGACAGATGCAGTTTTACAGTCTACCTTCTCTCCTAATTGGTAATGATCCATTAAAGAGTCAACTGTACGACTTTTACCCTGTGCTGAATCCCCAACAATTAATATTTCAACCCATCCCTTTTGTTTCTTTTTGCCTTCAAAGTCTATAAATAAAGGGGAATGGTATGCTAAATCTACCGCCAGATGCATAGCTTGTCTTCTATATATCTGAGTTACATTAGCAGCAAAATCTAGATAAATATCTTTAAGCTTCTCACCAAGACTTTCTTTAGTCCACTCCTCAGGTTGGAAGATCTTTAAGATTTCCATATCATTACATTGATAGTTTGACAGAGAATCAGTAGCCTGCTTATAGTCGGATATTAAGAAACAAGATTGTTGTGTTTTAGGATGTGGATACATTCTACCACTAAAATCGTATGTTTCATTTAAATCTAACCCTTCTCCAATGCAATAGGCTATTTGCATAGAACGTTCTGTTGAACGGTTACTGATATCTAATTGCTCGGATAGGCGTACTTCTTCAAAATTGTAACTTTCTTCAGTTTCAAACGAGCATTTACGACAAGTTAAAGGGATTTTAACTGCGGACATTAAAACAAATTTCTGTCCCTTCTTAGGCGCTCCAATCATTTCAATTAATTCAGGGGACTCATTAGGAATTGAAAATATTTGATCTTCTTGAGAGAAGTTAACGGGGCATATATCACAAAACTTTTCACTTCTATCGCAAAGCACTTTAAGGGTTTTAGGAATAGAGAATGGAGAAGTGTCTAATTGAGAAGTAACTCCTTTGAATGTTATTCTTTTCCCCGTGAAATTGGCATGAACAGCTTGAGTGAGTTTCGTTTCCAACGCTTCTTCATTGGAGAGTATTTGAGTTGCGGGGAGCTGAAACACCCACTCTTTTGTGGAATGAAGTACTTCCAACAAATCCCCGCCTTCTCTGATGAAATCGTTAATGTCTCCTTTCGGATATGCGCTTTCATCAAGAGGTAATTTACAAATATAAACGCTCTCAGCAACGCGAGAAATCTTTTTAGCATGTTTTTCACTTGCTTCCCTTCCAGCGAAATCAATATCTAAACAAATCCAAACTTTGCATCCTCTAAACTCTTCTATCAGCTCATTAGGGAGACTAGCTTCACCTTGGGTACAACAAATTGCTCCTATTCCATGAGGATTTAAAAGATTAGCAGCTAAAATAGCTTTCATCTCTCCCCCACAAAGAAGTATCTGATCGTATTGTAGTTGTTCAATGGGAAATAATCTGGGTACTTTTCCAAAACCCGATTGATTGATTGTCTTACTTGAACTAGCTCCCGGTTTATACTTACGAATATTAACACAGTATCCTGAGGGATTAAAGATAGGAATCATTAACCTATCCTTAAATACCCCTATACGGTAAGATTCCATCATTTCTTCTGTAATGCATCTATACTTAAGAGCATCAACAAACTGCTTTGAGGTAGGCTGTCTTAGTTCTTTAACCCCTTTATCAATAGTATCAGGAGGAATAACTTTATCAGGAGTTGGGTTTAGTTTTTGATTTAAGGTATAAAATAGATTCCTAGCAGTGTATCCTAGTTTTTTTGCTAGATAATCTATAAAGCGTACAGAGGTATTGCACCCGTAGCACTTAAACATCTTAGACTCTAGGTATATAAAACCACTAGGAGATTTATCTGGATGGAACGGACATACAACTTTAACCTTCTCTCCATCTTCTTGATATTGTATTGTAAACTCTCGTAAAGCCTGTAGAGGATCAAACTGCATAATATCCTTACTTTATTTTCCTTACTAGTGACTCATTCAAGGAATGCGATTATCCGTAACCTTCAAGCCTTCTTTATACAGGATTCACAGGCTCTGATTTTACCTAAAGAAAGAGTATTCTCTTTCCATTTTCTACATATTGAACAGAAGTTTTTAAAGCCTAATACTCTCTTTCCTGGTCCCCTGGATCTACCTGCAAGACCTGCTTCTTTCCCGGCTACCACCCGTATGTTATGACTATTAATCTTCTCACATTTTTTGCATTGTGTGCCTGCTAAAATCCAGAGAGAAGGATCTTCTACTTTATTATTGCAATTTGGACAGACATGTTTAAGGGCGCTAATCTCCTTGATCTGTTTCTGTTTTCTTCTCCATTTCGTATAGAAGATCCTCCACCTATCTTCATCTATTAAACGTACTACTTCTATATAGGTTAAGCCATATCTTTCTGGATGAGACAAACCTAAATGACGACGCCCTGTTGTTTGATAATAATTCTTAGCGGGGGGTCTTGGCATTTACTCCTCCTTCTATGCAATATACTCAATCGTTCCCTTACTGCCCCTACCTCAATGATCCTGCCCCGGACTTGAACCGGGAATCTAAGTTACTTTATTCACTTCATCTTACCGTTCGACTACAGGATCAGTCTCTTTACGAGAAGTCGCTATTAAGAGTTTCCACCTCTGCTACATCTTCCTCACCTAAATCAAATTCAATCATTCGAGATACGTGTAACTTTTTATATGTCTCAAATAGTTCTTTGTTCCTTTCTACAATAGCAGGATCTACCCAAGGATTTAAAGAGTTGGTAATATCAAATCCTTTCCAGGTTCCAAGTTGACCGACAACGTCTTTAACAGTTGCCTGGAATCGGCAACAATAAATAGGTGCTCGCCGTACTTGCAGCAGTGATCCATACATAGAACCCGTCGTGTACTCCCCACGAGAGAACGACATTAACATTGGTAATTCAGCTACATCTGGATTATCCACCAATGTAATGTAATTAAGATGTTCGCAGTGGACTATCTTATATTCATTATTCTCTGGACAAGCTTCTCGCCTAGTATCCTTTCCTTTTGCTTTCTTAGCGATTTCTCCGTTTTCATCAAAGGATGATTCTCGAATAGGAGAAAGCTGTCCTTTCATTTGAAGAGGATTCCATGTAAACCAACTTCTGAAGAAGAAGATAGGTGTAAATTCAATTGGCTCTTGAGTATCTTCTGATTGTCCACCTCCAATCTTAATTAACATTGGTAAGACAACAATATCTCCATCAGTATATGGAGGTTTAACTGGTGGACCCGTCATTGTCTGCACAATCTTAATCATTGGCGGACGGACGACTTTAAGAATCTCACCTGTACCAAAATCTTCCTTCTCGTAACTGGTAAGATAAGAAGGTCTCTCCACACCAATCACTTTACGATTGTTATTATCAATATTACTGTCTTCAGCATTCATCAGTTCAGTCGCCATTGTCTGTTCTTTCCTCTTTTTGATTGTTTAAATATAAAAAGAATCAACTAACTCTTTACCTCAAACTCCTTTCATAATCGGATCTTTGATACTAGAATTGGTACACTCCCTGAAGCATAAAATAATAAACCACAGTAATAGCTATACCCCAAAAAAGGAAGAGCTTTATAGTAAAAGCAGCTACTGCCCTTGTTTCCTTATCCAACTTAATACGCTCTGTCTTAACTTTCATATCTTCGACCCTTTCTTTCAAAAACATTACTTACTTTACATTCTGCCATGTACGGTATTTAACTATCTGTAGAATTGTAGAGGTAGTGACATTAAATTTATCGGCCAACTCTCTAGTATTGCTTTTGGCGTATGACTCCCTATAGTAATTAGCACGAATATACCTGACATTCTCCTCTGTTAACTTAGCTACTCGACTATCCTCTCCAGCCGTTGCATAGAAACTCTTTAATTCATGGTAGACTTTAGGTTTTGGTACTTTCTTTATCATTACTCTGTAATCCCTTTCTTCTTTCTAAATGTGATTTTAGGTAATCCACGCATCGAACTAGGTTCAATCCCTGCAGGAGCTGGTTCTCCTCTTGCCATTATCTCAGTGCAATAAGATTCATAAGCCGGATAATGAACTCTTACTAGCTCCTTCTCATACACGTCCTCAGGAATCTTTAAGGCTTTCATCATAGCCCTATACTTCTCAGGATTAGATACTAACTTAGGCGGAGTTGCGGACATACGAATATTGACAGTTCCAGTCGTATGTTCCGTTTTCCAACTTTTAACACCTTTCTGTAATAGAATAAGGCATAACATAGCTTGAATCTTTGAAGAGAACTTTTCTAAGGACTTTCGTATTTCGTTAAGGTATTCAACACTTTCCCGAATAGCGTACCCTGTATCTAAAGCATCTTCAACATTTTCCGTTTCCAGATCACTAAGTCTAGTTGTCCACTTATTAAACAACGTCATACAGTCCACATATAGTTCTTTATCAATATCCCTCATTCAGCTACCTTTCATTTACTTTTCTAAGGTTGTTAACTTATCAATAATTCCTTGAACCACTACTTTAGTTTCTAAATCCTTTTCAAACTTCTTAAGAACTAAAAGCAGTTGAAGTAAGTCACTTTTACAGAGATAGACCTCTCCCCCGCTAGTAATAGATCTTAGGTTTTTTGACATTTAAAAGACCCCTTTCCATTCTCTTTCGATAGGCAGTGGATTTTGTTTAGAATGATCATAGGGTAGATCATACCTACTCGCACAGATAGGTCCGTATCCTCTAAATACAGATTCCTCATTAGTCAATTCTCTCTTACAGAAGCAACAAATACCTTTCTGTTTTCCTTCCTTGGCTATGCATTCAAACGGAGCTTTACTTAGTTCTACAATGAACTTAATAAGTTTATCAGAGGCTTTACTAGTAGGGTAGAACATATCGTCCTTAATGTATCCGCACCTACCATTATCATTTTTTACTCTAAGCTCCCCTTCGTGTATGTATATCTTACATAAATTAAAATGAAGAGCAGGATACTTTAATTCGGACTTCATAAAGGACGCTATCATGTCTTTTGTAAAATCAACAGTAAGCTCTACCGAGTCTATTTCATCAACCTCTTGAACTAGTTTATAAACCCAAAACCATTGAGAATCAGATAGCCTATTATACTTTCTATGAGAAGCTATCAATCCACTACTAAAAGTACTAGGTTTCTCCCTATTCTTACGATTCAAAGAAGCCATAGCGTCCGACATAGACAACGTACAAACGATACGCTCCCCTGTTTTAGGATTCACTACTTCGTGTCGGTCCATATTTAATACTCCGTAAGATCAATAGATGAGGAAATAGTAGTTGCATGTTCATTTGCCATAAAGCGTGCGGCAACCTTAAACGCAAAGTCTTGAAAATCCCTACAGCAGTCTGATGCTTCCGTTATATAATGAGAAATCTCCTCTAATACTACTTTTTGATTATCAATATAGTCTATATGTAAATAGACCGTGTTTCTTTCCTGGTATCCACTTAACTGGGCTCCTCCCTTCAAGGGAGAATCAAAAACTTCTAAAGTAGGTTTTTCCTTTCCAAAAGTAAGATCCTCATTTTTAAGTGAATGCCAAATAGTATCAAACGTTTCTCTTTGGTATAATTCAGCAGCTCTAGACTGTATCCCCGCAGCTTCTAGAGCATTAATCATTCCACTAGCAGACTTAACCCCTCCGTTCTCCAAAGCCCTACACCATCCAACAGGTAATTCAATTGCTACAAGCCCTTTATGCTTTAGTTGCTCTTTAAGGAAAGAGCTGCTTGTTACGATTGCCGACTTTCCATAAATAGAATAGAAAGCTTTAACACAGGCCGTTGAATTTAGACTAAAGGAACTAAATTGAGATTCAAAGGTCGGTTCGATTAAATTAGCTATGCTACTAATAACGTGCTTCATAGCCCCATGATCTTTATTTAATATGCTAGTACAATGCCCCGCTATACTACCCGAATCAAGATTCCTCGATTCGTCTATTCTCATAGTATGATCACCATTGTAGTCCAAAAGAGAATTGTATCCTACTTTTTCCGCTACGAATACTCCTTGTCGGTAGAGGCGCGGTAAAGAACATGTTTTTTTCTTAAAGGTAGCAACTTTTTCCTTCCCAGTTACATGCAAAAAGTTCTTTCCTAAGTTATTTACGTAATCCTTAATAGCTTTATTTGCTGGAACAAAGATACGAGTATGTCCTTTACGAAACTCCACAGTATTAACAAACTCAACTTTAATCCTATTCCACACTTGATTAGACTGGTCAAGAGCATTACTAATAAACTCCCTAATAGCCATAAACTCGTCTGTCCAATCAATTTCCCCTGCCCCTGTAGAGTACGATGTGCTGTGTTCAAAGGAATCAAGATTACGATCAATGTGCCTATAACATACTCTATCAAACTGGCCTAGTTTTGAATCAACATGCTTGGCATAAAACTCATAGACATCTTCATCGGAAGTAACCGTAGGATTAAGTCCTTCTCTTAACAAGAGAATAATACCCATTTTCGCACCTGAACCAAATTGTCCAATCTTTACTTCGCCATCTCTGGAGTCTGATAGCCCTAAAATCTCAAAAGATTCCTGGGGTGCTATTCCTTTATTCTCAATCATCAAATAACTCATTAAGCGTTCACTTTCTTAAAGGGTGACTAAATAGCTCTACGCGGTAATATAGGGGCATACCCTACTCCCATCCCTAGGGTGGCCCCCTATAGTATGTTATCGGCATCCTAGCCTCAGGTCTTTAGAGAATCTTTTATTTACTTCAAGAATCTTTTTCGAGTATTTTTCAAGTTTTCCTCAAGTGTGCTTTTAAAGGTTCTTTACATATAGTATTCAAAAAGGATATAACTTTGCGTAGCCTTTCTTTACTAGCCATTGATTGATATTTCTATCCCCTAACCAGATTTCAGCTAACCATCGTCCATACTTACCCCTTTGATCTTTATAGGTTTTGACAATGACTTCCTTTTTAAGGATTAAATCCATAAGAATACTCTTTACTTCAAGCCCTTTCTCGCGCTCTGACCCCCGTGTTTCCCATGCATCTATTCCATACAATCTAAATCTATCTTCCATAAAATGACGAAAACCCACATCTACCAAAAGATCAACTGTATCGCCATCAACTACCTTCAAAACCGTGGCAGTGTATTCGTATTTCAATTTAATATCCCTATCTAAGAAGGCTTAAGTTGTTCATTTTCATTTAACGTTATCATATTATGTTCCTTAATAAAAGCCTCTAAATCTTTACGTGAAATTCTCCTATGCAAGCTACCGGGTATTCTCCACCCTGGCAACCACCCATCATCTACTAGCCTACAAACTGTCTTACTAGACATACTCAATAGAATTGATACTTCAGTTGTAGTTAAAATATCCTTTTTATTCCTCATAATATAGTTCCATCGATCTTCTCAAGAGAATCTTAACGCGGGTAGACTATCGTGTATATGGTGGTTGATTCGGGTGTCGTGTTTTACCCTTATGCTATACTTATCGGCATACCTTAGGCGGGAGAATACATAATCTCAGCACTTTGAGAATAGTATTCTCCCACCCCTCATAAAACTAGGATCTATCAAATTCTAGCGGCTGATGAATACGACCAAGGATATCCTTAATATTTGTTAAATCCATAGCAACCTCATGTTTTCCATCTACTCTCTTTTTAATTTCCATATCAATCGAATTTGGTACAACCAGATCCGTAATCCTTACCGGAACCCTAGTTCCCTTGCGATGGGATCGATCCGATGATTGGAGCCGAGTAGCCAATGACCATCCTTGAGAGTAGTAAATCATGTGATCGCAATTAGTTTTATACTTATCAGGATGCAACGGATTGTAACCTAAGAGGTTAAGGCCAACTCCACCAGCATCGGGATTACCAACTAATACTCTTGTATTCACATCATTATTGAACGCATTCTTAGCCCGGTCTTTTGCATCGTCCGACATGCTACCGTGAAACGCTACCGCTCCAATCCCTTCGAGTTCTAGTCTAGCTCGTATTTGCTTAATGGACGGAATCCACTTACTCCAAACAATAACCTTACTATTACTCTCAGCTTTCTTCGTGCTTTCATTCCATTGCAAATCTACTTTGATAAGATCGATCAGGGCTTCTAGCTTAGGATTAGGATCAAACCTATCGATCTGCCCTGAAGTTGCATCCAATTCTCCAAAGTCGTTGAACGTCTTATCGTATACCTTAAACCCTGCTGTAATTTGAGACAACCTTAGGAGTTTAGTCAATATATTATTAACTGTCATTTCTTTAGGTTGACTCGGATTGTACTCATTTTCTATTTCTAGATAGATCTGATTACAAACCTTATTATAGAACGTGATTTGTTCCGCTGTCATATCACACTCTACAACATCAAATACTTTTTCTGGCAAGTCGGGCAACGCTTCCTCTTTAGAAACAAAATAAGCTGTCCTAGCCAATCTTTCTTTTAACAAGGGAACATTGTCAAAGTCTACTATGGTTTTCTTTTTGGATATTGGATCTTTGTCATACTTAGCGTGAAACTCCTTAAAGGCGTTGTAATTAGAAAAACCACTTTGATACTTTCCTAAGAACTCCCATTGGCTCCAAAGATCGAATAGGCTATTAACATAAGGCGTTCCTGTTAAAACTAGACGATTGTTACTGGCGTCTCTTAAGGCATGAGCCGATTTAGTGCGTTTAGCCTTTTGACTCTTTATATAGTGGGACTCATCCAAGATAGCCCAGTCCCATTTTAAATCTGAATTCAAGTCTACCCCTGCCAACTTTTTAAGACATAACGCCTCCTGCGTTTGTCGGAGAGCACCGTACGAACAAATAACAAAGCTAATTCGTTCGTTTGCTGGCGACCGTACTAAGGCTTCTAAGAGTAGTTTTTCTCTATTGACTTTTGTACCTTTGATCACAATAGTTTTATGAACCATATCAAAGGGCACGAACTTCTCTAATTCTTCCTGCCAATTAGTTCTAATAGACTTTGGAACGACCAAGATAACCTTGGCATGTTCTATTCTATGTTTAATGGTATGATTAACAACTGTAGATATAGCCGTTGCTGTCTTACCTGTCCCAGGAACCATGAATAACGCCATGTTACCCGTACTAACTGCACAATGCCTAGGAACCTTTTGGAAGTCTAATAGTGGGAATTTAGAATTTTCTACAAACGGTTGGGGCTCGCTCTTGTTTACACTAGACGCTGGAAGTAGGGAATTAGGCAGTTTCTTTAGGGCTTTGAAGTCGGCTATAATCTTGGCATTCATATCCTGTCTTTCCGTTAAATCTAGGATATGTCGCACCTTTTGACTTGTTCTAGCATCACCCAACTTAATTTGTTGCAAGGGCCATATATCATAAAGTAGGGTAACGTTTGAATCGGTCAAAGGAAAGTGATAAAGGTGCTCTTTAATACGACGTTTTTCAAAGAAACGTTCCGGTAGCCTGGTGGCAGAATACGACGTTGGAGCGTAATAATTGGGGTCTCTAGTACCGTCCGAGTTCTTACGCGTTCGTAGTATTTCAAGAGTTGTGTAGTCAATACCGTCCGGTCGAACGCTGGTCTTGATGCTAACAATGTGATCTTTGATTGCTGTTGGGTCTATCTTCCTAAACCTAACTTTAGTAGATTCTGACAGTAGTCTCATGCTTTCCTTCTCTATTGGCTATACTCAAACTAAATTAGAACAATCGAACGCGGAT
>TARA_B100000749_G_scaffold49811_3_pt1 | contig 13990 bp, 10 predicted proteins | sample TARA_B100000749 | Tara Oceans TARA_B100000749 (sample SAMEA2621232) | marine metagenome | biome: marine biome (ENVO:00000447); feature: mesopelagic zone (ENVO:00000213); material: "saline water (ENVO:00002010), including plankton (ENVO:xxxxxxxx)" | depth 800 m
AGCCAGCACAACGCCGAGACTGCAACGCGGATCCCATTGGGCGCTGACCTGATCCAGGGTACCTGCATTGGCTGCTTCAACCAGGGTAACGAGGCTTGATTGCAGGCGCAGCATGATCGGCTGGGTTTCCGGATCGCCGAAACGGCAGTTGAACTCGATGACCTTGGGATTGCCGTCGGCGTCGATCATCAGACCGGCGTAGAGGAAGCCGGTATAGATGTTGCCTTCGGCAGCCATGCCGCGCACGGTCGGCCAGATGATCTGTTCCATGACCCGCTGGTGGACCTCGTTGGTCACCACCGGGGCAGGGGAGTAGGCGCCCATGCCGCCGGTATTGGGGCCGGTATCGCCGTCGCCAACGCGCTTGTGATCCTGGCTGGTCGCCATCGGCAGCACGTGTTCGCCGTCGACCATGACGATGAAGCTGGCCTCTTCGCCGTCGAGAAACTCCTCAATGACCACGCGTGAACCTGCTTCGCCGAAGGCGTTGCCGGCCAGCATGTCGCGCACGGCATCCTCGGCTTCCTGCAACGTCATGGCAACGATCACGCCCTTGCCAGCAGCCAGGCCGTCGGCCTTGATGACGATCGGTGCGCCTTTCTCGCGCAGGTAAGCCAGCGCGGGCTCGATCTCGGTAAAGTTCTGGTACTCGGCAGTTGGAATCTGGTGACGGGCCAGAAAGTCCTTGGTGAAGGCCTTGGAGCCTTCCAGTTGCGCGGCCCCGGCGGTCGGGCCAAAGCAGGGCAGGCCCTGCGCGCGGAAACGGTCAACAACACCAGCAACCAGCGGGGCTTCGGGGCCGACGATGGTCAGGCTGACATTGTCCTTGGCAAAGGCAACCAGCTTGTCCAGTTCCAGCACGTCGATGGCGACGTTTTCGCACTTGGCCTCAATCGCTGTGCCGGCGTTGCCTGGGGCGACAAAGACCTTCTCGACGCGCTCGTCCTGCGCCACTTTCCACGCCAGCGCGTGCTCACGCCCGCCGCTGCCGATAATGAGTACATTCATGTAACTCTCCTGTGGAGAGAGCTTCAAGCTTCACGCTGCAAGCGGCGCTGTTTGGGCGCTCTGCTTGCGGCTTGCAGCTTGCGGCTCAGGGATTAGTGACGGAAATGGCGCATGCCGGTGAAGACCATGGCCATGCCGGCTTCGTCGGCTGCGTCAATCACTTCCTGATCGCGCATGGAGCCGCCGGGCTGGATAACGGCGCTGATGCCCACCTTGGCGGCGTTGTCGATACCGTCGCGGAACGGGAAGAACGCATCGGATGCCATGACCGCGCCGGCGACCTGCAGGCCTGCGTGCTCGGCCTTGATGGCAGCGATGCGGGCGGAGTTGACGCGGCTCATCTGGCCGGCGCCGACACCGATGGTCTGGCGGCCCTTGGCGTAGACGATGGCGTTGGATTTGACGAACTTGGCGACTTTCCAGGCGAAGACCAGGTCGTGGATCTCCTGTTCGGTCGGCGCGCGTTTGGTGACCACCTTCAGGTCGTCTGCGGTGATCATGCCGATGTCTCGGCTCTGCACCAGCAGGCCGCCGTTGACGCGCTTGTAGTCCCAGTCTGCCTGGCGCTCGGTGCCCCATTCGCCGCATTCCAGCAGGCGCACGTTGGCCTTGGCGGCGACCGCAGCACGGGCTTCGGCGCTGATGCGCGGGGCGATGATGACTTCAACGAACTGACGCTCAACGATGGCGGCGGCGGTGGCACCGTCCAGCTCACGGTTGAAGGCAATGATGCCGCCAAAGGCGGATTCGCTGTCGGTTGCCCAGGCCAGATCGTAGGCTTTGCGGATGCCGCCTTCGTCTTCCGGGACCACCGCCACGCCGCAGGGGTTGGCGTGCTTGACGATGACGCAGGCCGGTTTGGTGAAGCTCTTGACGCATTCCAGCGCGGCGTCGGTGTCGGCTACGTTGTTGTAGGACAGTTCCTTGCCCTGCAGCTGGGTCGCGGTGGCGATGCTGGCTTCGGCCGGGGCAGCTTCCTTATAGAAGGCGGCGGCCTGGTGCGGGTTCTCGCCGTAGCGCATGTCCTGCACCTTGATGAACTGGCTGTTGAAGGTGCGCGGGAAGGTAGCGCGGTCTTCGGTGCTCAGGGTGTCGCGGGTCTGCTCAATGGTGCCGAGGTAGTTGGCGATCATGCCGTCGTAGGCAGCGGTGTGCTCGAACGCCTTCAGGGCCAGGTCAAAGCGCTGGGCGTAGGTCAGGCCGCCGCTCTTCAGGGCTTCCACGATGCTGTCGTAATCGCTGGCGTTGACGACGATGGCGACGTCCTTGTGGTTCTTTGCTGCGCTGCGAACCATGGTCGGGCCACCAATGTCGATGTTCTCGATGGCGTCGGGCAGGGTGCAACCGGGCTTGGCGACGGTGGCGGCGAACGGATAGAGGTTGACCACGACCATGTCGATTGGCTGGATACCGTGCTGCGCCATGACGTCGCCATCGAGGTCGCGACGACCGAGGATACCACCGTGGATCTTCGGATGCAGGGTCTTGACCCGGCCGTCCATCATTTCCGGAAAACCGGTGTAGTCGGCTACTTCAACAGCCTTGATGCCCTGTTCGCACAGCAGCTTGTAGGTGCCACCGGTGGAGAGGATTTCAACGCCCTGGGCGGTAAGCTCGCGGGCAAAGTCGACGATGCCAGTCTTGTCGGAAACGCTGATCAGTGCGCGGCGTACCGGCAGGCGGGTAGTTTGATCGGTCATCTTGGATCCAGGCTAGGTTCAAAAAATCAGCTTCAAGCTACAAGCCTCAAGCTTCAAGTGGAGGCAATTCTGGCTGGCAGCTTCAGAGCAGTCCGTACTGTTTGAGCTTCTTGCGCAGCGTTCCGCGGTTCAGGCCCAGCACTTCCGAGGCTCGCGTCTGGTTGCCCTTGACGTAATTCATCACGCTCTCAAGCAGCGGTGCTTCGACCTCCGAAAGCACCATGTTGTAGACGTCGGTAACGTCCTGGCCTTCGAGATGCTGGAAATAGTTGTGCAGGGCCTCTTCGACACTGTCGCGCAGCGTTCTCGGGGTGCGGATGTCATCAATCCCGGTTGCCGGGATGATGGATTGACTGCTGTCACTCACGGTGTGGCTTCCATCAGGTAGGGTGGTGTCGTAAATCATGCTGCCAGATCTCCTTCCAGCAGACGGGCGAAGTAATGCGCGATGGCGATGTGTTGCTGGTGCGCATCGGTAATGCGGTTGAAGTCCCTGCGAAACTCGGTGGCGCCAGGCAGGGTTTGCAGATACCAGCTGACGTGCTTGCGGGCTATACGGGCGCCGTGCTCGGCGCCGTAAAAGGCATGCAGTGCGCTTAGATGGTCGGTCAGAATCTGCTGCTGCTCATCCAGTGACGCGGGCGGAAGGTATTGGCCTGTACGCAGAAAGTGGTCAATCTCGCGGAAGATCCACGGGCGGCCCTGGGCAGCACGGCCAATCATGACGGCGTCAGCGCCAGTGTGCTGCAGGACCTGGCGGGCCTTGTCCGGGCTGGTGATATCGCCGTTGGCGAATACCGGGATACGGATGCTTTGCTTGACTGCGGCAATGGTGTCGTACTCGGCGTGACCGGTGTATAGCTCGGAGCGGGTGCGGCCATGCACGGCAAGCGCCTGAATGCCACTGTCTTCGGCAATCCGCGCTACCCGCAGGGCGTTGCGATTCTCCGGATCCCAGCCGGTCCTGATTTTCAGGGTAACGGGAATATCAACGGCCTGAACCACGGCCTCGCAGATGGCTGCAACCAGCGGCTCGTCGCGTAACAGCGCAGAACCGGCGGCCTTGTTGCAAACCTTCTTTGCCGGGCAGCCCATATTGATGTCGATAATCTGTGCGCCCAGCTCGGCGTTCATCCGCGCCGCCTGTGCCATCATCTCGGGATCGCCACCGGCAATCTGCACCGAGCGTGGCTCGGGCTCACCCTCATGCACCAGACGCAGACGTGACTTGCGGCTGTTCCACAGCCGGGTATCACTGGTCACCATTTCGGACACGACCAGCCCGGCACCCAGTCGCCGGCACAGCTGCCGGAAGGGCTGATCGGTAACGCCGGCCATCGGGGCCAGAATCACACGATTGGTGAGTTGATAGGGTCCGATACTGATCACTGCTGGTCCATCCCTGTACTGTCGGTTTTCAGTGCGGCTGGCGGGTCGCTGTATCCCGTCCGCTCTGGCTCAGGGCGAAGATGGGCGAAAAGGGCGCACATGATACCCGCAAAGCATGACCGGTTAAAGACTGTTCTGGGTGTTTTTTGTACAGCTGACCAGCGAGTTTAGGCCAATTGGCGGCACCGCGCGACAGCCAGCGGTGCGCGCCGACGAAAGGCTCAGGGCGTGACGAAGTCCAGCTGGTAACTGGTTGCCTGCTGGCTCGGGGCGACCATGCTCAAGGCGATATGTATCGGCGTCTGTGACGGCATCAGAGTGCGCCCCGCCAGCTCGCCGGCCAGGTACTCGGTGGGACGAAAGTCGCGGGTCGTTGTAACGCGGCCGCGGCTATCGCTGAATGCCATGCGGATGACCGGGAATGGCTGGTCGAAATCGGCTCGGTTGTAGATGATGAGATTGATGTCCAGCGTGTTCGGAAACTCCGGGTGCGGGCGGACCAGCAGGTTGCTGCTCCGAATCTGGCTGATATCGACGCGCGCCGGCAGGCGGCAGCCGGTAATCAGACAGATACTCTCCAGCGTGGGGCGCAACTGTGCATTGCGCGCCCACGCATCCAGGTTGTACAGCGCAGCCTGGGTGGCCAGAGCCGCTATTGCGAGCAGACACAGGATGCCCCACAGCCAGTTGTGGCGTGCGCGACGTCGGCTAAGTGGTGCTTCGAACGGCAAGGGCTCATCTTCCAGCTCCGGCAGGTGCAGCAGATCGCCAAAGGCCGGCTCTCTTTGTGCCGGTACGCTGTCCGTCTCCGTATCGGGCACCACTGAGAACGCGGGCTCCCTGCGATCACGGTGTATCGGCTCGTCGGTGTCGTCCGGTTGCGGCACGATGCGGTCGTCGGGCATGAGGGGAGTGGACGGCACCACCTGTGCCGGCGCTGAGGCGGTATCGTTGGTGGTCGAGCGACTGGCGCTTAACGGGCCGATATCACGCGCAGGTGGCGTCGCCAGAAAGGATTCGTCGAGATCCGGCTCATCTTCAATCAGTGCGTCAAGGCTGGTTCCGATCCTGGCGTCGGTTTTACCGCGGGCCGGCGTCACGTCATCTGCAGGGTCGACGTCGCCGGTTGCAGGGGGTGGGCTGCCCGCTGCAGATGGATTGATCTCGTCGAGAATGGACTCGTCCAGACCCAGGGCTTCCAGATCCAGGTCGTCCAGTTCCAGGTCGTCATGGATCAGAAAATCCTCCCGATGGGAGCTCGCGGGCCGTTCGGGCGCTGCCGGCAGGTCTGCCATTGCGCTCTGAGGCAAGGCGTTGAACACCTTGAGGCAGGCGCCGCAACGGACATGCCCTGCGGCGGCATGCAGTTGCTCATGAGTCAGACGAAAGTGCGTCTTGCAGAAGGGGCACTGGGTGACCTGCAGTTCACTCATGGATGGCCGGCTGTCCTGTTGCGGAGGTTTGCTGTTCGAGTCGGTATTCTGCCCGGATCAGGGGCGGGCTGTCACCGGCGACGGCCGCTGACCCGAATCCAGCCTTCCTGGTTGGCGACCGGGTCCAGCTCGAAGTCGTCGCGGTAAGCCTGCAGAATCTCGTCGGTCTGTTCCGCGAGGATGCCGGACAGGGCAAGCAGGCCCCCGGGTTTTACCAGGCTGGCCAGACGCGGCGCCAGGCTGACCAGCGGGCCGGCGAGTATATTGGCCACCAGCACATCAGCCGGTGTATCCGGCATCTGCTCGGGCAGATAGAGATCAAAGCGGTCATCGGCAACCTGGTTGCGCTGGGCGTTGTCGCGCGAGGCCTCGAGTGCCTGAATGTCGATATCGGTACCGACGGCGTGCTCTGCGCCGAGCAACAGGCCGGCGATGGCCAGGATACCTGAGCCGCAGCCGAAGTCGATCAGCGTCTTGCCCTGCAGCTGCTGTGCATCCAGCCACTGCAGGCACAGTGATGTTGTCGGGTGGGTGCCGGTACCGAACGCCAGACCGGGGTCCAGCAACAGGTTGACCGCGTCGGGCTCTGGCGCTGCATGCCAGCTGGGTACGATCCACAGACGCTCACCGAAACGCATGGGGTGGAAATTGTCCATCCAGCTGCGCTCCCAGTCCTGATCCTCGATTTTTTCCAGCTCGTGCGGCGGCAGCTCGGCTTGCCAGAGCAGGCGCAGATGCTGCAGCAGTGCTTCCGGGTCGGTGTCTGCTTCGAACAGCGCGAGCAGGTGAGTGTTTGACCACAGCGGGGTGGTGCCCAGGTCTGGCTCGAAGATGGGCTGGTCTTCGGCATCCATAAAGGTGACCGACACAGCGCCGAGTTCCAGTAGCTGATCTTCCAGCGTGGGGGCCTGTTCGGGGGTAATGGCAAGACGCAGTTGCAGCCAGGACATGGGGGCTCCTTTGGCGCAGCTTCAAGCGGCAAGCTTCAAGCTGCAAGATCAGCAGAAAAAGAAGGGGAGCGATAATTCGCTCCCCCGAATGGTGCAGATAATACGCTGTGAGCCTGCAGCTTGCAGTTACTTCCCTGCCAGCTTGTGCTCCAGATAGTGAATGTTGACGCCGCCCTTGCAGAAGCCGGGGTCGCGGACCAGTTCACGGTGCAGTGCGGTATTGGTCTTGATGCCGTCTACTACCAGCTCGTCGATGGCGTTGCGCATACGTGCAAGCGCTTCATCGCGCGTCGCGCCGTAGGCGATCAGCTTGCCGATCAGCGAGTCGTAGTTCGGCGGAACCTTGTAGCCACTGTACAGGTGGGAGTCGACACGGATGCCGTTGCCGCCTGGAGCGTGGAAGAAGGTGACCGTGCCGGGGCTGGGCATAAAGGTCTTCGGATCTTCGGCGTTGATGCGGCACTCGATGGCGTGGCCACGAATGACAACATCTTCCTGGCGAATGCTCAGCGGCTGGCCCGATGCGACAAGGATCTGCTCCTTGACGATGTCGATGCCGGTGACCATTTCCGAAACCGGATGCTCAACCTGTACGCGGGTATTCATTTCGATGAAATAGAACTCGCCGTTTTCATACAGAAACTCGAAGGTGCCTGCGCCACGGTAGCCCAGATCGATACAGGCCTGAACGCAGCGGGCCTGAACTTCGGCGCGCGCCTTCTCGTCGATGCCGGGTGCCGGCGCTTCTTCGATGATCTTCTGGTGACGGCGCTGCAGCGAGCAGTCGCGGTCGCCCAGGTGAACGGCATTGCCCTGACCGTCCGACAGTACCTGCACTTCCACGTGACGCGGATTGGTCAGGAACTTTTCCAGATAGACCATCGGGTTGCCGAAGGCAGCGCCCGCTTCAACCTGGGTCAGCTTGATCGACTTGATCAGCTCGGACTCTTCATGCACGACGCGCATGCCGCGACCGCCACCGCCACCGGCGGCCTTGATGATCACCGGGTAGCCGACGCGCTGGGCAATCTTCAGGCACTCGGCTTCGTCTTCCGGCAGTGGGCCATCGGAGCCGGGCACGGTTGGTACGCCGGTTTCCTTCATGGCGGCAATCGCGGAGACCTTGTCGCCCATCAGGCGGATCACGCTGGCGCTCGGGCCGATGAAGGTGAATCCGGAGTTTTCCACCTGCTCGGCAAAGTCTGCACGCTCGGCGAGGAAGCCGTAGCCGGGGTGGATACCGTCAGCGCCGGTGACCTCTGCAGCGCTGATGATCGCCGGAATATTCAGGTAGGAGTCGGTCGCCGGTGCCGGGCCGATGCAGACGGTTTCGTCTGCCATGGCCAGGTGCATCAGCTCGCGGTCGGCAGTGGAGTGCACTGCCACGGTTTTCAGACCGAGTTCCTTGCACGCGCGGATCACGCGCAGGGCAATTTCACCTCGGTTGGCAACTAGTACTTTTTGCATCTAAGCCTCCGGCCCGGGCTCAGGCGATGCTGAACAGCGGTTGATCGAATTCGACCGGCTGGCCGTTCTCTACCAGAATCGCCTGGACCACGCCGCTCTTGTCGGCTTCGATGTGGTTCATCATCTTCATCGCCTCGACGATGCACAGCACGTCGCCGGCCTTGACGGTCTGGCCCACTTCAACGAATACGGCCGCAGTCGGGGACGGCGAGCGGTAGAAGGTGCCAACCATCGGCGAGCGAACCAGGTGGCCACTCGGTTCGGCCGGAGCTGCTGGCTCGGCGGCCGGTGCGGCGGCCGGTGCAGGCGCGGCGGCAACCGGGGCCGGAGCAGGGGCTACCTGATACTGCGGTACCGGTGCGTGCTGGCTGTGACGGCTGATGCGAACCGACTCCTCGCCCTCATGTATTTCCAGTTCGTCGATGCCGGACTCTTCCAGAAGTTCGATGAGTTTTTTGACTTTGCGAATATCCATTGATGCATGCACTCCAGAGCAGGTTGCGTAATCAGTTTTGGTCGATCTTGTGTATCGCGGCTTGCAGGGCCAGCTCGTAGCCCTTGGCTCCCAGACCGCAGATCACTCCCTCGGCTACGTCCGAAAAGTAGGAGTGATGACGGAAGGGTTCGCGCTTATACACGTTGGATAAGTGAACTTCGATGAATGGGATGCTCACTGCGAGCAATGCGTCACGTATTGCGACGCTGGTGTGGGTAAAAGCAGCCGGATTGATGATGATGAAGTCGATGGCTTCGTCACCCGCGGCATGAATGCGTTCGATCAACTCATGCTCGGCGTTGCTTTGCAGGCTGAGCAGATGATGCCCCTGCTGGCTGGCCAGTTCGCGCAGGTGCTGGTTGATCTGATCCAGTGTCGTCGCGCCGTAGACGCCGGGTTCACGGCTGCCGAGGCGGTTCAGGTTGGGTCCGTGGAGGACCAGGATGCTGGCCATTGTGCGTGTATTCCATTGCAGGACGGGTGCGCTGCGGCAGTGACCCGTCAGTCAAGATTTTTCCGGCAGTTTGCCGTAATCAGGTCGGCCTGTCCAGAAGTGGACTGTTGACATCAGATGTCAGCATGATGGCTGCATTATGGCGCAATCTTTTCCTGCGCGGACTGGCTGGCGAGGCTGCTGAATTCTTCCAGTGAGACTTCGCCCTGAATGCGCAGGTCACGGCGTTCCTGTCCGTTGGTGGCAAAAAACAGGTAGGCGGGTGGGCCGAACAACTGGTGGCGGGTCAGCCAGGCTCGTTGTTCCGGGCTGTTGTCGGTCAGATCAAGCTTGATGCGCAGATGGTTGGCCAGCAGTGCCTGTACCTCCGGTTGGCTGAGGATGGTGCGCTCCATGATCTTGCAGCTGATGCACCAGTCGGCATAAACATCGACGATCGCGGGCTGGCCGCGCTCGGCAGCCAAAGCCAGCTGGCGTTCGAGTTCGACGGGCTCCCTGATCAGCGTGAAAGCCGCAGTGGCCGGCTGAGTCGCGCTGCCGCCAGCCAGTGGCTGCAGCGGCCTGAGCGGGTCTTCGCCGCCAGCCAGTGCGCCGAACAGCGCGGCTGCGGCATACAGCGCAAACAGCAGGGCTATGGTCTGACGAAGGTAGTTGCCGCCTTGCATCAGCCCGAGCCGCACGGCGAGACCTGCGGCCAATGCAGCCCACAGGGCGAGGCTTATCGGGCCCGGCAGGACACGTTCAAGCAGCCAGATGGCGACTGCCAGCAAGCCAAAGCCGAACAGATGCTTGACCGTTTCCATCCACGGGCCGGAACCGGGCAGCAGGCTCTTGCCGAACAGGGTTACCAGAATCAGCGGCACCCCCATGCCCAGACCCAGGGCGAACAGGTTTAGGCCGCCGCCTATGGTGTCCCCGGTGCTGCTGATATAGACCAGCGCACCGGCCAGCGGCGCGGAAATGCACGGCGATACCACCAGCGTGGACAGCGCGCCCATCGCCGTTGCCCCTGCCAGTGACCCACCGTGGGCGCGGCGATTCAGACGTTCGAGCGGCTCGCGCAGGAACTCGGGCAGGCGCAGATCGAACAGGCCGAACATGGCCAGTGCAAACAGCACGAAGAACACCGCGAAGGTGCCCAGAATCCAGGGCGATTGCAGGCGTGCCTGCAGATTGAGCGCGGCGCCGAAGCTGCCGATCAGTGCGCCGACAATCGCCAGTGTCACGGCCATGCCAAGCACATAGCCCAGCGCCAGCGACAACGCACGGCCGCGGCTGATATGGCTGCGGCCCAGCACCATGCTGGAGAGAATCGGCAGCATGGGCAGCACGCACGGGGTAAAGGTCAGGCCGATGCCACCGAGCAGAAACAGCAGCCAGGTCATCAGACGGCCATTGTCCCTGCCACTGGGGGCTGCTGTCGTTGTCGGCTCTGCTGCGGAGGTGTTCGCGCTGCCTGCAGTGCCGCCCGCAGCCGGTGCCGGCAGATCCAGCATGACGGTTTCCGGCGGGTAACAAAGACCCGCGTCGGCGCAGCCCTGGAAGCCGACCCGCAGCTGGGTCTGACCTGCGGTCAATTGGCTGGCGTCGAGCTGAATCTGCAATTGGTCGTAGTAGACCTCAACGTCGCCGAAATACTCGTCTGTCTTGTGTTTGCCTTCCGGCAGGCTGATCTGCAGGTCTTGGTCCGGGCTTTGCGGGTTGCTCAGGTGCAGGCGGTGGCGATACAGGTAGTAACCAGGCGCCATTTCAAAGATGACCGTGACCTGTTGCGCGCTGGCGTCAAGAATATCCGGGCGAAAGGCCTGATGAACCGGCAGAAAGGTATTTTGGCTGCTGCCGCTCTGGATCAGCCCGGTAAGAGAGCCATTGCCGGAGAGTTGGGCGTGGACGCTGGCGCTTAGCAATACCAGCAGCATCAGGCAAAAACGAAACGCGCGCATGGGATAACCGACCGAAAAGTGGACGGTCATCATAAAGGCTGACGCAGGCAGGTGAAAGGCACTGGCCATGAGGCGCAGTGCCGCAATTGTTGCTGAATGGCTCAGCCGGTCAGATTCGGAAGGCGGAGACCGCCGACAGCAGGGCGCGGCTGCGCTGGCTGATCTGCTGGGTATGCTGGCGGGTATGCACCACCATGCCGAGGTTGGCCTCGCTCAGATGGTGAATCTGCTGGCTGTTTTCTCGGATGGTGCGCACCCGATCAGACTGGGCGTCGGTGTGGGTGGCGATATGCTCGGCCAATTCATTGATGCGCTCGATGGCGTTGACGATGCGGCCCAGTGCCGCGTCCGCCAGTTGGCCTTGCTCGGCGGTATTGCGTGCGTGCTTGACCTGCTCCTCCATCTGACCGGCGGACTGGCGAGCCACCTGTTGGAGCCGTTCGATAAGCTGACGGATTTCCTGGGTCGAGCCGGCAGTGCGCTGGGCCAGCCCCCGCACTTCATCGGCGACCACGGCAAAACCGCGCCCGGCCTCACCAGCCCGGGCCGCCTCAATGGCGGCGTTCAGGGCCAGCAGGTTGGTTTGCTCGGCAATGCCCTGAATAACCTCCAGCACGCTGCCAATGGTGTCTGATTCGGCCACCATGCGGTCGATGGTACGGGCGCTGTTCTGTACCTCGACCACCAGTTGCTGCATCTGGGCGATGGTGCCGCCAATCACCTGCTGGCCATCGCGCACCTCGCGGTTGGCGATCCGTGCCAGCTCGGCGCTTTCGCCGGCGTTGGTGGCCACCAGACGGATGGCTTCGTCCATGCCGCCGATATCCTGGTTGATTGACTGGGTGTCGCGCTGTTGCTGGGCTGCCCGGTCATGGGTGTCGGCAGACAGTCTTTCCAGGTCGTCGCTGGTGCCGCTCAGTGCCTCGGCCTGCTGATTGATGGTGGTCACCAGTTCGATCAGATACTGGCGCAACTGGTTGGCCGAATGCTCGAGCTGTTTCAGTTCCTGTACCCGACTGCGGGTAGCAACGGGCTTGGTGAAGTCACCGCCGGCGTAGGTCGACAGGACCGGCGCGAACTGGCTGATGCCGTTGGCCAGGGAGCGCTGCATGCGCTCGATCAGAATCGCGATCAGAATCAGCATGGCGATGATGCCCAACTGAACGTTGCGCACCTGGGCGGTGACACGGTCGCGGGCAGCGGTCAGTGCCGGCCGCATTTGCTCGGCCCCTTGCAGCAGGCCGGCGATCCGCTCGCCGGTGATCTGTTGCAGTCTGGCGCGCTCGCTGATCAATGCGCTGGTTCGTTCCAGTTCTGCCGGGTAGCGGTTGAGCAGCGATTGCAGGGCGCGCTTGTAGTCGCTGCCAGGGTCGCTGGCGCTTGCCTTGCTGCCTGTATCGACACCCAGCAATGAGGCGAAGGGGTCGTTGCTTTTCTGCTGCGCCTCGACCACGCCGAGCAGCGGCAGCCGGTCGAGCTCGTCGGCGTTCTGGCGTGTGGTGGCAAGCAGGCGCTGCAGGTTTTCAATCAAGGCGGGATCGTTCTGGCTGAACAGGCGGGCTCTTGCCAGGCTGATCCGCACCAGGTTGGCCTGCAATTCGTCAATCAGGCGCACATAATCTGCCGCCGCCTCAGCGCCCTGGCGTTGTCCGTCGCGGCTGTAGGCAGCCAGGTGTGAAAGTTCGGCCAGCACTTCGCGCTCGGCCTGAATCAGTAATGCCTGCGGATCACCGGCCAGCTTGCCGACCGCCAGCAGATCGGTCTGCATAAATTCGACAAACTCTGCCAGCGGTGCGTCGAATGGCTGGCGGATGGTTTCCGGGAACTGCTGCAGGTTTTGCTGCAACGCGGCAGCCGTATTCTGGGCCTGTTGCAGGCGCAGGGCATCACCGTGCTGGCGGTAGGCCTCGGTGTCCTGTTGCAGGGATTGGGTCTGTCCGACCATGTTGAGATAGGCGTCCATCAGTGCATAGGGAGCCTTCAACGCCTGTTGCGACCACCACAGGCTGGCACCCAGCGCTACGCCGGCAGCAGCGAGCAGCACGGTATTGAACAGGGTGAGAGATTTCAGGCGCATGGCAGTACCCCGGTAGAATCGGACTGCCGGGATAATAATGTCAGTTGTGTGACAGCTTGATGAATGCGTTGGCCGGATGATGGCGCGCCCCCGGCAGTGCGTTTTCGCTGATCTGCGCAGCCATTCAAACAGCCGTGATATGCTGGTCCGCAGAATAGCCACAGGAGTCGGAATATGAAATTTGGCAAGCGCAACGCAGCTACGGGCGGCGACGGTCATGGCTCACTGGTAAGCGGCGCAGTGCTGGCACTGGTTGTGATCTGGCTCTTTATCTGCCTGCTGGTGGGCTGGTACTGGAGCAGCGAGCCTGATCTGGAGCCGGTTGCCGGTGCCCCGCAACCCGAGATGGTCAATGGCGAATACACCGCCCGCACCCTGCGAGCTGTGGTGCAGACCCTGCTTGAGAAGCCGGGTGGCTACCTGAGCAACGACATCATGCCGCCCGGTCTGTGGCTGGATAACATGCCGCGCTGGGAGTATGGCGTGCTGGTTCAGGTGCGTGACATGACCCGTGCGCTGCGCCGCGATATGGCGCGTTCGCAGTCGCAGTCTACCGAGGACCGTGATCTGGCCAAGGCGGAGCCGCGGCTGCATTTCGACAACAACAGCTGGGCCATGCCGGCCAGCGAAAGCGAATATCGCGACGGTATTCGCTCTCTCGACAGCTATATCGAACGCCTGCAACGCGGTGAGGCGGACTTCTACTCCCGTGCAGACAACCTCTCCAGCTGGGTAGGGGATGTCAGCACCCGTCTTGGCTCCATGTCGCAACGCCTGTCTGCCAGTGTGGGGCGCGCGCCGTTGACGACCGGCGGAAAGCTTGGCGAGACAACGCCCTGGCTGGAAATCGACGACGTGTTCTACGAGGCTCGCGGTACTTCCTGGGCCCTGGTGCAACTGCTGCGTGCGGTTGAGCATGACTTCGCCGATGTGCTTGAGAAGAAGAACGCGCTGGTGAGCCTGCAGCAGATCATCCGTGAACTGGAAGCCACCCAGCAGACATTGTGGAGTCCGATGGTGCTGAACGGTGACGGCTTCGGCATGCTGGCCAACCATTCGCTGGTCATGGCCAA
>TARA_B100000749_G_scaffold267007_1_pt1 | contig 13671 bp, 13 predicted proteins | sample TARA_B100000749 | Tara Oceans TARA_B100000749 (sample SAMEA2621232) | marine metagenome | biome: marine biome (ENVO:00000447); feature: mesopelagic zone (ENVO:00000213); material: "saline water (ENVO:00002010), including plankton (ENVO:xxxxxxxx)" | depth 800 m
GGGCCGTCGCCGTTTTTCAGCACCGCCGCCACGCCGGTGCCGCCGATGCCGGTGTGCACCTGGTAGCCCAGTTTTTTGAGGCGCTTGCTGACCTGTTTGGCGGTTTCGGTCTCCTGGAAGCCCAGTTCCGGGTTGGCGTGCAGGTGTTTGAAGGTGCTCACCAGGCGGTCGGCCTGGGCTTCGGCCAGTTGGTTGACACGTTGGGTGGTGTCGGCCAGAGCGGGGGTGGTCGCGGCGGTTAGTGCCAGGACCGCTGCAAGGGCGGCACGGTGTAGGTTTTTTAGCATTTTTGGTGTCTCCCGATGGGTCGTTATTGTTTGGGTTGAGAGTCGCTGTTGGCGAGGTCTCTGGGATCCTGCCGGGAGCTTCGCTCCCTTTCGCGGGCTGGGCCCGCTCGCACAAGCCGCGCCCCTTTGATTACCGAGTTCCCGCAAGGGCTCTTCGGTAGCCGAGCCAGGCCATGGCGCCGGCGAGGGTGTTGCCGAGGGCGGCGCCGATCGCCAGGCCGGTAAGGCCGCCGAGCCAGGCGCCCAGGGACAGCAGCGGCAGGTAGCAGGCGAACAGGCGCAGGAAGGAGATGGTCATGGCGCGCACCGGCCAGCCCAGGGCGTTGCTGGCGGAGACCACCAGCATACAGACGCCCAGCAGGCCGTAGCTGGGCGGCAGGAAGCGGATCAGCACGGTGAGGTGGTCACGCACGGCGCCGTCTTCCACCAGCAGGCCGGCCAGGGGCGCGGCCAGCACCGCCAGCACCAGCCCCAGGCCCAGTTGCCAGAACACCACCATGCGCGCGGCGGTGGCCATCACCCGTTCCACTTCCTGCCAGCGGCCGCCGCCGTAGCAGCGCCCCAGCCAGGGCGGCAGGGCCATGGTCATGCCCAGCACCAATACGATGGAGAAGCTTTCCAGGCGGCTGGTCAGCCCCCAGGCCGCCACCGCCGATTCGCCCAGCCGCGCCACCAGGCCGGTGGCGAGCATGGCGGCCAGCGGCGGCATCAGTTGGCTGACCATGGCCGGCCCGGCGATGGCGGCGAACGGGCCGGCGGATTCGCGCACCTCGCGGAGCACGTCGTCGCGCTCCAGCCAGCCGCGCCCGCGCAGCGCCAGGGCGGTGATCAGACCACCCAAGGAAAACGCCGCCAGGGACGCCCAGGCGGCACCTTCCAGGCCGAGCGCCGGCACCGGCCCCAGGCCGAAAATCAGGATCGGATCGAGCACCAGATTCACCAGACTGGTGACCATCATCATGGTGCCGGGGAAGCGGGTGTTGCCGTGGGCGCGGAACAGGCTGTAGCCGAAATAGGCCATCGCCCCCACCCAGGAGGCGCACAACTGCACCGTCCAGAACGGACGGATCACTTCACGCAGGCGGTCACTGGCACCGAGCAGCGCGAACGCCGGGTCCTGCACCGCCCACAGCAGCAGCGCCAACGCCGCCATCACCGCGCCGCCGCCGGTGAGCACCAGCACGCCCAGGCGCCCGGCGCGCTCCTCCTGGCCGGCGCCGATGGCCCGCGAGATCAGCGCGGCAATGGCGATGCCCATGCCCACCTGGATGCCGATGGTGAGAAACACCAGCGGGAAGGTGAACGACTGGGCCGCCAGGGGCTCGGTGCCCAGGCGCGCCACGAAGACGCTGTCGACCAGGTTGAAGCCCAGCAGCGACAATACGCCCAGCGTCATCGGCCAGGTTTGCTGCCAGATCCGGCGCGACAGGCCGGTTTGCTCGTCGTCGGTCATTCGGGCGTTTCCTGGACATCGCCGGGCGCCCTTCCCTTGGCGCGCTCATAGGTGACGATGGCCGCGCCGATGCTGCCCAACAGCATGCCCACCGAACCGATAATGAACAGCCACACCCCGGCCGGTTTCAGCGACTCCCACAGGAAGAACACGCTGCCGACCACGAAGGTGGTGTTGCCCAGCAGCCCCATGGCCAGATGAAACCACTGGTATTGGTGCACGAAGGCCCGGGTGAGCGCCCAGGTGGAGTGGGCGCGCCGGGCGCTTCGGCGAACGCTTTGCGCTTTGCTCATGCGGTTGTTCCTCGTTGCCAAGGGACGGCGAAGCGGGAGACTAACACAACGCCGCTACGACCCGGTTTCCCGCCGCTAGAAGGGCTGCAGCCGGGCCGCCAGGGCGCCGCCGCCGTCACGGCCGCGCTCCACCAGCTCAAGAAATTCGTCGCCCAGGCGGCGGCTCTCGTCGATGGCCCGGTGCCAGTACCGCTCACGGCCTTCGTCATCGCCCAGATAGGTTTTGAAATCGGTGCGGTCGGGCAGCTTGCCGTGGGGCAGCCGCGCCAGGTAATCGGCGGACGGCGCCACCAGCAGGGTGCGCGCCAGCCGCCCGGCGTTGCCGTTACGCCAGCGCAGCGGCTTGTCGAACCAGCCGGGGATCACCCGGTTGGTGAAGTGCGGGTACAGCACCAGGTCGTCGTCGGTGCGATACGGCAGGTCCAGGTGGTAATCCAGCAGGCCGCCGTCCCGGTAGACGCCGGCGGGCCCACCAGGCAGGTCGCGCACGCCCTCCAGGACCATGGGAATGGCGGCGCTGGCCAGCAGCGCGGCGCGCAGGTTCTCGCCGCTCAGGCCGATGTGGTGGGTGGCGAAGTCGTTGAGGTCCGACAGCGGCAGCGGCGCCTCGCCGGGGTACACCAGGCCGCGCTCCATGAACACGCCCAGGGCGCGGCGGCTGAGCAGGTTGCCGCCGATCACGCCGGCCAGGCCCAGGCCGAGCCCCAGGCGGCCTTCGCCGCTGATCGCACGGCGGCTGCGGATCACTACCACCACCAGCCGGTAGTCCGGGTTGTCGAGCACCGCCGGATCGCTGTCGCCGAGCAGTTCATCAAGCATCAGGGCGCAGCGGCGGGTGACTTCACGGGGCGTGATGCCTTTGGGAAACCGCTGGGCGCTGTAGAGCTCCGCCAGGCGGCGCAGGCGGGCGGCGGCGTCCTCGCCGTCGGTGGCGCCGGCCACGGCGGCGAACCGCCAGCTGCCGATGGAGGCGCCGATCAGCGTGCGCGGGCGCCGCGCTTCGGGCAGGAACCGCCCGAAAATGGCCTGGTCCAGGCCGCTGATGCCCACGGCCTTGGGACCGCCGGCGGCGCCGGGCACCACGCTGATGTCCTCGGCGCGCAGGCCGTGTTCAAGAAGGTGTTGCCGGGCCTGGGCCCCGGCGCGCAGAACCAGAGCCGGTTCGCGGGTGTGAATGGCAGGCAAAACAATCCCCCGGTGTGTGTGACCGGGGGAATGCTATCAGATGCGCTCGTGGGGGTGGCAGTAGATCACCAGTTCGCCGTCGGCGTCGTCGACGTTGGTGGGCACGTTGAGCGGATCGTTGACGGCCAGGATCACGTCATAGGCGCGGCCACCGCTGAGCGAGCAGTCCACCCGGTCGATCTCTTCCTCCGGGTCGGTACCGTTTTCCACCACCACCAGGTTCAGACTGCCGGCGTCCGTGGACTGATAATCCGTGGCCTCGCCGATGGTCAGGTCGGTGGCGAAGTATTCCCCGTCACTGGAATCGTTGTAGCGCAGATCCAGAGAGAAGGTATTGAGAATATTGGAATTCACCGTGTTGATGACCCGGAAGCGGGCGGTGCCGGTTTCCACATCGGTCTGGTCCTGCTGGAACAGGCCCACGTCGATGGAGCCGGTGGTGGTGTCGCCGTAGGACACCGCCGTGTAGCTGGTGTCGTTGGCCAGCCGCGCGCGGTCGCTGAACAGGCTGGCGCCGTTCTGATTGACGCCGCGCAACTGCACGCTGTTGTCTTCGTTGTCGTTGGCGTCGTCGATGCGGACATTGAGCTCCGGGGCTTCGTCCTCGCGGGAGTAGCCCACGTCGTCGACGCTGTCGGATTCGTCGCCCTCGACGGTGAAGTCCACGGTCAGGTTGCTCTGATCCTCGGCGCCCTGGCTGGTGATCTGGTTGTAGTAGTAGATCGAGCTTTCCGAGCGCAACGAGTCGAAAAGACCACCCTCGTCGTCACAGCTGGAAGCCAGGGCGGCGGCCACCACCACCGGCACGAAGAATCCCACGTTCATGTTGTTCTCCTGGTTCGTTCCTTGAGGTATGGCCCCGTCAGCCGGGCCCCGGTTCCACGTTGAATTCCTGGATGAAGATTTGCCAGAAGGCGACGAACAGGCCCGCCAGCAGCGGCCCCAGCGCGAAACCGGTGATGCCGAACAGCGCCAGCCCTCCCAGAGTGGAGAACAGCACCAGATAATCCGGCAGCTTGGTATCGCGGCCGACCAGAATCGGCCGCAGGATATTGTCCACCAGACCGATCACGACGGCGCCGAAGGCGGTCAGAATCACCGCGTCGACAATCTCGCCCACCGCATACAGATACAACGCCACCGGCACCCAGATCAAGCTCGCGCCCACCGCCGGGATCAGCGACAGCACCGCCATCACCACGCCCCAGAGCACCGCCGCCGGAATCCCCAGGAACCAGAAGATCAGGCCGCCCAGGGCGCCCTGAATGGCGGCCACCACCAGGTTGCCTTTGATGGTGGCGCGGGTGATTTCGGCGAATTTATTGAACAGCATGCGCTCGCGGTCGTCGCCCAGGGGCAGCGCGCGAATCAGCATCTGGATCAGTTTGTTGCCGTCGCGGAGCAGGAAGAAGGTCAGATAGAGCATCAGCCCCAGATCGATAAAGAAGCGGAACGTATTCTGACCCACCGCCAGGGCCCGTTTGCCGAGAAACTGGCCGGCACTCTTCAGGCCCGCCATCACTTGATCACCCAGGTTGGAAAAATCCACCCCGAACCGTTCCAGCCAGTGGTACGCCAGCGGAAACCCTTCCCGGAAGGTGGCGATGTACTCGCTCGGATCCAGCCGGCCTTCCTGAAGCTTCTGGTAGACGGACAACCCTTCGGTGATGAACGACGCCGCCACCAGCAGCACCGGAATCACCACCATCACGGTGCACACCAGCAGGGTGACCAGCGCCATCAGGGTAGGGCGGTTGGGCCATTTTGCCAGCAGCCGCTGCTGCATGGGGTAGAAAATCACCGCCACCGCGCAGGCCCAGAAAATGGGCGCGTAGAACGGCTTGAGCAACACAAAGAAGCCCAGCGTGACCAGGACCAGCAGCGCCAGAAACGAGTTCTGCTGTAACGGGGGGCGATGCATGTATGACTCCTGTCAGCCGCCTGGCACCAGGGTGGACACCAGGTAACCGGTATAACCCAGATAAATGGACAGCAAAATAGCGCCCTCAATGCGGTTGATGCGCCCGGTGCCGACCCCCCGGAACCCGTAGCCCATCAGGAACAGCGCCACGGTGAGCACCGTCATCACCACCCAGTCCCGGTAAAACACGGCGGGCTCCGCCGGCACCGGCGTGATCGCACCGGCGATCCCCACCACCGCCAGGGTATTGAACAGGTTCGAGCCTAGCACATTGCCCAGCGCCAGATCGTGCTCGTTCTTGCGTACCGCCGCCAGCGCCGACGCCAGCTCCGGCAGGGAGGTGCCCACCGCCACCACGGTCAGGCCGATAACCAGATCGCTGACGCCCAGGCCCTCGGCGATGCTCACCGCGCCCCACACCAGCAGGCGCGAGCTGGCCACCAGCAGCACCAGCCCGAACACCAGCCAGAAGATGGCGCGACCCAGCGGCATGGGTTCCTCGGCGGCGGCGTCCACGTCGCCGACAATGGGATCGCCCTTGCCGGTCATGCCCTGGTACACCGACCAGCCCATCAGCATAAAGAACACCGCCAGCAGCACCACGGCGTCCAGGTGGCTGACCTGGCCGTCGTAAAGCTGGTAACCGGCCAGCAGCATGATCACCGCCAGCACCGGCAGCTCGCGCCGCAGCACCGAGGAGTGCACCGAGATCGGGCTGAGCAGCGCCACCAGGCCCAGGATCAGCGCGATATTGGTGATGTTGGAGCCGTAGGCGTTGCCCAGGGCCAGGCCCGGGTTACCGTCGACGGAGGCCAGCGCCGAGACCACCATCTCCGGCGCCGAGGTGCCGAAGCCGATCACCAGCATGCCGACCAGCAGCGTGGGCATGCCGGCGTGCCGGGCGGTGGCTGAAGCACCGTCCACGAAACGGTCGGCGCTCCATACCAGAACCACAAGACCGGCGATCACCGCCCCCAGAGCAAGCCACATAGTCAGACACCTTCGTTATTGAAAACCAAAAACCAACCACACCGGCCCGGCGCTCAGGGTCGGCGGTAGAGTTGGGCACGTACGTCGCCGCCGTCCTTCTCGCGCAGGCGCTCCCAGGATTCGGGCACCGCCGGCGCCGCGTCGTGACGGCGCGATTCTACATAAATCCGCGCATCGGGTTTCAGCAGCCCGAGCGCCTCCAGCGCCTCGCAGGCCGGCGCCGCCAGACCCAGATCATAGGGTGGATCAATAAACACCAGATCGAAGCGCTCCTCGCAGCGCGCCAGCCACTTGAGCGCATCGGCGCAATGAACGCGCACCCGCTCGCCGAACAGCGGCGTCAGCTGCCGGCTAAGGTCCGCGCAGCGGTCGCGCTTTTTCTCCACCAGCAGGGCCTGGCCGGCGCCACGGCTGAGGGCCTCGGCGCCCAGCGCGCCGGACCCGGCGAACAGGTCCAGCACCCGGGCGCCGGCCAGCTCCGCCTGCAGCCAGTTGAACAGGGTTTCGCGCATGCGATCCGACGACGGGCGCAGGTCACCGCGCTGATCGACGAAATGCAGCCGGTGGCCGCGCCGTTCGCCGCCGATGATACGCACCTGCCCCTTGCTGGTTTTGCCTCTTGCCTTCATTGCCGGTCCGTTTGCGGCGCGCGGGGGCCGATGCTGACGATGGCCAGCCGGTCGGCGTCCAGCGCCCGCTGGAACGCCGCGCGGATCTCTTCCACGGTCACCGCCTCCACGCGCTGGTTAAAGCGCTGCAGATAGTCCAGCGGCAAATCATAGAAGCCGATGGCGCCGAGCTGGCCGATGATATCGCTGTTGTCGGCGGTTTCCAGTGCCCGGCTGCCGAGAATGTTGGCCTTGGCGGCCTCCAGCTGCGCCTCGGCGGGACCGTTTTCGATGAAATCCCGCACGATGCCCATGGACAAAGCCAGCGCCTGGTCGGCGTTGTCGTTGGCGGTCTGCAATTGCAGGATGAAGGGGCCACCGGCGGCCATCGGCTTGAAGAAGCTGGACACCCCGTAAACGTAGCCTTTCTCTTCCCGCACTTTCTGCGTCAGCAAGGACGCGAAGCCCCCACCGCCGAGGATGTAATTGCCCACGTACAGCGGCACATGGTCGGGGTGGCCGCGCCAGGTGGCCTGGTTGCCGATCAGGATGTGGGTCTGGTTGGACGGGAAATCCACGTGTTCGGTGACACGCTCCTTGAGACGCTCGGCCCGGGCCAGCTCCGGGGCCGCGTCGCCGCGCGGCAGGGCCTCACTGAGCTGTTCGGCGATCGCCTCCGCCTGCTCGCGGCTGACGTCACCGACCAGGGCGATCACCGCGTTGCCGGCGGCGTAATAGCGCTGGTGGAACGCCACCAGATCGTCGCGCTCGATACCGGGCAGGCTTTCCAGCGTGCCGGACTGCGGATGGCCGTAGGGATGATCGCCGAACAGGGTGCGCTGGAACGCCTTGTTGACCTGCGGCCCGGGCACCTGCTTCTCCATCTTCAGGCCCTGCAGGGCACTGGTGCGGATCCGCTCCAGGGCGTCCTCGGGAAAGGTGGGGGTGCCGATCACCCGCGCCAACAGGTCCACGGCGTCGTCACGCCAGCGCGGCCGCGACAGGGTGCGCAGGCTGATCACGCCCATGTCCTGGTAGCTGCCGGTGGAGAAGCGGGCGCCGCGATCCTCGAAACCACGGGCGATGTCGTCGACGCTCAGCCCTTCGGCGCCCTCGCCCAGCAGGGCGCTGGTGAGCGCGGCCACGCCGGGCTGGTCGCCGTCGCGGGCGCTGCCGGCGTCCATCACCAGGCGCACGTCGAGCATCGGCAACGCCGGCGAGGGCACGAACATGACCTTGGCGCCCTGCTCGGTACGCCAGGACTGAATCTCCAGCTCCGGCGCCGCCGGCGTCGCCTGGCCGACCTGCTCGGCGGTGGTCGGGAAGCCGGCGCAGCCGGCCAGCAGCAGCGCCGCCACCCATACCGCCACTGGGGCGGACAAGCCTTTTATCGTCTGCATCATTCTTCGCCCTCCGGAATCACATGGGCCACGGCGCTGCGTTCCGCCACCAGCCACTTCCGTGCCGCTTGCTGAACCTGCTCGGGGGTCACCGCTTCCAGGTTGTCATCGAATTGCCCGGCCAGCCGCCAGTCCAGGCCCAGCACCGACAGGGTGCCCAGTTCCATGGCCTGGCCCATCACCGAGTCGCGCTGGTAGATCTGCTCCGCCAGCACCCCGGCCCGTACCCGGTCCATTTCCGCCTCGCTGGGCGGCTGCTCGGCGATCTCCTCGATCTCCGCTTTGATCGCCGCCTCAAGCTGGTCGAGGCTCACCGCCGGGTTGGGCGTGGCGGTGATGGTAAAGGTGCCGTTGCCGCGCTGCAGGCCGTCGTAGCCGGCCCCCAGGCCGGCGGCCAGGCGCTGGCCGCGCACCAGGTTGCTCTCCATGCGGGCGCTGGTGCCGCCGTCGAGCACCCCGCCCAGCATGGTCAGGGCATAGAAGTCGTCCTGATGGTCGGCGGTGGTCAGCGACGGCACGTTATAACTCATATAGAGCGCCGGCACCCGCACCGGCAGCCGCAGGGTCATGCGCCGCTCGCCGGGGGGCGGGTTGAGCGTGGTCTCCGGGCGCGGCGGCGTTTCGCCGCGGGGCAGATCGGCGAAGAACTTTTCCACCAGCGGGCGTACCTGCTCCGCGGTCACGTCACCGGCGATCACCAGGGTGGCGTTGCCGGGCACGTAGAAGCGGTCATACCAATCGCGGGCCTGCTGCGGCTGCAGCTGGGCCAGCTGGTCGCGCCAGCCGATGATCGGGTGGGCGTAGCCGGTGCCGGGCCGCGCCACCGCCTGGAATTTTTCCCAGGCCAGCGCCGTGGGCTTGTCGTCGGTGCGCTGGCGGCGCTCTTCCATCACCACCTGCAGTTCGCGGCGGAAGGATTCGTCGTCGATCTTCAGGTTTTTCAGGCGCTCCGCCTCCAGTTCCAGGGCCAGCGGCAGCCGCGACGCCTCGTACTGCTGGAAATAGGCGGTGAAGTCGTAGCTGGTGAAGGCGTTGTCGCTGCCGCCGAAGCGGGCCACGGTGCGCGAAAACTCGCCGGCGTCGAGCCGCTTGCTGCCCTTGAACATCATGTGCTCGAGCACATGGGCCAGGCCGGTTTCATAGGGGGCCTCATCAATGCTGCCCGCCTTGAACCAGACCATGACGGTGATCACCGGCGCCCGGTGATCCTCGCGTACCAGCACGTCGAGGCCGTTATCGAGCTGGAACTCGTGGGTCGGCAGTTCGGCGCGGGCGGTGAGCGTGATCAGGCTCAACCCCAGGGCGATCAACAGTGGTTTCATCCGCAATCCTCTACGCTGTTTATGGCGGGCAGCAATGACAATGGTAGGATAGCCGCGCGCCCGTGATGAGCGGGCAAGGCATTTCCGGGCTCCCACCCTACCCCATCAGGCGGGCGGGTGGCTCCCAACCCGATGGATACGACTGACCATGAACGACGAAGTTTCACGCGACGACGATCGCGACCCGGCCGAGGACAGCGCCCGCACGCCCCGTGACGACGAGCCGCGCGGCGGCGCCAGGAAGGCCGGCCTGTTCTCGCGCATGTTCGGCAAGCAGCCGCAACCGTCCGAACCCGAGCCGGACAGCGCCGAGCCGGCGGAAGCCCCGGCACAGCCCGAGCGCCCGGCCAGCGAGCCGGTAGCCGCGCCTGAGGGGGCGCCCGCCGAATCCGACGGCGGTTTCTGGGCGCGCATGAAGCAGGGCATGAGCAAGACCAGCAAGAACCTGGGCAAGGGCCTGGCGGACCTGCTGGTGGGCGCCAAGGAGATCGACGACGAGATCTTCGAGGAAATCGAGACTCAGCTGCTGGTGGCGGACGTGGGCGTGGAAGCCACCGACACCATCATCGGCAACCTCACCGACCGGGTCGGCCGTCAGGAACTGGTGCACGCGGACGCGCTCTACGAAGCGCTGCAGGAAGAGCTGCGCAACCTGCTGGTGCCGGTGGACCGGCCGCTGGAAATCGACACCTCCAAAAAGCCCTATGTGATTCTGATGGTGGGCGTGAACGGGGTCGGCAAGACCACCACCATCGGCAAGCTGGCCTGCCGCTTCAAGGCCGAAGGCAAGAACGTGATGCTGGCCGCCGGCGACACCTTCCGGGCCGCCGCCGTGGAGCAACTGCAGGTGTGGGGCGAGCGCAACAGCATTCCGGTGGTCGCCCAGCACACCGGCTCGGATTCCGCCAGCGTGGTCTACGACGCGGTGCAGGCGGCCCAGTCCCGGGGCGCCGACGTGCTGATCGCCGACACCGCCGGCCGCCTGCACACCCGGGGCAACCTGATGGAAGAGCTGTCCAAGGTCACCCGGGTGATGAAGAAACTGTCCCCGGAGGCGCCCCATGAGGTGCTGCTGGTGCTGGACGCCGGCACCGGGCAGAACGCTATCAATCAGGCCGAGGAATTCCGCGACACCGCCGGGGTCACTGGCCTGGTACTGACCAAACTGGACGGCACCGCCAAAGGCGGCATTCTGTTCGCACTGGCCAAGCGCACCGGCCTGCCGATCCGTTTTATCGGCGTCGGCGAACAGCTGGAAGACCTGCGCCCGTTCAACGCCGAGGAATTCGTCCAGGCATTGTTTGAGGATGTCACTGCGTGACGCTGAAAGCCGCAAGCTGCAAGCTGCAACGCGCGCTCCGCCATGCCAAACTGACAGGCCCTCACCGCGCTCGCGGCGCGGTTTTAGCTTTTAGCTTGAGGCTTGTAGCTTGCCACTGTCCGAAGGACCGCCATGATCAAGTTTGATCGGGTCAGCAAGCGCTACCCGAACGGCAAGGACGCCCTGCGTCGCATCAACTTCGAGCTGCCCGCCGGCCAACTGACCTTTCTGACCGGCCATTCCGGCGCGGGCAAGTCGACGTTGCTCAAGCTGATCATGATGATCGAACGCCCCACCCAGGGGCAGGTGTTCGTGGAAGGCCAGAATCTGAATGGCTTCAGCACCCGGCAGGTGCCCTTCCTGCGCCGCAAGATCGGCATGGTGCACCAGAACCACCAGTTACTGTTCGACCGCAGCGTGTTCGACAACGTGGCCCTACCGCTGGTGATCGCCGGCTTCGCCCGCGCCGACATCGGCAAGCGGGTGCGCGCGGCCCTGGACAAGGTGGGCCTGCTCAACAAGGAAAAGCTCAACCCGATCATGCTGTCCGGCGGCGAGCAGCAGCGCGTGGGCATCGCCCGGGCGGTGGTCAACAAGCCGCCGCTGCTGCTCGCCGACGAGCCCACCGGTAACCTGGATCCGGCGCTCAGCGCCGAGATCATGGACCTGTTCCATGACTTCGCCCGGGTCGGCGTGGCGGTGCTGATCGCCACCCACGACCTGTCGCTGATCGCCCGCCACCGGCACCGCCTGCTGACGCTGCGCGAAGGCCGCCTGATTCACGACGGCGAGGACGACGACCATGGCGCCTAACAGCCCCCGCGCCCGCCGGCCCGGCGGCGCCCGCAGCGCGCGCACCTCCCTGGGCGACCGCCTGCGGGCCTGGCGCCACCACCACCGGGACTCCCTGCGCGACGCCCTCAACCGGATGCGCGCCGCCCCGTCCAGCGCCCTGATGACGGTGCTGGTGATCGCCATCGCCCTGGCGCTGCCCGCCGGGCTGGCGGTGCTGCTGGACAACGCCCGCGTGATCACCAAGGGCTGGGACGGCAACGCCCACCTGTCGGTGTTCCTGGAAATGGACGTGGACGAGGACCGGCAACGGCGGCTGGCCGACGACTGGGCGGACTTCGACACCGTGAAACGCACCGAGGTGATCACCCGCGCCCAGGCCCTGGACGAGTTCAAGGCGCTGTCCGGCTTCGGCGACGTGCTCGAAGCCCTGCCGGACAACCCGCTGCCGCCGCTGATCGTGGTCTACCCGGACAACACCGCCCCCGGCCAGGTGGAGGCGCTGCAGACCCGGCTCAACGCCCTGCCGGAAGTGGACAATGCCCAGCTCGACGTGGCCTGGGTGCGGCGGCTGCACGCCATTATCGAGCTGGGGGACCGGCTGATCGGCGTGCTCACCCTGGGCCTGGCCGCCGCCGTGGTGCTGGTGGTGGTGAACACCATTCGTTTGGCCATCGAAAGCCGGCGCGAGGAGATCGTGGTGATCAAGATCGTCGGCGGCACCGACGGCTTCGTGCGCCGCCCGTTTCTGTACAGCGGCTTCTGCTTCGGGTTCGCCGGGGGCGTGCTGTCCCTGGCGCTGGTGGGCACCGCGCTCTGGTGGCTGGGCGGGCCCATCGACGAGCTGCTGAACCTCTATGAAAGCGAGCACTCGCTCACCGGCATGAGCCCGTCCACCGTGCTGGTGCTGCCTCTGTTCAGCGGCACCCTGGGGCTGCTGGGCGCCTGGCTGGCGGTGAGCCGGCATCTGGGCGATGTGGAGCCGCAGTTCTGAGCGACGGCTTTTTTTCGTTTCTTTACCCTCGCCGCGGGAAATCTCTCCTACATTGGGTGTCCCATGATTGACCGGGATCACGGAACGGTCACCCGCTTCGGGTAGCCTGGATCCCCCGTCCGGCCCCGTCATTGAGAGGATGAATGACGGGGAACCAATCCGGCTATTAGCACTCCAAGAATCCGAGTGCTAACATCATGCCCAACCCAATAAGGGAGAAGGGAGACATGAAAACACAACTGCAACAGGCTAACGCATTACCGCTGGCGGTCCCGGGTCACGACCTGGATGCCTATATCCGCGCGGTGAACAGCGTGCCCGTGCTCAGCGTCGACGAAGAGCGTCAGCTGACCGAGCGGTTGTACTTCGACGAAGACCTGGACGCCGCCCGTAATCTGGTGCTCGCCCACCTGCGCTTCGTGGTGCACATCGCCCGCAGCTACACCGGTTACGGCCTGCCCCTGGGCGACCTGATCCAGGAAGGCAACGTCGGCCTGATGAAGGCCGTGAAACGGTTCGACCCGTCCAAGGGCGTGCGGCTGGTGAGTTTCGCCGTGCACTGGATCAAGGCCGAAATCCACGAATACGTGATCAAGAACTGGCGCATCGTCAAGGTGGCCACCACCAAGGCCCAGCGCAAACTGTTCTTCAACCTGCGCGGCCAGAAGAAGCGTCTCGGCCGCCTGACCACGGAAGAAGCCCAGCGCGTGGCCGACGATCTGGGGGTGACCGCCACCCAGGTGAAGGAGATGGAAGGCCGTCTCGGCGCCTTCGACGCCAGCTTCGACGGCCCCACCAGCGACGACGAAGACAGCCCGATTCCGTCGCCGGCGGCCTACCTGCACAGCGACAACAGCGACCCGGCCGACCTGGTCGCCGCCGAGGACGATCAGCAGCGCAGCTCGCGCCAGCTGGGCTCGGCGATCATGACCCTGGACGAGCGCAGCCGCGACATTCTCGAGCGCCGCTGGCTGGCCGACCAGAAGTCCACCCTTCAGGAACTGGCTGACGAGTACGGCGTTTCCGCCGAACGCATCCGCCAGCTCGAGAACAACGCGCTGAAGAAGTTGCGTAACGCCATCGCCGCCTGATTTGGCGGCGGGCG
>TARA_B100000749_G_scaffold124276_2_pt1 | contig 13598 bp, 10 predicted proteins | sample TARA_B100000749 | Tara Oceans TARA_B100000749 (sample SAMEA2621232) | marine metagenome | biome: marine biome (ENVO:00000447); feature: mesopelagic zone (ENVO:00000213); material: "saline water (ENVO:00002010), including plankton (ENVO:xxxxxxxx)" | depth 800 m
TCAGTGCGTTCCGCCGACACTCGAAGGGGCCTCATGCCCGCGCATCCGCACACCTCCGCGGTCGTCCTCGACCGCCTCTGCTTCACCTGGCCAGACGGCTCCCCCGCGCTCGACGACGTCTCCGGAGCGATCGGCGAGGGCCGCACCGGACTCGTCGGGCGCAACGGGTCGGGCAAGTCGACACTGCTGCGCCTGATCGCGGGCGAGATCGCCCCCGCGTCCGGAACCGTCACGACCTCCGGCGACGTCGCTCTCCTCCCGCAGCAGCTCACGCGCGACACCGGCCGACCGGTCGCCGACCTGCTCGGCATCGGCCCGATCCTGGCCGCGCTGCGCGCGATCGAATCGGGCGACGCCGACCCTCGTCATTTCGACGCCGTCGGCGACGCGTGGGACATCGAGTCCCGCGCACACGCCGCCCTCGCCGGGGCTGGTCTGGCGCCGGACGTGCTCGACCGCACGGTCGGCGAGCTCTCGGGCGGCGAGGCGGTGCTGGCGGCGATCGCCGGCATCCGCCTGCGCAAACCCGCCATCACGCTGCTGGACGAACCGACGAACAACCTCGACCGCGACGCACGCGCACGGCTCGCGGGTCTCGTGACGGCATGGCCGGGCGCACTCGTCGTCGTCAGCCACGACACCGCGCTGCTGGAGCTCATGGACGACACCGCGGAGCTGCACGACGGCACACTGTCGGTGTTCGGCGGCCCGTATTCGCAGTGGCGATCGTGGCTCGACGCCGAGCAGGAAGCGGCCCGGCGTGCCGAAGCGACGGCGGCACAGGATGTGCGTCGCGAGAAGCGGCAGCGCATCGAGGCCGAGACGACCATCGCGCGTCGGCGGGCGGTGGGCGCCAAGGCCGAGCGCGAGAAGCGCGTGCCGCCGATCGTCGCCGGCAACCGCAAACGCGCCGCCCAGGTCTCGGCCGGTCGACTTCGCACCGAGAGCCGGGAGAAGGAGGCGAGAGCCCGCGCGGCCCTCGATGAGGCCGAACGGCGCGTGCGCGACGACGACGCCATCCGAATCGACCTGCCCGACCCCGGCGTTCCCGCCGGCCGGCGCATCGCCACCCTCAACGACGGCGATCGCACGTGGGTCGTGCAGGGGCCCGAGCGCGTCGCGCTCATCGGTCCGAACGGCGCCGGCAAGACCACGCTGCTGGAGCAGATCGTCTCGCCCGCCGTTCACAACTCCTCACGAACGGCGTTCGAGGGGCCTGATCCGACGGATTCCGGGCGTAAGAGCCCGGATCTGAGGAGTTGCGTACGCGCGGAGGCGCTCACCGACCGGATCGGCTATCTGCCGCAGCGGGTGGACGGCCTCGACGAGGACGCGACGGTTCTGCAGAACGTGCGCGATGCAGCCGCGAACGTGTCTCCGGCCGAGGTGCGGAACCGGCTCGCGCGGTTCCTCATCCGCGGCGCGGCGGTCGAGCGACCCGTGTCGACGCTCTCGGGCGGAGAGAGATTCCGCGTCGCCCTCGCGCGTCTGCTGCTGGCCGATCCACCCCAGCAGCTGCTGGTGCTCGACGAGCCCACGAACAACCTCGACCTCGACACCGTCGATCAGCTGGTCGACGCCCTCCGGGCGTACCGCGGTGCCGTACTGGTGGTCAGCCACGACGACGCCTTCCTCGCCCGCATCGGCGTCGGCCTCACCCTGGAGCTGCGCGGTGGCTCCCTGCGCGAGGGCGCTCTGCGCCAGGGCTCTCTGCGCGAGGTGTGACCGGCACGGGGCGTGCCGCGTTCGGCCGACACGGCGTCGGTTCATAACTCCTCACGTTCGCGCCCTGTCGCCCGGATGCGGACGCGCGGGGGCGTTCCGCGCTCGGGATGTGAGGAGTTGTGCGCGCGGGCGGGCGTAAGCCGGAGCCGATGTCGGCGGCAGCGAGCATGATGGGAGGATGGCTGGCTCCGGCGACGTGCTCGAGCGGTTCGGCCCTGCCACGCAGGACTGGTTCCGCGGAGCCTTTGCACGCCCCACCGACGCCCAGCGCGGCGCATGGGAGGCGATCTCGCACGGCAAGCACGCCCTCGTCGTCGCTCCCACCGGGTCCGGCAAGACCCTGTCGGCGTTCCTGTGGGCCATCGACCGCGTGTTCCGCGAGAGCGTCGCGGCCGATCGACCGGATGCCGCGCCCGTGCGTGGGCGGAAGCGGGCGGCCAAGGAGCCTGCGCGCGGCACCCGCATCCTCTACATCTCGCCGCTGAAGGCCCTCGGCGTCGACGTCGAGCGCAACCTGCGCTCCCCGCTCGTCGGGATCGGGCAGTCCGCGCGGCGCCTCGGCATCCGCGTGCCCGATGTCTCGGTCGGCGTGCGCTCGGGCGACACGTCGTCCGCCGACCGGCGGAAGCTCGTCGCCACGCCGCCCGACATCCTCATCACCACCCCGGAGTCGCTCTACCTGATGCTCACGAGCCAGGCCGGGCAGACGCTGCGCGACGTGCACACGGTCATCGTCGACGAAGTGCACGCGGTCGCGGCCACCAAGCGCGGCGCACACCTGGCCGTCAGTCTCGAGCGGCTCGACGCCCTGCGCCGCGAGCACGATCCGGATGCGGGTCCCGCGCAGCGGATCGGCCTGTCGGCGACCGTACGCCCGATCGACGAGGTCGCCCGGTTCCTCGGCGGCGCCGAACCGGTCGAGATCGTCGCGCCGCGCGCATCCAAGCAGTTCGAGCTGAAGGTCGTCGTGCCCGTCGACGACATGCTGAATCCGCCCCCGCCGCCGACCTCCGCGCGTGGCGCACCCGGTGCCGCGCCGGCATCAGCCGATCCGGGAACCGTCGACGACCTCGACGGCACACCCCTCGACGAGGACTGGTTCGGCGACGGCTCGGCGGGCGCCGAGAACACCGAGATGACAGGATCGGTGTGGCCGCACGTCGAAGAGGCGATCGTCGACCGCATCCTCGATCACCGTTCGACCATCGTCTTCGTCAACTCCCGCCGCCTCGGCGAACGCCTCACCGGACGCCTCAACGAGATCTACGCCGACCGGCTCGGGCTCGAGGCACCGTCGCCGGATGCGCCGCCGTCCGGCCCACCGGACTCGACCACACCGGGCCGGATGCCGGCGGAGATGATGGCGCAGGCGGGAGTGTCCTCGGGAGCGGCGCCCGCACTCGCCAAGGCCCACCACGGGTCGGTCTCGAAGGAACAGCGCGCGCAGGTCGAAGAGGAGCTGAAGTCCGGCGTCCTCCGCTGCGTCGTGGCCACCAGCAGCCTCGAGCTCGGCATCGACATGGGCGCTGTCGACCTCGTGATCCAGGTCGAGGCGCCGCCGTCCGCGGCATCCGGACTGCAGCGCGTGGGGCGCGCCGGGCACCAGGTGGGCGAGGTGAGCCGGGCGGCCCTCTTCCCGAAGCACCGGGCCGATGTGCTCCACACCGCGATCGTGACCGAACGGATGCTCGCGGGGCAGATCGAGGCGATCGCGGTGCCGCAGAACCCGCTCGACATCCTCGCCCAGCAGACCGTGGCTGCGGCCGCCCAAGGCGAGATCGACGTCGAGGGCTGGTTCGAGACGGTGCGCCGCAGCGCGCCGTTCCGCACCCTGCCGCGCTCGGCGTACGAGGCAACGCTCGATCTGCTCGCGGGCCGGTTCCCCTCCGACGAGTTCGCGGAGCTCCGTCCTCGCGTCGTGTGGGATCGCGACGCGGGAACCCTGACCGGCCGGCCCGGCGCCCAGCGCATCGCCGTCACAAGCGGCGGCACCATCCCCGACCGGGGCCTGTTCGGCGTCTTCGTCGCCGGCGAGACCCGCAATGCCCGCGTCGGTGAGCTCGACGAGGAGATGGTCTACGAGTCGCGGGTCAACGACGTCTTCACGCTCGGCACGACGAGCTGGCGCATCGTCGAGATCACGCACGACCGCGTCAACGTGCTCCCGGCGTTCGGGCAGCCGGGCAAGCTGCCGTTCTGGCACGGCGACGGCCTCGGCCGCCCGGCCGAACTCGGCGAGGCGCTCGGCACGATGGCTCGCCAGCTCTCCGGAGCCTCTCGGGAGAAGGCCGAGGCACGCCTGGGCGACGCCGGTCTCGACGGGTTCGCGATCGAGAACCTGCTGACCTACCTCGCCGAGCAGCGCGAAGCGACCGGGACCGTGCCCACCGACCGCACGCTGACCGTCGAGCGCAGCCGCGACGAGGTCGGCGACTGGCGCGTCATCTTGCATTCCCCGTACGGCATGAAAGTGCATGCGCCGTGGGCTCTCGCCGTCAACGCCCGCATCCGCGAGCGCCTCGGCGTCGAGGGAGCGGCGGTCGCCAGCGACGACGGGATCATCGCGCGCGTCCCTGATGCGGCAGCCGAACCTCCCGGCGCCGACCTGTTCGTGTTCGAGCCCGACGAGCTCGAACAGCTCGTCACCGACGAGGTGGGCGGATCGGCGCTGTTCGCCTCGCGCTTCCGCGAATGCGCCGCCCGCGCCCTGCTGATGCCGCGGATGAACCCGAGCAGACGCAGTCCGCTGTGGCAGCAGCGTCAGCGCTCCGCGCAGCTGCTGGAGGTCGCGCGCCGCTACCCCACGTTCCCGATCATCCTCGAGACCCTGCGCGAGGTGCTGCAGGACGTCTACGACGTGCCCGCCCTGCTGCGCGTGGCCCGCCGCATCGGCGACCGCAGCATCCGCCTCGTCGAGACGACCACGAGCCAGCCGTCCCCGTACGCCCGCGACCTGCTGTTCGGATATGTCGGCGCGTTCATGTACGAGGGCGACTCGCCGCTGGCCGAGCGTCGGGCTGCGGCGCTGTCGGTCGACCCGGCGCTGCTGTCGGAGCTGCTCGGCAAGGTCGAGATGCGCGAGCTGCTCGATCCCGACGTCATCGCCCAGTTCGAACGCGAGGCGCAGAAGCTGGATCCCGACCGTCGCGCTCGCGGGGTCGAGGGGGTCGCCGACCTGCTGCGCGTGCTCGGTCCGCTGGATGCCGGCGAGGTCGCCGTGCGCCTGCAGGACCCGACCGGCCCGGCCGCTGCCGCCTCCGAAGCGAGCGCCGCGCAGCTGCTCGACGAGCTGGTCGATGCGCGACGGGCGATTCGCGTGACGATCGCCGGGGCGTCCCGGGTGGCGGCGATCGAAGACGCCGGCCGGCTGCGCGACGGCCTCGGGGCGGCGCTGCCGGTGGGCATCCCGCTCGCCTTCCTCGAACCTCTCCCCGATCCGGTGGGCGACCTGGTGGCCCGCTACGCACGGACGCACGGACCCTTCACGGTCGATGCGGTCGCCGAGCGCCTCGGCGTGGGGGTCGCGGTCGCGCGTCACACGCTGCAGCGGCTCGAGGGTCAGGGGCGCATCTCGAGCGGATTCTTCCTCCCGGTGGAGAACGCCGGCGGATCGCGCGATGACACGGAATGGTGCGACAGCGAGGTGCTGCGCCGACTGCGGATGCGGTCGCTGGCCGCGATCCGCGGCAGCGTGGAACCGGTGCCACCCGAGGCGTTCGCTCGCTTCCTGCCGGTCTGGCAGCACGTCACGCGTCCGCTCGACGGCATCGACGGCCTCGCGGCGGTCATCGAGCAGCTCGCGGGCATTCCGGCGCCGGCGAGCGCGTGGGAGTCGCTCATCCTGCCCTCTCGCGTGCGGGACTACGCCCCCGCGATGCTCGACGAGCTCACCGCGTCGGGAGAGGTCGTCTGGACCGGCCACGGGTCGCTCCCGGGCCGAGACGGGTGGATCGCCTTCCACCCGGCTGACGCAGCGCCGCTCACCCTCACGCGCGACGACGTCGAGATCGCCGCGGACTCCCTCGACGCTCGCGTCATCGAGGTGCTTGCGGCCGGTGGGGCGTACTTCGCCGCCCAGCTGAAGTCGCTCGCCGGCGCGGAGAACGAGCAGTCCGTCGTCGACGCCCTGTGGCGCCTCACCTGGGCGGGACGCGTGACCAACGACACCTTCGCGCCCGTCCGAACGCTCGTGGGCGGGGGTTCCCAGGCGCATCGGGTCGCCCGCAAGACGCCGCGTTCCCGCATGTATCGCGGGGCAACGCTGCCGCGGGTGTCCGCGTCTGCTCCGCCTCGTCCGCCCGCCATCGGGGGCCGCTGGTCTCTCGTTCCCGACGCCGAACCGGATGCGGCGCTGCGCGCCACCGCCGCGGCGAGCCTGCTGCTGGACCGCTACGGCGTCGTGACGCGTGGCTCCGTGCAGTCCGAGGGGGTTCCCGGCGGATTCGCCCAGGTCTATCGCGTGCTCGCTGGATTCGAGGAGGCCGGCCACTGCCGGCGGGGCTATGTCATCGAGAAGCTCGGGGCCGCGCAGTTCGCGGCGTCGGCGACGGTCGACCGCATCCGCGAGTTCGCCGGTCTCGCCGATCCGCCGCCGCGCACGGCCGTGACGCTTGCGGCCACCGACCCTGCGAACCCGTACGGGGCCGCACTGCAGTGGCCGGCACTGGCCGAGATCTCGCACCGGCCCGGCCGCAAGGCCGGCGGGCTCGTGGTGCTCGTCGACGGCGACCTCGCGCTCTACCTCGAGCGCGGCGGCAAGACGGCACTGGCCTTCACCGATGACGAGGAGGTGCTCCGGGCGGCTGCTGCCGACCTCACCGCCACCGCGCGCCGACGACGGCTGGACACCCTCACGATCGAGCAGGTCAACGGCGCGTTCGTCTACGGCACGCCCCTCGGCCGGGCCCTGCGCGAAGCCGGCTTCGTCGAGTCGCCGCGCGGACTGACGCTGCGGCGCACGACCGCCGGCGACGCCCAGCGGGAAACCGCCCGTGCCTGAGGGCGACACCGTCTTCCGCGCCGCGCGGCGCCTGGCCGACGTGCTCGACGGACGCGAGCTCGCCCGCTTCGATCTGCGGGTGCCGCAGGTCGCGACCGTCGACCTGACCGGTGCGACCGTGCAGGAGGTCGTACCCCGCGGCAAGCACCTGCTGCACCGCATCGACGGGTGGACCCTGCACACCCACCTGAAGATGGAGGGCGAATGGCACGTCTACGAGCGCGGCGGGCGGTGGCGCAAGCCCGGCTACAAGGCGCGCGCCGTGCTCGGCACATCCACCCATGACACCGTCGGCTTCGACCTCGCCGATATCTCGGTGGTGCGCACGGAGGATGAGGGCGCGCTCGTCGGTCACCTGGGTCCCGATCCCCTGAGCGCGTCGTGGGATCCGGATGAGGCCGCCCGTCGGCTCTCGGCCGACCCGCGAGCGGTGCACGTCGCGCTGCTCGATCAGCGCAACGTCGCCGGTTTCGGAAACGAGTACGCCAACGAGATCCTCTTCGTGCGCGGCGTTCTGCCCACCACCCCCGCCCCAGAGGTCGACGTGCCGGCACTCCTCGACCTCGGCACGCGCATGATCCGCGCCAATCGCGACCGATCCGGCCGCACGTTCACCGGCGACTCGCGCCCCGGTCGATCCACGTGGGTCTACCGTCGCGAGGGTCGGCCGTGCCGTCGATGCGGCACGCTGATCCGCGGAGGAGAGATGGGCGCCGACCCGACCTCCGAACGCATCACCTTCTGGTGCCCGCGCTGCCAGAGCTGATCCCGCATCCACGTCGGTGCCCGATTCCCGTCAGTGCCCGATGTATCTTCCCGGCCGGTGGTTGAGGGCCAGCACGAGGTTCAGCACCACCGCTCCCGCCGCGCTCAAGACCACGCTCCAGACGGGCACCACCAGCAGGGCCGCCCCGATGATCAGCACGTCGAAGATCATCATCGTCCACCCGGCGCGGAAGCCCCAGCGATCCTGCACGATCAGGGCGACGATGTTCACACCGCCGAGACTCGCGCGATGGCGGAAGAGGATGAGCAGGCCCACGCCGGCCAGGAGGTTCCCGCCGAGCGTGCCGTAGATCGGGTCGAGGTCGTCGATTACGAGCATCCCCTGATGCACGACCGACCATCCCGAAACGAGGCCGATGGCGACCGCGGTTCGCGCGGTGAAACTCCACCCTCGCTGCCACACCGCGAGCACCGCGAACGGGAGGTTGATGACGGCGAACAACAGCCAGAACGGCCACGCCGTCGCGTAGCCGAGCAGGAGGGAGAGACCGGCGGTACCGCCGGTGACCGAACCGGCCGTCTGCAGCAGGTAGAGGCCCAGCGACGCGACGAAGGTGCCGGTGAGGATGCCGAGAACGTCCTCGACCGCGGAGTGGGCCATGCTCTGGTCGTCGAAGACGAGCGACGGACCCGTCGCATCGGGTGCGTCGGACAGGCCGGGATCGTCGAGCGCATCGGGCACGTCGGGCAGGTCGGGATCGCCGACCGGTTCGCTCGTCATCTCGCCATTCTCGCCGACGCCGACATGCCCATCCATTCTCCGTGCCGCAACGAACAACAGATGTCAACCCTGCGCATCCGAATCGGTGGATTCGAGGGAATGAATAGACAATCAAGGAAGTTGTACCTGTATCCGATGCCGAACGGCATCAGAGGAGGGGACTGTGGGTAAGAACTACGTCGACATCGAGAACGACCACGGCGAGACGCTTCGCTACCGCAAGCACGCCAACGGTCGGGGCCTGATCGCGCACGGGGCCAAAGTGCACCCCACCGCGATCGTCGAGTCGGGTGCGTACGTCGAACCGGGAGTCCGAATCGCCGCGAACGTCCACGTGGGCCGCGGTGCGTGGGTCGAGTCCGATGCGGTCATCGGGCCCGACGCCGACATCGCCCCCCAAGCGCACATCGGACCCGGCGCCGCGATCGGCGCGGGCGCGAAGATCGGAATCCGCGCGCACATCGGAAACGGTGCACGCGTCGCGGTCGGCTCGCTCATCGGCGACGACGAGAGCATCGGCGACGGCGAGACCGTCGCGACCGACCGCCGCGGACTGCACCTGGCCGCCTGACCGGACCCCGGCCCTTGCCCGTGGCTTCCCACGGTCGAGGGTCAGAGGATGATCCGACGCTCCCGCCGCTCGCGACGGGAGCGTCTCGCATGCGCGGTGGCCGCCCTTCGCGCCCCTGGCTCCTCCGAGCCCCTGGCGCTTCCGAGCTCTCGCTACCCGTTGCCTGGCACCAACTCAGGCTGGATGAAGCCATATCGGCCGATTCGGGTACGAAATGACCACTTCCGCACCGGCCGGCCTGAATTGGTGCACCGTCGGCCGGTCCACCCGCCCGCTGTGCGCCGCCTTCCGCTGCGTCGCCACGCTGCGTCGCAGGGCCACCCGCCCGCTCGGCCCCGCTGGGCTGAGTCGCCACGCACGCCACGGCACGGCACGGCACGGCCGGCACGACACGGCCACGGCACGGCACGGCCGCAGACTGCATCGGGCCGCTCACCCGAGCCCCGCCGCCGCCCCTCGTCCCGTCCAGCCGTCCACCCGGCGGTCGGCCGCGTCCGTCCCTGCCCGTGCAGCAACTCAGGCTGCGAGGGTGAGTCCAGGCTGATTCGGACCCGGGAAGGGTTTCGGCGGGCCCGCGGGCCTGAATTGGTGCACGTCGGCGGCAAGAGGCGCGTGACCGATCCGCCGTCGCGCGACCCGGGGTCCGCGCCCCGACCCCTTGAGGTCCCGCAGCATAGGGTCGGAGGATGATCCGACGCTCCCGCCGCCTTGCGACGGGAGCGCTCGCGTGTGCACTGGCCGCCACCCTCGCGGGGTGCCTCGCGCCGGCGGCGCCCGAGAGCATCCCGTCCACCTCACCGGAAGAAACGGCGCCGAAGGAGGCCGTTGCGATCGAGATCACGCATATCGTCGACGGCGACACCGTCCGCGCGCGACCGGCGGGGGGCACATCCCCACCCTGGACGGTCGCCGAGGGCCCGGCCGACGACGAGGTGCCGGTGCGCCTCATCGGCGTAGACACCCCGGAGGTGTACCCCGACCTCGAGTGCGGCGGGAACGATGCGACGGATGCGCTGCGCGCCCTGGTGTCCGAGGGCGACACGGTGTGGGCGACGCGTGACGACGAGGAGCGCGACACCTACGACCGGGTGCTGCTGTATCTCTGGACCGGCGAGGGCACGTTCGTGAACCTCGACCTCGTGGCGACCGGAGCCGGCGAGGCTCTGCGCATCCACCCGAACGACCGCTACTGGCCGCTCCTTCAGGAGGCCGAGTCCGCCGCGATCGAGGCCGGCGCGGGCATCTGGTCCCGCTGCCGCTGACGCGATCGCGTTCGGTCGCCGCCGAATGTCGTCATCCCCCGAGATGGCGACATCGCGTGACAACCGAACGTCTCGGCGGGAGGCGGGAGGCGGGAGGCGGGACGCGGGACGCGGGACACGGCGCGTCAGGCGCAGGCGAACGCGGCGCGGGGGGCGCGGCGCGGGAGGCGGGAGGCGGGAGGCGGGACACGGCGCGTCAGGCGGAGGCGAACACGGCGCGGGAGGCGCGGCGCGGGAGGCGAGGGAGGCGGGACGCGCGGCGCGGGAGGCGCGGCGCGGGCGACGGGTCAGGCGAAGAGGAAGAGGGCGAATCCGAGGAGCGGGAGGGTGCCCTGCACGAGTGCCGCGCGGAGGTACGAGCGGCCGGTGCTGAGCAGGATGAGGGCCGCCGCGGTCATCGATCCGAGGCTGAACAGCACGAGCGTGCGGCCCGCCACGTCGGCGGCCGTGCCATCGGCTCCGGTCCAGAAGAGCACCACGCCGAGGACCGCACCGACGGCGAGGAACAGGTTGTAGAAGCCCTGGTTGTAGGCCATGCCCTTCATCGCGTCGGCGCTGGCCTGATCCCGCACCCCGAAGCGCTTCCAGATGCGCGGCCGCGTCCACTGCACCGACTCCATGACGAAGATGTACACGTGCAGCAGCGCGGCGAGAACCCCGAACACCGTGGCGAGGATCGCGATCATGATCGAACCCTAGCGTTGCGCGAGCGCTAGCGTGGCTCCATGCCCAGACGCGCGAGACCCTCGGGACCGAACACCCGTTCCGCGCGGTCGCCCAAGCAGCGGACCGCGCGCAGCTCCGCACCGGCGCGGCGCGACGAAGGGTCACCCGCGCCCACGCCCGGCCCGTTCGTGCTGGGCGCCATCCCCGGGGCGACGCCCGGCAAGTGGATCGACGCCTGGCAGGAGCGCATGCCGCGGAACCCGCTCGAGCTTCGCGCCCTCGACGTCGCCGAACAGCGCGACGCGCTGATCTCGGGCGGGGTGGATGCGGCGCTCGTGCGCCTGCCGATCGACCGGTCCGACCTCCACGTGATCCCCCTCTACGACGAGGTGCCCGTCGTCGCGACATCGGCGGACTCGCACCTCACTGCTGCCGACGTGCTCTCCCCGGACGACCTCGTCGACGAAGTGCTGATCATCCCGGGCGATGACGCGCTGGGCATCCGGCAGGAGATGTTCCCGGGCGTCGCGGCGCCCGCCTTCGATCCGCCCACGACCACCGAGGACGCCATCGCCACGGTGGCGACCGGGGTCGGTATCGTCATCGTTCCCATGTCGCTCGCGCGCCTGCATCACCGCAAAGACGTCGCGCACCGCCGGCTCGAGGGCGCACCGGAATCGACCGTCGCCCTCGCATGGGTGGCGGACCGCACGACCCCGCTGGTCGACGCGTTCGTGGGAATCGTGCGCGGCCGCACGGCGAACTCGTCCCGCAGCTGAGCAGCGGCCGGGCCTGAACCGCGTCCCGGTCCGAGCAGCGTCCCCGCTCCCAGCAGCGTCCCGCGTCCCAGCAGCGCCCCGACTCTGAGCATCGCTTCGCGGCTGAGAACCGCGGCCGGCCACTGAGTACCGTCCCCGGTCTGAGCACCGTCCCCGGTCTGAGCACCGTCCCCGGTCTGAACAGCGTCCGGTCTGAGCAGCGTCACGAAGCACCTCGCCACGGCAAGCGCAACCCGTGGCACGGCGACACCGAAAAGCGCCCGGGCACGAGAACAGGGGATGCCGCCACACGTGCGAACGGCATCCCCCGGAAATGGCGTGAATCCCCGCGAGCCCCGACAAGCGGGGAACTCTTCGTGCCCCCAGTGGTCGGCGCCCCCCGGTGCCGACCCAACACGACCACTTCGCATATCTAGAGCATCCTGGGCGATCGCTGATACATCGCCGTGAGAATTCTTTCCGCGCGAATCGGCCGACCCATCGCAGTCTCGGTCGCGGTCTCGGTCGCGGGCCGTCGCCGTCTCAGCTCAGAATCCGGTACCGTGCGCTTGGAAGGGCGAGACCATGTCGAGCCGAGCGGATGCGGCTGCGAGCGCTTCAGCCGGCGCGAGGCCGCTAGCGAGCTCGGCGTGCATCGAGCCGAGCAGCTCGCACGCGATGTCGTCAGCCACGACGACGGGCGCGGCGATGACGGATGCCGACCCGGCGTGGAGCCACACCCGCGCCATGCCGATCGCCTCCTCGCCCCATCGCACGGACGATCGACCAACCTCACACGCCGACAGCACGACCGTCGCGGGCACACGGGAGACCTGATCGATGTCGTAGCCGAAGAGGGCGCCGTCGGCGAGTTCGAGACCGGAGAACATCGGGTTGTCCACCGCGTGACGGCCGTGCGCGGCGACGTGGAGTACGTCGACCTCGCCGGCCAGGTCGGTGATCGCCTGAACGGTGGCGGCGCCGCCGTCGATGACGGGGGCACCGGACCAGGCTGAGGCGCCCACTCGGGCTTCCTCTCCGCCGCGCGCGACGCGTGGCCCGACTGCGAACCCCGCGCTCAGCGGTGCCGCCGGAGCGACGGCGGGCTCCACGGTCGGCGCGACGGCGGGCTCCACGGCCTCACGCCGATGCAGCCACTGCGAGGCCGACGCGGCCAGGGTGAACACACGCCCGCGCATGCCGGGCAGCATCGCCCACGGGATGGCGTTCAGGAGTCCCGGCGCGGTGACCACGAGGCGGCGGGCGGAGGTCTGCCGGAGCGGCCCGTCGAGGAGGGCGGCCGACAGGGCGGCCAGTCGCGCGTCGAGAGACCGGCGCACGACCGCCGCCATCGGCCCCGTGCGCACCGCCGCAGCGACATCGAGATCGGCGCGCAGCCCCTTCTGCAGGTCGCGCACCTCGTCGCCGTCGCCGAGGGACACGATCTCGGCGTGGGAGCCATCGCACACGACGGCGACGATCTCGCGCCCCGTGTAGACGTAGGCGAGCAGCGCGGTGTCGGCGGTGAGGCCGTCGCAGAGCGTCGCGAGGTCGACCCGCGCGTCGATGCGAGACGCGCCGACAGATGTCCACTGCCGCTCGCGGGCGAGGTCACGCAACTGTGCCGCGCGAGGGCTGGAGAGCCAGTCGCGGGCGGGATTCTCCGCACGGAGCATGCGAAGCTCGGCGAGCGCGTCGGCCAGCTGCGGGTCCGGAGGCGGCCGCAGCGGAACGACCTGCTGGCTCAGATGCCGTGCGCGCTCGGACCATTCGAAGACCACCTCGGGCGCGCGCGAGCTCACCGCCGAACGCAGCCCGGCGAAGACGAGGCTCGCCCCGTGCATGGCGACCGAGGTCTGCAGATCGATGCTGCCGAACGAGCTCTGCCACGCTCCGAGGCGATCCAGCCCCGCCGCCGCGTGTCGGCGGGCTTCGGTCGGGCGTCCGCGTGCGGCCGCGCGGGTGGCCTTGAGTTCGTCGGAGAGCAGCCGCAGGTCCATCGGAGCGGATGCCGGCACCCGCGGCGCCGGGGCGGACGGGTCGCCCGCACGCACGGCGGCACGTGCGACGGCGATGCGAAGTGCGACCGCCTCGCTGCGGAAGCCGTGAA
>TARA_B100000749_G_scaffold229535_1_pt1 | contig 13447 bp, 11 predicted proteins | sample TARA_B100000749 | Tara Oceans TARA_B100000749 (sample SAMEA2621232) | marine metagenome | biome: marine biome (ENVO:00000447); feature: mesopelagic zone (ENVO:00000213); material: "saline water (ENVO:00002010), including plankton (ENVO:xxxxxxxx)" | depth 800 m
AATAATTTGGCTATGCGCATTTACACAAATTAATTTACAGACCCCGTCAAGGGGCTGTAAATAATTTTGTCTTTACTGCCATAATCAGGTTCTTCTTTAGTTAACCTAGTTTACTTGACTATGCGTTTACACAAAATTATTTACAGGCTCTTTTGTAGTTCACGCAAGTAATTTGTTGCAACCCGTAACCCTTCAGATAAATTATGTCTAATTTCTGGGCGCATGTTTTGCTCTTGTGCATCTAATTCATTTTTAGAGTCAAGAATTAAGTTTTGTAATTGATTTATCTTTTCGCTTCTCGTCATTGAGGATTCGTATATTTTATTTGCATCTTGCTTTACATCCATAGTGACTACTCCTTAATTAATTTAAGCTAGAGCTTAATTAGATTAAGTCTAGTTGATAGATTTTTTTGAAGCAAATACGCATGGTTTGCGTTAAGTTTGATCTATTGGTTTACAGCACCTAAACTCAGTAAATGAAACTATAGCTAATGTGGGGAAAGTTATGCCTCTAATCAGCAAGTTAAGGATAAAAAATCTGCACCAGCCGTTCAAAAAATCAAAGGAGTCTCCTTCATGACGATGAAAGCTAAAAATGTTAGCGCACCACGTTATCAACTTAAATTAGCGAACGTCAGTTGCGCTAGTTGTGTTAAATCGATTGAATCTGCTCTTTATGCCGTTGCTGGTATTGAACAAGCCCAAGTCAATTTTGCTGCACGTACCATTTCAATTAGTGGAAGCGCCGATCCTAAGACGGCAATTAAAGCCATTCAGCAGGCAGGGTATGAGGCATCATTGATTCAAGATGACATTTTGAGCGATAAAATGAACGATAAAGTTGAATTGAAACACATGCGAACCTTACTGTATAAGGCACTCATTGCTGGCATCTTAGGTGTGGGGTTATTTATATTATCTTGGTTACCATGGCAATTCAGTTTAAGTACTCTCACAGGCCAAATCATTTGGGGCGTTTTAGGCATTATTTCCTTGATGACTATTCTATATGCAGGCGGTCATTTATATAGGGGGGCATGGAATGCTTTTAGGCATCATTTAGCGACGATGGATACTTTAATTACCATTGGGACAGGCGCTGCCTGGATTTATTCAATGGTCATTGTTTTTTGGCCAACTTTAGTTCCTGATGCTGCTCGTCATGTGTATTTTGAGGCCGCGCTTATTATTATCGCATTGGTTGATTTAGGTGCAGCCCTTGAAATACGTGCTCGGGGTAAAACATCAGAAGCCATCAAGCGACTGATTGGATTACAGGCTAAAACAGCACGTCGAGTTGATGACAATGGTGATGAGCAAGATATTCCCATTGAAGCTTTACAAGTCGGTGATATTTTACGCGTCCGCCCAGGTGAAAAAATTCCTGTGGACGGCATAGTAATTGATGGCCATTCCAGCATTGATGAATCAATGCTAACCGGTGAACCCATGCCTGTCAGTAAAAAAAACAATGATCAAGTTTTTGGCAGCACTCTTAACAAAACTGGCAGTTTTTTAATGCAGGCCACTAAAGTTGGCAAAGAAACAATGCTCTCGCAAATTATTCAGTTAGTTCAACACGCGCAGAGTACTAAACCACCTATTGCAAAGCTCGCCGATAGTGTCTCTGGGTATTTTGTGCCAACGGTTTTAATCTTAGCAGTAATCACCGCCGTGATATGGTTTAACGTTGGTTTTTCTGCTGGCTTTATACTCGTCGCAAGCATGACCGTGCTCATTATTGCTTGTCCTTGCGCACTGGGTTTAGCTGCCCCGATTTCAGTGATGGTTGGTATGGGTAAAGCGGCTGAATACGGTGTATTAATTCGTAACGGTGAGGGGTTACAGCGTGCTGGTGAACTGACTACCTTAGTACTGGATAAAACTGGCACTATCACAAAAGGCCAACCCGAGGTTGTTAAAATAATTACAACAACCCACTTTAATGAGTTGACCATTTTGCAATATGCTGCAAGTATAGAGCAATTTTCAGAACATCCTTTGGCACAAGCTATCATTGACTATGCTAAGAAACAATCCATGAATTTATTGAGTGCTGCAAATTTCAATGCCATTACTGGCCAAGGTGTTTTCGCAAACATCGATGGAAAAAAAGTATTGTTAGGTAACGAGCGGCTAATGATTGAAAATCATGTCAATATCGATATTTTATTAGTACAAAGCAATAAACTTGCTAGTCTTGGACAAACCCCGATGTTTATTGCTATTGATAATCAACTTGCTGGTATTATTTCTGTAGCCGACCCTATAAAAGAAGATTCTAAACCGGCAATTACAAAACTTAAAAATCTCGGCATTCAGGTCGTTATGATCACAGGAGATAATCAAAAAACAGCTCAGGCAGTTGCTAAACAAGTCGGGATTAAACAGGTATTTGCTGAAGTACTCCCTGAAGATAAAGCTAATCATATAAAGAAACTACAATCTAAAAAATCGATTGTTGGCATGGTCGGCGATGGCATTAACGATGCGCCTGCATTGGCACAAGCTGACGTTGGTTTTGCGATTGGTGCAGGCACAGATATCGCGATTGAAAGTGCGGATATCACACTAATCAGCAATTCATTACAAGGCGTATTAAACGCCATTGCTATTTCTAAAGTTACCCTGCGTAATATTAAACAAAACTTATTTGGTGCCTTTATCTATAATAGCGTTGGTATTCCTGTCGCCGCTGGTATTTTATATCCGGTGCTGGGTTTGTTACTTAATCCAATGATTGCCGGTTTTGCTATGGCTGCATCTTCCCTCACAGTTGTTTCTAACGCTAATCGTTTGCGTTTATTCAGCATTAAAGGACAGAAATCATGATTAATGTTATTTTATTTAATAGTATTGCAGCACTGCTAATTATTTTAATTATTGTCTGGTTTTGGCTTATCAAGAGTAAATCAACGCAAGTACAAGTGGATGAAATAACTGTCTACGTTAAAGACAGCGCATATTCACCAAATCGTATTGAAACTTCGCATTCAAAATTAACAATTAATTTTATTCGTGAGGATGCATCACCTTGTTCTGAATATGTGTTATTTGAGGAATTAAATGTTCACGAACAGCTTCCACTAAATAAACCCCATAAAATAACATTAACTAATCTTAAATCAGGAAATTATCGTTTTACTTGTCAAATGGGTATGTATCAAGGTGAGTTAATTGTGACTAATCAATAAATACCAAAAGATTTGTATAACAACTGCATGTTAAGATGTTATGTTGTATGTTCTTAATTTATAACCTAGTGTGTTTTTCATAACCAAGATGCAGCTCTAGCCCATGATATTGCCGCTTATGGAATTTGTTGATAATAATCATTCTCAATATTATTGTTATCTTTAGAACAAAAGATAGAAAGCATTTTATCAATAAACATAAATGCAACCATGACGGTTACCATCCCTAATGCCATTCCTAAATACATTCTAAATATTGATGCAGGTTCCTCTAGAGGAGTATCATCGAATTGATGAAAAGAAAGCATCATGGCAATAGTACCAAATGAGTACATGGCAGCATCCATAGTGGCTGCATGTATGATATGCTTAGGATGACTAGACTTAAAAAAAGAGCCAACAAGCGGCAAAGCACTGAGCCAGTTTTTTGGGATTTCATGTTCACGCCAAGATGAGGGGGCTTCATTATTTTCTTGTGTGCAACATCGTGTAGTTTGATTAGCTATTAGCTCTCCTACCATTGCGCCACTACGCATTTGGGCATACATAACAAGAAACATGGAAATTGATAACATATTCATAGACATACTTTCTGAGTTTTCCATTGTTGAGCTACCCATTTGCATATCGCTACTTACTTCCATTTGATTTTGAGAGTTTTGTATTACCTTTACCAAAGACATCATCAGTATGCCAAATGTGAATTTAGATATATCAGTGACAAATCTTTTTACTTTGTTTTCCTTCGCAAAAGGTGATCCCAAAATAGGCACGGCACTGGCAATCTTTTTTAATGCTTTAGTCTCATTAGACATGTTTCACTTCCTCAAAACTTTATTGGATGAACTTAGATGTGACGATTTTTGATAGGTTAAGCTGAACATCTCTGTTCTCCTTTTGTACTTAGTGTGTGGCCATGGTTGCTTTTCCTGCCCTATTTTAGGGTGAAGAATTCATATTATATAAAAATTATGATAAACTAAATAACTTAAGATTTTATTAAATAAGAGCTTAAAAGGGTATTTTTTAATGGAGTAAAAAAACATGTATCATTTAGATAGAAAAAAAATGATTCTATGTTGTTTTAGTTCCATGCTTTTTTTGGGGTCGCATACGGCTATTTCTATGCCATTAACATTAAAACAAGCTGAAACAGCGGCCTTATCTCAATCTCCAGAAATTAAATCTTCACAAGCCAAAAGTCGAGCATTAGAGCAATCTGCTATTGCTGCAGGCCAATTTTCTGACCCAAAACTAATGCTAGGAACATTAAACGTTCCTGTTGATACATTTAATTTTAGTCAAGAACCTATGACACAAATACAAGTTGGTTTACAGCAAAGTTTTCCTCGAGGACATAGCTTACATTTTCGTTCCTTACAAAAACAAGATTTATCAGCGGCCGAATCAGAATCAGCGCAAACAATGAAGTTAATGGTGTTGCAAAATGTTAGACTCAGCTGGTTAGATTTATACTATTGGCTTAATGCAAGAACAATTATTTTAAATCAAGAAAAAGTTTTCAAACATCTATTAGAAGTAACCGAATCAATGTTGGCAAATAATCAAGCTCAACAAAAAGATGTTATTCGTGCGCAATTAGAACTATCTGAATTAGACAATAGATTATTGGCTGTAAAACAACAATCAGATATTGCACGTGCAAATCTTGCTAGGTGGATAGGACCTACATTGGCATATCATGCGCAACCAACACGACTGCCAACATGGCCTGCTCCAGGACGTTATAAACAAATTCAGCATGAAATTAAAAATCATCCAATACTTAAAACCGATGCCGCATATGTGGCGGCTGGAAGTGATAATGTTAAATTAGCAAAGCAGCAATATAAACCAGGATTTACCGTTAGCATGGCTTATGGATTTCGGCAAGGCAACGACTTGGATGGTAGTAAAAGACCTGATTTTCTATCTGCACAAGTGAGTATGGATTTGCCAATATTTACTTCTAATCGTCAAGATAAATCTTTAAAGGAGAGTCAAGAAAATTTACTGTCCAATGAAGAAAATCAAATGAGTGATTATCGGCAATTACAAAAAAGTATGAGCTCAGAATATGCTGTTTGGCAAGAAAGGAAAAAAAGTACTATTTTATACCAGCAAAAATTAACACCGGAAGCCAAGCAATATGCCGAAGCTACTATGGCTGCATATCAAAATGCTCAAACTGACTTCCCTACTTTAGCAAGAGCTTATGTAAGAGAGCTAAATACAGAATTAGAGGAATTAAAAGAAGTTGTAGATCAAAAGAAAGCGCGCGTTAATTTATTATATTTACAAGGGAAGTGATATGAGGAAAATGATTTTTTTTATTATTATACTGATCATAGCTTTTGCTATGGGGGCACTATCAACCAGAAATAATAATAAATCAGGCTCAGCATCTCAATCTCAAAATGAAAAAAAGAAAGTATTGTATTGGGTTGCACCTATGAATCCATCTTATCGAAGTGATAAACCAGGAAAATCACCTATGGGTATGGAATTGGAGCCTGTTTATGCTGATGGCAATGCGGATGATACTAATAGTGTCAAAATATCTGCTGCAGTTATTAATAATTTAGGTGTCAGAACACAGCATGTTCAAGTAAGAGATTTATCACGCATAATTGATACGGTGGGTTATGTTACTGTTGATGAAAATAAAATTGAGCATGTGCATACGTATGTTGATGGATGGGTACAAAAGCTGGATGTAAAAACAACCGGTGAGCATGTGAATAAAGGTGATTTATTGTTTGAATTGTATTCTCCAACACTTAATAATGCACAAGAAGAGTTTATGCTAGCACTAAAAAATAATAATTTAACACTAGTTAATGCTGGCGAAAAAAAATTAATTACGCTTGGTATGTCTCAGTCACAGATTGATGTTTTGAAAAAAACTAAAAAACCGATGAAAAGAATTAAGGTTTATGCAGAAAAAAGTGGGATTATTTCAAATTTAAATATTCGCGAAGGTACTTTTATTAAGCCGGATACAGATATAATGACGATTGAGGACTTATCACATATTTGGGTCATTGCTGAAGTATTTGAACGACAAGCTGCCTGGGTTAAGGAGGGGCAGGGTGCTATCGCTAGTTTATCCTATATTCCAGGAAAAAAATGGCAAGGTAAAGTTGATTATGTTTATCCCGAGTTGGATGCCAAAACACGCACATTACGTGTTCGCTTAACTTTTCCAAATCCAGATTTAACCTTTAAACCTAAAATGTATGCAAACGTTAAAATTTTTAGTAAAACCATTAAAGCTGCATTATCGATACCAAGGGAAGCGTTAATTCGTACTGGCGACGGCGATAGAGTCATTGTTTTTTTGGGTGACGGGCGCTTTAAAGCGGTACCTGTTAACGTTGGCATTGAATCAGGAGATTATTACCAAGTATTATCTGGCTTAACGAAAAAGGATACCGTCGTCACCTCAGCACAATTTTTGATTGACTCAGAGTCTAATCTTAGAGCGGGAATGAGCCGCATGGAAGAGGCAGATAACAAAAAAACTAATGTTGCACCACAAGAGTTTGTTGGTATGGGACTTGTCCAAAGTGTTAATGAAAGCAATCGGATGATTACGATTAAACATCAACCTATTCCTGAACTTGGCATGGGGAAAATGAGTATGGAATTGGCCGTAGAACAATCGATTGACTTATCTTCAATTAAAGCCGGAGATGAAATTCATTTTGTACTAACAGGAAGCACAGAAAAAGACTTTAAAATTATAAAAATACATGTGGTAGATAAAGCAAAACCAAAGCCAAAGGATTGAAAAAATGATTGAGCGCATCATAACATGGTCAATTAAAAATCGTTTTTTATTAGTGATAATCACCTGCCTATTAATTGCAATAGGTTTTTATGCCTTGGTAAAAACACCTATAGATGCCATTCCAGATTTATCAGATGTGCAAGTTATTATTAAAACCTCATATCCAGGTCAGGCGCCAGAAGTTGTTGAAGATCAGGTGACGTATCCCCTGGCAACGGCAATGCTTGCAGTCCCAGGTGCGGTAACTGTGCGCGCATATTCTTATTTTGGAGATTCTTATGTCTATATCCTTTTTAAGGATGGAACAGATTTATACTGGGCTCGTTCACGAGTATTAGAATATTTAAATCAAGTTGCAAGCAAACTCCCTCCTGGAGCTAAACCTGAATTGGGTCCAGATGCGACTGGCGTTGGTTGGGTTTATCAATATGCTTTAGTAGATAAGACCGGGCAGCATGATATATCGGAGCTAACAACATTACAAAACTGGGTTTTAAAATTTGAATTACAAACCGTACCAGGTGTTTCTGAAGTTGCAACTGCAGGCGGTATGGTAAAACAATATCAAGTAACATTAGAGCCAAATCGTATACGAGCCTATGACTTAAGTTTACATCAAGTTAAAAATGCTATTCAAAAAGCTAATAGTGAGGTTGGTGGTTCAGTCATAGAAATGGGTGAAGCAGAATATATGGTACGTACCGATGGATATATCCAAAATATAAAAGCACTGGAGAATATTCCCTTAGGTGTTAGCAAAAAAGGAACACCAATTTTGCTTGCCAATGTTGCCAAGATAAGCATGGGGCCTCAAATGAGGCGAGGTGTTACTGAACTTAATGGGCAAGGGGAGACAGTTGGTGGGATTGTTATTATGCGAATGGGAGATAACGCATTAAAAACAATTAAAGCAGTTAAACTTAAATTGGCTCAACTTCAAAAAAGTATGCCTGATGGTGTTGAAATTATTCCGGTCTATGATCGTTCTGGCTTAATTTATCGAGCGATACATACGCTGAGCTGGACATTATTAATTGAATTCCTTGTGGTAGCAGGAATTTGTATGTTGTTTCTATTTCATTTTCGTTCATCATTAGTTGTTGTGCTAAGTTTACCTGTTGGTGTCTTATTGGCACTTATCATTATGTATATGCAAGGCATTAATGCAAATATCATGTCGCTAAGTGGTATAGCAATTGCTATTGGTGTGATGGTTGATGCAGCCATTATTATGGTTGAAAACATGCATAAACAAATTGAAGAAGCTCAAGCAAATAATTTACCTATTGATAGGTGGAAGATGGCTACAGATGCGGCAGTAGAAGTTGGGCCGACATTATTTTTCTCTTTGTTAATTACAACCGTTAGCTTTTTACCTGTTTTTGCTTTACAGGCACAAGAAGGGCGCATGTTTTCACCCTTAGCATTTACAAAAACATATGCAATGGCGGCAGCGGCTGGTTTATCTATTACGCTAGTACCTGTTCTCATGGGATATTTTATTCGAGGTAAAATTCTTCCGGAAAATAAGAATCCGGTAAATCGAATGCTATTAAGAGGATATAGCCCCATTATCAAACTCATATTACGTATGCCAAAAACACTGATTATTTTAACGCTGATACTATTTGTTCTGACTTATTGGCCATTATCAAAACTTGGATCTGAATTTATGCCGCCCTTAAATGAAGGTGATCTCATGTATATGCCAACAATGTTGCCTGGTGTATCTATTGGAAAAGCACGACAAGTTTTACAACAAACAGATAAGTTGATTAAACAGCAGCCAGAAGTTAATAGTGTTTTTGGAAAAGTGGGTAGATCTGAATCTGCGACGGATCCTGCGCCATTAACAATGATAGAAACAATTGTTCAACTAAAGCCAGAAGCAGAATGGCGAAAAGGTATGACTATTCAAAAAATTAAAGAAGAGCTTAATCAATTGGTCAATATTCCAGGCGTTACAAACGCATGGGTAATGCCAATTAAAACACGTATTGATATGTTAGCGACAGGTATTAAAACACCAATAGGAATTAAAGTTACTGGGCCATCATTGAGTAAAATTCAACATATTGGCAAGAATATTGATAACATATTAAAACAAGTGCCAGGTACCGCTTCTGTTTATGCAGATCGCTCAGTCGGCGGCCGTTATGTCAATATCGATATTAATAGAGCTATAGCTGCACGTTATGGCTTAAGCATAGACGATATCCAATCTGTTGTGAGAACAGCTATTGGGGGAATGAATATTACGGAAACTATTGAAGGTAGAGAGCGTTATCCGGTTAATTTACGCTATCCACAAACAGAACGTGACTCAGTAGATAAAATTAATTTACTACCGATTGTTACGCCAACTGGCGCGCATGTACCACTAGGAGATGTCGCTAATATTAAAGTAGAAAATGGACCGCCAGTGATTAAAAGCGAAGATGCGAAACTAACTGGTTGGATTTTAGTTGATATTGATAATATTGATGTAGGTACGTATGTTAAAAATGCAAAGGCAGCACTGGATAAAAACTTAAAGTTACCAGCAGGTTATACTTTGATTTGGTCTGGGCAGTATGAATATATGGAGCGAGCAAAAGCAAGGTTAATGTTATTGATACCATTAACATTAGTGCTGATTTTACTACTGCTCTATATTCACACTCATGATTTTATTGAGGTCCTGATTGTAATGGGCACTTTACCCTTATCATTGATTGGGGGTATCTGGCTAATGTACTGGTTAAATTATAATATGTCCGTTGCCATTGGGGTTGGATTTATTGCATTAGCTGGTGTTGCTGTTGAGACGGGGATGGTGCTGCTTAATTACTTAAGTCTTGCATTAAAGAAACAAATAGAGCTTGTTAAAAAAGCGAATCGAAGTTTTACACATGAAGATTTAGTTCATGTGATACAGGAAGGAGCTTTACATCGAATCCGTCCAATTATGATGGCGATTACCGCAACTTTTGCCGGATTGTTACCTGTCATGTTTAGTCGTGGTACAGGCTCTGGGGTGATGAGGCGCATAGCGGCCCCAATGGTCGGTGGCTTGCTTAGTGCAACTATTCTGACCTTGATTATTATTCCCGCGGTTTTTTACCTATGGAAAAAACACACACATGTGACTAATAATGCAGAAGAAGGATAATCGATGATGTATTCCTATTTTGAGACGATGAGGCGCTTTAGGTTTTCATTATTTTTAGTTTCACTTTTTGTTTTTTTAATCGTTTACCCGCTTCTGCATTATAAATTTCAGGGGCAAATAGCTATTGTTGAGTTTATTTTTATGCTATTAGCGATGACGGGATTGAATTTATTAATGCATACAAAGAAAGCGTTAAAAATAGCAGCATTTTTATCTGTTTGTATTTTTTTTGAAATATTATTTTCAGGCTATACAAACAATCAGATGCTATTAAGCGTAACCATTATTACCGAATTATGTTTTTTTATTATTATATTCGTTAGTCTTCTAAACTATGTTTATGCCCAGCAAACAATAACAATTAATAAATTATTAGCAATAGTAACAAGCTATTTGGTTTTAGGCATTGTATTTGCACTGATTTACACTTTGATTTTTACATTTGCGCCAAGCTCTTTTCAATATACGATAGGTAATGGTTTATCTGAATTAAAGCAATTTCCGCACCCGCGGTTTTTCAGTGAAGCATTATATTTTAGTTTTGTAACTTTAAGTACATTGGGTTATGGAGATTGGGTGCCCATTTTTGGTGCGTTAAAAATGTTGTCAGCATTGGAGGCTATTATAGGCCAATTATTTATAGCCATGTTGATAGCTCGGTTAGTTGGTATTCATATTTCGCAAAGTGTTGCTAAAAGAGGTGAAAGACATGATTGAAATCATTCCCAATTATCATCCTATGTTGGTACATTTTACAATTGCGCTTATTACAACTTCACTAGTTATGTTTATTTTGAGCTTTGTATTATCACCATGGGATAAAATCAAACAGGAATGTTTAATTACTTCAAGATGGTGTTTATGGTTAGGCGCTATTGCTACTGTTTTCACAGTAATTGCGGGTTTTCATGCTTATTTTACTGTGGCACATGACTCAGTTTCACATGAGGTAATGAAAATACATCGCAATTTAGCCTTAATAACAATGATTTTTATTTTGTTTTCAGCCACTTGGTCTGTACTTTTATTTTTTAAAAAAAAATCTCAAGTGTGGGTTCAATTGATACTTTTATTTGCTATGTTTAGTTTGCTTGTAATTACAGGATGGTTTGGGGCTGAACTTGTTTATCGATACGGTGTAGGAGTACAGTCATTGCCAGAAACTTCAGATAAAGGACATAAGCACTCCAACGATATTAAACTGCAACCCTCATTAGAGTCTCATCATGGTTTAAAGTGAACAGAAAAAAGGTTAACTAAGCAATTTAATTTAGTCTATAATTTTATTGGCTCTTTGCTATATTGACGGAGGTTTTGGTAGTGATTATTCATCAACGCTCCTTGTTGACGGCATTTCTGATTTTTTTACTATCATTTATAGTAATTGGTGTTGCTTTTGCAGGGCAAAATGCAGTAAAGGATAAAAATAATAAAAAGATTTTAATTCAAGTCACTGATAAACAATTTCAAGTTGATAACAAAGGACAAAAAGTTAAGGCTTTTGAGATATTATTTGTTCAACCAGATGGTTCTGTTAATAAAAAAGGATACTTTGGCGTAAAGGGTGAATTATTTAATGTTATTGTTGAGAATAAGTCGTCAGAATCTATTACCATCCACTGGCATGGGTTAATTGTCCCTAATAATCAAGATGGTGTTCCTAACGTCACACAACTTCTAATTAGGCCAGGTGAAAAAAAGGCCTATAAATATCGGCTTCTTCAATCAGGGACTTATTGGATGCATTCCCATCAAGGACTACAGGAGCAGCAGCAACTTTCAGCACCACTTATTATTTACGAATCAAAAACTAAAGATCAAAAAATACAAGATATTGTTATGTTCCTTGAGGATTTTACTTATAAAGATCCTTATGTTCTCTTTGCCAATTTACGTAATACGAAAATGAAAAAAAGTATGTCTTCAAAAAGGAAACAGCAAGATTACAATGATGTAACTTATGATGCTTATTTAACAAATAAACGTAGCCTATCTAATCCTGAAATTATTGTTACTGATCCTCAAAAGATAGTTAGATTAAGAATTATTAATGCGTCTTCCTCAACAAACTATCAAATTGACCTGGGTGAGTTGGAAGGACAGTTAGTCGCTGTTGACGGTGAAAAAATAAAACCAATTATAGACAATAAGTTTCCAATTGGTATCGCAAATCGATTAGATATACTTGTTAAGTTACCGCTAACAAGAGGTGTTTTTCCAATACTTGGGTTAGCCGAAGGGACAAATAAACAAACAGGAATAATTTTGACAACAACAAAAAATAAAGTAACAACGCCAGGTCCTATATCTAAAAATATAATGGGACAGATAGATTACTATAAGCTAGAAAAGCAGCTGAAATCATTATCCCCATTGACGAAAAAACCGGTTGATATAACTTTAAGCTATCTCCTTCAAGGAACGATGAATGGATATATATGGACAATAAATAAAGAAAGCTGGCCGAATATTACGCCAAAAATAGTCAAGAGAGGTGATCGAGTTGAAATGATCTTTAGAAATGATAATTCAATGTCACACCCTATGCACCTTCATGGTCATGTTTTTCAGGTAACAGAAATTAATGGTAAGCCAATTCAAGGTGGCGCTAGGCGAGATACTGTTTTAGTTCAACCTAATACAACCATTAAAGTTCAATTTGATGCAGATAATCCTGGTGTATGGGTTCTACATTGTCATAACTTGTATCATTTGGCGGCTGGAATGCTAACTACTATTGAATTTGAAGGATATCCACTTCCTGAATTTTATTTAAAAACCATAGGGCAATTCAGGGAAAAATAAATTCTTAATTCCATTTATATAGGAAAATAAACTATTTTTTATTGGTTTATACTCCAGGATTTTTTCAAACTTTGACATGGCTACTACATCCAACAAAGTATGAGTCACAAAGGTAATTTCTGGGATAACAGTGTTGCAGAAAGCTTTTTCGGTACGCTAAAAACAGAACTTGTACATCAAGAAAATTTACAACCAGAAAGGAGGCAAAGTAAGCAATATTTAGATATATTAAAATTTTCTATAATCGTAAAGGAATTAACTCAGCTAATGATTATCTATCACCAGACGAGTATGAAGCCGCTATGAATTTGTAATAAAATTTTGTCTGGGAAAGTGTTGATAGGTCAAACACTTTGGTCTATTTGGTATTTTTGGTATTTTTATATCAGTTTTAATAATAGAGTGGTATAGGTCTGAGCTGGTATGTCATTATGGTATTGGTGTACACTCATTACCGAAAGCTGAAAAAAACGGACATCAGCACTTGCATGGCAATGAATAA
>TARA_B100000749_G_scaffold16296_1_pt1 | contig 13363 bp, 12 predicted proteins | sample TARA_B100000749 | Tara Oceans TARA_B100000749 (sample SAMEA2621232) | marine metagenome | biome: marine biome (ENVO:00000447); feature: mesopelagic zone (ENVO:00000213); material: "saline water (ENVO:00002010), including plankton (ENVO:xxxxxxxx)" | depth 800 m
GATCTCCATGGCGTCCTCAAATCTATGACTATAGTCATTACCATAGCAACATAATGTCACGCCTGATACACGTCGATCGTACTGCGTCTGCGTCTTGTGTAATAGTTCATATTTGACCGTCTGTGCTTCGGACGGTTATATTGTCCTGCGACGATATTTTAGGTCTTCCAGAAAACTGCGATTACTAGGCGCGAAAATAATTTGATGATGCAAGGTCGTTTGTGTACGCGCTGATTTTAGCCGGCGGCAAGGGCGAAAGACTCAGGCCTTTGACTGACACTCTCCCCAAACCCATGGTGCCCGTGCAAGGGATGCCCATACTGTGGCATCAGGTACAGTGGCTCAAGGCAGCCGGAGTAACCGACGTTGTCTTCTTGGCCGGGTATCGATGGGAAGCGATACAGGACTTTTTCGGAGACGGGAAAGAGTTCGGCATCAATGCCCATTACTCCGTGGAAGACTCTCCGTTGGGACGGGGCGGGGCCATCCGCAATGGATTTCCGCTGGTGCCTGAAGAAGAGGACCTGGTCGTCGTCTTGAACGGCGATGTAATAACTGAGGAACCCTTCGATTCACTGGCACAGCGGCATTCCGAGAGGAAGTCGGCCAATCCCTCCCACTTGGCCACGATTATGGTAGTACCCTTCATCAGCCCCTATGGCTTGGTGGACATGAACCCCGAAGGCGACGTGATTGGCTTCCGGGAGAAGGTACCCATGCCTTACTGGATCAACGCTGGGGTTTACTTGTTTGAACGGCAAATCGTTTCGGAGCTACCGGATCTGGGAGACCATGAGACGGAGACATTCCCGAGGTTGGCTGGGGAAGGTAAAATCTCAGCAGTGAAATCCCAAGTGTTCTGGCACAGCGTAGACTCTTTCAAGGATCTGCGGGAAGTTGAAGAACATCTGGGAAGCCGGTAACCGGAGAATCTTGATCAAGTTCAATCTTCGACGAGGTGGCGAAAGCCGACGTCTATGACGCAGAGAGAAACCTTAACCCCCGAGACCTCCGGCTCCGTTTCGCAAGCAGCCGCCAACATCAAAGATAATATCGAGAGAGTCTTGGTGGGAAAAGGCGGGGTCATAGAACTGACCCTGGCGGCCGTTCTCAGCAGTGGCCATATCTTGATTGAAGACGTGCCCGGAATCGGCAAGACTACCCTGGCTCGGACGTTGGCAAGTTCGCTTGACTGCACGTTCCAGCGGATCCAATTCACCCCCGACCTGATGCCGTCGGACATCACCGGCATCAACTATTACAACCAGAAGAGCGGTGAATTCGAGTTCCGCCCTGGCCCCATAATCGCCCAGATCGTGCTGGCCGACGAGATTAACCGCGCCACACCGCGTACCCAGTCGGCGCTTTTGGAAGCCATGGCCGAGCGTCAGTTGACGGTAGATGACATCACCATCACCCTGCCTGCACCGTTCCTGGTGATTGCCACGCAGAATCCCATCGAACTGGAAGGGACCTTCCCTTTGCCGGAAGCTCAATTAGACCGGTTCATGTTGCGTCTGCGGCTGGGTTATCCCACCGAGGACGAAGAGGAGGCGATGTTGACTCGCTTCCAAACCGCCGACCCGCTTAACGATCTGGCAGCGGTGGTTGGAGCCTCTGACATCACCGAACTTCAGGAAACCGTGCGGCAGGTTCACTTGGACCCGGTGCTGCGCAATTATTTGGTGCAGTTGGTGCAGGCCACCCGCACCCACGCAGATGTGGAACTGGGGGCTAGCCCCCGAGCCACGTTGGGCCTCTACCGGTGCAGCCAGGCTTTGGCGGCGATTCGAGGGAGGGATTACGTGACTCCCGACGATCTCAAAACGCTGGCGCCCCTCGCTCTATCCCACCGAATGATTCTCAGGTCTCAAGCCCGGTTGCGGGAACGCACGCCGGAAAGCGTAATCGACGAGATTTTGGCCCAGATCCAAGTACCCGTTTAGGATTCTAGACGTCAAGTCATGCTTAACGAACTTTGGCTTTTGGTTAGCGTGGTCATCCTGTTCATCGGACTGGTGGCCAGCCAAGGGCTGCTATTGGTTCTCGGCGCCCTCAGTCTTATCGTCTCATTGGTGGCCAAGTTCTGGGATCGGGTCGCGTTCCAGAAAGTCACCCACTTCCGGACTCTCTCTCACGCCCGGGCCTTCGTCGGAGACACCGTCGAGTACGTCATAACCCTCTCTAATGAGAAAGCCATCCCCTTGATATGGGTCGATATACAGGACGCTTTCCCTGAAGGATTGGAACTACCGGGTGGAAGCGTGCGCGGCAGTGGGGTTGAAGTAATCCGTCAGCACTGCATCACCACATCGTTGCTTCCGTATCAAAAAGTCACCTGGAAATACAAGATTGAGTGTACGGCCCGTGGGTACCACCGTATCGGCCCGGTCAGGTTGCGCAGCGGGGACATATTCGGCTTCAGTTCGGCGGAGATTTACTATCCCAAAGTGGAGCATCTACTGGTCTACCCCAAGATTGTCGACCTTGGCGAGTTGATTTTTCCTGAGCAGCATCCGCTGGGCGAAAGTAAATCGTGGAAGCCGGTGGTTCAAGATACCACCCGGTTCTTGCGCCAGCGGGACTACAGCCCGGTCGACCCGATGAAACATATCGACTGGAAGGCCACCGCCCGTAAGCAACGTCTACAGACCAAGGTTTTCGAGCCGGTGGTTTCCTTGAATGTTCTGATCGCGTTGAACGCCGCGACCAGCGAATACGCCTGGCAGGGTAGCAACCGCCGCTTTTTCGAGCGGGCGGTTACCGCAGCGGCGTCGGTGGCCAGCGACGCTGACCGGCATGGCTACACTTACGGACTGGTTAGTAACGCCGTGGCCAGCTACTCGGGTAAATGGCTCAGCGTTCCCATGGGAGCCTCCTCGTCGCAGCTCTCCATGATTCTTGAATCCCTGGCGATGGCCGGTCCATATGTAGTAACTCTCCTGACCGAGGTGTTGAAGGGAGAACGGGCTTCGCTGCCCTCCGGAACCACGGTGGTGTTGGTCACGTCGATATTGACTCGTGCCATGGCGACGGAGATCAACCTGATTAAAGATAGCGGCTATCAAGTCAGGGTGCTCTACACCGGCGACCAAGCTCCAAGCGTTGAAATGCCTGGCGTACCAATAGTGCGGTTGGGAAGAATCTTGGAGACCCAGGTGGACTATGAACCAGCTATGGCGTAATAGCTCCGTCACCGGCGTGGGGCTATTCCTAGAGTCCTGTGCCTTTTACCTGGTTATTAGATTAATCAGCAACGGTCTCGGGCAGTCCGGGGCGGGGCTGTCGATCTGGTTGGTCTTCCTTGTCATCCTCTGGGCCTACGTGCTTTCACTGTACATACAGACGATGAAATTCACGGCCAACCTCCGGGGCTTGGTGGGTTTGGGAATCACTGCGGTGTCGATTCTGATATTGGCCCATCTGCAGACCGGTATGGGACTGCTTCCGGTCGGTGCATTCGTAGGCGCTAGCTTCGACACCGTCGCAACCCAGGTTATGGTTTACGCCTTCTTAGTTCTCCTATGGTGGCGGGGCACTACCATTGCCCAAGACGAAGTGACATTGGATTCGGTCAGGTCGTCGTTTCAGTGGGGATTGATTGTGCTCTTCGCCGCTGTCCTCATTGACACTGTAACGGAGGCCGACTTGGTCGGTGGCTTCCTGGTGATGGGGTATTTCGGGGTCGGCCTAGCCGGGATGGCCCTAGCCCGTTATTCTTCCGAGACCAGTGACTCCCAGGTCATGTCGTTCGAATGGTGGCTTCCCATAATGGTCAGCGTGGGCGGCGTACTCATTCTTGGACTGATTATCAGTGCCATCGGATTGGGCGGTCTCGATGATGTTACCCGGTTACTTTTGAACGTGATTGGCGACATAGGGTTCTGGGTGATAAAGCCGCTGCTTCTTGGATTGGGGTACATCGCCGGAGCCTTGGTTGCCGTGGGTAACTGGCTTTCTGGCATGTTCGGCGGTGGCGACCTGAGCGGTCTCGCCAGGGCTCAGGAACAGATCCGCCAGTTCCACGAGACCATGCAGCAGGAGGCCGGCGAGGACGGCCCACCCGCGGCATTTATCTTCATCCTGAAGTTTTTGGGATTTACCCTGGGAGTCTCCATTGCCGGCTGGATTATCTACCGCATCTTTAAGTTCCGCCGCTTGCATCAAGGTCCCGGCGCGGTTGAGGAAACCCGGGAGTCTGTTTTCAGCTGGAGTCAGGCCAACCAAGACCTATCTGATCTCCTCAGCGACTGGTGGAACAAGTGGATGCCGGGGAGGGCGAAGGGCAAAATGATTCCTGATCCGCAGAATCCTCGAGAGGTTTATCATGCCCTGCTGGATTTGTCGGAAGAGTCGGGGCGGGCTCGGGAAAAGTGGCAAACGCCCCGGGAGCATGAAGGCAAGCTGTCGGGATTATTCCCCCCGGATCCCGTAGATCGGATCGTCGATGGATTTCAGCATGTCTATTACGGGGAGTCTGAAGCCACTGCCCCGGAGATAGAAGGGCTCAGGGCGGATTGGACGGCCATCAACCAACATCTTCAAGAGATGAATCGCCGGGAGCAGGGGCGGGAAGGTCAGCCTGAAGACTAGGTTACCGGAAACGAGGGACAACGTCCCGCGCGATGGTCTCCATCAAGCTGGTAATCGTGGCCACATCCCCAGTGTTCAGTGCCAGAATGACATGTTGGACGCCTGCCATTTCATAGGCAGCTAGAGAGGCGGCCATAGCGTCAGGGTCGCCGCCGGATAACCTAGCCCGGCCTGCCGCTCTTTCGCTGGATGGTCCGCCGTGGGCCTCCACTTCTACACGCAGTGACCAGGTTAACGAATCCGGATCTCTGCCGGCAGCGGTTGCCATCTCCGAGATCTCACGGCGTCCGATGCTGAATTCCTCAGGACTTACACCGGTGGGATGCCATCCGTCACCCCGTAGCGCGGCCCTCCGCATGGCCCCGGAACTGGAACCGCCGACCCAGAATGGGATGTGCGGTTTCTGGACAGGTTTAGGGGAGAACAGTAGGTCGTTAAACTTCCAACGTTTGCTCTCATAACTGGGGCTGGGGTTGGTCCAGAGTTCCTTCATGATGGCGATGCATTCGTTGGTCAGAGAAGCCCGGTCCCGCATGGAGATCCCCAGCGCGTCGAACTCTTCGGTCATGGCCCCAACGCCCACTCCCAAGATGACCCTGCCGCCGGAGATCTGGTCCAAGCTGGCGGTGTATTTAGCCAGTTCCACGGGATTGTGGTAGGGCAACACCAGGACGGATGTGCCCAACATGACCCGCTTTGTAGTGGCGGCCAGGTAGGAAAGGGTGGACATCGGGTGGTAGTAGGGCTTTCCCTCCAACCGCTCCCGGATATATCCGGTATTGAACAGGTGGTCCATCACCCAAACGGAGTCATAACCCAACTCCTCGGCCATCGGGCCGAAGGCCAGCACTTGCTGTGGGTCTTCTATACCCCAGTTGTTGGGTACGGTAACGCCGAATTGCATGACTTCTCCGTGATTCGCTTGAGGGCGAAAGCTGTCAGCTATTTGCCCTCAGCTTTCAGAAATCAATGAATTGCATGGGCCGATCGGTACGGGACGGACACCTGGTCTTAGCTGACGGCTGACCGCTGATAGCTAACAGCTTTACCCGGTATTAATCGCTTGCACCAACCGGGCTGTTTCGATCGCTGCGGCGGCGGCGTTGGCACCCATGTTGCCCGCCTTCCCTCCGGCCCGGTTCAAGGCCTGGTCCATGTTCTCGGTGGTTAGGACGCCGAAGATGGTTGGCACGCCGGTGTCCACACCCACTTGTGAGATGCCGCGGGCAGCATTACCGGCGACCATGTCATAGTGGCCGGTTTCGCCCCGAATCACGGCCCCCAAGCAAACTATCGCATCGAACCGGCTGGTCTTGGCTAGGCTCTTGGCGACGACGGGCAACTCGAACGCTCCTGGAACCCAGACGACGTTGATGTCATCGTCGACCACGCCGTAACGTGTCAGCGTTCCGATCGCTGCGTTCAGCAATGGCCGCGTCACCAGTTCGTTGAAGCGGGCTACAACCACCGCGACCCTTAGTCCTTGGCCGTTCAGGTCTCCACTTAACTCTTTGGGCAAGACACTTTCTCCTGGTCTTAAATCATCTTCCGCCGAATGGCTTGGCGGCTCACTAGCCTGAGTTCTGAGAGGGTCAGCAATTAAACTTGAAGCTGCGTCAGATGGCTGGCCCTGAACGGTTATCAGTGTACACGCGAAGCTAGCGCTTATCCACCCTGATTCAATTCCCGTCGTATTGTGAACATTCTCTGGAATAGCGTGAAGCAGGAAACCACGGCGATGAGAAGAAGCACCCAGAAGATCTGGTCGATCAGCAAGCCGATGCCTAGGAGAATGACCCTTTCCGTGCGGGTCATCACCCCGGCTCGGGTGAACACTCCCAATCCTTCTCCCCTGGCTCTGAGATAGCTAACACCCTGGGAGAAAATCAGGGCTAAAAATAATGTAATGATGAATATTGGCAGGAATGACTCGCTAGCGCCGCCTCGGATAGCGTAGAAGGCCAAACCCACGAAAAGGGCCGCTTCTCCCAGGCGGTCGAAGACCGAGTCTAAGAGGGCTCCGAATGGGCTTGCGGTGCCGGTGAGACGGGCTAGCGCTCCGTCCATAAGGTCCAGACCGCTGCCCAATAAGAAGACGATGCCCCCGGCAACCAACCAACCCGAACCGACGAGGTACGCCGATGCTACGGTGATCGCAAAGGAAATAAGCGTCACCGCATTGGGGGTGAGTTTTAACGCTCTTAGTAATCGAGCGCCGGGTAGCTCAACGTATCTAAGGATGGATTCTCTTATCTGCTCTCTTCCCGGTACGGCCATTGGCTAAACTCAAACGTTCATGATAGAAGTCTTCAACCTGGGAGGCGACCCGGTCCCAACGGTACTGCGCAACCGATTTTAGGCCCTGAGCTCCAAGTTTGCTACGCAGTTCCGGGTCTCGGATCAGTGAACCCAAAGCATCGGCTAAGGATTCAGTGTCTTTTCGAGGAAATAGAAGGCCCTCTTGGCCGTGGGTCAAGATGCCGGCGTACCCTTCGATGTTTGAAGCGACCACCGGCTTTCCAGCGGCCATGGCCTCCAGCAATACTATGCCGAAGCTCTCCCCTCCGGTAGCAGGGGAACAGTATATATCGGCGCTGGCGTAGTAGCGCGGCAGGTCTCCGTAGGGAACCGCCCCGGTAAATACCACGTCCTGCAGGCCCCTTCCGCCCAACACGCTGTGGGATTCCTTATCCGGGCTGCCGGGACCAACGACAATCAGCCTGATATTCGGATGTTCCCACTTCAAGCGGCTGTAAGCCTCAAGCAGATACCTTAGCCCTTTGCGCTTCTCCAGACGGCCTAGGAACAAGATGTTTGTCTTGCCATCCTGGTATTCTGGCCAAGGGGCTGCCTTAGTGGAAAAGTGGTCCAAGTCTATCCCATTGGGGATAATCTTATATTCTCCGGGAAAGGTGTTGTTTACATAACGGAGTGCGGCCGGAGAGACCGCGATACCCCCATCCAACCGCTGGTGCCATCGCTTGATGATTGGCTGAGTGATGCGGTACATATGATCGTGCTTGTAAGAGGCGTGGAATGTGCCGATGTTGACTGCGTCGGAAAATTCCAGAACACAGAGAGGCAAGATTGGCGCCATGGGTTCGTGGAGGTGGACGATGTCAAAGGCTTCGCGCTTGAGCAACGCCCGGACTTTGGGGTACAGCCACCAAGAGAGGGAAACCCTGGCGGTGGATCCGCCGCTAGGTAATGGAACCGACCGGCCTAACGCGACGAAGGGCTCGTCATTCTCATTCTGCCGTGCTGGTGAATGAGGCGCCAGAACCTGTACTTCGTGGCCGAACCTGCCTAATTCCCGAGCAAGCTGCGTGACGTGGGCGGTCACTCCACCGGGCCAGGTGAAATCGTAGGGTGAAACCATTGCGATTTTCACGCAGACCCTCCAAAAGGTGTCCGGGAGATAACTAGAATCTAGGCTAGTCTATTTTGCGGATGAAGTCTTCTACCATCTCCCGAGCAAGATCGTCGGTGAATTGGTCCGGAGGCGACTTCATGAAGTAGGCGCTGGGGCCTTGCAAAGCACCGCTGATGCCCCGGTCGAGAGCCAACTTGGCGCATCGCACCGCATCAACCACCACTCCGGCCGAGTTAGGGCTGTCCCAGACCTCCAGCTTGACTTCCATGTTGATCGGCGCACCGCCGAAGGAGCGCCCCTCGATGCGGATGTGGCACCATTTTCGGTCTTGGAGCCATGGCACGTGGTCGCTGGGACCAACGTGGATGTCATCGGGAGCGATCTCATCGTCCATCTGGGATGTAACGGCGGCGGTCTTGGAGATTCTCTTGGAGACGGTCCGTTCCCGTTCCAACAGGTTCAGGAAGTCGGTATTTCCGCCAAAGTTCAGTTGGTAGGTATTCACTATCTTTACGCCCCGGTCTTCGAAGAGACGGGTTAGGACCCGGTGGGCTATGGTCGCGCCCAGTTGCGATTTGATGTCGTCGCCAACTATGGGAACCCCCCGTTCTTCGAACCGCTTGCTCCAGTACTCTTCCTTGGCGATGAATACCGGGATGCAGTTGACCATGGCGCACCGGGCTTCCAGTATCTGCTCAACGTACCATTTGGTGGCCATCTCACTGCCGACTGGCAGGTAGTTAATCACCACGTCCACTTCGCGCTCTTTTAGGATGGATGTAATGTTGGCGGTAGAGTGGGGGGATTTCTTGACTAGGTGGGCTACGTACTTGCCGATACCGTCATGAGTCATGCCCCGTTCCACCGTTACGCCCATGTGGGGCACGTCGGAGAACTTCAAGGTGTTATTGGGCTCAGTGAAGATGGCTTCGGAAACGTCCTTGCCAACTTTATTCTGATCGATATCGAATGCTGCGACTACTTCGATGTCTTCGATTCTGTAGTCGCCAATCTTGTTATGCATGATCCCAGGGACATCGGCATCGTCAGGTAATTCCACGTATTCGTGTATCCCCTGTACGAAAGACGAGGCGCAATTTCCGACACCGATGATGGCTACCTTGATTTTCCCCACGTTTTGGGCTCCTTTAGGGTGGTTACCCGTGCTTCAAGGCACTGGAACCAAGCTGGTGAATTTTAGCAAGTTCCTCTTGACGCTACAAGAGGCTGGCCAGCGGGAATTCTCTTGATGCCCGCTGATGGAATACTAAATCATGCGGCCGGAGGAAAGAATCGGAAGATTGCGGTTCGGTCGTCGTGCCGAAAACGTCTCCCCAATTGCTCCGGCATCCCGCCTTCTCCAAGGCGGCTTTCGACCATCCCGTTCACATTATTTGCTGCGACGTCAGGTGATGACGAGCCTCGGACGATGTCCGCCAATTCCTCTACAAGCATGTTGTCAGTCACGCCGTCGGTGGCCAGCACTAGACGGGTACCCGGCTCTATCGGCAGCTCGGTCCGGGCCAGGTTAGTCAGGGTTTCCATGGCCCCGATCGCTTTGGCCACTCCCACGTGCAGGAAACCGCCCATACGACCGGTTATCTGCCGGGTGGAGTCGCCGATTATGTGGAACACCGGGCTGTCTCCGGCGCTGATAACGTGCAGCTTATCGTCTTGGTACAGGATGATTGAGACGGTGGTCAGCAAGAACCGCCCACCCCCGACCTCGAAAAACTCCTGGTTGACCGCCTCAAGAGCGGCAACGATATCATCGGGCCCGTTGATGGTTGCCGCCGCTAGGGCGTCCACGACCGACTGGCTTGCCTCTTCGCCGCCGTGGCCGGTGACACCGTCCATAACGGCATCCATGAAGGAGTTATCGCCCAAGTCGCGGAGCAGAAAATTGTCCTCCCCATGGGAGGAATTATCTTGGAATGTAGCTACTGTGCTACTGAACATGTTCCTTGTTCCTCACTCCAGTATTACAGGTTTGATTCTCATCACCTGGTCTATTATATGTCGAATGCGGCTAGTTCAACGTCGGCATCGAAAAGGTACTTGTTCCAGTGGTCTTCCCTCAGCCAGTTTAATGCCTCTCCCCATATCGTGCGCAACTGGCCCGAGTCGTCCAATCTATCGTCCCGTTCGCCGACAGCCGCCAAGTAGGCATTCAAGTCTTGACGGAAGCCCTCGATATTCGTGTATGAACGGTCCCTGATTCTCGCAATCATGTCGAGAGCGGCGCTTCGCACCGGTTCGTCCGTATCGCCGAAGGTGGCGCCCATCTCGTCTAATTCTTGTAGAAAGTCTACCACCGGGCGTTGGCCGTGGGGGTCCCGGTAGGCCGCCGCCTCCGGTGGAGGAGTGTTCGGAGTGGCGTAAAACTTCAGCACTTCAAGGCAGAAGTCGTGTATGTCCTTGGGAGGCCGGCCCCGGCGGTCAGGCTCACTGTCCATCGATACCAGGTCGCCGCAGTCGACGACGGTGATAAGGCCGGTTGCCGGTTGGTAGAACAGGTTTTGCGGGCGAAGGTCCAATAATATGTAGCCGCCCTTGATGAACGATTCTTCAATCTTTAGCAGTTGCTCTTGAACTAGGAACTGAGCACTGTCCGGTGGGCGTACCAACGGGTGCAAGGCGAATAGGTTCTGGCCTAGGCCGACTGGTACTCCTGTGATCCGGGCTCTCATGTCTCCCACCATCAAGGGTATGCCCTTGGCCCGCTCCTCTACTATAACCGTGTATTCCTGGCCTAGGGAGTCGCCGTAGAAGGTGTCGTGGTTGCCCCGTTCCGTATATCCAACGATGGGTATTATATTCTCGGTGGCATCGCCCATCTGTTCCAGAACTTGAAGAGTACGGTCGGTGCGTTCTTCCGTGCTGATGTGCATTCCGCGGCTTATCATCTGGGGTACTGGGCGCTTCAAGACCACTTGTTTACCGGTCTCTTGGTCCACCGCCGCTCGCACTTCGTAGTCGGCGCCGGAACCCAATATGCCAGAGGTTTGAAAGCGGTCAAGCTCGACTTTTTGCATCAATATTTGTCCGATCGCCCTTCGCCCCACCAAGAGTCACGGCACCAGTTTAGGCCATGGCTACATCACAACCTGCGTGGACAGTCCGATGGTACCCCCTCGCAGGTCAAAATGCAATAAATCAGGACCACTTCGCCAGGGTTTCACGCCTGTGGGCGGGAGCCTGGAGATGCCAAGGCTTAAACTAGGCCGAGGGGCTTCGGTACCCTAAAGTCACCCACTCTTCTCGAGGCCATTCATGGGTAAGAGTAAAGCCCAGATCCACCAGGATGGTGTGGACATCTTCCCGTTGGGTCTCCATCAATCCGGATGCGATCAGATATCCGCCCGGAATCAGGGTTGGCAAGATTTGAGGAGCGCGTTCCCCGACGGCCCGGGCGGATATGTTGGCCACCACTAGGTCAAACTGCTCCTTCCCAGCCAAGGGATGGGGGACCGATCCCTGGGTTAACGCCACCAGTTTCTGAACCCTTGTGCGGCGAAAGTTCTGCCGGGCCGCACGCACCGCTTGAGGGTCGATGTCCAACGCGACTACGCGTGACGCCCCTAGTTTGGCGGCGGTGATGGCGAGTATGCCGGAGCCGGTTCCTACGTCCAGAACGGCCATGCCAGGCTGGAGTAGATCCTCCAAGGCCTGCAGACAGGTGTAGGTGGTGGGGTGGTAGCCGGTGCCAAAGGCCATGCCAGGGTCCAGTTCAATCAACACGTCGCCGGGTTGTTCTTCGTATTCTATCCAAGTTGGCTTAATCACCAACTGGCGGCCCACTCTTAGCAGGTCGAAGTGGGACCGCCACTGGCTTTGCCAGTCCTGCTCTTCGGGAACAGGGGTGATGGTCAGGCCTTCCATCGGCTCTAGGATGGCGATCAACTTCAGCCCTACGTCTATGCGGGCCAGGCGCTGGCGGGAATTGGCTGGCAGATAGGTACGCATCAACACCAGGTCAGTGCCGGCCTGCTTCTGCGCCGGTTCCCGCTCCATGGAAAGACCGCGCCCGTAGCGGCTGAACAGGTAAGAAACCGGTTCTACGTATTCATAAGGTACCCGGATACTAAGCTCTTGCCAGGCCATTAACTCTCCGAAAAAAACCCGGGAGGCAAAGCTACCCGGGCGTTTGGTTCAGAATCTTGTGGATCTAGGGCGGGTGTGATGATTGCGCCGGACTACCGGCCGTTTTCCTTAACTATTATCCAGAGAGGATCCCTTGCGTCCTAAGACCTAACTCAGGACTTCCTTAATCTTCTCGAAGATTCCCTTGTCGCCGTCGTCATCGGAATCTTGATTGCCGCTGGAGTCATGGCCGGATTGTTTGGAGTTGAGCGAGAGGGCCAATTCCTCCAGCAACTTGCGCTGCTCCGGGTCCAGCGCCTGGGGAACTTGCAGGTTTACCAGAACCCTCAGGTCTCCGCGGCGGTTGCCGTGGAGGTGGGGGACTCCCTTGCCCCGGATGCGGAATTCCGCGCCCGGTTGTGTACCCTGGGGAACTTTGATTTTTTCGGTGCCGCCGTCCAGGGTTGGAACTTCTTTTTCCACGCCCAGAGCTGCTTCCGCGACGTTGACGGGAAGAGCATATAAAAGGTCATTGCCTTCCCGGTAGAAATCTTTGTGTTCGCGTACGTCAAGGTGCACGTAGAGGTTCCCGGCAGGTCCGCCATCCCGGCCCGTGTCACCTTCTCCGGTAAGGCGGACCTGCATCCCAGCCTCTACTCCGGCGGGGATGGTAACGGCGATTTTTCGCTTGCGCCGGTCCACGCCAGTGGCGCGGCAACTGGTGCAGGGAGTCTTGATGACCTTTCCGGATCCCCGGCAGGCTGGACAAGGTGTAACTTGAGCGAACTGGCCGAAGATGCTTCTCTGGGAGCGGCGAACTTGACCGTTGCCCCGGCAGGTTGTGCAGGAGCTTACCTCGGAACCCGGTTCGTTGCCCGCTCCCGAACATCGCTGACATGATTCTTGACGGGTGATTTCAACTTCACGCTCGGTGCCGAAAACAGCCTCGTTGAAATCGAGGATAACGCGTTGTTGGAGGTCGTCGCCTCGTTGGGACCGGTTCTCCCGGCGTCCCGAGACGTCGCCGAAGAAGGAATCAAAGATGTCGCCGAATCCGCCGAATACGTCGAATCCATCGAAGGGGCGGTCTTGTCCACCGTTGGAGCCAACACCGGCACGGCCGAAGCGATCGTATTGAGCCCGCTTCTTAGGATCTGACAGTACCTGATAGGCTTCGTTGATTTCTTTGAATTTGTCTTCCGCGCCCTCGCTCTTGTTGCGATCGGGATGGAACTCCATGGCCTTTTTGCGAAAGGCCTTGCGTATTTCCTCTTCATTGTCGGTTCTGGCTACTCCCAGAGCCTCATAGAAGTC
>TARA_B100000749_G_C18449874_1_pt1 | contig 13164 bp, 7 predicted proteins | sample TARA_B100000749 | Tara Oceans TARA_B100000749 (sample SAMEA2621232) | marine metagenome | biome: marine biome (ENVO:00000447); feature: mesopelagic zone (ENVO:00000213); material: "saline water (ENVO:00002010), including plankton (ENVO:xxxxxxxx)" | depth 800 m
GTATTTATGCTCTAAAGATAAGTCAAGCCAGGTTAGGGAATAAGAGACACGTAGCGATGAACCCCCGAAATAAGGCTTATTGCTACGTCCTATCCGTTAACACTTTCCCCGTTGCTTATTTTCTTGGCAGCAATAGGAATAGACAAGACTGCGCAAATTATTTTCGAGCCGTCAACGCACGATGTTGTCATTAAGTAAATTAGACTTGTGGCATAATTCTCGAATAGTGAGTATTGAAGATGCAAGCGGTGAACCGAACAGTCTGCTACGACATCGGCTATTCCCTAGACAGGGTGACATCCGAACCGTACCTTTTTGCCTTAGACGAAGACGGTCTGGAGGTTGAGCGGTTCCCATTCGGGGTGCCTGAACGCGGTTCGTATGCTTGTCCTGACGTTGAGGTTGAGGTGATTGCCTGGTGTCGGAAAAGGGGCGCGACCCGAAACAAGCTCCCGTCATATCAGCAGTGGTCTTGTCAGAGACGAAATTAAACGATACAGCGTGTGGCCCATTCGCAGGAAGTGATAGTGGGGTTCCCGAGATTGTTGACTCATGATAATTTGTGTCAAGCTCGAACAAAGGAGGTGGAGGGTGGATAGATCGGCGGTTATACACCGACTTGAAGTGCGTTGTCAGGAAGCGTCTGTAAAATTAGCGGCGGCCAATATGCGAGGCGACACCCGCTGTATACAGGACGAGGAATTGACTGTGACCGGGTATGCTGAGTTGATAGAGATGATGAAACGGCCTCAATTCTACTCGGTGCCCCAAGAAGTTCCGGATGTGCACACATAGGGAAATATCCGAACCGTGTTGGGCGGTGATTGTTGTGGCCGGTGGGATACGAGATGCCTGGGACTACCTAGATCAATCCCAGACAGCAGATCTGGTTGGCAAGAGGACATTACAGAGGCTGCCCCATTCACTAACCGAGCAATGCGGTCAGTTCTTATTCACGGGGGTGGGTGTCTCATGCAGCGACATCAAATTATTGTTGCGTGATGTTAAATGAAAATTACCGCTCTCGCGCCATGGTTTGGGTCGAATCGAATGCTAGCAAAGCATGCGGGCGAGTGTTTGCAAGACTGTGTCTGGGTTGGGATACCGTTTGCTGGAGGGATGTCAGAAATCCCCCACATGAAGGCCAGGACAATCCTGGCCAACGACCTGCATCATCACGTTATCAATCTTGCGGATGTTGTGACCAGCGGGATCCACGGTCCAAAACTCAGGAAACGTCTTTCAAACCTGTTGTTTCACCCTGCGGTGTTGCGCCGCTGTCAGCTACTGTGTCTCGCCAAAGAATCCGGAGAGCTGTGTCATCCTCTTGACTGGGCCGAGGCTTATTTCGTTTGCTGCTGGCAGGGGCGTAGCTCCACAAGCGGAACGACGAGTGAATTTAAAAACCAATTAGCACTGCGATGGGAAGCTGGCGGGGGCGATTCAGCTAAGCGATATCATTCGGCCATCGAGTCGTTGGAGCAGTGGCGAGAAGAATTCAGCCGGGTAACGTTCTCGTGCCTTGACGTCTTTGAATTTCTTGAAAAATGCAAAGACCGAGACGGGCACGGAATATATGCAGATCCTCCATTTCCAATCAGCGGTGACAAGTACCTGCACCATATGACCGACGACGGACACAGACATCTGGCTGAGGTTTTGTCGGGGTACACGAAAACGAAGGTCGTGTGTCGGTTTCAGGATCACCCGCTGGTCAGAGAGTTGTACCCCAAGACTTCATGGGAGTGGACAGACCTCAACGGGCGCAATCAAGGGAACGTCGATGTTCTAGAATACCTAATCACGAATAGCACACGTGTTTTCAAAACGAACGAATAAATTCGGTGTCTCACCAAAGTGGGACCGCACGGTTGACGGTATCGTCTTCGCCTCAAAAAAAGAAGCCACACGGTACGGTGAGCTTAAGCTTCTTGAGGCAGGTGGGAAGATTGCGGGTCTTGAGTTGCAGCCAAAGTTTAGAATGGTGATAAATGATATCCACGTGTGCACATACATTGCTGACTTCCAGTACACCGAGAACGGTGGGACAGTGGTAGAGGATACAAAGAGCCAGGCAACTCGGAGATTGCCTGCATACCGGATCAAGAATAAGCTAATGAAGGCAATCTATGGAATTGACATCAAGGAAACCTAGCGAGGGAGTGTGCCGTGCATGCCGAGAGCCTCTAACGCGACGGGGCAAGGCAAATCGTAGTTCCCCATTAACTGCCAGTTTATTGCGAGTGGTGTGGGAAAAGCAGCTGAAGACACACTGCTACGAGTGCAGCAGCGAGATCCTAACTGGCAAGATCAACACCAGTCGGGCAAAGCTAGATTCGTCAAGTGGCGGTAGTCCGAGCGAGCCGAGCGACGACGCCAGTCCGTCTCAGGAGAACGCGATTAGGATACTCGAAGATCTGAGCTCCGGTTGACCTTCAGTCTTGCGGTAGGTCCTTGTCGTCCTGTCCGTATGAGAGAGTGTCGAAATCATTACCGCAAGCGTGGCAGGTCACATTTGTTGGTTCGAGCACGTACGCATCTTCCGGCGATGTTTCGATCGCGATCGCGCGACAGAAGTTATTGCGACCACAGTCCGGACAGTCCCACGTAAAGGCTGGTATTAGCTCGATATGTTCGTCGCCTCCGTCACGGGGCATATATATCCCTGACTGAAGAGTTTTTGATTGGCGATCGATTTTTACACACGGGCGGTCGGTCTCTGGTGCGTGAGAAGCCAGTAGAGTCCCAACGATCCATGCCCCAATGAGGGTGTAGGTGAATATCTGTACCGCCACAAGGGGTTCTTTCACACCCATGTCTGCACGCAGCGGCATTCAAAGCACAGCCCGCTGGCTACGTGCAAGACTGTCGTTAGACACCCACAGGCGGCCCTCGCTGGTTCGTCTGATATTTTCAGAGTCGCGGCTATATTATTGGCGCGGCGAATCATATTACGGTCTGCCAGGCTCGGTTGCTTCCCTGCCACCTCTCGTCCCTTCTTGGTGTCTCTCGTCCCGATACGCGGAAGGTCGGTTCAGTGTTCCTCCAAAAAAAACGCGGCGGATGCTGTCGATTCTCGATTGTTAGGCTGACGCCGCCGCTCGCCCACCCAGAATTGCGTTTGAGGGCGGGTAATAGAGAACCGCCTGTTCGCTGGGCCCGTCCTCAGTTGCCCCCGTCTCGACAGCTCATGGGGTTTTTCAATGAATCCCAGCGACTCACGGTATTATAGCGTTCGGTCTTGACAAACATGACAAACATATAGATTACTGTCGTTGTTGAAGGATTCCCTTATTGCAAAACTTTGCACGGAGGTTTAATGAAATGCGTTTCGTTTTACGTGGTTTATTTGTGGCGGTGGCTTTGTGTGTGGTCTTAGAGGACCAGGCTGAGTCACGTGGACGTCGATGGCGCCGTAGCGCATGCGCCAACGGTTCGTGTGGCGTGAGGGTTTCTCCCGAGGTAGAAACCGCAGTTGCGGCGACATCGAAAACTCCCACGGCCGTGCTGTCTGGTCCTCAGTTGGTGGCCAACCGGAAAGCTTCGGACATGGCTAGGATGGGATTCATGGGGCATCTTAGCGGAGGGTATGGCGGCGCTAACGTGGAAGGTGTTGGGTGGGGTCCCACGCCAGCGTCGGCGCTGAATCAATGCTGCTTCACTGGTCAGAGACCCGTGGCTGCCCAGTGTGTCGTCCGCGGCGCCAATGGCATGTGGTACGCGTGCAAGCTGTTTTGGTAATCGACTAACGCGGGTGAGCTGTGCCAGTAAGCCCCGATTGTCTATTGTTTTGCGGTCTTTATACCCTGTCGGGTAGACTATCCTTGAACCCAAGGAGGTCTATTCGATGGGGGATATTGTGCTATCTACCTTCAAAGCTCACACTCCTCGCAATACCGGTCCGAGAGAATTCAAGTATCCGGACAAGGTTCAATACGCTGAGGGATTCGACGAGTCCCAACATCCTCGTGGCGATGGCGACCGATTCACAGCTATCGGAGACAAGGGGATAATCCCCACCGGCCAGGACGATATCGGCCAGTATGTCGACCATGACTCCCATGGTCGTGTTTACACGCCTGAGGTCCCTGCTGATTACGAGCGGATTCCTCCTGGCCAGAAGTGGATGGACATTGATTCTGGGTCCATCGAAGAGAAACGTACTCCACGAGTCCACCAGGGGCCGTCAGGCGAGGCCGAGTCTGTTCTTTCTGAGATGCGATCCCGTGTCACTGGTTTTGAGGAATGGCTGCAAGCCGAAGACCTCCCGGATGACAATGAATCTCTCGCCGAGTACCTGGAAGATCAGCACCAAATCACCGTTCGGGACGACGGCCGGGTGGAATTCGACCGATTAGAGCCTGAAGCCTCCTCTATCATCGGTCACCACCCGGTTGTCCTGAATCATCACACCAGCGATTCCCTGGAAGACTCTATTCGAGAACAGGGTCTTCTCCGACGCGGCCATGACGGCGTTCCGTCTACAAACCCGCACTTAAACACTGGCGCCGGGGTCTATCTGACCACCGAGAGCTCCGGGCCGGTAGTCAGCGGGTACCACGACCTCGCCACCCAGTCACACGGAGGGAACCCCCGAACGTTCGAGGTAGAGACCTACCTCGATGAACTCGACCCAGACCCGGACGACGTTGATTTATCCGTCGGCGGCCGTCAGTTTGTTACTTCATCCGTCGATCCGGACAAGATTCTGAACACCATGCGGCGAAAAGAAGGGCGCCCGGTTCTGTATGACGAGGAGTTCGAGGACAAGCATCCTCGCGAGGATGATGGGAAGTTTGGGAGCGGTGAGGAGCTTGGGCAGGAAGAGCCAAAGAAATCATACGGGTATCTCAGGTATCAGCCAACGGGATCGGACTTGTTTGGATGGACTTCCGAGGGATCGGAGGAAACAAACAAGCCCGGTCATGTTTTTGCTTACAGCAGCCCGGAGGAATTGTTATTAGGATTGCACGAGTGGGGTTTACCGAATTTTTCGGTTGATGTCGTGGAATTTGAAGGCTCTGGAGAATATGACCCAGGAGACTATGAGGGCGTGGCCGTAAAGCCGACATCAGAAACTCGAAGGACGAGTCTTTTTGACTGGCTCCAATTGCACGGGGAACAGAATCCAGAAGATCGCGAAGACTACGGAATCGATGGCTTAATAGAAAACTGGGAAATGCGGGGGATGCACAGCCGGCGAAAAGAAGGGCGCCCGGTTCTGTATGACGAAGAGTTCGAGGACAAGCACCCGAGGGGAGACGGCGGACAGTTCTCCTCAATCGGGGAACTCGAATCGCATTTGAGAGATGAGCATTCTGACAATCTTGACCTCCTATACCTCAATGAAGGTGAAAATCATGTTCGGCTAGACAATGTCCGCATGAAAGAAGGACAGCGAGGTCATGGAACTGGGAGCAAAATAATCCGTGCATTACAGGAGTATGCGGCATCGAAAAATAAACCGGTCGTCCTAACAGCTCATCCAGAGCCACGAAAGAAAAAGGCGCTAGAGTCGTTCTATAGGAGCCATGGTTTCCGTCCACCCGGTCGCAGCAGGGACTTCCGGCTCCCAAGGCACACCCATGTTTGGAATCCGACAGACGGTGTGACAGAGAAATACGGTGATGATGACATTCCACTTCGCTATGACCAAGAATTTGAAGAGAAGCACCTACGGAGTGAAGACGGGAAATTTTCAGAGGTCGTAACCGAAACCGATCACGACAACGCTGGCGTCATGATCTCACAAGGGCTGGACCCGGGATTTAAGCCGCAAATTGGAGATGTCCAAGAGTTCGCTCCAGGACTTGGTTTAGAGCGAAATGCTACCTATGTCAGCCATCCAAAGTCTAACAAGGGGAGTTTTGGCGGCGTTCGGATCCACATGAAGGTCCCCGATGAGCAACTGGATGTTCCGCATGAACTGAAGCAGCTGGGGTGGTCCAAACACGATCCTGTAAGCGGTCTTACACATGCCCTGGAAACGGAGCACGGGGGGGTAGTTCGCGGAAATCTGCCTCCTGAAAATATCAGCCATGTCGAGGTCTACGATCACGGAGAGGGTAAGTGGAAAGCTCACAGCCCTGTAGAGTATTTGGAAGCTCATCATGGAGTATCGCACGCCCCTAAACTCCCATCCATCGATGAATACCGCGACGTAATCAAGGCCAACCAGGAGAACCTTTTCCTGAGCGATTACAAGGTGGACCAGGCCGTTCACGATTACAACAGAGCGAACCTGCAAGACAAGATCTACATGGCTGATGCGTTGCAGGAAATCCAACAGTCAGGAAAAGCGGGCGAGCCACTCCGTTACGACGAACAGGGAATGCAGCCCGGTGAGACCAAGACCGAAAACGGAGTTGTCTACGTTCTCAACCAGAACCACCGCTGGACTCGACAGGACGGCGGAGACGAACCGTTTGCGTTGACACAGGCTCCAGCAGTCACCCCGAAAAAAGCCTCGTTCGAGAACCAGGGAGGTGACCAGGCCGCCCTTTTCCAGACCAGTGGGTTAGCTGGCCAAATGGACCTGTTCAAGCAAGCAGGCACGCCAGACGACTTGGTTCAGAAGGGCGCCGGCGGTGAAGTGATTGGGACGGAAGAGTCTCGACCAGAACCAGAGGTGGATAAGACCGACGCACTTCGCAAGTCCGTCCAGAACAATACGCACGGTTATCAAGATGTGGTGTCCGGTAAATTCCCAGTCGGAGTTGGCAGCCAGCGAGACGGCGAACGGGCCAGTCAAGATGGCCTGCAGTCGGTGACAGTTGGCAGCCACACGGTCTACGGGACGAATGCTTCTGATGTTGCACGCATTGCCGGCTTACTAGCGGACGGAAGATACGGCACAACTGAATTCTCGCGGGCTCTAGGATACACCGATGATGAGATTGAAACCTACAAAGATTTCCTGGCGTCTACTGACCAGAAACACTTGATCAATGACGCGGATCACTACACGCCTGGACAAAAGATCCATTTCCAAAACAACGCCATTATCAATTTTCCAGGACCAGAGCATGACGGTGTGGATATGGTTTTTTTGGGGGAAGATGAGGGCATATCTCATTTTGTTCACGGAAGTAGTACTGGACCAGATAAGCCTGATGAGAACGTTCCAGGCAAGCCAGAGACCTGGGGCTACACGATAAAGATGCCAAAAGAGAGTGTGAGTGGTTTTGTAAATGACCTGCAGGGACGCATTCAAATAAAGCCGAATAAGAATCCTTTTGTGGATGCTGTGCGACAAGGAAAGGGAGAGTTGCTTGGTAAAGGACAGGAAGCGGTGGCTTGGAAAGTCGGCGATAAGGTGGTCAAAAAAGGTACCACTATCCCATATACCGGACTAAGGGCAGATCGTTATGTGCATCGCACTCCTGAAGAAGCAATGCAGTCGATCGAGGATGATTACACCAACTCTCGACAGCTTCTCAAGATGGGAGTACCTGGAATACAAGAGCATCAAGTAGCGATCGGTCGAGGTGACGGCGGCGCCGCTGATCAGGCTTTCTCGGTTACTGATCACCTGGACATTGATGCGCGAATGAATGAACAGCAATTGGATCAAATACGCGATTCCGTTCGCGCAATGCATAAAAACGGTTGGGCACTAAATGATCAGATCCAGGTTGGAATTGGCCGGGATGGAAATGCGTATCACTTCGATATCGGACATGCTAGTCGAGAGCATGGACCATACGCAGTAGAAGACGACTTAAGTAGTCTTAAGGCTTTATATGAAGAACACAAGCAAGAACTTATTCCTTGGGGTGCGATGGCTGAGGATGATTTCCAGGGATTCATAGGAATGGTTAATGATTGGGGTGCCAATGTACGTTCAGACCGAATGTTAAAGCATGAGGCCAAGAGTTCTAACAGTGGACGTAAGGGCATTATTGCAGATGACCCATCACGAGCTAAGCAACTGAACGAACAATTTTCGGACGCGCTAACCAAGGCGGGAATTGACCCGTCAGAGTTCCTGGACGAACACGAGATTCCAAAGGCAGGCCCAAAGGTGCAGAAAACACTCTTCGGAAAGAAGTTCCGTCTGTCCAAAATTCGATACCGCGGCCAGGACTCTCAACAAGGCCCAACATGGACGAGCCTAGGCGGCGCCCGTGTCCTTGCCTCTCAGGACGGAACTATTCTTAAAGGCTGCCCCGGTCTAAAGGGGTTTGATCTAGACACACTTGACGAGACGTCTGACGAACGCGCAGACGTCCAAGAGGAGGCGGAAGATTCCGGGTGGGAATCAGAGGAAACCAAGGACGCACGGGAAACCCACAAGGAAGCCCAGGAGCAGGTAGGAAAAGATTTTGTGGTCCTGACTCGATTGGGTGACAAGGTCTATGTGTTCGGTGGCGGTGCGAAGATCCTAAACGACCTCACGCAAGTCGGAGACGGTGAGTCTGCTGACTTCGACACCGAAGACCTGGACCACCATATGAGCCGCCTGGTAGATGCTGGGCACCGTGTGGCGATCGTTGACCGGACGGAGGAGGGGGATCCTGATCTCGATTCTGAGCTCGACCCGGAAGCAGAGGAAATCTACGAGGAGTCTCGCGAGGATGCAGATGACGAACCAGAAGGTCCATGGGAGGGAAGTGAAGGTGGCATTGTTGATGACGAACCAGAGGAAATTGAACCGGACGACGTGTTTGGAGAGCTCACCCCGGAGTCAGCAGCAGTCCCCGACCCGACCCCCGAATTTCCCCAGGATGGCGGCGAAGAATCGTTTGGGACGCAGGAGTCGCGACCCGAAGATCCGGCAGTGGAACCAGAGGTGAAGACCCCCCAAGAAGTAGTTGGCCAGTTGGCCGACATTCTCAAGTCAGATTTGCCAGAAGAGATGCATGACAAAGTCGACCAGGCCGCTCAAGCAGCGTCCGGATCAGATAATCCGTTTAGTCTCTACGAGTCCTTCAGGCCAAGTCGAGAAGCTCGCCATCAAATGGTGGCCATTCTCGCGGAGCATGAAAGTGCCAGCAGGACACGAGATTTACCCGACGCCAAGGGCGACTCTAGTGGAGTCGGCTCAGAGCCAGTAAGGCCGCCGGACTCTGAAGTTCCAAAACCGCAGCCGTCTCCTTCGCGACAGCGAGCTATGGATAGGCAGAGAGAAATAGAGGAGGCCAAGCGACAGGAGGATGCTGCCGGTGCAGAGCCCGGAGAAGAACTCCGGGGTAGTGACGTGGGGTCCGATGTCGAACTCGATGAGCCAGCCCCACAGTCAAACGACGAAAAGTACGCCATCATTGGAGGACATATTGAGCAAGCCCCCACATCCATCCAGGGTCTACTAGGTTCTCTACACCGGTTGCGGGACACAAAGCGAAGGGGGCACGTCCAGACCACTCGGCTAGGGCATGAGTACGCGAGGGAGCTGTACGACCACCTCAAAGACAGTACAGAAGCGTCCGAATACGGACAACTGCACGACCTATCGAAAACCCTAGGACACGGTGCGATTGGATTCTCTTCCGACGGCGGAAACGTCGTGATGATCCCGCCGAAGTTCAAAAGCGATGACTGGGACGTACGGTATTCGATTCCAAGAGAGGATGTTTCGCCGGCTGAGTCTCCACAGCAGACACCTCCTTCAGTAACTGGTACGGAGGAAACGGGCTCTTCTGATGAGTTTTCAAATGTCACAGAAAACCCAAAAACGCCCCCCAAAGTTCGCAGAGTGAATCCCAAGAGCCGCATAGGCAAGGCGATCCTGGAAGCCCTGGGGCCACAGTCCGCAGAGACTTCCGACGAAGAGTATGCGGAATTGCAGCAGCAACTAAAGTCTGTAGCTGAAGATATTTACAGTCAAAAGCAGGAACAGGCCGCTGGGCGTGCAGCAGGTATCAATGACGTCATTGGGCAGTACTTCGGTAACGAAACGGTAGTCGAAAAGGATCCGGTCACAGGAAAGACGACCCGGCAAGCATCGCCCCGGCAGAGGTTCCTAGCTTCGTTGAGACAGTACCGCGGTCGTGATCACGATGCATTTCAGAAACACAGCCCTTACGGAGGGCAGTTTGACGAGATGGCAGAGACTGCAGAGAGATATCATCCGGATGTTTTGGATTGGGATGTGGGAGAGTCTGCGGGACAGGGTGATTCCTCTGAAGCACTGTGGAATACTCTCCAGAAATCCATGATGAAGAACATCCAGCCGTGGCATGATGAAGTCATGGCGGAAGCGTTGGAACAGCTTTCACGCCATGAGGAACAGCCAGGCTCCGAGGCGAGAGCCCTTATCGATTCTTGGTCCCAGGCTGGGCAGCGATCGATGCGGAGAGGATGGAAAATTCGCTATAAAAAATGGTCACGGCAGTCTCTAGCGAGATGGCGACGGTATCGGGCCGCTTCGCACGAGGACACGGCAGTGGCTGTTGCAAACTCCACTTCTCGGTCCGGTGGTGCCGTTGGCCCCAATGCTAAGGTCCCTAAGATTGCTGAGAAGGTAGCCCAGCAGGTGGGACAGGACGCCACCGTCCTAGATTTCGGTGCTGGCAAACACGCCGTTCATGCTGGAATTCTCTCTGGTCACGGTGTGGACGTCACGCCCTACGAATACGGCGAGAACAAAAGCCCCGTACACGACTCTAACGCACTCAATGAAAAATACTGCGTCGTTTATGCCTCGAACGTTCTAAACGTCCAGGACAGCCTCCAAGAGCTCCAGAAGACAATTCAGGAGATGCTGGAGTCGACTGAGGTTAATGGACACTGCATTGCCAATCTTCCGAATAGCCCTCGCAAGGGCGCGTATGACGGAATGAGCTCCGACGAAGCCACCCAGATGGTCCAAGGGATTCTGAAGAAAGCGTTTGGCAATTGCGAAATAATCGAAGGTGGTAACTCGGCACCGATCTTCCATTGCATGCGAGAGAGGCGGCGGAGCTATCGTCGTCTATACAACTTCCTGCGACAGCGGGGTCATGGACGGGCGGGCGCTCTTCGAGTTGTGCGATATGCTCGACAGCTGTCTCTATTTGATGAACCTACTGTTCCTGGGTCGGCAGACTGGGAAGAGGGCAAGCACCCTCGTGGCGAAGGTGGTCAGTTTACTAGCGATCCAGGTTCATCAGGGGCAGCGCCCGCGAAAGAAGCTGTTCCGCCCGCAGCGAAAAAACCCACTCCGGCCAAGCCCAAGGAAGCTGCACCTGCTTCTGTAGCTACACCTTCTGCTCCTCCTGTAGAGGTTCCGGAATCTGCTAGTCCTGACGTCATGCCGGAGTCAGTAGGATCCCCTGCGCCTTCGTTCAAGCCAGGATCTAACGAAGATCTAGTGTCCAGAATACAGTCTGGTGACAAAGACGCCGCCGGGGCTCTGTTAGAAAAGAACGGCGGTCTTATTCGCAATATTGCAAAGCGATTCTCCAACAAGTCGAACGACCGCGACGACCTCCTCCAGGAGGGCTCGATTGCTCTGCTACATGCAGCTGACAAATTCGACCCAAGCAAAGGAAAGGCTTTCCATAAATACGCTGCCTACTGGGTTTTGCAGAGTATACAGCGCGCGTCCGGGAAGCTTCGCCGCGGTGGTGTGGTAGCCGTTCCAGGAGATGAAGACTTTGCGGGGATCCCACAAGAAGCGGCTGATGCTCCGATGAATCCGGTCGATGAAAAGATGCGATCTGGCGGAGAACTCGCGGGCGAAGGCGAGCTAGTTGAACAACTCCAAGAGTTGATGGAGGAGCTACCGGAACGCCAGCGCGCCGTTCTGTCCATGAAGTTCGAAGAGGGTATGAGTTTTTCCGAGATCGGTGAGAAGCTGGGCATGAGCAAGCAGGGTGCGGCCAAGATTGCAAAGGGCGCTATGAAGTTGCTCCAGGCCAATATGGGATCTGGACAGTATTCGAAGAACAGCGACCAGCTACTGAAGTACGCGCAGCAGTTGATGATTGACTTCCCAGACCACCAAGTTGGAGACACGAAGACAGAGAACGGGACCACGTACAGGCTCAATCAAAACCATCGGTGGGAACTGGCCAACAGGGAAGAACCACAAGCCGCGAAACCTGCGACTGCGACCACACCGGAAATCGAGACCACCTCTCCAGAATCAGAAAAAGAGGCCCCGGAAGAGCAGTACAGCCCCGAGCAGGCATCCCAGGACTGGCAGGCGAACGGCGTCCGCGCGAAGTCCTTCAAGTCGTGGTTTGGTGACTGGGAGAATGACTCCGAGAATGCCTCTCAAGTGGTCGGTCCGGAGACTGGGGAGCCGACCGAAAACTACCATATGAGCCAGGTGCATGGTGAAGATGGTAAGCCGGTACGGGTGTATCACGGGACAGCTGTTGGCGGCTGGGAAGCGTTCGATAAGTCGAAGATGGGGAATCCAGAACACCTATTATTTGGTCCGGGATTTTATTTCACTGAAGATGAGTCTGTGGCTAGTTCGTATGAACAGAAGGAATCGTCTCCTGGCGGTAGCTATCGAGCAAAGTTGAAATATAACGTTGATGAAGCGACAGAAAAGCTCAAACATCTCATAGGAGTTGCCATAGAAAAGAAAAAGCTTGAAGCACAGGGGGCTGGCGATGGAAAGTGGGGTAAGCTTGCACCAAAAATGGCTAAAGAGGCAGTAGATAATCTTACATGGACCCTTAATAAGGTAAATGAAGGTCAAATAGATGCTGCCAGCTTGGAAGGCATGAATTCGGCCAATTACAATGCGTTGTCACGATATGGTGTTGACCTTCTTCAGCTAGTGACAAGACAACGCACAGAGGAAACGAAAGAAGTCTATTTGAATATCCGGAAACCATTGGACTTGGATTCCGATCAGAATGTTTCGGATTGGATCAATGTATTAAAGACTGCGGATGCGGATGCAATCGTTAAGTCTATGGAAACTAGCGGTGTGGGGGGCAGGTGGTACAAGGACATGAGTCCGGTACTTAAAGAGAGTGTTACGAAAACTCTTCGCAAGAAGTTGTCGAGCTCTTGGCGGACGTTACAAGAGATCGATACCCCGAGTGGGAAGGTTGAGACACTGTATAACATTGTGTCTTCGCAGATCGGTAAGTATGCCATGTACGAAGTACTGCGAGGCATGGGTCACGACGGTATTACTCATATCGGCGGTGACCGTATGGGTGGCGGCCATCACCATCGCGTATGGGTCGCATTCGAACCAAACCAAATCAAGTCATCAGA
>TARA_B100000749_G_scaffold143244_1_pt1 | contig 13118 bp, 13 predicted proteins | sample TARA_B100000749 | Tara Oceans TARA_B100000749 (sample SAMEA2621232) | marine metagenome | biome: marine biome (ENVO:00000447); feature: mesopelagic zone (ENVO:00000213); material: "saline water (ENVO:00002010), including plankton (ENVO:xxxxxxxx)" | depth 800 m
AGGCTGCAGAGAATAGACTACGATTGACAAATGGAGAAGAAAACTATCTGGGTGAGTGGCACACCCACCCCGAAAACCACCCGTCGCCATCAGCCATAGATACGCGAGACTGGAAGAGGCTTTCCGAAAAACATCGAGTTCCTTTGCTTATGATTATAGGCGGAATTCAAACCTGTTATTTTGGGATACTAATTAACTCTAAACCCTACAGATTGAAAGAGTGTACAGCAAGCTGATGATCGGCCTCATCATATTTGCTATGGAAGCATTGAGCTTCTGGAAAATATTCATCTAAATCTCCTTGGGCCAAACCACTGACTTAAATCTAGTAGAGAAAGGCTGGATGCGGTAGGCAGGTAATCTGAACGATTCGTCGCACAGATAGAACGATGAGCACTGACACCACTGCGCAGAGGTATAATTTAGTGCTCACAAGCTATCATCACCTCCCGGGGCCTAGATCCAGGCTCAAACAGAGGGTGCCTGAGCTTGTTATACAGCGCCTCCCCACGCTATTGCATTGAGAACGCTAAGTACCTGCTGCGCCCCGGTCTCCGTAGCGCAGAGCTCTTCCGGGCTTTCTCCCCCTAACGCAGCATTCGGCTCTGCGAGCCAAGCAGCAGCTTTAGCGGCGTCACTGAAAACTTCAAAGGCTCGTATACGAACCTGGTCCAAGTGACTTGCAGACGTCGCACAACCAGTTAACGAGCCCTCGTCCTTCAGACTTGCTCGTTGCTTTTCAGGGCGTCTAACACCCAAAGAGTCTGTCGGCTGCCCCAAGAAACGCTCTTCATCTGGCGAGAAAGCCAAGCTAGAGCAAAACAGAGGCTGATGAAGCGCCACCAGCCGCCTCCGCATTTCTGCGTCCGTTTCGTCATTAATCAACCACTCTTCCAACCGCCCGAGCGAGAACACCTGATCGGCGGAAGGATAATGCCTGAGCAGGCCTTTCGCATGGTTACGGATATCTGGTGGTAAGTGAGAATTTCGGCAGATTTCGCACAGAAACCTCTCTGTCTCCACAACGCTCCGGTGTGAAGGAAGCTTTCAATATCCACCAAAAGCACACTTATGTCGCCATCAAGCCAGGCCAGCCTCAATCCGAGACTGGCCTAGGCGTGACGGCACCTAATCAGATCTTCCGCTTCACATTGCCCGCTTTAACTCACCATAGTTGCCACGCGTGCGAAGCACCAGCGTGACATTCTCATTATTCCGGTTACGGAAAAACCAGCCATGGTTGCCGGTGAACGCCGCGGTGAGCTCGCCCTCATCTTCCGCCACACCGCGCCCTTTCTCATAAGAAATCGACCGACCACCGCCGTCACCGTGGGTATCAAAGTTGACGGGGCCTCCCTCGGATACCCAGTGAAAGCTGGCAACCCCACCTTCTTGCATGGTCAATTTGAACTCTGTGCCTTCTCCGGGTGTAAGCACAAACTGTACCTCATCCTTCCATTCGGGCTCCTCCGTAGCTGCAGGCACCACCATAGCGGATTCGATGTGTGGCTCCGGGGTGTCGGCAGCCTGCCGCATCGGAGCTGCGGGCTCCGTTAAGAGCTCCTCAGTAGCGTCACGTACCGCAGCTAGTTGAGCGGTTTCATCAGCAGCAGCTTCTTCGGCAAGCTGCTGTTTGATCTCACCCATCTCGGTCAAACCCAACAGACGGCCTACACCCGTCGGATCCATAGCGTACTCCGCGGGCATCACAACAGTGACCAGCAATACCAGCGCGACGACTGCGGAGATGATGGTAGAGCGGATGAGCTTTGCGGTGCTGGGCAGTTCGCTGCGCAAGGGCATATCAGTGTTATACATAAAATGTCTCCAGAATTAAGCAATAAAGTAGCCAGTAAGCTGATAGCCGATGAGCAGGAAGCCTGCACCCATCATGGCCACGTTGGCGGTGTAGGCATGGCGGAAAAAGCCATCTGTCTTGCGCCAGAAGCTCATCACAATCAGGATCATAGCTAGCGCTATGAGCTGGCCCATTTCTACGCCGACGTTGAACGCGAGCAGGTTGGGGGCCAGCCCGTCTGGGGAGATATCGTATTCAATAATCTTCGACGACAAGCCAAAGCCGTGAAACAAGCCAAAGATCAAGGTGGCGGCTTTGGTATTGGGCTGGAAGCCAAACCAACGCTGATAAGCACCCAGGTTATCCAGCGCCTTGTATACCACCGAGAGTCCGATAATTGCATCGATGATGTAGCTGTTGATGCCGATGTTGAAATACACGCCCAACAGCATGGTCAAGGAATGCCCGACAGCAAAAAGGCTCACATAGATAGCGATGTGCTTCATACGATACAGAAAGAAAATCACACCGAGCAGAAACAGCAGATGATCATAGCCCGTGACCATGTGCTTGGCCCCCAGGTACATGAACGCAACAAGGTTCACGCCGGTGATTTCCTGAATGTACCCCTTGTCGCCTTCGGCCACAGCGTGGGCAAATGCGTCAGGGATACCGATACACATCAGCGCGGTGAACAGTAGTAACAGCAATAGCGAGCGATTTGATCGTACGAAGGATCTGCCCGAATCGCTTCCTGAAAAAGAATGCATGATTAAGTCCTGAATTACGGTGGTTATGAGCCGCATGACGGCGTTGTCAGCACACCAGGTCAGGACGTGGAGGCCGCTTGACTAAAAAGATGGGCGCCGCAGGCACAAAACTGCTTGCGTCACACAGAAGCGCCGCACTCTTCGATTGGGCACTTAGGCCCAGAGGCATATTCAGGTGCGGCGTTTCGTGCACGTGATCGGCAGTCAGCGATGAATGGAAATGATCCGCACAGATTGTGCACGCTGGAACATTACTGCCGTGTACATGCGTCTGAGCATGCTTGTCGCCCCATGCGGGCGGGCTGGAGCCATTCACTAATGCCGAGCTATGCCCGACCCAAGCCATCAAGATCACAAGAGCGAGGGAAAATATCATCTTGGCGCTGATGGACTTGCTGGGCATATCTCGAGGGTCCACTGCCTGGGGCTAGTTGTTACTGCTGATTCGACGGATTGACCGCATCCCCTCCAGGGGGATAGGATGCGAGCATAATTCATCGAGACATGAGACTCAAGACATGAGCGAACAAGGAGAGGGGCACCAACACTTAAGTCATGGCGATATCGTTAAAAGATTGAAGCGCGCAGAGGGTCACCTACGTAGCATCATCACTATGATTGAAAGCAGCCGCCCCTGTGTCGATATTGCACAACAGTTGCACGCAGTAGAAAAGGCGGTCTGCCAAGCCAAGCGAACGCTTATTCAGGACCATATTGACCACTGTTTGGAGCACACGGTAGAGGCGCTTTCCGGCGGTGAACGGGCACCACTGGAAGATTTCAAGCAAATCACCAAATACCTCTAAGACTTTCCCAGCAGGTTTTTTTCATGTCGAGTTTCGCCGAACTACTGCAGCAGGGGGCCTCCCAGGCCTGGTTATACTTTCCAACCGCGATTCTGCTGGGCGCTCTGCATGGTCTGGAGCCGGGCCATTCAAAAACCATGATGGCGGCCTTCATTGTGGCTATTCGCGGCACGGTAAAACAGGCGGTTTTGCTTGGATTAGCGGCGACGCTTTCCCACACGGCGGTGGTCTGGTTAGTGGCCATGTTCGGCATGTATCTGGGGGAAAACCTCGACGCAGACACCACCGAACCCTACTTCCAGCTTGCCAGCGCCGCCATCATTATTCTTATCGCCCTGTGGATGCTGTGGCGCACCTGGCGGGGCGAACAAACATGGCAGTTCGAGGAGGCTAGCGCGCATCAGCACCACAACCACCATCATGAACATGAACATGTCCATAACCACGATCATATCAAACCTGCTGAGCTTGAGCTGTCGCTGGAAGGTTACCAGGATGCTCACGAACGGGCGCATGCCCAAGATATCCGCACGCGTTTCAGTAATGGCAATGTCAGTACCGGTCAGATCATGCTGTTCGGTCTGACCGGTGGTTTAATCCCCTGCCCGGCGGCGATTACCGTGTTGCTGCTCTGCCTGCAGGTGAAGGAAGTCACGCTGGGAGCGGTACTGGTGTTGTGCTTCAGTATTGGTTTGGCAATCACGCTGGTCACTGTCGGCGCCGCTGCCGCCATCGGCGCACGACAAGCATCCAATCGTTGGCCCTGGCTCAGCACGTTGGCACGCCGCGCCCCTTATTTTTCCAGCGTACTGATCATCGGGGTGGGAATATATATCGGCATTCACGGCTGGACCGGGCTCAATGCCTGAAGCATGGCTAGAGCTCTCCGGCTATCTTGGACTTTTCCTCGCAGCATTCGGCGCCGCCACGCTACTGCCGATGCAGTCTGAAGCGTTGCTGGTCGGGCTGTTGCCGACAAATCGTTATGCTGCCTAGGCATTATTGACGGCGGTGGCCACCGGCAATGTGCTTAGCACCGCGCGCAACTGGCTGCTGGGCTGCTCTATACAGCGCTATCGACAAAACCGCTACTTTCCGGGTAGCGAGAGCACGTTGCAAAAAGCCCAGCAGGCTTGTCATCGCTTTGGCCGCTGGTTGCTCCTGCTGATCTGGATACCGATTATTGGTGACCCACTCATAGTGGTCGCCGACCCCAATAAAGCGACCTGCCGGCTAAAAAGCCACAAGAGAAGCTAAGACACCAAGAAGCGCGCACCCTGCCAGCACTTTGATCATGCCAACTTTGAAATGGAAGATCGCGACCATGGCGCCCACAGCCAGTAACAACGCCAGTACATTGAGGGACTCTAAGTCGGGCGCCAACACACGCGCTCCCATAACGTGCCATTCGCCTACTTCAGCAAAAATAACGTGGAACCCAAACCAAATGGCTAGGTTGAGGATAACCCCGACTACCGCTGCGGTAATGGCTGACAGCGCAGAGCTCAGGGCGCGGTTGTCACTTAGACGCTCCACATACGGAGCCCCTAAAAATATCCAAAAAAAACAAGGAACGAACGTAACCCAAGTAGTTAGCAGCGCAGCAAGCGTCGCTGCCAGCAAGGGATCAAGGCCTGTGGCCTCACGATAAGCGCCCATGAACCCAACAAACTGCACAACTTGAATTAACGGGCCCGGAGTAGTCTCCGCCATGCCGAGGCCATCGAGCATTTCGCCCGGTGCCAACCACCCGTAATTTTGCACCGCCTCTTGAGTAACGTAGCCCAACACAGCGTAAGCACCCCCAAAGGTCACCACCGCCATCTTGCTGAAAAAGAGAGCAATCTGGCTGAATACATTCTCGCTACCAAACATTGCCAACAGCAGCACGACTGGCGTTAGCCACAGCAGCAGTAGGGTGGCTGACATGCGTAGCGACCACTGGCGATTGGGACTTGCGTGAGCAGGCAGACCTTCGCCGAGTATGGAGTCTCTGTCGCTAAGGACTGACTCGTCAGCACTTCCATGGCCACCGCCCACTTCAAAGGCAGTCATGCCGCGCTTCCCGCCCCAATACCCTAGAAGAGCAGCGCTTAGAATAATCAGTGGAAACCCCACCTCAAAAAGGAAGATGGCGATAAAAGCCGCAAAGGCGATACCAAGCATTACCCAATTTTTCAGTGCTCGCTTGCCTATACGTAGGACTGCGTTAAGCACCACTGCCAGCACCGCCGCTTTTAGGCCAAAGAAGAGTCCCTCAACAGCTCCAACATTGCCCAAGGCTGCATACAGGTAGCTCAGTGCTAGAATGGCGATGAAACCTGGTAGCACAAAGAGGCTGCCCGCGACCAAGCCACCTTTGGTGCGATGCATAAGCCAACCGATATAAATAGCCAACTGCTGCGCTTCTGGCCCCGGCAGCATCATGCAGTAGTTGAGCGCGTGCAGAAAACGGCGCTCGCCAATCCATTTTTTTTCTTCGACAAGGATGCGATGCATCACAGCTATTTGGCCGGCGGGGCCGCCGAAGCTCAATAATGCGATTCGTAGCCAGACCCTAACGGCCTCACGAAACGGTACCTGATGGGGGGATTCAATGTTCGGCGGCATGGCACACTCTTTAATGATGGTAGCGTTATTGTAGAATGTATTACATTAGTGTAATAGATACAACGAGAGGTCGTTATGACTGATAACGTGCAGCGCTGGTTAATATTGGTCATGCGTCTCAGCGGGCGTGCGGGAACACCCCGTATGAGGATATGGCGCGCTCTTCGTAGCTTAGGTGTTGCGGTACTCAGAGATGGCGTCTACTTGCTGCCTGCTAGCCCATCGCGGAGAGAGGCGCTGGAGCAGCAGGCTAGTGAAATCAGGGTGCTGGGAGGCAGCGCGCTGCTGATTGATATAGACGATTCAGCCATAGATAGCATCGATGCTTTGCCTTCGCTCTTTGATCGAACGCCAGATTTTCAAGCTTTACGGGCAGCGGTGGTCGACTGGCAGCAGGCATGCCCCCAGTTGGAGGAGCGCGAAGCACAGCGTCAATTGACCCAGCTACAGAGACGCTTGCAAAGCATTGTGGAGATCGATTTTTTCCCAGGCGCAGGAAGCGCGCAAGCCATCACAGCCATGGCAGATGCGGAGACCGTCTTTAATCGTTGCTTTGTGCCTGACGAGCCCCAGCCGAATCAAGCCGAGATCTCACGGCTTGAGCGCTCTGCATTTATCGGGAGATGTTGGGCCACGCGGCGCCGCCCTTGGGTGGATCGGCTAGCATCGGCTTGGTTAATCCAGCGCTTTATTGATCCCGAGGCTCGCTTCGTGTGGCTAGAACACCCAAACCAGTGCACGCCAGATGCGCTAGGGTATGATTTTGATGGAGCTTACTTCACCCATGTTGATGACAAGGTCACCTTTGAAGTGCTGCTAATGAGTTTCAGTCTTGAGACTCAACCGGGTTTAAGCAGGATTGGAGAGCTAGTTCATTACTTGGATGTGGGAGGCCCCCCCGTTCCAGAGGCAGTAGGGTTAAAACTCATGCTGCTCGGGGCCAAGGAGCGCTGTGATGATGATGACGCGCTACTGCAACATACCAACATGTTGTTTGACGACCTTTATCAGGCGTATTTGACAGGAGACCCGTACCGGGGGTGAGCAACGCGCAGACAACAGGGTTAAAAGAACAATCTGTCGTGACCCTTCTAGAGCTTGTTATCGTGCCGTGCCTGAGCTTAGGCTCGGTAAAAACTACCATCTGCCCCCAAGTTTTCTTGCAGAAAAAGAGGGCGCAATGCGCAAGCAGGCTGAGCCGCCATCAGTTTCATAGGCGTATTCGGGCGTCCGCTTTTGGCCGATTTCTGCCGGTTACGATCGCAAGGCGTGACGGTCAAATCGAACGCAAATGACTAGTCAAGTCGAATGCAAACAGGCGGTCAAGTCAGTGCAATTACCCAGGTGATGCTGATGCTCATGCAAAACCTCAAGTTTCTGCATAAAAGCATGAAAGCTCAGACGAATGGGTCGCGGTAGGGATGGCAGTTACGTGCCATCCCTACCGCGACCCCTGAACCTTTCTTTGCCAACCGTATACATCCACGCTCTACAGCGCGACCTCTTCTGCTGCTAGCTCCCAGGTTCGAGTTTTTTGCGTCCTCGTGGATCAATGAGTAGGACATTTGAGGCCGGCAGTTGGCGCTCCAACTCCACAATACGGTCATACAGCTCGAAAATCGTGGCGTCAGCCTCACTGAGTAAGCTGGCCAGGTGGTCACGCTGCTGCGTAATCTCCTCGATCCGCTCTCGAAGCCCGCGATTTCTTCTGCGGGCTAATAAACTGACCTGACGTACTGATGGCGGTCGTTGCTCCGCGTGTCCTTCTACGTATTTTTGGATTTCAGCGATCAGTAGGGGGAAGCGAGTTTTTTTCAGTGCGGATGGGTCGCTGCCGGCCTCCTTGGCAACGTTATTCTGGCTCACGGATGAACCCTTTGGCAGTCGTTCGGGATTGTTGTTCTTCAGCCGCTCGAACGCTGCGCGATACTGCTCACCGGCACTCATACGCTTGGCCGGACCTGCGGGGTCATGTATTCCGGATGACATAGCGGTAGTTCTCCACACTACGTTTCTGGGCTTCCAGCGAAGCTCTAAGCGGGCTGCTTAACTCTGCAGCGGCCAAGCGTTCGTCCAATACCGCCTCCAACATTTCGACTTCTTTGAGTCGCTCGGGGGCATATAACACGTCCGCACACGGTTTGGGTTCTCCGGAGGAGTCACCTCCTCCGCAGCGTGCAATATTGTCTATGCCTCCATAGGGACAGGGGACGCGGCTCGTGCAGATGCCCAGTAAAATCGGCCGATAGGCCACTGAACCTTTCTTGGCCAGATTTATCGCTTTCTTGGCGTCAGCGGCCGAGAGTAGTCGGATTATCTCTGATTTCCGCCTATCACCGTGTGGGCTGACGAATCGGTTGCTCGTAAGCTCTTGCAGCTGCTTACCCAGTGTCTCGTACATAGTGCGCACATAGTAGGTATGGGCCTTCTCTTCCAGCCGTACCCTGGAATGGTTTTGCCCGTAGTAGAGACTCATTGCTCTGGCGACATGCTTGAGCTGAAACTGCAATGAAGCATCGCTGACTAGGCCGGACGCTTGCATGTTCACTGCGCCAGTTCGCCGGAGTTGATGCCATGCCAGCGGCCAGATTTTGCCGACCGCAAACTCGTCGGCCAGCGTCGGCGTTACCAAGCGAGCCAATTCAAAATCTTCCTGCGTAATGCGCAGCTGCTCCGGGTCGAACAGTGTGTCGAACGACTGAATCACATTGGAATAGCTCGGAATCGATGGCCGAATCGTACGGTTGATCTTGGTGTGCTTCGTTCCCCATGGCTCGAGCCAATAATCCAGCAGGTAGCGCTTAGCCGGCTCGCCAGAAGCCGAGGCCTCGCAGGGGGCAGAGTCGGACTCCGCACGGAGGTATGCGACCGCACGCATGGCTTCAACGGCCATCTGAGCCGACGGTGACGTCACCCATACTGCCTCAGAGTCGGACATCGTCTTTGTCGTTCGTCCGCGCAGTAAGTTGATTTCGCCAAACTGCGGGTCACGTTCTATATCCAAGCAATCGGCGCGCAGATTCCAAGCCTCTTCGACTCGCATCAAGCTGAAATTCAGCAGATAACTCAGCCCTGCTCGGCTTACGAGGTTGAGGTAGCGACTCAGCGTTTGAATGCGAATTTCGTCGACGCTCACACCCAGCCAGCGACGAAACAACTCTACCAGGCCCAATCGATACGCAGTGTCAATGAATGGACCGTAATAGTGCCGCCCACTATGCTTGCCGTTTGCCCCATCCGAAGGCCACTGAAATGGGTAGAACGACCTTGGTCTGTGGCGTCCTTGAAGGCCAAGGGAGTTATGCCGGTAGGCCGCTAGACAAAAGCGGAAGCATTCCTCTACCTGTTCTCGATGCGCCAAAAAATCGTCGAGGCATTCGCGCAAGCGTGTGATTTGATAGTGCCAAATGCGCGGTGGGATGTAGGGAGTCTGGCGCGTCTGGTGGTCAGGCATTGCCGCTGCGAGACGTGCCAATCCTGCGCGATCCAGCAGGGTGAACCCCAGTGCATCACGCCGCTCATACAGTTCATGGAGCAATGCCAGAAACTCACCGGACCGGGAAGCTTGAAGCACCTCAGGGAGACGATCGGCTATGCGCGGAAAATGACTCAACTCGGATGCGAGAATGCCTTCTTGAGTGCACAAAACGAACAGCCGACGCATCTGGCAGAAGCGTGTTTTCAGACCTCGATGTCCACGGGCCCCATTGGGACCGTATAGCCACCAGCCGGTTACGGTTCGCAATAAATCGGCGTTTGCAGCATCGATCGAGGCGACATATTTCTTAGCAGGACCATCGCCAAAATTAAGAGTGACACGTTTTCCCGCCCACGGGTCAAGCCGCCAGATGGTATCCCCCCAACGACTCACCACCTGACCTGCTGCGTCGAGAATGACCGGCCAATCACGCTGTGGCGGCCAGCTTGGCGGCCGAAAGTTCGGCGCGTCAGGAACCGCCAAGTGGGAGTCGATACCAAGACCAAGCTCGGAGAGCATACTTTTCCTCATGCTGACCTTTGCCCCAGTTCTGCCAATCGGATGAAGCCATCCCAAGCCGGGTGGTAATCACCCTCGCTAATGCGCGCGCGCGCTTCTTCGACCCACAGCCTGCGAACCTCACTACTTTCTTCGAAAAAGTGCAGCTTGGCAGTCAGCCGGTTAATCACAAGCAATGCCGGATGCACCGGAGCTGGCCGTTTTCCGGAACTAGGCGGGCGGTAGCGTGCCAGCTCAAGCGATTTGAGGTAGCGCAAACTACTAAGCGACCATACATGATCTTCACTTTCAATATCCCGGTGCTGAGTACAAAAAAGGCAGCCTGCAGCGTTAACGCAGTCAGGTTGCGGAGCATTCCGCGGCATCGTGCCAACTGGCTCCGGTGTAGCTAATACGCATCTGCCAGGTGCTGGTGGTGCAAAGGAGGGATCGGTTTGATTGTAGAAGCGCGAAATCTCTACCATCGCGCTCTGGGGGTGAGGATCGGCATATACGCGTATTAGTGTTTCCACCGTATGTTGGGCTAACTCGGCAACCTGCTGTGGATTCTGGGACTCCCTGAGTAACCAGTTGATGCGAGTCGCGCGGAGTTTGCGCGGTCTCACCACTGGGATGCCCAGCTCGCGGCAGATGCGCACCACGTTCGTAAATTGTGTCGCCTCTTCCAAGATTCGTCCCCTGCTACGTACAAGCGGAAAGAGCAAACCATTCGGCTCTTGGGGAAACCATTCGGAACGCCATTCAAGATAGCGCTCAAACCACTCCCGATAACTGGCGAAGATCTCGAACAGTACCTCTCCTTGGCGTCGTTTTTTGTAGGCACGTACCTGATAGCCGTCCAAGTGACTGGTGTAATGAAACTGCTCGACTCTAAGGGTATGTGCCTGCTGGAGGTTCAGGCCGGTCTGAGCAATGAACATCAGCATTTCACTCTCGATCCGTAAATTAACGAGGGGAAAGCGAGTCCGCAGACTCCGGTCTTGATCGTAGGCGGCATGCGCGGCCAGGGAGGCTTCTATTTGCGCTTGGCTTCGCGGCCTGGTGCGGCGCGCCGCCAGTTTCACGGGGTTCTGCAATCCCGACCATAGCTCCAGCACTTGGCCGGTGCGTAAAGAAATACGAACTGGGAGAGAAGCCGTTATGCCCCTCCAGGTCAATGCCTCGCATATGTCAGCTAGAAAGTGCCCGAATGCGAGAGTGCTTTGCAGATTCTGCTTGTCCGCGGGGCTGGTATGTACTTTTCCTTTTCCGCGCGGTTTGCGGATACGCGTGCTTTTGCTCAGGCTCGCTTGGCGGTCCAATGCTCGATCCAGCATTGTCGCTGTGAGCCTGGTGAGATCGTATAGGTAACCATCGCTGATACTGCGTTCGACTCGGTGGCGCTGGAGTAAATGCTCGCTCCAATGAATGAAGATGCTAGCCACCGTCTCGAGACTGAGACTCACGTTTTCTGAATCGACCCAAGCAAAGAAACGGCGCAATGCACCGATCTTATTCTGCACCGAGAAACGGCTTCCGCCACTTGCAAGGTCATCAGTCATGTGTTGATGCAGCCGCGAAACCAATTCGATACGTTCCGGCAAAGGACTGCCAAGTTCGCCTTGGGCGATCTGGCAGGCCACTCGCTTAACTTTTGCTGCCGCGCCTCCGCGAAAAAGCAACGGCCGGAGGTCCCAAGGTGTTTCAGCGACCCCAAACTCAAGCATTGGAAAAGTGAGATCGATTTCGGAACTATCCATCGTTTCGCGCCCCAACGCGGATTCCGCTAAATGCCGCCATAAAGCTATTGGAGAGGGCCTGCTTAATCGGCAGTGCCTGTACGAAACGAATATATTTGAAGGTGGTAGCTTCAGAGCTAGGCCCATGAAGCAACGCATCGCTGACCGTCGCAATGACGATAGAGACATCAGCGCAAGCTGAGAGCCCCAGACGTGCCAACTCGGTGCCGAAAGTGCAGCGCGACTGATGGAAGCGAAATTTTCGTAGCGCCTTAAGTCCTGCCTTGACACCTCGTTTTCGAAATTCGGACATTTCGACATTCACAGCAGATGACTGGTCAGTCCCGCGCCTGCCATAGGTATTTCCAAAGCGGGTCAAAAACAGCAAGTCCCGATTCTCAGGAGACGCCTTTGTCTCTCGCGCCATCCTCCGCCAACCTTTGGCATACTCCAGTAACTCATCACGCAAGGCTTCGGGTATCCAGACTTGGCCCGTAACACCGAATTTAGTGTGCACTGGCGGAGTTGCACCAGGACCAACCGCAAGACGTAACAGCCCATCAGCGGAAGGGTCAGGAACAGCGTGCTCAAGAGTTTGAATCCTGAGATCACAGATACTGCCGAGTCGCATCCCAGTAAAGAACCCAAGGGCCAACATTAAGTAGAGCTCGGGCGTGGCCTTCTCAGCCGCGAAATCTAGGATGGCATCGCGATCACTCTCCGAGACCGGCAGCAGTCCATCTTCAAGCGTTTGGCCTGGCCGCTTGCGGTTCGGGATACGGAGGTCGGTGGTGGTGCCGCTGATCGTTCGCTCGAACCCCACCCGGTCGAAGTATTTAAGAACATAGGGCTTATCCCGCCACAGCTGGATGTGTGGAGCAAGAAGCTCCCTATGTCTTACCCACCGATAGAACATGATGCAATTGCGCATGTACTCAGACGCAGTGGAGGGGCTGATCTGGCCGGCGTCGCGCATCTTGATCAACGCCCCTCGGTACAGAACCAGGCAGCGATCAGCTTTTCGAGCCGGAAACTCGAACCACCGCAAATCGCGAGACTCTAGGAACTTCGCGTAATTCAGAAGGCCATTCATGTTGCTGGCAACGGTCTTCAGAGAGGCGTCACCAGTCGTTACTCGCTCAACTGCCCACAGATTTGCTTCCCTCCAAGGGGCATAGTCTGACCAAAAAATTTGAGGCATGCCCTCAACGGATGGCCGGCTGCTACTGGGCGAGTATGCGACATTTTTTGCTCCGCGCATGAGGTTGTGAGGAACGAAGTAAACGCGCTCTAGCGTTGCCATTCAACACTCCTGGTTGGACTGATATTGTCCATGGGGTAGCACCTTTAAGTTTGGGCGCCCTCACTATATAACTTACTCTTATCAATGGAGTACACCTCAACTGCCGGCAGCCGCGA
>TARA_B100000749_G_scaffold33561_1_pt1 | contig 13058 bp, 10 predicted proteins | sample TARA_B100000749 | Tara Oceans TARA_B100000749 (sample SAMEA2621232) | marine metagenome | biome: marine biome (ENVO:00000447); feature: mesopelagic zone (ENVO:00000213); material: "saline water (ENVO:00002010), including plankton (ENVO:xxxxxxxx)" | depth 800 m
GAGCACGCGCCGCAACTGCGCGGCAATCTGTCGGCCATCAACATGGATCAGTGGGACGGCTACGCCGCGGACCGCTTGAAGATTCTCAACCACCTGGACGACAACAACATCGACAACGTGGTGATCCTCACCGGCGATATCCATACCTCCTGGGCCAGCGAAATCTATCGCAATCCGGGCACCTTGCTCGGCGACCTGTTTGACGCGCCCCTGGCCGCGGAATTCGTCACCCCGGCGGTGACCAGCCCGGGCTTTCCGGAAGGGGCGGCGGAGCTGGCCGGCGTCGCCGTGCCGGTGGTCAACCCGCACATCCGCTACGTGGAAGCCAAATCGCGCGGTTTCATTCTGATGGACGTGAACCACCAGCGTGCCCAGGCGGAGTTCTATTACGCCCGCGACATCGAGTCCTTCGACCTGCGCGGGCAGATCGACGAAAGCAAAACCAAATTGGTGGCGGTGTACAGCGGTGACAGCCGGTTGCGCGAAGAAGGCCTGCGGCCCTCGCGCCCGCGCACCCTGCGCACCGCACTGTTCCACCCGCCGGCACCGGCGAGCGCATCCACGGAGGAGATGGCATGAACTGGACAATCCAACGACTGGCGCTGGCCGCCGCCCTGGGCCTGACCCTGGCCGCCTGCGGCGGCGACAGCGGCAGCGACGGCGGCGCCACGCCGCAGCCCAATGAGCCCGAGGAGCCGGAAACCCCGGTGGACCCGGAGCCGGAACCGGAACCCACGGTGCTGGAGCGGGTGCGCTTCCTGACCATCGGCGATTCCGGCAGCGGCTCGGACGGCGCCTACGCGGTCGGCCAGGCAATGGCGGACATCTGTGCCGTGAAACTGGGCGCGGAAAACGACCCCGAGCGGGCCGGCTGTGATTTCGTGGTCGGCCTCGGTGACAACATTTACGAGTCCGGTGTCACCAGCGTCGACGACCCGCAGTTCGAAGAGAAATTCGAGCTGCCGTTCGAGCCGGTGGACCTGCCGTTCTATCTGGTGCTGGGCAACCACGACAACACCGCCTATGTGGGCGGCGACGGCGCCGGCAACGCGCGCGGTGAATTCCAGGTGGACTACACCTACTTCGACGGCCGTCTGTCGGACCGCTGGATCATGCCGGACCGCTATTTCCAGCAGGACGCCGGCGAGACCGCAAGCGGCGCGCCGCTGGTGTCGCTGTTCGCGCTGGACTCCAACCCGATCGCCGGCGGCTTCGCCGACGCGGACCTGGATTACGCCTACCACACCTACGGCATCAACCAGCTGAACTGGGCGGTGAGCGCCATCGGCGGCTCCCAGGCGGAGTTCAAGATCGGCCTGGCGCACCATCCCTACCTGTCCAACGGCACCCACGGCAACGCCGGCAACTACGACGGCGTGCCCAGCGAGATCCTGCCGGTGCTGGCGGGCGACCGCTGGCGGGCGTTCATGGAAGAAGCGGTGTGCGACAAGACCGATTTCTTCTTCGCCGGCCACGACCACGATCTGCAAGTGCTCGACGCGGTGCCCGAGTGCGGCCGCACCGAGTTCGTGGTCAGCGGCGCGGCCAGCAAGACGCGCAGCCTGGACGACCCGGAGCGCAACCAGGCGCCGTTCCAGATCGGCGATGTGTACGGTTTCTTCTGGATGGAAGCGGTGGAAGCGGACAGCCAGGCCGGCACGCCGGCGCGGCTGTGCCTGGAAGCCTATGTGGTGGAGCCCGGCGTCGAGGGGCTGGGCGTGCTGGACGCGGGCCAAGCCACCCCGGCCTATCAGCGCTGCTACGACAAGCAGCCCGCCGCCGGCATCCCGGCCAGCAACGATTTCTCCAGCGATATCTTCACCAGCGGTGAGGCCTTCCCGCTGCCGCTGCCGGACGGCTTCGACGCGGACTTCAGCGGCCCCCTGCAGGCGTTCCGCGATCAACTGATCTCCGGGTTCAACCAGGCCATGGCGGGCCTGCCGGAGGGGCCGCAGCAGGAAGTGGCGGCGCAGATTCTGGCCGGGCTGGATACGCTGTTCAGCGCCTTGGACGGCGCCGCGGCGGCGATCTCCGGCGGCGACGACGCGGATATGAGCCAGGCGTTCCAGGGCGCGTTGGCGGCGTCCCAGCAGCTGGAAGCGATCGACACCAGCGTGTTGCCGGCGCCGTTTGACCAGCTTGGCGGCGCTTTCCAGGCGCTCAGCGAAGGGTTCGGCAACAGCGCCGATTTCGAAGGCGAGTCCTCCGGCACCCTGCAGGACGTGGCGTTCCTGGCCGGCCCGCTGGTGCAACTGGCGCGCAACCTGGACAACATCGTCGACGGCGTCGACGAGCAGACCCCGGACGTGCCGGTGTTGTCCGGTCTTACCAAGGTGCTGTCCAGCGTGTCGCTGGGTCTGGCCAACACCCTGGAGCAGTTGGTGCTGCTCGACACCAGCGCCACCGGCGAGCAGTTGGTGGGCACCATCCAGCTGGTGCTGGAGCAGGTGGTCAACGACGTGCTGTGGCTGGAGAGCGTCGACCAGGCCACCTTGCCCGGCAACCTGGTGTCCACCGCGCTGGCCTTTTTGACCCGGGAAGTCACCGAGCAACTGGATCGCGGTTTGAGCCCGCTCAGCGGCCTGCTGGACCTGCTCTCGCCGGTGACCAACCTGCTCTCCGGATTGCTCGGCTTTCTCTAGCCGGTCCGGCTAGTCCCGCTGGCACAGCCAGTCGGCGATCATCGCCCAGCTCTCCTGCTGGGCGGTGGCGCCGCCGAGGATGCCCATATGGCCGCCGGGGATAGTGACGTAGGTCTTGTCCCGGCTGCCCACCAGGGTATCCATGGCGTGGCTGCAATCGCGAGTGACAATGGGGTCGCCGGCGCCGGTGATATTGAGAATGCTGGCCTGCACGCGGCTCAGCTGGCCGCCGCCGCCGGGCATCGGCAGCTGGCCCCGGGCCACCACATTATCCACCCACAGATAGTGAATGATGTCCTGAATCACCCCGCCGGGGTAGGCGACCATGTCGTTCAGGAAGGCGCCGTTGGTGGCGTGGGCGCTGACGAAATCCCGGTCGTGCAGGTTCTTCACCAGGTTCCAGTAGCCCTGCACGCTGGCCACCGGGTTGGTGAGTTTGAACGCCAGGCTGTTGGCCCACCCCGGTGACCGCAGCCAGGCCGGATTGAAGTCATGGGCGCGCAGCCCGGTACGCCGGCGCAGCCACTTCAGGTTGCGGCTCAGGCGCCGGTACTGTTTGCCCAGGGCGCCGTTGCGGTGATAGTCCGTGGGCGTGCCCACCAGCACCAGATTGGCGAGGTCCGGGTCCTGCCCGAGCCCCGCGTAGCAGAGGCTGAACAGGCCGCCGAAGCTCCAGCCGTGCAGGCTCAGGCGGCGCTCGCCGCTGTGCTCGCGCACCCGTTCCAGCAGCGCCGGCAGCTTTTCCGCGAAGTAGGTGGCCAGGCTGTGATGGTTCTCCGCCCGCCCGGGCCGCCCCCAGTCCACCAGGTAGAGCTCGAAGCCCCGTGCGCGCAGGTAGCGCACCAGGCTGCGCCTTGGGAACAGATCGTAGATCAGCATGTTCACCGCCAGCGGCGGCACCAGTACCAGCGGCGTACGCTGCGTGCGAGTGCTGACCGGCACCACCTCGCCGTTGTCCAGTTCGATCTCGGTGTCCCGCAGCGGCGGGTAGTAGCGCAACTGCACCAGGCCGTCATCGCTGATCACCTGAAAAGGCGTGGCGTCGGCCTGCACCAGGGCATCGCTGCGGAACAGGCGCTGGCCGGCGTTGCCGAGCCAGCGGCGGGCGGATTTCAGAGACGGCACCGAGGGCGCCGACAACATGGCCATGATTCAATCCTGCGAGCCGTTTTCGGGGCCGCGAAGTGTAGCGGGGAGGATCGAAACTGGCCGTCGCCGAAGCGACATGGGCGCCTGGCGCCGGGGTAAAACTAGAAGATGCCGGAATCCAGCCCGGCGGCCATGTACATGCCCAGCTCTTCCACCTGGTCGGCGAAGGCGTCCTGCCACTCGCCCTTGCACACCAGCGGATCCTGCACCCAGTTCCAGCGCAGGCCGGTGACGATCGATTCCACCGCCCGGCGGGTGCCGGTGCCGTCCAGGCCGGCGCGGATATAAAGCGCGCAGGGCAGGCCCTGCTTGTCGTCGATCACCGCGTAATAAGTGCGGTCGAAGAAGTCCTTCAACGCGCCGCTCATGTAGCCCAGGTTCTCGGTGGTACCGAGCAGAATGGCGTCGCAGGCGAGCACGTCCTCCGGACCCGCCTCCAGGGGCGGCTTCCAGGTCACCGACACCTGCTCGATGTCCGGGTGGCCGGCCCCCTTCAGGGCCGCGTCCACCAGCCGGCGGGTGTTCGGCGACGGCGCGTGCGCGACGATCAGTAGCTGTTTGCGATTACTCATGGGTTCAGTGTAGGTCATCCGACGGTGAGTCTCATCGTTCCTCTCATCATCTTCGCCGTTGAGAGTCCGGCTTGCTTTTGTGACAAGCCTCACATAAAAAGGTCAGGTTATATTCAGGAAAGTGCTTATAAAAGGGAGATAAGAATGAAACGTTTAGTTTTGGGGGTGGCGATTACCGTGATGGCGCCCGCCGCATTGGCGTCATCGAATCTGGATTCTTCTATCTATGTGGCGGCGGAGTTCACGCACACGGATTTTGGTATTTCCAAATCCGACTTCCCTGCCATGTCAGTGGGCGGGACCACCTTCGCGCCGACGGATGTCGATTCGCGGGATAGTGGTACCCATTTCCTGGTCGGTCTGCGACCGCACAGGAATTTTTCTTTTGACGTGGGGCGTATTGATTTCGGCGATGCATCCGTCACGTACCAGCCTTTCAGTATTGAGAGTGAGGTCTCGGTGGACGGGCTGGCATTGGGGGCGAACGCCTTGTTCCCGCTACACAACCAGGTCACTTTGTTCGCCCGGGTCGGGATGCTTGACTGGGATCTGGACGTGGAAGGCAGCGCAGCCGGCACGACTCTGGTAACCGGCAGCGATGATGGCTCCGACCCGTTCATGGGGGCCGGCTTCCTGTTCGGGTGGGACGCATTGAAGTTCCGGGGCAGTTTTACCCGTTATGAGATCGACGGCGACGACCTGGACACCTTTAGCGCGGGCTTGCAGTACTTCTTCGCTATCTAGCGTCGGTTCATTGCGCGTTAGCGAGAGGGCTCTCTCCATCGGGGACGCCGTCGCCCCGGGGGCCAGACAACCGCGAGGACCATTCTACTGCAAGGCAAGCTCCCACAATCCGCGCTTTGTAGAATGGTCCGGGCGGCGTTTCTGACCCGTGGCGGTTCCGCTGCCCAGTGAGCGGGGCAATGGTGGTGCCTGGAGGGAGATGTTTGGCCATGGACGGCCAAACTAACAGCGATCAGGGAAGACTTGAGCGGTCCCGGAAGGCACCACCATTGCACCGCGTCCCTGATGGAGGGTTCCAATGGTGATCAAAAGAGCTGCCGCTAAAGCGCGGAAAACCTGAATCTAATCAATGTAATCCAGCGGCAGGGCGGAAGTGTCGATCACCCGGCGCATCACGAAGCTGGAATGGACGCCGCTGACGCCCTCGATGCGGGTGATCTTGTTAAGCAGGAACTGCTGGTAGTGGTCGATATCCGGCACCACCACCTTGAGCAGGTAGTCCGCCTCCTGGCCGGTGACCAGATAGCACTGCTGCACTTCCGGGTACTCGCCCACGGTGGCTTCGAAATTGGCGAAGCGCTCCGGGGTGTGGCGGTCCATGCTGATCTGGATCATCACGGTGAGATCGAGCCCCAGCTTGCGCGGGTCGAGCACGGTTTCCCGGCGCAGGATCACGCCCGCCTGTTCCAGCTTCTGCACACGCCGCGAGCAGGGTGAGGGGGACAGGCCGACCTGTTCCGCCAGCTGCTGGTTGGTGAGGCCGCCGTCCTGCTGCAAGGCGCGCAGGATACGCACGTCGGTACGGTCGAGATTTGCCGGTTTTTCCTTGGCCACGCAATAAACCCTCGCGTTTCGGTGGTTTCTGGCTCTTTCATTGCTAAAAGTGGCGAATATTCCGGGAAAAAGCAAGCACATTGCCGGGCCAGGCGCCTAGACTGTGTCCTGTCGCTGCGGGAAGGCCATAAGCCGGACCGCAGTCGGTCACGGGCCTCCGCCTTACCGGGCGGGGGTCGGTACCGAACCCAACGCCACGGCTTGATCAGCCGCGCGGCCAACACACCGGCGATCCCGGACCCGGCCCAGGCATACCGAATTCAAGGAGTCCGTCATGAGTTTTGATCATCGCAAATACGCGCCTTTCCCCGTCGTCGATAAGCCGGACCGCCGCTGGCCGTCCCGCCGCATCGAGAAAGCCCCCCTATGGGCGGCGGTGGACCTGCGCGACGGCAACCAGGCGTTGATCAAGCCGATGAACGTGGCTCAGAAGAAGCGCTTTTTCCAGTTGCTGGTGGAGCTCGGCTATAAGGAAATCGAGGTGGGTTTCCCGTCCGCCAGTCAGATTGACTACGATTTCTGCCGGGCCCTGATCGAGGATGACCTGGTGCCCGACGACGTCAGCATCCAGGTGCTGACCCAGGCGCGCCAGGAACTGATCGAGCGCACCTTCGAATCGCTGCAGGGCGCCAAGAAGGCGATCGTCCACATCTACAACGCCACCTCGCCGACGTTCCGTCAGCAGGTGTTCAATGTGGACAAAGAGGGCTGCAAGAAGATCGCCGCCCAGGCCGCCCAGTGGGTGCGGGATTGCGCCGCCGCCCAGCCGGACACCGACTGGAGCTTCCAGTATTCACCGGAAACCTTCAGTGCCACCGAGACCGATTTCGCCATTGAGGTGATCGACGCGGTCAACGACGTGTGGCGCCCGGACCAGGGCCAGCGGGTGATCATCAACCTGCCCGCCACCGTGGAAGTGAGCACGCCCAATGTGTTCGCCGACCAGGTGGAAACGGTCAACGACAACATCCGTTACCGCGAGCACGTGCTGATCAGCGTCCACACCCACGACGACCGTGGCTGCGGCGTGGCGGCGGCGGAACTGGCGGTGATGGCCGGCGCCGACCGGGTGGAAGGCACCCTGCTGGGCAACGGCGAGCGCACCGGCAACATGGACCTGGTGACCGCGGGCATGAACCTCTATGCCCAGGGCATCGACCCGGAGATCGATTTCTCGCGCATGAAGGAGATCATCGCGCTGGTGGAGGAGATCACCGAGATCCAGACCCATCCGCGTCACCCGTACGCCGGCGATCTGGTGTTCACCGCCTTCTCCGGCAGCCACCAGGATGCGATCCGCAAGTGTCTGGCGCAGTACAAGCCGGGCGACACCTGGCGCGTGGCGTACCTGCCCATCGATCCCCACGATCTGGGCCGCCGCTACGAGGAAGTGGTGCGCATCAACTCCCAGTCCGGCAAGGGCGGCGTGGCCCATGTGCTGGAGCGGGACTTCGGCCTGACGCTGCCGCGCTGGTTGCAGCAGGAGCTGGCGCTGGTGGTGCAGCAGGACGCCGAGGAAGACGGCGGCGAGATCACCGGCGAGCGCATTCACCGTCGCTTTAACGGCGACTACCTGAACGTGCCGGCGGGTTGGACGCTGCGCTCCTACGATCTGCACCGCACCGACGCCGGCGTCAAAGCCAGCATCAGTGTCGGCGAAAAAGGCGACACCGTGGATCTCAACGGTCAGGGTGAAGGGGCGGTGGGCGCCCTGGTGGACGCGCTCAACCGTCGCCACGGCTGGCAGATCCGCGTGGAGGCTTTCGATGAGTCGTCCCTGGGCGATGACACCGAAGCCAATGCCATGGCCTGTGTGCGGGTGCGTGTCGGTGAGCGGGTGCAGAGTGCGGTGGCGCTGGCCGCCGACACCACCGCCGCGGCGTTGCAGGCGATCCTGTGCGCCGCCGGTCGGGTGGCGGAAACCGCCGACGTGGAGGCGCCGGCCCGGGCCCAGGCCTGAGCCGGCGCCGGTTCAGATCTCCAGAAACGTCTCCAGAACCCGGCCCAGGCGTCGCTGCGCGGCGCTGAAGCGGGCCGGGTCCGCGAGCATCTCCGCTTCGCTCTGAATCCAGGGCCCATCCTTGAGTTCGTCGGCGCATTCGCGACACAGCGCGCGCGCCTCGTGTTCACCCAGTTCCAGATGAAACTGCAGCGCCAGCACCCGGTCGCCGAACCGGAATGCCTGGTTTTCGCAGCCCCAGCTGCGCGCCAGATGCACGGCGCCGCCGGGAATCGCGAAAGTATCGCCGTGCCAATGCAGTACCGGCGCGCCGTCATCGAACAGGGCGCCGATCGGATCGTGCCGCCCGGCGTCGGTGCTCTGCACCGGAAACCAGCCGATCTCCGGCTCCGGGTTGGCGGTCACCGGCGCGCCCAGCACGCGGGCGATCAGTTGCGCGCCGAGACACACCCCCAGCACTTTTTTGTCCGCCGCGATGCACTGTTCGATAAAACGCTTTTCCGCCGCCATCCACGGGTAGCGGGCTTCGTCGTCGGCGCCCATGGGGCCGCCCATTACGATCAGGGTATCCAGCTGCTCCGGTTCGGGCAGCGGTTCGCCCTGGTAAAAGCGGGTGGCGGACAGTCGCGCGCCGCGCTGTTCCAGCCAGGTTTCCATGGTGCCGAGCTTTTCGAACGGTACATGGGACAAGTAGTGAACGCGCATCAGAACAGATACTCCGCTTGCAGAATCGCCAGCGCCTGCTCGCCCTCGCCGTACAGCATCAGGCGCTGCCCCTGGATCTCGAACCGCCGGGTGCGCTCCAGGGCGTCGGTGAAGGCCTGGGCCTGATCCGGGCCGCTGCAGGCGCGCTTGGTGGTGGCCAAGGCTTCCAGAGTAAGGCGGCCGTCGTCGTTTTGGTAGCCGCCGGAAAGGCTGTTGCAGCCGGTGCTGCCCTTCACCCGCTGCCCCTCGCTGTGAAATACCAGGTGCGCCTGGGTGTTCTGGTCCCGGGGCGGCGGGGTCTGCTCGTCGCCCACCTGGATCAGTTTCCAGTAGGTGTCGGCGAACGGCGGCTCGGCGGTGGCGGCGTGCAGCGACAGGCTGGTCGGGCCGTCCGAGGCGCCGTTGAGTACCCGGTGGGGCGCCGTGGTGGTGAACTGCACGGCGCCGTCCAGGATCACGCGGGCGTCCACCACGTAGCGGTGCGTGTCGTCGATCATGTCGCCGTTGTAGTAGAGCCGGAACGGCATCTTGCCGTCTTCGACCACCAGGCGTGTCAGCCGTTGAACCACCGGGGTGGCGTCCGCCGCGCCCTGGTCCCGGAGGGTCAGCACCAGCACGCTGGTGTCCGGTATGTCGGCGTCGTCGGGCAGCACCACCTGGCCTTCCAGGGTGCCCACGCCGGATGCGTCGCGCCGGTAGTCACCGGCGAAGGGGCCGTCGCCGGCCAGCGTCAGGGACGGGTTCTCCAGGGTGATGGTGAGCGGGTCCTGGTTCAGGGGGTCGTCGTCGCGGGTGTTCAGGTAGCTGAGCAAAAGGGTGTCGTCGTCCTGTTTTTCCCAGCGCACGCCGCGGTGGCCGTGGTCGCCGACCAGATAGAGCTGGCCGTCGTTCTCCAGCACCAGCGCGTGCAGCGGGTTCTCGCCCTCGGGCCGCCAGATGCCGGCCAGGCCGTCGCGGGCCTCGGTGGCGTCCTCGGGCGATGGGGCCGAAACGGGCTCCACGGGTGACGGCGTGTCCGTGTTGTCACAGGCCGCGAGGGCGAACAACAACGGCAAGGCGAACCAAACAGGTCTCATAGGGCGGTCTCCGGACTACGGGAAAGCGGACGGTCGGATTGTAGTTGCGGCCGCGGGGCGGCGGATGGGGTTCAGAGTCCCCCGGCGGCGGATAAGTTCGCCGCGCCGCGGTCAGGGTGGTGGAATCCTGACCAGCGGCAGCTGCTTCTGAATCCACAGTGTGCGCTGTTCGACGTACACGGTGGTGCCGCGCACATCGTAATAGCTGGGGCGGGGCAGCAGTACCGCCAATTGCGCCGCCTGGGCCGGGCTCAGGGTTTGCGCGTCGACGTCGAAATAGTGCCGGGCGGCGGCCTGGGCGCCGAACAGGCGGTTGCCCCACTGGGCGGTGTTCAGATACAGCTCCAGGATGCGCTTCTTGGATAGGGTCGCTTCCAGCATCAGGGCGATCAAGGCCTCCTGAATCTTGCGGGCGTAGGACTTTTCACTGCTCAGGAACAGGTTCTTGGCCAGCTGCTGGGTCACCGTGGAGCCACCGGCCACCGGGCGGCCCGCTTCCTCGTTGCGCTCGATGGCATGGCGGATGCCGCGCCAGTCGAAGCCGATGTGCTCCATGAAGCGGGCGTCCTCGGAAATCAGCACCGCGCGCTTGAGGTCGTCGGCGATCTGCTCGTAGTCCCGCCACTCGTAGCGCACCGCGCCGTGCTCCCGGGCGCGCTCCATGAACGCGGTGTCGTCCGGGTTGTGGTCGCGCAGTTCCAGCACCGGGATCAGATAGCGCAACTGAGAGGCCACACCGACGGCGATCACCAGCGTCAGCGCGATGAGAAAGAATCGTTTCATACGGGAATCGGCATCCTGCTCCGCAAGAGGCTTATCTTCGCCAAAACGGCGGGCGTTGTCAGGTACTCAGTCCCCGCTTCGGTGATTTTCCCCCGCTGCCTGGTCGCCGGTGGCGCTCAGCGCGGCGACCGCCTCCCGATTGTTGACGAACAGATTGTCCTCGCCCAGCTCCGCCATCAGGCCGGTGTGGTCGAGCACGTCGCGGACCTGTTTCTTGACGCCGGAGAGCGTCAGCCGCACGCCGCGCAGGCCCAGGTCACGGCGCAGGGTGGCCAGGGTGTCGGCGCCGGTGGCGTCCATGGCGTTCATCGCCGAGGCGCAGATCAGCACCACCCGGATCTCCGGTTCGGCGCGCAGCCGCTCGCGGATAAAGCGGTCCAGCAGCGGCGCGGTGATGTAGGTCAGCGAGGCGTCCATGCGCAGCGCCAGCACCCCCGGCGCCACCGGCGGCAGGCCGTGCAGGGCCCGGTCGCGCAGGGTGCCGGCGGCGTGCAGGCCCAGCTCGATCAGGCGCGGATGCGAGCGCCGGTACAGGAAGAACAGGATCGACAGCAGGAAACCGGTGAGCACCCCCCAGTGCAGGTAGGGCACCGAGGCCAGCGTGACCAGGAAGGTGGCGAGGCCGACCAGGCCGTCGTCCACCGAGGCCCGCCACAAGCGGACAAAGGCCATCGGGTCGAGCAGCCCGAATACCGGCACGATAATGATCGCCGCCAGGATCGCCCGGGGCAGGTGTTGCAGGTAGCCGGTGAAAAACAGCAAACACAGCAGGGTGCAGAGGGCCGCGAACAGCGCCGACCAACCGCTGGTGGCGCCCACATAGCGATTCAGCGCGGTACGGGAAAACGAGCCGCTTACCGGGAAGGCGCCGCTCAGGCCGCTGGCCACCTTGGCCAGCCCCTGGCCGACCAGTTCCTGGTTCTGATTCCACAGCCGCCCGTCCGGCGACGGCAGCGACCGTGCGCTGGACATCGCCTCGGTGAAGCTGATCAGCGCGATGATCACCGCCGCCGGCAACAGCGAGCGATGCTGCTCCATGGTCAGGGCGTCGGGCCACTGCAGCACCGGCAGGCCCGAGGGGACAGTCCCCACCACGTCGCCGCCCAGCGCCTGAAAGCCCAGCCAGGCGCTGAGCGCGATGCCCAGCACGCACACCAGAAGAACGCCGGGAAAGCGCGGCAGGGTACGCTTCTGCAGCCATAACAGCAGTAAGGCGCCGGGCCCGAACACCAGGGTCCATAACCAGGCGGCGTCGGGGTGCAGGCCGTGGTCGGCCAGTTGTCTGAGCGCCGGGAGCAGTCCCTCACCGGAGAGGCCCAGCAGGGCGGGCAGCTGCGACACCAGAATGATCAGCGCGGCGGCGTTCAGAAAGCCGGTGATCACCGCGTTGGAGACGAAGTTGGCGATCACGCCGAGCCGCAGCGCGCCGAGCAGGAACTGGATAACGCCGGCGTAGAGGGCGAGCCAGATCGCCAGGGTCACCCAGTGCGGGCTCTCCGGCTCCGCCATCGGCGCCAGGGCCGCGTAGGTGAGCAGGCTGGTCAGCGCCACCGGACCCACCGCCAGCAGTGAAGACGACCCCCAGAGAATGCCGATGATGCCGGGCAGCAGGGCGGCATAGAGACCGGTGATCGGCGGCATCCCGGCGAGGGTGGCGTAGGCGATCGCCTGCGGAATCAGCACCAGACCCACGGTGATACCCGCGACCGCGTCCTTGCGCAGCGCCGGCCCGGTGGGACGGGGCCATTGCAGGAAGGGCAACACAGCTTGGATCCAGGACGTCATTAAAAAAAGCTCCGCAGGCCGCTCGCCGGGGCGCCTGGACGCGGTGAGCGTCGGCGCGGCAGGAAAATTTAATGGTACTAAATTATTTTTGCCGCTTGAAGCGCGAGCAGGGTCCGGAAACAAAAAAACCCGGGCGGGGCCCGGGTTTTTCGGTGTTGGTGGAGGCGGGGGGGATCGAACCCCCGTCCGCCAGCAATCCGCCTGTAGATCTACATGCTTAGTCGTGTCTATTGATTTAAGTGGCTGCGGCCCGACAGACAGGGCGCAGTCACCGAGTCCCTAAAGGTTTTAACAGCGCCATCCGGGACGGACTTTGCTGCGAGCCTGTGTAGCGATGCTCGCCTCACTTCCCCACAGGCTGGGTCGTTTGGCGATAAGCAGGGTTTAAGCTGCTAGTGCGTAAGTATCGTCGTTTGCGATTACTTTAATGTGCCACAAGGTATTTACGAGCATTGCGACGCTACTCGACATGCACCACAGGTTTCTTTACCGGCGTCGAATCCATGTCGCCCCCTGTTGCGGTCATTGTAGGAGATGGGGACGCGGAAGTCGAAGACAAGAGGGTGGTGTTTTTCGCTATAACAGTGCTTTACAAATATTGTCCGACAATCAAACCGGCTGATATGGGTTTGTCACATTGAGGGTGCATCATCGGGGCTGTGTCGCAGTGGATGCGACCGCAATGAGCCATTCATTGAGGAGTGGAAACGATGAAGACGATCAACCATCTTTGGGCGCCGGTGGCGGCGCACCCGCTGCTGGCCCGGACCCTGCAACTGGTGCTGACTCTGGCCCTGTACGCCGGCGG
>TARA_B100000749_G_scaffold54605_2_pt1 | contig 13049 bp, 10 predicted proteins | sample TARA_B100000749 | Tara Oceans TARA_B100000749 (sample SAMEA2621232) | marine metagenome | biome: marine biome (ENVO:00000447); feature: mesopelagic zone (ENVO:00000213); material: "saline water (ENVO:00002010), including plankton (ENVO:xxxxxxxx)" | depth 800 m
CGTTGGTCATGTATCATCGACCTTCGGGCGGCGTACCGATCCGATTACCGGGCGCCTTTCAATGCATAACGGACTCGACTTTGCAGCGCCGCGCGGGACGCCGATTCATGCGCTGGGTGCCGGTGTCGTGACCGTTGCCGGGCGTAATGGCGCTTACGGCAATATGGTCGAAATCAATCATGGCGGCGGTTTGAAGAGCCGCTACGCGCATGCCTCTGTGCTGAAGGTCAGCAAGGGTGATCTGGTACAGAAGGGGCAGGAGATCGCCGCGGTGGGTACCACTGGCAGGTCTACCGGTCCGCATCTTCATCTCGAAGTCTATCGCAACGGTATGGCGGTCAATCCTGCCCGCTTCCTGGCGTTGAAATAACCTCCCCTGACCCTCATATAGGTTGCCTGTCGAAGGCATTTTCGGCTGGCGGCCGCCTCCGCCGCGCGGTTTAATGTGCGGCAGAAATCAGAGTAGAATGCCGTTTTCGGGCTGGTCCGGCAGCATGGGACTGGACACGCCACTCATCACATGGATATCTAAGTCGATTATGTTTGCGCCGTTAATGAAAAAGCTGTTTGGAAGCAAGAACGACCGTGAATTGAAGCGAATGGGTAAGGTTGTCGCTGCGATCAACGCCCTCGAAGAAAGCTTGAATGCACTGAGTGATGAACAGCTGAAGGCGAAAACAGACGAGTTCAAGCAGCGCCTGGCCGCTGGCGAGACGATGGATGCGCTGTTGCCGGAAGCCTTCGCCGTCGTGCGTGAGGCTGGTAAACGTGTGATGGGCATGCGCCACTTTGATGTCCAGCTGATCGGCGGTATGGCACTGCACGAAGGCAAGATTGCCGAGATGAAAACCGGTGAGGGCAAGACCCTTGTTGCCACCTTGCCGGTTTATCTCAATGCGCTGGCCGGCAAGGGCGTTCATGTAGTGACGGTGAACGATTACCTTGCCAACCGTGACGCCAACACCATGCGTCCTTTGTACGAGTTCCTGGGCATGACCGTGGGCGTGGTCGTACCGATGCAGGACCCGGAGCACAAGCGCGCTGCCTATCGCTGTGATATTACCTACAGCACCAACAACGAGCTGGGCTTCGATTACCTGCGCGACAACATGGCGTTCCGGCTGGAAGACAAATTCCAGCGTGAGCCGTTCTTCGCAGTGGTGGACGAGGTCGACTCCATCCTGATTGACGAGGCGCGCACGCCGCTGATCATTTCCGGCCCGGCCGAAGACAGCTCGCGCATGTATGCCACCATCAATAAACTGATTCCCCTGCTCAAGCGCGGCAAGTTGCCGGAGGAAGGGGAAGAGGGCGTTGAAGGTCACTACCTGATTGACGAAAAGGCTCGTCAGGTTGAACTGACAGAAGAAGGCCACCAGTTTGTTGAGGAGCTGCTGGCACGTGAAGGCATGCTCAACGAGGGTGACAGCCTGTATGCGGCCCAGAACCTCGGCCTGCTGCATCACGTTCATTCGGGCCTGCGTGCGCATACCTTGTTCCATCGTAACGTTGAGTACATCGTGCAGAACAATCAGGTTCTGCTGGTTGATGAACACACCGGCCGCACCATGCCCGGCCGCCGTCTGTCCGAGGGTCTGCACCAGGCTATCGAAGCAAAGGAAGGGCTGCAGATCCAGGCCGAAAGCCAGACTCTGGCTTCCACTACCTTCCAGAACTACTTCCGGCTGTATCCCAAGCTGTCTGGCATGACCGGTACCGCTGACACCGAAGCGTTCGAATTTCGTCAGATCTATGGTCTCGACGTGCTTGTTATCCCGACCAACAAGCCGATGGTGCGCAAGGACTACAACGATCTCGTCTATCTCAGCATTGAGGAAAAGTTTGCCGCCATCGTTACCGACATCAAGCACTGCATGGAGCAAGGTCGCCCGGTGCTGGTGGGTACGGCATCCATTGAGTCGTCCGAGGTCGTAGCCAACCTGCTGACCCGCGAGAAGGTGCCGCACAAGGTTCTGAACGCCAAGTTCCACGAGAAGGAAGCGGAAATCGTTGCTCAGGCTGGCCGTCCCGGTGCTGTGACCATTGCTACCAATATGGCTGGTCGGGGTACCGACATCATCCTGGGTGGCAACTGGGAAGCGGAAGTGGCTGCACTGGAGAATCCGACCGAGCAGCAGATCGCCCAGATCAAGGACGAGTGGCAGCTGCGTCACCAGCAGGTACTTGAGGCCGGCGGTCTGCACATTATTGCCTGTGAGCGTCACGAGTCACGCCGTATCGATAACCAACTGCGTGGTCGCGCGGGTCGTCAGGGTGACCCGGGGTCGAGCCGTTTCTACCTCTCGCTGGAAGATAACCTGATGCGCATCTTCGCCTCTGACCGGGTGAAGAACTTTATGAAAGCACTTGGGATGGAGAAGGGCGAGGCGATCGAGCATCGCATGGTTACCAATGCCATCGAAAAGGCGCAGCGCAAGGTCGAAGGCCGCAACTTCGACATTCGCAAACAGCTGCTTGAGTACGACGACGTTGCCAATGAGCAGCGCAAGGTGATTTACGGTCAGCGTAACTCCATTCTGGCCAGCGAAAGTGTCGAAGAGACTATCAACGCGATTCGCCAGGATGTGGTCAATGATCTGGTCAGTGCACACATGCCGCCCGGCACCCTGCCGGAACAGTGGGATGTTGCGGGGCTGGAGCAGAGTATCGCTTCCGATCTGGGGCTGCACCTGACTATTCAGCAGTGGCTGGATGAGGATGAGCGCCTGAGCGAGCAGGGTGTTGCCGAGCGGGTACTGGAAGCGCTGGTTGCCGCTTACCGCGAGAAGGAAGAACTGGCTGGTGCCGAAGCGCTGCGTACCTTCGAGAAGCAGATGCTGCTGCGCGTACTGGACGACCTGTGGAAAGAACACCTGGCAACCATGGATCACCTGCGTCAGGGTATTCACCTGCGTGGCTATGCGCAGAAGAACCCCAAGCAGGAGTACAAGCGCGAAGCCTTCAATCTGTTCCAGGAAATGCTGGAAACGCTCAAGCGCGACACTATCCGCGTCCTCAGTCACGTCCAGGTTCGTCGCGAAGACCCGGCCGAGGAAGAGGCGCGGCTGCGCCGTCAGGCTGAAGAACTCCAGCGTCGCATGCAGTTCAAGCACGAGGAAGTGAACGCCGTTGCCGATGCTGCCGGGGATCAGACTGGTGAACCGGAGCAGGCAGGTACCGCCGCGCCCGTTACCCGTGAAGGCCCCAAGGTAGGCCGCAACGATGCCTGCCCATGTGGCTCCGGCAAGAAGTACAAACATTGCCACGGACAAATTAGCTGAGCCTTTGGCTCAGCAGCTTCAAGCCTTAAGCGGCAAGCTACAAGCAAAACCCGCGCGTTATCGAACCGCGCGGTGTTTGAGCCAATTAATAGCGGCAGAGTTTGCAAGAGTGCTTGACGGCCGCGCCGCCCGGCCTACCATTGCTTGCAGCTTGTAGGGGGCGGCCATCCGCCTTGCAGCTTGCAGCTTGCAGCTTCTATTTATCTCTTTTCTGGAGTTGTTGATCATGCCTGTCGGTCTTGGCCCGTTGCCTGTGCTGTACCCTGTTCCCGGTTTTCGTCTTGGTATTGCTTCTGCGGGCATCAAGCGGGCCGGTCGCAAGGACGTGGTCGTCATGGAGGCGGCAGAAGGCTCTGCGATTGCCGGCGTGTTCACGCTGAACGCGTTTTGCGCCGCACCGGTCACCCTCTGCCGTCAGCGCATGGGCAATGCTCCGCGTTATCTGCTGGTCAATACCGGCAACGCCAATGCCGGAACCGGCAAGCCCGGCATGGCGGCAGCCGAGCGCACCTGTGAGGCACTGGCCGGTCTGACTGGCGTTTCGCCAGAGCAGGTTTTGCCGTTCAGCACCGGCGTAATTGGCGAGCTGCTGCCCGCCGACAAAATTATTCCGGTGCTGCCGGCAGCCCTTGAAAACCTGTCCGAAGATAACTGGGCGGTCGCTGCCGAAGGCATCATGACAACCGATACCCAGCCAAAAGGCTGCAGCCGGCAGATTCAGATCGCCGGTCAGACCGTGACCATCACCGGTATCTCCAAAGGCGCCGGGATGATTCGTCCAAACATGGCTACCATGCTGGGTTACGTTGCTACCGATGCGCCGGTTGCCCAGCCGGTACTGCAGGCGCTGCTGCGTGAAGCCGCAGATCTGTCGTTCAACCGTATCACCATCGACGGCGACACCAGCACCAACGACTCCTGCATGCTGATTGCGACCGGCAAGGCCGCCATTGCGCCGATCGACAGCACAGAGGCGGCGGGCTACGCCGAGCTGGCTGCAGCGATCAAGGACGTGCTGCTGGTGCTGGCCCAGGCCATCGTTCGTGATGGTGAGGGCGCAACCAAGTTTGTCACTGTTCAGGTCAACGGCGGCGGCAATCGCAACGAGTGCCTGGATGTCGCCTACGCTGTCGCCCACTCGCCCTTGATCAAGACTGCGCTGTTTGCCTCTGACCCGAACTGGGGGCGTATTCTGGCGGCTGTAGGCTATGCCGGCGTACCGGAACTGGATGTCGAAAAAATAGACGTCTACCTGGATGATGTCTGCATTACCCGTCAGGGTGGCCGCGCGCCAGAGTACGTTGAAGAGCAAGGTGCCCGCGTCATGGCGCAGGAAGAAATCACCATCCGTATCGAGCTCGGTCGTGGAGACGTCAGCGAGACGCTGTGGACCACGGATCTGTCCCACGAGTATGTGCGGATCAACGCCGAGTACCGTACCTAATCCCCTGCACTGCAGGCGTCGGCGGGCAGTACCGCCGACTCACTGCGTAATCTGCCGACCCGGTTGATGACCAGTCGTCGACCGGGTCGGGTCATATCGGCCGGGCACAGGTGCAACGTGCCAGCCAGAAAACCACCATCCAGTTGTTCAGACTCTCCCAGCGGGTTGTAGCGCAGGTAACGGGCCAGCTCTCCGGTTGCACTGATCTCCGCCAGGCCGGCTGCATATCCCTCCTGTAAAAGCTGTTCCTCTGCATCCTGCAGAGCGTTGAGGTTCTCATCTACGTATACCCGCCAGCCGGCGTTCCAGTCGCCGTCCGTCGGCGCCATCACCACCGCCACATTGCCCGAGATCGCCGCCTCACGTGCCAGACGAATACTGGTGGTCAGCCGGTCGGCCGCGCCATCGAGCCGACGTTGCTCAATCAGCTGGCCAAGTGATGGCGTGCCCAGGCTTATAAACAGGCCGAGGAGTGCGATTGCGACCAGCAGCTCGATCAGACTCAGGCCGCTGTTGTGCCTCCGTCTGGCGCCGCGGGTTACTTTTGTATTGGTTTCCATACCTGTCATCCCGGTTATTTGACCGGCCATCGTCCGGGTCGCGACGTTGACCTTCGCCCTTTTTATAGTGCAGGTCGTACTAGGAGGGTTCTTTGGATGAAATGTGTGAAGGGTTTCACCTTGATTGAGTTGATGGTGACCTTGGTCGTGGCTGCGGTCATTCTCGGCCTTGCAGTTCCATCTTTTCAGCGGGCTATTGCTACAAACACTGTCAGGTCCACCACTAGCGATCTGGTGTCGGCTTTGAACGCTGCTCGCGCTCAATCGATGAGCTCCCGTACGCGGGTAACCATAACTCCCCAAGGGGGAGACTGGGACAATGGTTGGTCTGTGGTGCACCAATCCTCGGTAGAAAGCGATGAAACCTACGAACCCTCTGCCAAGGTACGCATCAGCAGCGATATAGCGTCAATCGTATTCCGGCCAGAAGGTGGGCTTACCGTTGCAGGCAGCACTATTACCATTTGCCACGAAGATACCAGTATCGCAGGCCGTAGAATCACCCTGTCCTTTCTGGGCCGCGTGACGGTAGACCAGATAGCTGGAGGGTGCGGCTCATGATGGACTTGCGAAAAATCGGTTTGCAGCGTGGCGTGGGTATGCTGGAGGTGCTCATCGCCTTGTTGGTGTTGGCTGTTGGTGCTCTGGGTTTTGCAGGGGTGCAGATGGTAGCCATGCAGAAGTCCGAAGACGCGAACTATCGAAGCACTGCCATGCTGATCGCACAGGATGCGGTAGAGCGCATTCAGGCAAACCCTTCCGAGCTCGCGGATTACCTCAGTGATGATCCTGTTGAAACCCCCGAAGACGTTCCTGACCAAACCTGCTCCAACGATTGCGATATCAGTGCGCTGGATCTTTCCCAGCTTGCCTGGGCTGCGAGTAGAGGTTTGCCTAACGGGCAGATAAAAATTGATGACTGCGAGTTTAACGGTCTGACTTGTGTTGTGGTTAATTGGGGAGGGCGCGCGGCAGGCGGAAATGGAATTGACGATTGCATGAATGACGATGGGATAAACCTGTCTGAAGATGCCAACTGCCTGGTTTTGGAGTTCAGTCGATGAAATACGCCGAACGGGGCTTTACCCTTATAGAGCTTATGATCGCCTTGCTGCTTGGCTTACTGTTGAGCCTCGCGGCAATCCAGCTATTGATGACTAATCAGCGGGTGTTCTCCCTGCAGGATGCAGTCACGTCGGTTAACGAAGACGGTCAGATGGTGCTGCGTTATATCGCTTCGGACGTTCGCAATGCCGGGCGGGGAAGCCAGATCGAAGGGTTTGTGCAGCCAGTGGTCCTTCAACTCGATATAGAAGACTCGGAGGGGAATTCTGTGGCCTTCGAGTCTTCAGACGGAGGGGATGGCGGCAATGACGAGCTGGTAGTTAGTTATCTGGCACAGGGTGCTTGCCAGGGCGCGGACCTGACCAGCGGTGGAGCCAATCCCGAAGGGGAGATCGTCGTTAATCGATATTACGTCGTTAATGAGGTATTGCGCTGTTCCAGCCTGCGTCGACTGGCCTCTGGTGCATATCAGGCGCTATCTCCTGGTGCTGTCGACCTGATCTCTGGTGTGGAGAGCTTCCAGGTTCTTTATGGCGTGGATACCAATATCGATAACGCCATCGGTGCCACCAAGTATGTAACAGCGACCGATTTGGCAGCGAGTGATGCGATTGTGGCGATCAGACTGGCCATTCTTCTGCGTAGTAGTGATAACCGGCTGCCGGTTCCTGAGGGAGTGCAGACATTTTTTGTGCTGGATCAGGAGGTCGAGACTCTGGAAGATCGTGGCCTGCATCGTCTTTTTTCCACAACAGCGCAGGTCCGTAATGTTTACTGGGATGGGATTTGATATGCGCCTGACGAATAGAGGGCACGGGAGCCAGCAAGGGTCTGCCTTGATCGTTGCGCTGATTATTCTCCTGATGGTCTCGGTACTGGGTATTTCGGCGATGCGTACCAGCATTTTTTCATCAAAGGTCGCTACCGGTATTCAGGCCGATACCATGACGTTTGATGCAGCCGAATCTGCTGTTGCCAGAAGCTTGAGGCAGTTGCGTGGGTTTACCGAAGCCGAGCTTTCAAAGGCAGTGCTGAATGGAGCGTCTTTGCAGAATTGCTTGCTGCCGGATGGGACTCTGAAGGACGGAGCCTGCGGCGAGTCTGATCGCATGGATTCCCGAGAGCTTTTGCAAGCTGGTACTTATATCGTGCATTTGAAAAACAACTGCCGGATGGTCTCGGGTAGTGATGTAGAGCTCTATCGCGATTATGTGATCGATGTGCTTGGTCAAAGCAATATGCAGTCGTACGAGATAGAAAATAATCATCTGCAGGAGGCCTTGAAAGTGGGCCTCGACTGTATTCAGTACTAGCGCTTGGGAGGCAACATGAAACTGGTCAATCGTTATACGCCTGTTGCTTTTTTTGCTGCACTGGCGGTGCTCTGCCCTGCCAAGCTGTGGGCTGAGGATATTGAGGTTTACTATTCTGAGGTGTTGTCTGACGACTCGGTGAACAAGAATATTGCCAACGTCATGATTATGCTGGATACCTCAGGCTCCATGCGTAATTGTGAGACTGGATCTGGGTCCAACTGGTGTACCAACAGTGATTGGCGTGAGCGAAGAATCAACCTGTTGCACGATGCAGTGGAGACGATTCTTGATGACGCGGATGAGAATGTAAGAATCGGTCTTGGTCGCTTTAATAACGATAGTGATGGTGGCTATATCATGTTGCCGGTAATGCCTGTCACTGAAAAAACTCGTCCATATTTTGACTCTGCATTGAACTCGATTAACCCCAGTCGAAATGTTCGTTATCCAGATGGCGGCATGCCGAGCGGTGGAACTCCCACATCTCAGGCGTATGAAGAAATGGCCCAGTATATGCTGGGTGGTAGTCGCAATGAAAATTACGGAACCAGTGGCGGCCGCTATTGCATCAAAGATGAATATGAGGAGCAGTGCACTACTGAATATGAGTATTCTGGTGGGCAACCGGTTGATTTCTGTGATGTTGATGAGGCCACCTGTTCGGCAAGTTATGGGGGCTGGAATACATTGCCTGCAAATCAGAGTTGTGCTGTTGGTGATTTGTGTCAGATCGCTTGGGGAGGGTGGATAGAGTATCCTTGGTGGTCATCAGCTCCAGCATGTCCATCTAGTGCAGCGATATGTGAATATGATAGAGGTCTTTTTTATCGCGCGTACCGGAAAGGTCTTTATCAGCAGCGAGAAGTCGTCTACACCGAAAGCGAGGTTTTAAGCGAGGTTACTTACTGCGAGATGGTGCCCACAGGTGACTGTGCTGAATATGTTCAGATTACTAATGGGCAGAATTATCAGTCTCCCATTGTTGAGGCGAACCAATGCGAGTCGAATCATATTATTTTGTTTACCGACGGCGCGCCTTCTGGTGATAGTCCGGGTAGTGTTGATCTTGTTTCATGCAGGAATGGGTCTTACGACTGTCAAGTGCGCATCGCCCGTCATTTGAATCGTGAGAATAATTCGGTAGGACGCGAGATCAAGACACACAATATCGGACTGTATATGGGGTCTGATACGCTGGCTAATATGCAAAGCGTGTCCGCTGCCGGTGGAGGTAGTACTTATAACTCCGATAACGCAGAAAGTTTGCTTCTGGCGTTTCAGTCCACGCTGGACCTGATCGCCGATGAAGCCAATACCATGGTCTCTCCCGGTGTTGCAGTCAGCCAGAGCCAGCGTTTTCAGCACCTGGATGAGATGTACTTTTCCCTGTTCAAGCCAATGCAAAGCAGTTTCTGGAACGGAAACCTCAAGCGTTATCGGGTTGAAGTAGAGGATGGTGAAGCTGCTTTTTATGACGCAGCCGGGAATGACGCGATGACCGGGACGTCTTTTGCCAGCACCGCGCGTAGCTGGTGGAGCCGCACTGCTGATGGATCGGATGTGATGCTGGGCGGCGCTCGTGATCGTCTGGATACGACGGCGCGTAGACTGTTTTACTCACCTTCGCTGGGTGCTGACCTGCAACGATTTGATTTGGATGATTTCACCAACGCAGAGTTGTTTTTGCCTGACAGTGCAACGGATGCTATTCGCGGTAACGTGGAGCGTGAACTGCTGAATATGTGGGGTGATCCGCTGCATAGCCGTCCGATTATGGTCAATTATGGTGGCACTTACGTTGGTGATGAATTCGTTGAAGATAACATCGTGTTTGTGTCTACTAATGCGGGCATGTTGCACGCAATAGATACCAGTAACGGCGATGAGAAATTTGCCTTTATGCCCTATGAGTTCATCTCGAAGGCATCCAGGTATACGGTTGATAGGCCGTCTCTGGCAGGGGGCAATAAGCGCCAAACCTACGGGCTGGACGGGACCTGGACTGCATGGCGGCAGTCGGGGGCTACGTTGGAAGATGCGCCTTCCAAAGTCATGATTTATGGCGGCATGCGTCGCGGTGGCAATAGTTACTTCGCATTGAACGTAACTGATGTAACTTCGCCTGAACTTGCGTGGCAAATTACTGGCGGTGCCGGTGACTTCGTTGATTTGGGGCAGACATGGTCAACACCGAAAGTGTCCCGTTTCCCGGATGGTGATGGTGGCAGTATTCCGGTTGTGATCTTCGGCGGGGGCTACAGCCCTGCGGATCACGATGATCATCAATCCAGACGCAGCACCGATGCAAAAGGCAATGCGATTTACGTTGTCCATGCTGAAACGGGTGAGCTTGTATGGTCGGCAGGGAGCCGTACCGCGAACGTTGTCACGGCGGTATCGAGTATGACGCACTCCATCCCGGGTAGCATTGCGGTTGTAGATTCGGACTCTGATGCTGTTGCTGATCACCTGTATTTCGCGGACCTGGGCGGTCATCTATTCCGCGCGGATATTGACGAGTCTGAAGCCAAGGCGCATAGCGTTACCTTGCTCGCAAGCTTGGGCGGCTCTGGAGAAAACCATCGCCGGTTCTACGAGCAGCCTACAGTGTCATATGTTCGTGATGGCGCTTATTCCAGCTACTTTGTGTCATTGGCATCGGGTTATCGCGCCCATCCGTTGGATGTCGAGACGCAGGACGCTTTGTTTGTCTTGCGTGATCGTCAGCCGTTCGGGGGAGGCGCCAAGCCGGCCGCTACTGTGTCTGATTTTTCTGACGTGACAACTGGCGCGACGGTAGACACCACAAAGCGCGGTTGGTATTTGAAATTGGATAAAGAGGAAGGCGAGAAGTCGTTGTCATCTCCGGCTGTTCTCAACTACGAGATACTTTTTACCACCTACTCGCCGAGTACACCTTCGGATGATCAGCGTGATCCATGCTCGGTGAACTACGGGCAGTCATACCTGCATCGTGTAAACCTGAAAACCGGTGAAGGCGAGCGATACACTCTGGTGCAGCCTGGTTTGCCACCGGGCGTGACTGTGTTGTTTGGTGAAAACGGCGACACAGCTATCGTAATCGGTACCGAAGTAGTCAAGCCGGAGGATAATGGTGGCACGGTTGGTGGCGGTGGCGGCGGTGGTGGCACCTTCCGTGATCTGCGTCACGGACGCTGGATGCAGCTTTCACCGGATGATGCCGGGGCCATCAAGTTGCCCGTGGACGAGGAAGAGGGGGACGACGGACTGTGATTGCGAAGCTTAGTGTGAAAGGGTTTGCCCGCAGCGCCGGGTTCACACTGATCGAGTTGATGATTGTGGTGGTGATCGTGGGCATTCTTGCTGCGGTCGCCTACCCCTCGTATCAGGAGTACGTTCGCAGCACTCGGGAGGCTGAGGCAAAGGGGTTGATAATGGAGTACGCCAGTTCGCTTGAGGCGTTCAGGTCGAAGAACTTTGCGTACCCGGCCGACGAATCTACGGCAAAAACGATGGCGCCAGGGGGGTTGTATGACGGTGGCTATTACACGCTTGTCTACAACCGCGTGAGCCCTCACGCCTTCACCATAACCGCCACGCCTAAAGGGATTATGGTGGGTGAGCAGGCGCTGAAGTTTGAAACTCTGAACGGCGGCGCTCAGTGGGACGATTAAAGGCCGCTGATTAAGTTGTTTGGATTGACTCCAGCAACACCCCTGATTCCATGTGATGGGTATAAGGGAATTGATCGAACAGGGCGCACCGCACTACGCGGTGCGTTTTTGTAAGTTCCTGCAGGTTTTCGGCAAGCGTTTCAGGGTTGCAGGAAATGTACAGGATGCGGCGATAGCCTTTGACCAGTTCGAGCGTGGCCGGGTCGAGGCCTGCGCGCGGCGGGTCGACGAATACGGTGCCGAACTTGAAACCGCTCAGGTCGATGCCCTGAAGGCGGCGGAATGGGCGCACGCCGGTCAGGGCCTGGGTGACCTCTTCGCTGGCCAGGCGGACCAGGGTGACGTTTTCCACAGCATTGATCTGCAGGTTTTCCTGAGCCGCACGAACCGAGCTTTTTGCCAGTTCGGTCGCCAGTACTCGGCGGAAGCGGGTGGACAGCGGCAATGTGAAGTTGCCGTTGCCGCAGTACAGTTCGAGCAGATCGTCGTCGTTTTCACCTGCGGCATCCAGGGCCCAGCTCAGCATGTGCTGGTTCACTTCGCCGTTGGGCTGGGTGAAGCCCCCTTCGATTTGCTGGTAATGCCACTGGCGACCGGCCACCTCCAATGTTTCCGTCACATGATCCGTCTGCAGTACGCGCTTCTGGCCGCGGCTGCGGCCGATTAACTGCACTCCCAGTTGCTCGGCCAGTGCCTTGGCTGGTGCGTCCCAGCTGTCATCCAGCGGGCGGTGGTAACACAGGGTAATCAGTGCCTGGCCCGAGAGCGTGGTCAGAAATTCGATCTGAAACAGCTTGCGGCCGAGCACGGGATCAGCCTTGCAGGCTTCGAGCAGCGGCATCATTAACGCGTTGATGCGGCGGCTGGCGATGGGCAGTTGCTCAATCAGGATCGGGCTGCGCTTGTCTCCCTGCTCGAACATGGCGTAATACGGCACCCCGGCTTCGTACCAGAGACGAAACTCGGCGCGCAGGCGGAAGTGCTCCCGTGCCGACTCAAACACGTCAGGCTCAGGGGCGCTGAAGGGCGCGAGCAATGCCTTGAGGCGCTCACGCTTTTCGTTGAGTTGCGCGTCGTACTGCTCGGGCTGGAATGCGGTGCTCATCAGTTAAACAGCGCCAGTTTGATCACGAACAGCCCCGCCAGGATATACAGGCTGGGGTTCAGGTCACGCCAGCGTCCGGCCAGGACCTTGATCAGCGTCCAGCTGATAAAGCCCAGGGCGATACCGTTGGCGATCGAGAAGGTCAGCGGCATGGCCAGTGCGGTTACCACGACTGGGGCCGCCTCGGTCAGGTCATCCCAGTTGATCTGCACCAGGCCGTGGGTCATCAGCACGGCGACGAACAGCAGCGCCGGTGCAGTCGCGTAACCCGGTACCGCAGTGGCCAGTGGCGAGAAGAACATGCTGAGCAGAAACAGCAGGGCGACCACGCATGCGGTCAGGCCGGTGCGGCCGCCTGCGCTGATACCGGCAGTAGATTCGATGTAGCTGGTGGTGGTGGAGGTGCCAAGCGCGGCGCCGGCCATGGTGGCGGTGCTGTCGGCCATCAGTGCGCGGCCCAGGCGCGGCATCTTGCCGTCCGGCTCGACCAGGTTGGCCTTCTGCGCGACACCGATCAGGGTGCCGGAAGTGTCAAACAGGTCAACGAACAGGAAGGCGAAGATCACGCTCAGCAAGCCGACTTCCAGGGCGCCCTTGATGTCCAGTTCAAGGAAGGTGGGTT
>TARA_B100000749_G_scaffold41925_1_pt1 | contig 12970 bp, 9 predicted proteins | sample TARA_B100000749 | Tara Oceans TARA_B100000749 (sample SAMEA2621232) | marine metagenome | biome: marine biome (ENVO:00000447); feature: mesopelagic zone (ENVO:00000213); material: "saline water (ENVO:00002010), including plankton (ENVO:xxxxxxxx)" | depth 800 m
CTTCCCAGAAGGTCAGTCCGAATATCTCCTGATCCTTGGGCGTGCGGAATATCTCCCAGTCGGCTTGGTGAAAAACGTACCTAGCGCTTGGAAAGGTGGGAAATCCACCAGCTTGTGTTAGGTTCCAACCGACATGGTCCGGGTGCAGATGGCTTAAGAAAACGGTGTCAACGTCGCCGGGGCTAACTCCGGCGGCCTGCAATTCGTCCAGCAGCCGACCGTCCGTTCCTCCGGCGAAAGCGGAGACTGTTCCGGGGTTGGTGGCCATGCTGCCGGCTCCGGTGTCCATCAGAATCGTCTGTCCCGCCGACCGGATCAAATAGCATTCAAAGTGGATTCGCAGATTGTCAGTCCCATTGAACCCTTCCGGATATTTCTGCTGATAGGACGTCCATGCTTCCGGCGGCACGTCGGGGAAGGTCATGGCGAGAGGCAGGGCAGCTTCGTTATCGTGCAGGGCTATGATTTCCACGTTGCCAACGGTTAGTTTGGCTCCAGCCATGGTCCACCTCCATAAGCGTTAGTGTGCTGCTGCCAAAATCACCCCCGAGTCAGACTTCTCACCGTCGAAGGGAAAGGTCTTATCCGCTCCCGGTATATTGGGAATGGCTAGAGTGGGGGTGATGAGCGGTTGGTAGAGCGTGCCTAGCAACCGCAGTCATGGAGTGACTATGTCGGAAACCGGCCTGACAACAGTAGACCGGCCGGACGTGGTCCCGTATATGCCGGATCCGCCTCTAGGAGGATCGAGTGCGACGGGGGTCAGTGCGGGGGTCTTGGGCTGGGTGGAAGATGGAGTCCTCTCCGGGAAATTCTTGGGCTGCCGCAGCGGCAGTGGAATCCGAGTCGCGACGTCCCAGGGTAAAGGGAAGGGACACTGCGGCGGCTGCGGCTACGCCAAGACCGAGCTTGGCCAGGAAACCCCGTCGCGACTGGCTGCCGGTTACGGATTCGGAAGATTCAACACTCACAACAAACACCTACTAAAGTTTACTAGGCGCCCTTGCGCCTCCTGGAACGTCTTGGCGGATTCGACCCTACACCGCCACTCAAGCTATTTTACTTGGTGGGCCGGATTTTGCAACTGCCGGGATGGTATAACCATCTGTTTCCTGCAGTTAGTCTACCGGCTCACCGGCGTCTTCTAGAACCATTCTGGCTACCTGCCGTCCCATGCGCACCGAATAGTTGGTGCCCCGGTCTTCGGGATAGATCTGGGTCGTGTTCGCCAGATACAGGTTCTTGATGGGCGTCCGGTGGTCCGGGATACGCTGGCTATAGTTGATGCCGATGATTGGCTGGGCGCCGTCCACCTTGTGGTGGTGATACTCCAGTATCCATGAAGGGTCGAAATTGGGGTTGAGTTGGCGCAGATGGGGGGTAAACTCTGCCACCAACTCCTCGGCGCTTTTCTGATACAACTCGCTGTCCCGGTCGGGGTAGTTAGTGAGGTAGACGATGTGGTGTCCCCCATAAAGGGACCGGTCAATCATGTTGGTGTGCTCAATGATTCCAACAAAGGGGAGATCGTGGTCGGCTATGCTTATCCAATACTTGTCGGTCAGCGGCCGGTCCAGAATCAGAATGACCAGCACTGCCGAGAGGTATTGGACGTTCACCAACTTGTCGTGGTAGTCATCGGGCAAGTCCGGAACCAGGCGGGTAAAGATGTAAGAGGGAGTCGTTGCGATGATGGCGTCGTAGTTTCTGGGTTCAGCTTCTCCGTCCGAAAGCTGTACTTCCAATCCGGTGGCGTTGTTGTCTTCGACCAGTACCCGGTTGACCCCGGCGGATAGATGGACATCGCCGCCTTGCTGAGAGACTCGCTCCCCCAGAACGTCAAAAACCTCGCCGAAGCTTCCCATGGGGTAGCCTAGACGCTCTTTAGCCATACCCTTGCCCCGGGAGGCGACCCGGAGGTAAATCTTGCCCCAGATCCAAGTCATGCTGACTTGATCGTAGTAATCGCCGAACTTGCCCCGTAACAGCGGCTCCCAGATAACCCGGTAGGCCTCGGCGCCCATGTGCTTCACCAGCCAGTCCCTGGCCGTTACTCCTTCGAACTTGCGCCAGTCCTTAGTCTTTTGCAGCAAGAAGGTCCAGAACCCCACCCGGATCCGCTGGAGCAGTGACAGGGGCTTGAACCGCATCAGGTCCATGGGCGTGCCGAAATTCCATATCGTTCCGCCGTGATATAGTCCCACCTTTGATTCCAGCCAGGCCAGCTTGTCACCCAGTCCCAACTCGTGAATCAGGTCGGTGATGGCCACGTCGCTGACGAAAAGGTGGTGGTAACCCCGCTCCAGTTGGCCACCTCCCACCGGGAAGGTCGAAGCCTGACCACCCAAGAAGGGAGTTCGCTCGAACACTTCGGCATAATGGCCGCGCTTCGTCAGCTCATAGGCCGCAGCCAAGCCCGCCGCCCCGCCGCCGATGATTCCTACTCTCATGGTAGTTCTTCCAATGGCGGACCGCTCCATTCCGCGTCAGGCTCCGGTTCTGGTACATCGCCGGCTCCGATGAGTTGCTTGATGGATAGATTCTGCTTCCACGCCAATGCCAATCCGAGTAGATTCACCGGCAGCCATAGGGCTATCAGGTGTACGAATCCGGCATAAGCGGCCCCAACCGACGCTCCGACACCCATGGCCAAAAGTGTTTGCTGGGCCACAACTTCAAAGGGCCCGATGCCGCCGATGGCCGAGGGGATCGACGTCGCCAGGTTTGATGTGGCGGTCAGGAGCAGAACGACCAGGATAAAAGTCCAGACGGAACCGAAGAGTTGGTCGATCCCGAAGGAATAGCCAATCAGGAAATAGGTGGAGGCTTCAAACAGCCAGACCGGAAGGGAAAAAAGGAAGAGAGCCATGTGCTGCTTTGGCGAACTTAGCACCTTCAGTCCCGCGACGAAGGTGAGCACCAGTCCTTGCACTTGGCTCCTACCCCACCGGGCCGGGATTATCCCGGTGCACCATTGGACGAGATCCATGAATCGCGGGACCACGGACAGACAGGTTAGAAATCCTAATGCCCCCAAGAATAGGGCCACCATCAACCCGCCTATCAATACCCATGCGGTACGGGAAAGGCCGCCGCCGCCGTCGAGCTGACCTAGCAAGAATAGGACCGGCGCTGAAACGGCGGCAAAGGCCAGAAGGGTTACACCGTCGTAGACCCGCTCCACGGCGATGGTGGCCAGGGCTGCGCTGGTGTTGAAATTCTCCCTCTGGGCCAGGTAGTAGGAGCGGACCAACTCGCCCAACCGGGCGGGCAGCAGGTTGTTGGACATGTAACCGATGACAATGACCGGATAGAGCCGGCTCACCGGGAAGGTCCGCATGGGAGAAAGCAGGTATTTCCACCGTAGGCTGCGGAAGTAGACGGCCACGAAATACAGAGCGATGGCTGGAGCTACGTAGAGGTAGTTGGCCTCCAGAAGGGCGATGCGAATCTCCCCCAGGTCCACCTGGTAGAGCAGCAGCAACATAAACAGGGCGCTAACCGCTAGAGCGACCCAGAACCGCCAGTTATTAACCAGCAACGGCTAGCATCCTCGGTTTGATAATTACGATCGGGGTAGTAGAGGTCACTTGTAGTCCCTTCCGCCTCGTCATCGGCCCCCGGTATCCAATGGTATTCAACGTGCCTAGTATACCGGAGCTTGACGGCCCCGCTCAAGACGATTCCGGTATTTGGGCCTGCGAATCTCGTAGAACCGCTCTGGATATCAGGCACAACGATTACTTGGGTAGGTAGCTGTAGTATTCAGACTTGTACCAATCGGTATCGAGGTCACGGAACAGCATGTAGCCCAAGATCTTCGCCCATTTTTCTTTGCTTGTGGCTGCCTGGCCGAAATAACGGAAATCCTCACCGAACTGTTTTCCGCTGGGAATGCCGCGCAATCCCCACTGGAATCCCTCATCCTGACGGTTCTCATGGGGGCGCCGGTAGGTTTCCGGAAACCACAGTAGGTCCAAGAACGGCCCATGTCTCTGAAATTTCATCAACGAAGTGGTGCTGCTCAGCTTATGCGCCTTCGTCAGAAGCAAAGCTCGGGATTCGGTGTCGTCCGATGCGGGATCGCAACCGGAATTCCAACCTTCATCCCCTTCGGCCTTGAAGCAGTTGAACCTGACGGTGTTGTTGTCCTGCTCTTTCCGCACGTACCACTGGAACGGATACCACATGTCGTAGTCCACCAGGACAGATGGTTCGGAGCCCGGTGTTTCGGGCAGTGCTTTTTCTTCCAGTTTTCTGAATGTGACCGGTAGGTCGGCACTGCCTTGGGCGTATACAAGAATCTCTTTGTTTGAATCGTCGAAGGTGTAAGCGGCTCTCGTGGCCGCCACCGTTCCGAACCCCAACAACAACACGGCGACTCCCAGTCCGGCCAGGGCGCCTCCAGCTGGTTTGGGGGCAGTCCGAATCAGATAAGCCGCAGCCAAGGCCACCAGAGCGGTGACTGCGACGACCATCCATTGTCCGCCGAGGAAGCTCCCTTGTGAAGTGACTAGCTTAAATACCAGAAAGACCGCCGACACCACGACGGCAGACGGCAATACCAACAATAAGACTTGGCCCCGGCGTAGAATGTCCCTCCACCGGACCCTCTCCACCAGGTCGCCCAGATACTTGCCGGACAGCAGAATGAATGGGAGGGTCACGTTGACCAGCAACCATGGCATCTTCTCCGAAGCTAAGGTATAGGCCATGAAGGTCAGTGCGGCCCAGGCAGCCAACACCAAGCCGAAAACATCTCCCTTCTTCAAGAAATAGATGGCTCCGGCAATCCCGAACACCGCCGGTAACAGCTCGTACACGGAGAGACCGACGAAGTAGTAATACCAGGGCTGATTTCCCCGGGCCACATCCTGCTGGGCGATCCAGTAGCCCATGCCCAGCCAGGAGCCGCTGAATATCCCGGCGATGTTGCTGAATATAGTGGTGTAAAGGGTCGTCCAGATAAAGTAGAAAATGCCTGCGCAGTACAACCAGCGAGCCCCCAGCCAACGCACTCCCAGATAGGCGGATATCGCCAGGGAGCCAAGAAGGAGCCCGCCGGCCACCAGGAAGTTGACTGGGATGGCGTTGGCGTTGGCGTCGACGTTGATTCCGGTCGGGAGAACATCGTGTAGCACCGAACTTACATCTATCACAGGCGTGAACACAGACAGGTAGATGGATCCGGCCACGACGGGGACCGATACAAGCAGCACTCCGCGCTTCCATTGATACTTGAGGGCCACCATGGCTGCCACGCCCATGCCTATCATTATGACGGTGATTGCCAGGTCGCCCATCACCGCAACATCGATGGGTGAGGAGGCGGCGATCGGGCGGAATAGGATAACCACTGTGGCGGCAAGGGAGACCAAGGGTACGGCTATCCCCATAGCCGCCCTAGGAGAAGGCCGCCGGTTGAGGATCCCGAGCACGCCAAGAAGTATCGCGGCGGACAGGCCATGGAACCACCAAGCTGCCTGATAAACCGGCAGGGCTACGAAGGGAGAACCCCAGTGGGGGGCCCCAATGATGCCTTGTGAGATTCCATTCGGGTTCGTCAAAGTCAATCCTAGAGCATCTTGGGCTAAACCGGTGATGGCCATCCACTGGGGGAGCGTTAAGGTGATTAACAGAAGGAAGAAACCGGCCGGACCAGTTAGCTGGGACAGCCTGATTCGCCCTAAGGCGGTGGGGGCCAACTCGGGCGCAGCCAGAAGGAACATTATGCCGCCATAAATCAGCACAATCATGTAGGCGGTCTCTTTGCTGGCGAACATGAAGGCCAACACCGCTGCCGACCAGTACAAGTAACGATCTTTTCCCTCGTGGAGATAGCGCCACATCAAAACAAGCAGTGCGGTAGCAAAGAACGCCATCAGGATATCGTTGCGCCCGAAGCGGCTGAAGTACAACAGTGATGGCGACAAGGTCAGCATCACCGACGCGATCACGGCTCCGGACCGTCCGATGTGGTCTCGTAGGAAGTAGGGCAGCCCCACCAAGGCCGTCCCAAACAGGACGTAGGCCAAGCGCGCGGTGAATTCGGTGTCCCCCAAGATGGCAAAGATTAAGGCGGTGAGTTCAACTTGGAACGGGCCGTGCATCCAGGGCGAGTGGATGAACTCTTTGCCTTGGGAAAGTTTCCACGCGAAATGGACGTGGATGGCTTCGTCGTAGTGCATCGTGCGGCCGTCCAGTTCCCAAAGCCGCAGAACCAGGGCCACCAATGCCAATAGCAAGAAAGCCCCAAAGAACCAACCGGGACGCCATCCAGGCCACAGAGCGATCCACTGCCGCCACGCTAATTGTTGTGTTGGGTTGCCTAGGATCAACCTAATCTCCTCCCTCAAACTCGGTATTCACCTTGTAGATAACTACGCCGTCCTGGTCGAAAACGGTTTCCAAAAGACCGTCCAGGTGCGGCAAACGCAATCCGCCGTAAGAAGATATTTCCCTGTGGCCAAAGTATACGTAGGTTACGCCGTACTTTTTCAAAAGACGACCCACTTCGTGCGGGTCGTCACTTTGGTAAATCTTGGTGATGTCCTCATCCCGGCCATCCAAGAGCCCGCTGCCGCCCCTCCATTGGAGTTCATGGCCTTTCCATCCCAGGACGGTGGGTAGACCGGTGCTTCCGGAGATTCTACCGTATTCGGAGTAGTCGTCGCCAACCGCCTCCACGATGCGGCCCCAAGGCGCTTGATCTCGCAGCCATTCGATCGCTGCGTATTCCCCTTGATTGGCGTCGGCGACGAATGCGAGACCGTCCAGTGTGTTGTCGGAAAACGTATGCCGCTCACCGGCGATTCCAGTACGGTCAAGGACCGCTGCTAGAGGATAGTAGGCCGAGGCCAACAGGAGTACCGCTAGGACGCCGGTCCAGGCGTAACGTCCCGATCGCACTGCCCGTCTAACTACGACGGGAGCAACTGGTTGACGGTTTGTTGTCTCGGGCTCGACCGACACTCTGCTATGAGAGAACCAGAAATACAACCCGTATGCCCCGGCAACCGCCAGCAAAAGCCAAGCCTGATAATACACCTTGAACACGGTGTTCATGCGGTTTCCGAAGGAGTCGGCGACGAAATATAGTTCAACTCCTACCAGAAGATAGAACGCGGTTGCTAGCAACAAGAGGGGAAATGCCACCACTTGGTCCCGTCTCAGGAGGATGCGCTGAGTCGCGCTGGCGCCGGCTAGAACCACAATGGCCAGTCCGGGCAATACAAACAATGTCCTTGTAACGAGCTTGGTTATCGCTGCGGTGGCTCCATCGCTAAATGCCGTGACGATTAGCACGATGGCCGTCCATACGGCTAACGGCAGGAGAGCAACAACTAAGATTAGCAGCACGGCTGGGGCTTCCCGCAGGGATGGCCGGGATAACCCGCCGGTTTGGCGAAGAACGAAGGATGCACTCAGGAACAAAAACAGGCCCATAACGAGCAAGAAAGAGATTGGCCGGGAACCTACGCCGGTGAGTGGGAGGATGCCCGATACTTGACCTCCCAGCGTTTGGTAGAAGGGAAAGAACAAAATTACCGCAACAGCTAGGATGGGAATGAGCATGAATGCGGATCGTACGGAGGCCGCCGGTAGGTTTCCTTGATTCTGCCCGTAGGCCCTGAGCAGCACCGTGATGGACAGCAAGGCGGCGAGCAATGGAAAGTCCCAGGTGTTGATGAATGCCAACGATCCGATAATCAGGGCGATGGCCCCTGATTCAACCGGGTGCCGCCAAAGCCAAGCCGGACCGAACTTGCCGGGGGATAAGAAGAGATTTAGGGATATGGACAGCCCCAGAATCACGAAGGGCAGGCTGACCACATGGGGGTGGAGATCTCCCAGCAGAAAGCTGAACATGGGGAATTCGGTGATGGTGTAGTCCAGGCTCTGTCCGCCCGAGAGGGTGTCTATCACCCGAGTCGCCCGCCACCACCACCAGAAGTCGTTGGGGAAGGCGCTGGAACCGGTCGCGCCCGCCTCCAAGCCTTTGACCCCAGCCCATGTCCAGAATCCATCCCCGCCCCAGCCCAAGGCATGGATGAACTCCAACGCGCCTTCTAGATTCCCGGCTAAAAGTAGCAGGGCCGGGGCCATGAGCCCGAAACCCAGAGCCGCCTTGCGGCTGCCTCCGGAAAGCCGGATGAGATTGTTGACCAGTCCAAACGCTCCCATCGCCGCCATCGCTGGCACCAAGGACACCGATAGGTTGTAGCCGATGTTGGAAGCGATCCCAGTGATGTGGGTCAAGAACGCCATGGTGAAGTGGCCGAAGTAATAGTAGCTGATGGATTGTCCTGCCAACCACGGGTCTTCCACCGGGAAGAACCGGCTCTGGAGCACTGCGTTCAAAAACGCAAAGTCCATGGGTTTCTCGGTGTGGCTGATGGACGGGATTTCGGAGACAATCAAAGCCCACAAGATGAAGAAGCCCAGGAAAATCCCTTCCGCCGCCAGCAACCAGGGCCATTCCCTTCGCACAAAAGCCAGCATCGATTCCCGGTTGCGCCAGATAATCAGAAATGCGATCAAGCCGCCCAATACCAAGATTCCCAAGATTGTGGCTCTGGTATTCGGTGCGATGTGGCTGAGCCCCAGAACCCACAAGAGATAGGACCCTAGAATCAACGCTAGAGGTTTGGCAAGCGTGTATCCACGGTCGGGAAGTCTATGGAATAGAACGAAGCCCAAGGGCAAGGCCAAGAGGCCCAGAAGCTCGATGGACAGGAGCCATATTAGAGCGTCAACCAAAGCGCGTTTATGAAGGCCTATTTAATGGTCTTTAATCGACCGTTGATAGTAGAATGCCAGAAGCCTGGCTTAGGAAACTGGAGCTAGCAAAGCGTCAACGAAGTCCTTGGTATCGAAGGGCGCCAAATCTTCCAGACCCTCTCCAGTCCCGATGAAGAGAATCGGCACCTGTAGCTCTTGCTTGATAGCAAGGACGATTCCGCCCCGGGCAGTTCCATCCAGCTTGGACAGGAAGATACCGGTACAGTTCACCGTGTCTTTGAACGACTTGGCCTGGGCGAGACCGTTATGCCCTGTCGTCGCGTCCATGGTCAGGATGACTTGGTGAGGGGCTGTCGAGTCCAACCGCTGCAGAACCCGGTTGATTTTCCGAAGTTCTTCCATCAAGTTGGACTTGGTGTGCAATCGTCCGGCAGTGTCGATAATCAGCACGTCGGCTCCCCGGGCTTTGCTGGCCTGGTAGGCATCGTAGGCAACTGCGCCGGGGTCGGCCCCGGAACCGTGGCCAATGACATCTACGCCCACCCGCTCTCCGAGAATCTCCAACTGCTCTTCCGCTGCGGCGCGGAAAGTATCTGCTGCGCCGAGGATGACCTTTTTGCCGGCCTTCGTGAAATGGTGCGCCAATTTGGCGATGCTGGTGGTCTTGCCAACCCCGTTGACCCCCACCATCAATATCACGTAGGGAGAAGCGTCGACAGTGGAATCCATCCATGGATCGCTGGACTCGCCTTCGTCCAAATCGCGCACCAGCGACTCTTTCAGAATCTCGAAAACCTGGTCCGGGTCTTCCAGTTTCTCGTCTTTGACCCTGGTTTTGAGTTCCTCGATGATTCTCATGGAACCGTCCACTCCCACGTCGGAAGAGATGAGTATCTCCTCCAGTTCCTCCCAGACAGAGTCATCCATCCGGGATGAGCGGAGCACGCCCAGTATCCGTCCGAACCAACGTTCCCGGCTCTTCTGAACCACGTCCTCGGTCTGCTTTTTATTTTCGTCGCGATTTCTTTTAAAGATTCTGAGCATGGAGTGATGGAATCCTCGTCTAATTACCAGTTGTTGGAGTGACCGATTGCTGGCGATGGGTTTTATAGCTTTCTTAATCTTCTGATGCGCCAGGAATTGGGAAGGTCCTGCTCAAGGCGTCTCGGGCGGCGGCCTTTTCAGCGTCGGAGCGCCGCCCCCCCTGGCCGGTGCCGGAGACCTCTCCATCGACCAGAACCTCGACGGTGAAAAGAGGGTTATGGTCCGGTCCTTCGCTGGACGCCAGACGGTACTTGGGAGTGGATAGGCCGATGGCTTGGACGCGTTCTTGAAGTCCGGATTTGGGGTTATCGGGAGGGGCGCCTTGCAGGGAGATCTGCTCCAGTTCCGGGTCCAATTGTTGGGCCACGAAGCAGCTTGCCTGTTCGTAACCTTGGTCCAGATACACCGCCGCCACCACCGCCTCAAAAGCTGCCGCAAGGATGGAATCCCGCTGGCGGCCTCCCGTGGTCTCCTCGCCTTTGCCCAGCAGGATGAAATCCCCTAGGTTCAGACGACGGGCCACTTTAGCCAAGCTATCACCCCGTACTAGAGATGACCGGAGCTTGGTCAGGTCTCCTTCGTTAAGGAGCGGAAAACGCCGGAATAGCTCCGTCGAAACGGTTAGCTCCAACACGGCGTCTCCTAAGTATTCCATACGCTCGTAGGAATCCTCAGGCTGCCCCCCCTGTTCGTTCAGGAGGGACCTATGGACTAAAGCTTGCTGCAACAGCGCCGGGTCTCGAAACTTCAAGCCCAAAGCGGATTCCAGGCGCTGTCCAGTCAAAAGCTCTTCCTTAGAGGACCCCATGGGGCCAGGGCGGCTGCGGGCGCTTGAGTTCGCCCACGTGAACGAATTCGCTCATGGTTTTTACCAGTGAATCGTATATCTCAGCGGCTTGCTCGTCCGGGGGAATGAACATCTTTAGGAAAGCAGCCTTGCCTTCCCCGAATACGAAGGTAGGCACTCCAAAGGCCCCAACCTCTTCGATGGCCTTGGTGTGACTCTCGCCGATCTCTCGTAGCAGATCAGGATCGGACTGGTCCTCGCGGAAGCGGGCCATGTCCAAACCGGCTTTGATAGCGGCTTCTTCCATGACTGCCGGGTCGAGGAGGTCCTTTTTGTCTTCGTGACGAGCCTTGAGCAGGGTGATAAAGAAGGACTCAAAAGCCTCTTTGCCCTGGCGCTTGGCTGCCAGGCCGGACCGGTGAGCCAAGAACGTATGGTCAGAGCCGTCCAGATGTTCCGGCTGCTCCCATAGCTTGATGTCGTTCTCTTTGTCGCTGTTTACTTGGGACAAGGAGAAGGGCTGCCAGTCGACTTCGACTGTTTCTCCTTTGGAATCCTCCACTTTTGCCAGCCACATGGCGGCATTGTACACGAAGGGTCAACGGAAATCGTAATAGGTCGTGAAATTAGCCTCTGCCACGATATTACCTCCTGTTATTTTCGTGATTGGATTGTATCCATACCCTGTTCCGTTGTCAAAGCGTTAAATGCACGCTCCGAGGCCAGGAATCACGAGTTTGCATGCTATAATACGGCGAATATGAGGCCCTCCACGCCGAATCCCCTTCACATCCATTCCCCCCTTGATGCTGTCTTGCGCAGCTTAACCGGCGCTAGCCTTGCCGTCCTCCTGAAACTAAGGGAAATCGCCCTTGAACAGATGCTTCCGTTGTACCTTGTGGGGGGTCCGGTGCGGGACGCTTTGATGGGAATGCCCATCAAAGATCTGGACTTTGTTTTTGAGGGAGACGCGCCGTCGTTGGCCGCCAGATTGGCGGAAGAGATGGACGGCCGGTTGGTGGTTCACCCTACTTTTGGGACCGCATCCGTGCTTATCGAGGATGCCACCGTTGATGTGGTGACGGCCCGGCGGGAAACCTATCCCAGTCCCGGCGCCCTTCCCCAAGTGACGCCCTCCGGTATCGACGACGACTTAGCCCGGCGTGACTTCACCATAAATGCGATGGCCTTACCGTTGGTTCAGGTGCATCCCCAAGTCTTGGATCCTCATGCCGGCATCGACGACCTGCGGGATGGAGTGGTCCGCATCCTGCACCCCCGAAGCTTCGTAGATGACCCGACCCGCCTGATGCGTGCTGCGCGATACGAGCAGCGCTTCGGCCTTCGTATCGAAGAGGATACTCTAAGGGAAGTACAACAAGCAGTCGCCGATAACTGTCTTTCTACTGTAAGTGGGGACCGCTTGCGCCACGAACTGGAGAGGATGTTTGAAGAAGAGCATCCGGAACTGGCGCTGGGCCGGTCTGTTGGGTTGGGTATCCTGTCTGTAATCCATCCTTCTCTTACCGATGCAAAAACGATAGAACGATTCGGGGCACTCGCCCAGGAATCGAGCGGTGAGCCAAGCACGGGTCAACGCTCGGGGGGCGCTTCGCTGCTTTCTAACTTGGCAGCTTTAACTTACACTTTGACGGTGGGTGATGCCGAAGGTGTGATTAGCCGTCTGAACATGCCCTCTGATTGGGCTAGGGTGGTTCGGGATGCAGTCGAACTAAGGCAACTGGAGCCAGGATTAGCAGACCCATCTCTTCTGGACTCCCAGTTGGTTGAAATGGTTGAGGATTACGCCGAAGACTCCTTGATCGCGGTGGCAAAAGTGACAGGATCGTCGATGGCGGCGGAGCGGTTGGGAAGGTACCTTGAAGAATTACGGCATCTGTCTCCGGTGCTGGACGGAAGGGATCTGATGGCGTTGGGTGTTCAAGAAGGTCCCGTGATGGGTAGGATACTCAAAGAACTGAAAAACGCTAAGTTAGACGGAAGGGTTAGCGACGCCGACGACGAAAGGCGGCTGGCCCTGGAATTCCTGGCTCAAGGAGAGCAGATTGGCATCGAATGAAGAATTGGAACCGGAGTCCTGCGTCATCTGCGGCGATGATCTGGATGGGGTTCACCAAACTTCCTGCCAGATGTGCGGCGGGAAGTTTCACCAACCTTGGAGCCACGATAGCGACATTCCCCAGTGCGGCCGCCTGGGCAGTCACGAAGAGGCCCTGGCTATTGTGTTCCTTTGTGATGACTGCTACTTTGGCCGAAGACCCTAATATCTCGTTCAATGTAACGTGGAATCCCCCTGCGTGAGTCCTTCGACAGACTCAGGACAGGCTTGTCGAACCGCCCCTGCAAAGACTTCTAGTAGGTATGGAGACGCTTTTT
>TARA_B100000749_G_scaffold65262_1_pt1 | contig 12957 bp, 14 predicted proteins | sample TARA_B100000749 | Tara Oceans TARA_B100000749 (sample SAMEA2621232) | marine metagenome | biome: marine biome (ENVO:00000447); feature: mesopelagic zone (ENVO:00000213); material: "saline water (ENVO:00002010), including plankton (ENVO:xxxxxxxx)" | depth 800 m
ACCGTAGGGACGCGACATGTCGCGTCCGCAAAGGCCCTGCAATACCGGGAGGTGCAAAACGTCCCGCTTTGCCGGGATGGCGAAGACCGTCCGGACACGGCACGCCGTGACCCTACGCCGGGTCACGCAGCGCTCTGCCGATCCTGACGCCAGCGCCCACGCTACCGTAGGGACGCGACATGTCGCGTCCGCAAAGCTCCTGCAATACCGGGAGGTGCAAAATTTTCCGCTTTGCCGGCGTGGCAAAGGCCTTTCGGACACGGCATGCCGTGTACCTATTGGTCCCAGGGTTCGCCGCGGGTGCGTGGCTCGCGGCGCAGGCGAATGTGCATCGCCGCCTTGGCCAGCATGTTGGCGCTGACTGGCGCCGTCATAAACAGGAAGATGGTAATCAGCAGCTCATGCAGGCTCAGTCCGTCGCCCTGAGTGCTGAAATACAACAGAGAACCGATAACCAGCGAGCCTACGCCCAGCGTGGTGGCCTTGGTAGGGCCATGCAAGCGCATGAAAAAGTCCGGCAGTTTCCACAGCCCTATGGAGCCGATCAGGGCAAACAGGCTACCCACCAGAATCAAGGCAGCGACTATCCACTCCACCCAGGTTGCCTCAAACATCTGCGTTCCTCATTCAATAATGTCGCCGCGCAGAATGTGCTTCGCGATGGCGACCGTGCCGACAAACCCCATAACGGCAATCAGCAATGCCGCTTCGAAGAACAGGTCGGAAGCCAGATACAGGCCCAGCAGCATGATCAGGGCGATGGCGTTGATGTACAGGGTATCGAGGGCAAGAATACGGTCCGGTAGATCTGGCCCCTTGAGCAGGCGCAACAGATTGAGCAGCACCGCCACCGACATGATGCCAAGACACAGCAGAATCACGGTGTGGAGCATTCAAACACCTCCATTAACGGCTTCTCGTAGCGCTGTTTGATGAGGTCAATCAAGGCTTGATCGTCTGCGACATCCAGGCCATGAATCAACAGTGTTCTGCGGTCCTCGCTCACATCGGCCGAGACGGTGCCCGGCGTCAGCGAGATAGTGCTGGCCAACAGGCTGATGGCGAACTCATCGGTCAACGCCAGCGGGTACTCGACAAACGCCGGCCGCAGGCTGCGACTCGGGCCGAGGATCAGTTTGGCGACATCCAGGTTGGCCACCACGATGTCCCAGAGCACCCTGAGGGTGAACCGCAGCAACACACCGGGTCGCCGTAATGTCGGCGGCTGCGGCCAGAAGACGTCCGTCAGCAGCGGGATGCCCAATGCCAGTACAAATCCCATGATCAGGGTGCCAGCCGAGAGATCGTTCATGATCAACTGCCACACCACCACCAGAAACAGGCTGAGCCACGGGTGCGGTAGCCAACGCTTGGCGCTCATTATGCATGTTCTCCCAGGCTCATCACTGCCTCGATATAGCGTTCCGGCGACAACAGTTGGGCCGCCGCAGCCTGCAGGTAGTCCAGTAGCGGCGCGGCGGCGATAACCAGCAACGGACTGCCGGCCAACAGCAGCAATACCGCCAGCAAACGCCAGACGTCCAGCGCCTCACCGCTGGCCGCTTCGGGCGTCTGACGCCAAAACAGCGTACTGCCCGCGCGGCTTAGGCCCACCAGCGTCAGCAGGCCGCCCAACAGCACCACGGGATACAACCACAGTGCCTGCTGCCCGAGCCCCGCCGCCTGCAACAGCAGCAGCTTGCCGACAAAGCCTGACAGCGGCGGCATACCCGACACCGAGATCGCCGCAACAAAAAACAGCCCGCCCCACAGCTGCACATGGGTCACTGTGGGTCCCGATACCAGTCGGCCCGCGTAACGTGGCCCGCGCGCGCGCGCCAGCATGCCCGCAAACAGAAACAGCGCGCCACTGATCCAAGTGGAGTGAATCAGGTAGTACAGGGTCGCCACCAGCGCGTCCTCGCTACCCAGCGCCACCCCGGCCAGCAGCGTGCCAACCGATACCACCACCAGATAGGAGACCAGTCCATTGAGCGTACTCGCCGCCAGTGCGCCGATGGCGCCCAAGGCCAGAGTCAACAGCGCCAACGGCCAAAGCCAGGGCTGTGCCATGTCTGCCAGCGGACCGACACCATCACCGAAGATCAGCGTGTAGACCCGGATGATGGAGTAGATCCCCACCTTGGTCATGATGGCGAAGAGTGCCGCCACCGGGGCACTGGACGCCGAATAGGCGCGCGGCAGCCAGAAATACAAAGGAAACGCCGCCGCCTTGAGCCCAAAAACCACCAGCAGTAGCAGTCCGGCAGCGCCAACCAGCGGCGCCTCTTCCGGCGCCAGCGCCGCGACCCGTACCGCCAGATCAGCCATGTTAAGCGTGCCCAACACACCATACAGCGTGCCCACGGCAATCAGGAACAACGCCGAGCCCAGCAGATTCAACAGCACATAATGCAACCCGGCGCGCACCCGCGCCGAGCCAGCACCGTGCAACAGCAAGGCATAGGAAGCGATCAGCAGGATCTCGAAGAAGACGAAGAGGTTGAACAGGTCGCCGGTCAGGAACGCGCCGTTAATGCCCATCAGTTGGAACTGGAACAGGGCGTGAAAGTTGCGCCCCATGATGTCGTCACCGCGCACCGAATACAGGACCGCCCCGCTCGCCAGTACCGCCGTTACCATCAACAGCAGCGCCGAGAGGCGATCGAGCACCAGCACGATGCCGAACGGTGGCATCCAGTTACCCAGCGCATACACCTGGATACCCTCACCGCTGGCCGATATCAACAGCCACGCCAGCGGGACCTGCGCAAGGGTCGCCAGCAGCGACAGACTACGCTTGAGCGCCATATTGCTGCGCGCGATCAGCAGCAACACGGCCCCCACGAACATGGGTAGCAGTATCGGAAGAATCGGCAAATGGCTCATCAGCGATCTCCCTTGCCATCGACATGATCGCTGTCCAACTCACCCTGCGCGCGCAGAGCCAGCACCAGGGCGAAGGCCGTCATCGCAAAGCCAATCACGATCGCCGTCAGCACCAGCGCCTGGGGTAAGGGGTCGGTATGGCTCGCCGCGCGTCCGATGACCGCCGGCATGCCGGTGTTCAAGCGTCCCATGGCAAACAGAAAGAGGTTGACGGCGTAGCTGATCAGCGTCAGCCCCACCACCACGGAAAAGGTCCGGGCACGCAGCAGCAGGTAAACCCCGCAGGTGGTGAGAACGCCCAGCGTCAGTGCAAACAACAACTCCATTAATGATTCTCCAACATGACGTCACGCCCGGTAGACAACTTGCCCAGATTGGACAGGATCAGCAGGGTCGCGCCCACCACCGTCAGGTACACCCCAAGATCAAAGACCAGGGCACTCGCCAACTCAATGTGCCCCACCAGCGGCAGATCGAAATGATTGAAGGCACTGGTCAGGAAGGGATAGCCAAACAGCCAGCTGGCCAGTCCGGTGGCGCCGGCAATGATCACGCCCCAGCCCGCCAGATAGTGGTAGTTCACCTTCCAGCGCTCGCTCGTCCAGTGCGCACCGCTGGCCACATACTGCAGAATCAGCGCAACCGCGGTGATCAATCCAGCAATAAAGCCACCACCCGGCAGATTGTGGCCACGCAGGAAGATATAGACCGAGACCATCAGCGCCAGGGGCAGAATCACCCGCGACAGGTTCGCCAGCATCAGCGGATGAGCATCACGCGCCCAGCTGCGGCCCATCACATCGGTTTGCGGTATGCGCATGCGCAGCCCGTCAATCAGCGCATAGATGGCCACGCCGGCGATCGCCAGCACGGTGACCTCACCTAAGGTATCGAACCCGCGAAAATCCACGAGAATCACGTTGACCACATTGGTGCCACCGCCGCCGCTTACACTGTTAGCCAAGAAGTAACCGGCGATGGTGTCGTAGGGGCGGGTCATCACCGCCAGCGCCAGGGTGCTGACCAAACCGCCCGCCAGCAGAGCCAGCAACAGGTCGCGACCGCGGCGCAGATTGCCCGATTCGTTGGGCGTACGGCGCGGCAGAAAGAACAGCGCCAGCATCAACAGTACGATGGTCACCACCTCGACCGACAGTTGCGTCAGCGCCAGATCCGGCGCAGAAAAACGCGCAAAGGCCAGTGCCACCATCAAGCCCACAACGCTCAACATGACCAGCGCGATCAAGCGGTCACGATGCCAGAAGACCGTTGCCATCGCGCCCAGCATCAGAATCAGGCTGCCAACCAGCGTGACCCCGTCCACCGGGCTGAGCGCCACCGTGCCGCGCACGCTGGGCAGCTGCAGCAACCAATAGCCGGTCACTACCAGCGCTGACACCAGCACCGCCGCCAGATAACGCTGCAAGGAGGCGTTCTCTAGTCGCAAGGTGAATTGTCCCGCCGCCCGCACCAGCGCTTGCACGCAGCCCTCGAACATCAGTTTGGCATCCAGGTGGGGGCCGCGGGCGTACCACGCAAACAAGGGCTTGCGCGCCGCATACACCAGCACACCCAGCACCAGTGCCACAAAACTCATTAGCAGCGGCAGGTTAAAGCCATGCCAGATCGCCAGACTGTAGTCCGGCAACTCACCGCCCAGGGTCGAACGGGCCGCCACCGCCAGCAACCCGGCGACGGTCAGGCCAGGCAGCAGACCCACCATCAGACACATGGCCACCAAAATTTCTACTGGCACTTTCATGTAGCGCGGCGGCTCATGCGGCGGGTACTTGGGCAGATTGACCGGCTGGCCATTGAAAAACACGTCGTGAATGAAGCGCAGCGAATAGGCCACCGAGAAAATCCCACCCAGGGTCGCCCCCAACGGAATCAGCCAACTGAAGTTACCCAGCATGTTCTGTTCCAGGGTTTCGGTGAAGAACATCTCCTTACTGAGGAAACCGTTCAGCAACGGCACCCCCGCCATCGCCGACGCCGCCACCATCGCCAGGGTAGCGGTGTGCGGCATATAGCGCAGCAGACCGTTGATGCGTCGCATATCCCGTGTGCCGGTTTCATGATCGATGATGCCAGCGGCCATAAACAACGAGGCCTTGAAGGTGGCGTGGTTGATGATGTGGAACACCGCTGCCACGGCCGCAAGCCGGGTATCCAAGCCAAACAGCAGGGTGATCAGGCCCAGGTGACTGATCGTTGAATAAGCCAGCAACCCCTTGAGGTCATGCTGAAACAGCGCCTTGCTGGCACCAAGTAACAAGGTGGCCATACCAACGCTGCTGACCAGGTAGAACCACAGATCGGTCTCGGCCAGCGCCGGATAGAAGCGCGCCAACAGAAACACACCCGCCTTGACCATAGTGGCCGAGTGAAGATACGCCGACACGGGCGTTGGCGCAGCCATCGCGTGCGGTAGCCAGAAATGGAATGGGAACTGCGCCGATTTGGTGAACACGCCCAGCAGCACCAGCACCAGCACCAGCGGATACAGCGCATGTGTCCGAATCTGATCGCCGGCCGCCAGCACATCACTCAGTTGATAACTGCCGACGATGCCGCCAAGCAGCAAAATACCGGCCAGCAAAGCCAGGCCGCCGCCACCGGTGACCGCCAACGCCATGCGGGCGCCCTTGCGCGCATCCGTTGAGTGCGACCAGTAACCGATCAGCAAAAATGAAGACAGGCTGGTGAGTTCCCAGAAGAACATCATCAGCAGCAGGTTCTCACTAAGCACCACGCCCAGCATGGCCGCCATGAACAGCAGCAGGTAGGCGAAGAAGCGCCCCATCGGATCGCGCTTGGACAGGTAGTAGCGCGCGTAGAGGATGACCAGAATGCCAATACCCTGGATCAACAGGGCGAACAGAAAGCCCAGGCCGTCCAGACGAAAGCTCAAGCTCAGCCCCAGCTGACTGATCCACGGCAGGGTCTGCACTACGGTTTCGCCCGCGAACACGGCCGGCGCGTGCCGCCAGAGCAGGGCCAACCCGAGCGCCGGCGCCAGCATGGTCAGCAATGCAATGAGCGAGCGTCCACGACGGTCCGTCAGCAAAGGCAACAGGGCGCCCAGCAGGGGCAGCAAAACGATCAGCGCCAAGGTCATGCAGAACTTACTCCATTTTCGGCCAGGGGGTTTGCGTCCTATCGCTCAAGGCGACACTGCAGACCAAAACCCAGCTATTATCCATACTGCACCCGAGGCTGTCATACAACCGATGCATCTCATGCTACTGCGCTGGCAACACAGACTAGCCCTGGGCCACCAGAGCGATCACCGCCCACTGTCTCCGCCGGCACGCTCCAGCGCATCACCCAACTCGCCGACGAGCGGCTTGACGCCGGCGCGATGGCCCGCACGGGAAATAGCGTGGGAGGCCAAGGGCGCAGTCAGCAGCAGCACCGCAACCGCCAGCATGACGGCAAACCAGTTCTGTCCACCGGTGGCGCACAGCGCTCCCAGCATCACCAGCACCGCTCCCAGCGCACCCGCCTTGCCGGCCGAATGCATGCGGGTGTAGGCATCGGGCAGACGCCACACACCGAGCGCACCGAGCAAGCTGAGCAACGCACCGAGCAGCACCAGCACCGAGGCGGCCAACGACCATAACGTCATGACTCACCCTCCTCCTGCGAGCGGGGTGCCTGCTCGCTATGATGGGTGCCCGTGAACAACAGCGTAAAGGCTACGCTGCCCAGAAAGCTGACAATGGCCAGCACGATAGCCACATCCAGCAACACGGCCTGCTCGCGCACCAGCGCCAGCACCCCGACCCCTGCCACCCCAATGAGCGTCATCGCATCGACCGCAACGGCACGATCGGGGCGGCTCGGGCCAGCCAGCAGTCGCCACATGATCAGCGCCGCGCTCACAGCCAGCATGACGCTCGCCAACGGCAAGACCCAGAACGCTCCCGCCAGTTCAACCTTCATCGTCACCTCCGCTGGGATAAACCCATGCCATCAAGCGCCGTTCGATCTCGCTCACCGCCTGCTGTACCGGCGCTACCGCGGTGGCATCGAGCACATGCACAAACAACACACCCGTGCGGTATGAGAGCGCGAGCGTACCGGGCGTCAGGGTCAGCAGGCAGGCGATCAGCGTTACCAGGCGTCGATCGTCTGTCTGCACACTGACCTGAACCACCGCAGGGCTGATGCGCCGCTGCGGGTTGATGACGATCACCGCGACATCCAGCGACGCAACGACCATGTTCCAGACGAACCAGGGCACGAAACACGCCCCCGCCTCCACCCGTTGGGCGTACAGGCGGCACCGCGACACCGCCATACCGAGCACTTTCAGCAGCAGGTAACCCAGAATGAAGGCCGCCAGCCAACTGGGCAACGACACGCCGTCATACCACGCGCTGAGCACTGTGCTGAACAACACATGCACCACTAGCATCAGCGACCTCCCCGCTCAATCAGTTGCAGGTAGGCCTGAGCGTCAACCAACTGCGTGGCCGCCGCCACCGCGTAATTCATCACCGGGCCGGCGGCGAAGCCGATCACCACAGTGATCAGCGCCAGCCCACCCATGGTCCACCAGGCAGCACGCGGTCCGGCGTCGGCCTGTGCCAGCACCGCTGGCTGCGGATGCGCCTTGAGAAAACTTTCATTCCAGATCTTACTCATCGACAGCAAGGTGAACACGCCGGTCAGCAAGACAAACACGGCAGCTATCCAGGCGCCGACCTCCAGGCTGGCCTTGAGCACCACGAACTTGGCCCAGAACCCGGACAGCGGCGGAATGCCGGCCAGCGACAGCGCCGGGATGGCGAAGAAAATCGCCAGCAGCGGCCAACAGGCATACAGGCCACCCATGCCAGCCAGGCGTTCCGAACCGGTAAGCCGCGCCGCCACACCGCCAACAAAGAACAGGTTAGCCTTCACCACGATGTGATGAATCAGATAGAAAACGGCCCCTGCCAGCGCCAGCGGCGTAGCCAACGCCAGCCCAAGCACCATGTAGCCCACCTGGCTGACGATATGGAACGAGAGGATGCGCCTGACCTCGGTCTGCGCTGCCGCGCCCAATACGCCGATGATCATGGTGGCGCAGGCGACCCACAGCAGAACCGTGTGCACGCCGCCCGGCTCAGGCCAGAGCAGCGTCACCATGCGAATCAGCGCATACACACCCACCTTGGTGAGCATGCCGGCAAATAACGCAGAAACCGGCGTCCAGGCCACGTGATAGGTGGCTGGCAACCAACCAAACAGCGGAAACAACGCGGCTTTGATGGAGAAGGAAATCAACATCAGTACCACGCCCAACCAGGCGCCGGCGGAGGCTTCGTCGGCGCGGAAAAGCAACGCCAACTCACCCATGTTGAGGGTACCGGTCGCGCCATAGACCAAGCCGGCCGACAGCAGGAACAGCAGGGTCGCCAGCATGTTGAGCACCAGATAGGTCATGGCACCCGATAGCCGCCGCTCACCGCCACCCAACGAAATCAGCGCAAAGGCACCAATCAGCAACACCTCAAACCAGACATAGAGATTGAATACGTCAGCGGTAATGAAGGCACCGCAAATGCCGGCCAGCAAACCATGCACAAACAAATGCAGATCGCGTAATTGCGTCGGCGCGACAGGTTGACGGTGGCAGTACAGCAATGTCGCCAATCCCATCAGGCCGGTTATTGCGACCATCACCGCAGACAGCCGATCAATGACCAGACTGATGCCATACGGGGCTGCCCAGCCCCCCATCTGCCCCACTAGCACCACGTCCTGGCCGGCCAGCAGCACCAGCCAGATGCCGGTAACCAGCAGCGCCGTACAGCCGGCAAAGCTCACCAGCATCAGGCTGCGCGGGTGACTGCGCACAAACAGTGCCAACATCAGAGTGCCCAGCGGGATCAAGATGGGCGCGACCAACAGCAGGTTCATCACAGGCGCTCCTGCGGGTGGACAGCATCGTCCTCAGGCTCGTCCGGTGCCGGCTGCTCGGTGACTTCGCTGACCCGGTCGGTATGTTTGTCGCCATGCAGCTCGTGGGTGCGTTTAAGCACCGCCAGAGCAAAGACGACCAATGCAAAGCCGATAACAATCGCCGTCAGCACCAGGGCCTGCGGCAACGGATTGGTTGCACCGGCGACCGATTCGCCGGCAAACACAAAGGCCGCACGTTCTCCGCTGAACCGGCCCGCCGTCAGCACGCCCAGATTGATCGCGTTGCCCAGCACCGCCACGCCGAGCACAACCCGCATCAGGTGCCGATCAAGCATCATCCACACGCCCAGCGCAGCCATGATGCCAGCGGTAATGGCGCCCACCCATTCCATCAGTTCGCCCTCCCAACCAGATTGCGCAGCATATGCATCACCGAACCAAACACCGTGAGGAAAACGCCCACGTCAAACAACAGCGGCGTGCCCAGCTTGAGGCCACCCAGCTCAACCCAAAGGCTGCTCATATAGGGCGCGCCACTGACCAGACCAAACACGCCGGCACCCAAGGCGCACGCCAGCCCCAGGGCAATCAAGCGGTAGGGCGGCACACGATCGAGTACCCGTTGTATCCCGCGCCCAAACGTCAGTACCAGCAGCGTGAACCCGGCCGCGGCAATCAAACCACCGATAAAGCCCCCGCCCGGCAGATTGTGACCGCGCCATAGCACTGCCAGTGAGGTGAGCAGCAGGATGGTCGCCAACGGCCGTATGCCCTGGCGTAGCAACAGCGAACCAAACTCCGGCACGCCGGACGGTCTTACGTCCGGCGCCTGGCCGGCGCCCAGCAGGCTGGCCGCCGCCAGCGCCGCCAGGGCGACAACAACGATCTCGCCCAGCGTATCGACGGCACGAAAGTCCACCAAAATCACGTTCACAACATTGCTGCCGTACCCACTTGGCAGACTTTCGCGCAGCAGCCACTCGGCCAGATTACCCGGTAGCGGCTGACTGACAGCCGTCATGATCAGCAAGGTCACCGCCAGCCCAAACAGCGCCGCCACTGCCGCGTGCCAGACATTCACACTGCGCTGCGACGACCCACTCGCCGGTACCACCGGCATCCGCCTCAGGACCATCGCGAGGAACACCACCGTCAGTGTCTCCACCATGACTTGCGTCAAGGCCACGTCCGGCGCGTTGACTGCGACAAAGAACAGCGCTAACCCCAGGCCGCTGGCCCCCAGGGCAGCCACCAGCGCCAGCCGGCCAGGCATGAAGGCCACAGCAAAAGCTCCGCCGAGCGCCAGCAGGCTGCCAATCACCCCTGGCAGGCTAAGCGGCGCCAGCGTGGCTGCGCTCAAGGGCGGTGAGGCAAAGGCCAGCATGCCGGCGAACACACCCGTGCTGACGACCAGCGTCATCAGCGCCAGATGTAAGCGCAAGGAACCATGCTGAAATTGCCGGGCGACCCAGGCCGCCAGGGCAAAGACGCGCAGCAGCAACTTGTCCCAGAGCAGGTCACCGCTGAAGCGCCACAAGCGCCCCATCTGGACCGCCAGTGCGCGCACCCTATCCGCCCGGAGGTAGAACAGCGCGCCCAGCCCCAGCGTCAGCCCGCTGGCCACCAGCGCCGGGGTAATTCCGCCCCACAGGTAGAGGCTCACATCCACCTCATCGCTGGCTATCGCCTGTACCGCCGTATTGACCAACCAGGTTTCCGGCCACTGGTTCAACGCACCAAGCCCAAGCCCGACCACCGCCAGCAAGAGCGGACCCAACCACATAGGCAGGGATACGTCCCGCACGCTGGCGGGCCAGGGCTCACGCTGACCAAGAAAGGTCTTACAGAAGATCAGCGCCGCCGCGGCCACCAGCAGGGCATTGGTGAGAATCATGACCAGCGTGACGACCCAGCCAATCGTGCCTAGCTCGATCAAGCCGCTGTATTTGAACTCCTTGGCAATGAAACCAAAGAAAGGGGGTAAACCTGCGTTGGAAAACGCCGCCAGGGCGACCGACAGCCCGGTGACCGGCATCAGCCAGAGCAACCCGCCAAGCCGCCGCAGATCACGGGTGCCGGTGGCCATGTCAATCGACCCCACCGCCATGAACAAGGCGCCCTTGTAAAACGAATGCGCCAGCAGATAGAGCACGAAGGCTTGCAGACCATAGCTGGTGTTGGTGCCAATCAGCATGGTCAGCTGCCCCAGCACCGTCACCGTGGTGTAGGCCAGCATGCGTTTTAGATCGTACTGACGGATCGCCAGAATCGCACCAATCAGCGCGGTCAGCGCCCCGACCGCGATCAGCACGCTGCTCCAGCCGGTGCCGCCGCCCAACACCGGGTTCAAGCGCGCCAGCAGATAGATACCGGCTTTGACCATGGTGGCCGAGTGCAGATACGCCGAGACCGGCGTGGGTGCATTCATCGCATTGGGCAGCCACAGGTGGAACGGAAACTGCGCCGACTTGGTAAAGCAGCCAGCCAGTACCAGCACCATAATGGCCGGCAGCAAGGCATGCGCCTGAACCGACGCGGCCTGCAACGCCGAGAACTGCCACGCGTCGCCGGCGATGCCTAGAAGCACCAGTCCGGCCAGCAGCGCCAAACCGCCGCCCCCGGTAATCAGCAAGGCCTGCAAGGCGGCCCGGCGCGACTCGGCTTTCTCATGCTGAAAACTGATCAGCAGATAGGAAGCCACGCTGGTGAGCTCCCAGAAAATAAACATCGCGATCAGATCGTCAGCCAGCACCAGGCCAAGCATCGCCATCATGAAACTCAGCAGGTAGGCGTAAAAGCGCCCCAAATGGGCATTTTTTTGCAGGTAGCCTGCCGAATACAGCACGACCAACGCACCGATTCCGGTGATCAGCAACGCAAATATCAGGGAAAGACCATCCAGGCGCAGGGTGAGCGCCACCTCCAGAGCAGGCACCCACGCCAGGGATGCCGTCACCACCTCGCCCGCCGCAATCACCGGGATAACGCTGACAAACCAGGCAAAGCAGCCTGCCGGCACCAGCGCGAGCAACCAGCCAGTATGGCGAGGCAGCAGGCGCCACAGCCCCGGCGCGCAAACCGCGCCCAGTGCAATCGCTAGCAAACTGATGTGCATGTACTCCATCGATCAACGGCTCCGCCTGACAGCGCGAGCTAACTCCGTTAGGCCTCTATAATCATATACTTATCACAAAATACGCAGATAGAAACAGCGGAGAACGCCGCACTGGCCAGCATCGAACAGGCCCTCGCGCGGGCGCTTATAAATAAGAGGGCGTTCACGGCGCCTGGAAGCAATTTGAAGCAATTTCATGCACTGAACACAGGCGACTTCAACCCGCCAGACCAGTACCCCTGAAAGCAGAAATGCGAGCCAAGCTCGCATTTCTATGTCAAAGGCAGGTTCTTCTAGCCTAATATTTAACGACGCGCGACTGACCATTCACCGTGGTGATCCGTACACGGTCGCCCGCGACGAAATTAACGCCTTGCTGAGCTTCCTGCACGAAGGCCCGTGTGTGCCCCGAATCCTCGGTGACAGTAATCTCCACGCCCTGGGTGCGCGTGATACCTTCCTCCGCCGCAGCGCCCGCCATACCGCCAGCCAGCGCACCGACAATGGTGGCAATGGTGCGGCCACTGCCGCCACCCACCGTATTACCCGCCACACCGCCGATGGCAGCACCCGCCGCCGGACCGATGGGCGTTTTGGTCCCTTCGATCTGCACCATGCGCACGGACTCGACGGTGCCCATACGCACCGTTTGTGGCGCGCGCGCATCCTCACGACTGTACACATCACCGGTCAGCGATGATGCACACCCGCCCAGCGCCAACAGCGCACCAAACATCACTATTGCAACAGCCTGTTTTTTCATCTCAACCACCTCGTTTATAGCGATCGCCAGAGCTCAGCAATAGCGCTGCGATCGATATCCTTAACACCCTCTGCTTGGACAACCATTGATCGGAATGTGATCAACCCGACTCGAAATCAGTATTGTCCTGACATACCATCGGTCGCGCTTACAAACCGGCGCGCTGACACCGACGCCATGCCATCCTATTTACGCTTCGTCGTAACCTCTTACAACGATAACAAAACCTGGTTGCCCGAGTCCGAGACACCGGAGGTACTGCCGTGTTCCCATT
>TARA_B100000749_G_scaffold42830_1_pt1 | contig 12905 bp, 8 predicted proteins | sample TARA_B100000749 | Tara Oceans TARA_B100000749 (sample SAMEA2621232) | marine metagenome | biome: marine biome (ENVO:00000447); feature: mesopelagic zone (ENVO:00000213); material: "saline water (ENVO:00002010), including plankton (ENVO:xxxxxxxx)" | depth 800 m
GTGGTGTTCGAAGCGGCTTTCCAGGCCGGCGGCTTCCAGCCGCTGGCTGATCTGCGGCCGGGCGCCGTGCACCAGCACCAGTTTCACGCCCAGGGCGTTGAGCAGCGCCAGGTCGTGCACCAGGGTGGGCAGGCGCGGGGTGTCCAGCACCTCGCCGCCGAGCAGCACCACGAAGGTGCGCCCGCGGTGGGCGTTGATGTACGGTGACGAATTACGGAACCAGTTGACCTGGTCGCTGGCGCTGGGGGTGCTGGGCACGGGATTCTCTGGGCTCGATGACATTGGGGGAGTATAGCCACCGCCGGGCGGTGCGGACCAGATCAGATTCAGGATACAGGATGCAGGATACAACGCGGATCAGACCGAGCGCGGGCACCCGCCGTGCCCGCGCTGAACCCTGCATCCTGAATCCTGTATCGGCGGCGTAGCCGCCTCAGGCCCCGAACAGGCCCTTGAAGAAGAAGAAGAACAGAATCGAAAGCAGGGCGCCGGCAGGCAGTGTCACCACCCAGGAGGTAAAGATGGTGCCCACGGTGCGCAGGTTCAGCGAGCCGATGCCGCGCGCCATGCCGACGCCGAGCACCGCGCCCACCAGGGTGTGGGTGGTGGAGATCGGCAGGCCGGTGCCGGAGGCCAGCACCACGGTGGTGGCGGCGCCCAGCTCGGCGGCGAAGCCGCGGCTGGGGGTCAGGGCGGTGATCTTGGTGCCCACGGTGGCCATCACCCGGGCACCGAGAATCGCCAGGCCGAACACAATGCCCATGGCGCCCACCAGCAGGATCCAGCTGGGCATGGCGGCTTCTTCGCCGATCTGGCCGCCGCTGGCGATCACACTGTTGATGGCGGCCAGCGGGCCCACCGCGTTGGCCACGTCGTTGGAGCCGTGGGCGAAGGCCATGGCGCAGGCGGTGAAGATCATCAGCACCGCGAAGATGCGCTCCACGGAGTGGAAGCGGAAGTCCTTGTCGGCTTCCGGGTCAGGCTGGATGCGGCTGAGAATGCTGGCGCCGATCACCGCCACGATCAGGCCGCCGATCAACGCCCAGCCCAGGCTGGCGGCGAAGCTGATGTCCAGACCGATGTGCTTGAGGCCCTTGACCAGGGTCACGGCGGTCATCACGTAACCGACCATGAACATATAGAAGGGCACCACTTTCTTGGCGCGCTGGAAGGGGTCGTCCTGGTTGAGCACCAGGCGCTGCACGCTCTTGATCAGAAAGAAGGAGATGAAGCCGGCCAGCAGCGGCGAGGTCACCCAGCTGGCGACGATGGAGCCGACCTTGTCCCAGTGCACCGAGTCCATACCCACGCCGACGGCGGCGAAGCCGACGATGGCGCCGACGATGGAGTGGGTGGTGGACACCGGCCAGCCGAACCAGGACGCCACCACCAGCCAGATGCCCGCCGCCAGCAGCGCCGACAGCATGCCGTAGACCAGATAGTGCGGTGTCTCGCTGAAGACGCTGGCGTCGACGATGCCCTTGCGCACCGTGGCGGTGACCTCGCCGCCGGCCAGATAGGCGCCGGCGAACTCGAAGACGATGGCGATCATCACCGCCTGTCCGACGGTGAGAGCGCCCGCCCCCACCGAGGTGCCCATGGCGTTGGCTACGTCGTTGGCGCCCACGCCCCACGCCATAAGAAAGCCGACCGCGCCGGCGATGATCAGCATCAGCATGCTGTGTTCGAGCATCCACTCCATAGCGAACCTCTGGTCAGGGTGCTTTAGGGCCTGTTCACACTAAGTTTGATGGCCGCGCCGGTGGCCGTTTTCCCGCAAGACAAGGCGAGGTGAGCGCGGTGTGGGTCACCACACAAGCGAACCTCAACGCAGGATTGCGGGAAAACGGCCCCGGCCCTTCGGGTTGCGCCCCAAAGCGGGCCATGCGGCGTTGCTCGTCGTTCATTTAGCATTGCTAAACTTCTCTTCTCGCGCCTTGCCTGGCCCGCTTTGGGGCAGCAACGCGGCCATCAAACTTAGTGTGAACAGGCCCTGGCTTTAGCGGGCCAGCAGTAGTTGCAGGCGGCCGCCCACTTTTTGGGCGCGGTCGGCCAGATCGCCGATCCACTCGATGATTTTGTACAGGAAGATCACGTCCACCGGCGGCAGCTCGGATTCCAGCTTGAACAGCTGCGAACGGATCTGGATCTGCTGCTCGTCGTTGGCCCGTTCCAGCCGGTCCAGGTCTTCGATCAGCTCCTCGACCAGCTGGATCTCGCGGCCGCTGAAGCCGGTTTCCACCAGTTCGTCGAGTTCGTTGATCGCTTTCTGGGCCTGGGCCGAGGTCTCGATGGCGCCTTGCAGATAGACGTTCATGGCCTCGGCGATGGGCTGCGGAATGGTCATTTGCCGGCCCAGCATCAGGCCGGCGATGTCCTTGGCCTTGTTGGCCACCTTGTCCTGGACGCTCACCAGCTCCAGCAGGTCGGTGCGGGACACCGGCAGGAACAGGCTTTTCGGCAGATTGAGGCGGAATTCTTTTTTCAGGGTGTCCGCCTGGTTTTCCAGGTCGGCGATGCGCTGACGGGCGGCCTTGGCCTTTTCCCAGTCGTTACTGCTGACCCCGGCGAAGAACTCGCCCAGGCCCAGTGCGCATTCGTGCACGGTGTCGTAGTGCTGTTGCAGCGGTTTGATCGGTGAGCGGCCGAACAGGCCGGCGATCGAGCTTCCGAAGGACATGGGACTACCCTGTAACGGAACGGTCATAATGATGGGGCGCGAGTATAGAGGGAAGCTTCCGTCAATTCCAACGCCCCGCCCGGAGCCCGCCTGGGCGGGCCTGGTTCAGGTTCCTCCGGAACGGGGATGGCGGCAAGTGCCGGCTCGGTCTACAGTAATCGGCAAACGGATACAGACAATCAAAAGACGGGGGAGCACCACCGTGAATGCCAGCGCCGTTCCCGCGCATCTGCGCGGCCAGGAAGTGGACGTTCGCTGGGTAATGCGCGAATTGCTCGACGAGCAGCGCGTGACCCGGGAAGAGTTCAACGTTATTTCCACCACGCCCAGGGAAAACAAGGAACTCAACTGGCACCCGTTGCAGGTGGTGGCCAAGTACCGTCTGGTGGACCGCGCCCACGGCCAGCGCATCATGGACGTGGAATTCCTCAGCGACTGGCTGGCGGCGAAAAGCGGCCTGCCCCTCTATCACATCGACCCGCTCAAGGTGGATGTGGATCAGATCACCCGGGTGATGAGCTACGCGTTCGCCGAACGGCACGGCATCGTCGCCGTGGAAAGCCACCGCGACCGGGTGGTGGTGGCCTGCGATCAGCCCTTCAAACCGGACTGGCAGGAGCATCTCAAGCAGGTGCTGGGCGACCGCGCCCTGGAGGTGGTGTTCGCCAACCCGGAGCAACTGCGCCGCTACCGCATCGAGTTCTACAACCTGAGCCGCTCGATCGCCGGCGCCGCCCGCAGCGGCGGCCAGGAGCTGTCCGGCATTACCAACTTCGAGCAGCTGCTGGAAGTGGGCAAGGGCCACCCGGACGCCGACGACCAGCACATCGTCAATATCGTCGACTGGATTCTGCAGTACGCGTTTTCCCAGCGCGCCAGTGACATCCACCTGGAGCCGCGCCGGGACCTGGGCAAGATGCGCTTCCGCATCGACGGCGTGTTGCACGACGTCTACGAGCTGCCGGCCACCATCATGGCGGCGGTCACCAGCCGGCTGAAGATCCTGTCGCGGCTGAACGTGGCCGAGAAGCGCAAACCCCAGGACGGCCGCCTGAAGACCAAGTCCCCGGACGGCGACGAAGTGGAGCTGCGTATCTCCACCCTGCCCACCGCCTTCGGCGAAAAGATGGTGATGCGGGTGTTCGACCCGGACGTGCTGGTGCGCAGTTTCTCGCAGCTCGGCTTCAGCAAGGAGGACTACCAGCACTGGCAGGCGATGACCGCCCACACCCACGGCATCGTGTTCGTCACCGGCCCGACCGGCTCGGGCAAGACCACCACGCTCTATTCCACCCTCAAGCAGCTGGCCACCAGCGAAGTGAACGTCTGCACCATCGAGGACCCGATCGAAATGGTGGAGCCCAGCTTCAATCAGATGCAGGTGCAGTCCAACATCGAGGTGGGCTTCTCCCAGGGCGTCAAGGCGATGCTGCGCCAGGATCCGGACATCATCATGATCGGTGAGATCCGCGACCTGGCCACCGCGGACATGGCGATCCAGGCGGCGCTCACCGGCCACCTGGTGCTCTCCACCCTGCACACCAACGACGCCCCCTCGTCGATCACCCGGCTGGCGGACCTGGGCGTGCCGTCCTATTTGATCTCCGCCACCGTGATCGGCGTCATGGCCCAGCGCCTGGTGCGCACGCTCTGCCCGCACTGCAAGACCGAGACCCGCCCCGACGAGGCGGCCTGGCAGGAGCTGGTGCGCCCCTTCAAGATGAGCGTGCCGGACACCGTCTGCCAGCCGGTGGGCTGTCTGGAGTGTCGTGGCACCGGCTACCTGGGGCGTATGGGCGTCTACGAGACCATGCCGCTGCACGGCACCCTGAAGGGCATGGTGGGGCGCAACGCGGATCTCGAGGCGATCACCCGGCAGGCCATCAAGGGCGGCATGAAGCCGCTGCGCATCAGCGGCGCCCAGAAAGTGGCCAAGGGCCTGACCACCATCGAAGAGGTGCTGCGCGTCACGCCCTCCCAGGACGTCCTGCTCTAGGGGGCGGCGAGTGGCGCACTGCGTTAACATTGGCGTTTTCCGCTTTGCCCGTGGACAATACCGGCCATGACTGATCCGGACTATTCCGGCCTGCCCGACGAACTCTCCGTGTTGGTGACCCGGCACTGGCAGCGGTTCCAGGAAGTGGGCCATGTTCTCCCCGACGCCCTTCTCAAAGACCTGCCCCGTGTCTGGGCCGGCTCCGATTACGTGGCGGAGCAATTCATTCGCGACGCGGACCTGGGGGACTGGCTGGCCGGCTGCGCGCTCAAGGCGCGTCTCGAGCCCGGGCGGCTGGGCGAGGAAATCAGCCAGGCGGTGATGGCCTGTGACGACGAGGACGCGCTCAAGGCCACGCTGCGCCGCCTTCGCCACCGCCATATGGTGCGCCTGATCTGGCGGGATCTCACCGGCCTGGCGGACTACCACGCCACCGTGGCGGACCTGTCGTTGCTCGCCGACACCCTGATCGCCACCGCCCTGGAAAAGCTCTACCAGTGGGCCTGCGAGCGCAACGGCACGCCCCGCGACGAGCAGGGCCGGCCGGTCAAGCTGGTGGTGCTGGCGATGGGCAAGCTGGGCGCCCGCGAGCTGAACCTGTCCTCGGACATCGACCTGATTTTCGCCTACGAAGACGAAGGGGAGATCGAAGGCGAGCGCCGCAATCTCACCCACCACCAGTTCTTCCTGCGCCTGGGCCAGCAGTTGATCAAGGCCCTCGACCAGACCACCGGCGACGGTTTCGTATTCCGGGTCGACATGCGCCTGCGGCCCTGGGGCAAGAGCGGCGCCCTGGCGGTGGGCTTCGACGCCATGGAGAGCTACTACGAAAACCAGGGCCGCGAATGGGAGCGCTACGCGCTGATCAAGATGCGCCCGGTGGCCGGCGATCTGGACGCCGGCGCGCGCCTGATCGAGCGGCTCAACCCTTTCGTCTACCGCCGCTATATCGACTACGGCGCGTTCGAATCGCTGCGCGAAATGAAAGGGCTGATCGAGCGTGAGGTGAACCGCAAGGGCATGCAGGCGGACGTCAAACTGGGCGCCGGCGGCATCCGCGAAGTGGAGTTCATCGTCCAGGCGTTTCAGCTGATCCGCGGCGGCCAGCTGCCCAGCCTGCGCGACCCGAACCTGATGAAAGTGCTGCCGATGCTGGTGGAGGAGGGCATGCTGCCCGAGGACGTGGTCGCCGAACTGGCCGACGCCTATGTCTTTCTGCGCGATGTGGAGCACCGCCTGCAGGCGGTCAACGACCGCCAGACCCAGCGCCTGCCCGACGACGAACTGGGCTGGCAGCGGCTCACCTTCGCCATGGATTTCTCCGCCCGGGCGCCGTTCGAACGGGCGCTGCGCCGCCACCGGGAGCAGGTGCGCTACCACTTCAGCCAGGTGATCGCCGATCCCCAGCAGGAGGCGGAAGTGTCCGAGGGCGACCAGGAGTTGCTCGACCTGTGGCGCGGTGAAGTGGACCGTGACACCGCGGTGGCGCATCTGGAGGCGATCGGCGTCCAGCAGGCCGGCGAGGTGCTGGATCAGTTGGAGAATCTGCGCCATTCGCGCAGCGTCGAGAACATGCAGCGCATCGGCCGCGAACGGCTCGACAAGCTGATGCCGCTGCTGCTGGAGGCGCTCGGCTACCAGGGCCACGGCGCGGTCACCGCCGCACGGCTGATCTCGTTCGTGGAATCGGTGCTGCGCCGCAGTGCCTATATCGCGTTGCTGGTGGAAAACCCGGGCGCCCTGACGCAGCTGGTGAAACTGTCCGGCGCCAGCCCCTGGATCGCCGAGCGACTGGCCCGCCACCCGGTGCTGCTCGACGAGCTGCTCGACGTCAGCACCCTGTATTCACCGCCGGCCCGCTCGCAGCTGGACGACGAGCTGCGCCAGCAATTGCTGCGCGTGGCCGAGGACGACCTGGAACAGCAGATGGAGGTGCTGCGTAACTTCAAGCAGGCCCACCTGCTGCGCGTGGCCGCCTCCGAAGTCACCGAGGTGCTGCCGCTGATGAAAGTCAGCGACTACCTGACCTGGCTGGCGGAAAGCATTCTCAACCAGGTGGTGATGCTGGCCTGGGAACCGATGGTGGAACGCCACGGGCGCCCGCTGCGCGACGATGGCCAGCCGTGCAGCCCGGACTTCGTGGTGGTCGGCTACGGCAAGCTCGGCGGCATCGAGCTGGGCCACAACTCCGACCTGGATCTGGTGTTCCTGCACGATGCCGCCAGCGGCGGCAGCACCGACGGCGACAAGCCGGTCTCCAACGAGCAGTTCTACGCCCGCCTGGGCCAGCGCATCGTGCACATTCTTTCCACCCGCACCATGAGCGGCCAGCTCTATGAGGTGGACACCCGGCTGCGCCCCAGCGGCAGCGCCGGCCTGCTGGTATCGTCCATGGAGGCGTTCCGCAAATACCAGCTGCAGGATGCCTGGACCTGGGAGCATCAGGCGCTGGTGCGCGCCCGGGTGGTGGCCGGCTGCAACCGCGCCCGCCAGCGTTTCGAGGCGATCCGCGACGAGGTGCTGTGCCGCGAGCGGGACCAGGAAGCACTGCGCGTGGACGTGCTCGCCATGCGCGACAAGATGGTCGATCACCTGGCCTCCAATCAGCCCGGCTGCTTCCATCTCAAGCAGGACCCGGGTGGTATCGTCGATATCGAATTTATGGTCCAATACGGGGTTCTACGATGGGCCTCCCGCCACGGTGAACTGACCCGTTTCACCGACAATGTGCGGCTGCTTGAAACCCTCGCCGCTCTGGAATTGATGCCGGCCCAGGATGCCGGCCTGCTTCGGGAAGCCTACCTGGCCTACCGGTCCGCGGCCCATCGCGCGTCACTGCGCAAAGAAAAATCCATCGTCGGCGACGGTGAGTTCCGCGAATTGCGGGACGGCGTGCGGACGATCTGGCAACACTGGTTCGATCTTTCGAAATAACGGCTCTACCTGTGGATTGGGAGTGTGACCGCCATGTCGATGGCTCAACGAGACGGTTTTATCTGGCTGGACAATGAAATGGTGCCTTGGCGCGAAGCCAAGACCCATGTGCTGACCCATACCCTGCACTACGGCATGGGCGTGTTCGAAGGCGTGCGGGCTTACGAGACCGCGCGGGGCCCGGCCATTTTCCGGCTCAAGGAACACACCGACCGGTTGTTCAACAGCGCCCACATCCTGAACATGAAGATTCCTTACACCAAGGAACAGATCAACCAGGCGCAGATCGACGCGGTACGCGAGAACAAACTGCCGCACGCCTATCTGCGGCCGATGGTGTTCTACGGCAGCGAAGGCATGGGCCTGCGCGCGCACAACCTGAAAGTGCACGTCATGGTCGCCGCCTGGGAGTGGCCCGCCTACATGAGCCCGGAAGCCCTGGAGCTGGGCATCAAGGTGCGCACCTCCAGCTACACCCGGCACCACGTCAACATCACCATGTGCAAGGCCAAGGCCAACGGCAATTACATCAACTCCATGCTGGCCCTGAACGAAGCCCTGTCCGGCGGTGCCGACGAAGCGCTGCTGCTGGATAACGAGGGCTATGTGGCGGAAGGTTCCGGCGAGAACGTGTTCCTGATCCGCGACAAGGTCCTGTACACCCCGGAGCTGACCTCCTGTCTGGACGGCATCACCCGCAAGACGATCATTCAGCTGGCCGAGGAGCACGGTTACACCGTGCGCGAGAAGCGCCTTACCCGCGATGAGTTCTACATCGCCGACGAGGCCTTCTTCACCGGCACCGCCGCGGAAGTGACGCCGATCCGCGAACTGGACGGCCGCATCATCGGTGAAGGCAAGCGCGGGCCGGTCACCGAAGAGCTGCAGACCGTCTATTTCGATCTGGTGCGCGACAAGCACGACCGCCACCAGGAATGGCTGACCCACGTTTCCTGAGTGTCTGAAGCGCGGCGCCCACGCATCCTGGTCGTCGGCCCGTCCTGGGTCGGCGACATGGTCATGGCCCAGACGCTGTTCGCCGAACTGCAGCGGCAGCGGCCCTGCGACATCGATGTGCTGGCGCCGGCCTGGTGCCGGCCGCTGCTGTCGCGCATGCCGGAAGTGCGCCAGGCGCTGGATCTGCCGTTCGGCCACGGCGAACTGAAGCTGCGCCAGCGGCGCGCCGAAGGCCGTGCCCTGCGCGGCGGCTACGACCGCGCCTTCGTGCTCCCCAATTCCCTCAAGTCCGCCCTGATCCCGTTCTGGGCCGGCGTTCCGGTGCGCACCGGCTGGCGTGGCGAAATGCGCTACGGCCTGCTCAACGACGTGCGCAAGCTGGACAAAGAGCGTTACCCCTTGATGGTGCAGCGCTTCGTGGCGCTGGCCCTGGACGCGGACGCGCCGCCGCCGCCCCTGGAAACGATTCAGCCGCCGCGGCTGCGCGTGGACAGCGACGCCGTGGCCGCCGCCCGCGCCGACCAGCGGCTCGCCGACGACCGCCCGGTGCTGGGGCTGTGCCCCGGCGCCGAATTCGGCCCGTCCAAACGCTGGCCGGAATACCACTACGCCGCCGTGGCCCGCCACTGGATCGGGCAGGGCGGCCGGGTGTGGCTGTTCGGCTCCGGCAAGGACCGGCCGGTGGCCGAGCAGATTGTTGAAGCGCTGCCCGAGGCCCAGCGCGGCGAGGCGGCGATCCTGGCCGGCGCCACCAGCCTGGAGCAGGCGGTGGACCTGCTGTCGGTCACCGACGCGGTGGTCAGCAACGATTCCGGCCTGATGCACATCGCCGCCGCCCTGGGCCGGCCGCTGGTGGCGGTGTACGGTTCCACTTCACCCGGCTTTACGCCGCCGCTGGGCGAAGCGGTGGCGATTGAGCGGCTGGGGCTGGAATGCAGCCCCTGTTTCCAGCGCGAATGCCCGCTGGGCCACCTCAATTGTCTTCGCCAACTGGAGCCGGACCGGGTGATTCAGGCCCTGGCACGGTTGCCGGGCGTGCCGCGATGAACCACGACGGACGGGCGGTATGCGTGTTCTGCTGATCAAAACCTCCTCCATGGGCGATGTGATCCACAGCCTGCCGGCGATCACCGACGCGGCGCGGGCGATCCCCGGCCTGCGACTGGACTGGGTGGTGGAAGAGGGCTTCGCCGACCTGGCCGGCCGCCACCCGGCGGTGGAGCGGGTGCTGCCCTGCGCCCTGCGTCGCTGGCGCCGGCACCCCTGGCGCGCCCGGCGCAGCGGCGAGTGGGCCACCTTCAAGAACGCCCTGCGCGAACGGGAGTACGACGCCGTGATCGACGCCCAGGGCCTGATCAAAAGCGCCTTTATCACCCGCCTGGCGCGCGGCCCCAAGTTCGGCCTGGATAAGGCCTCCGCCCGCGAGCCCTGGTCGGCGTTGGCGCTGGACCGGCCGCTGCCGGTGCCCCGCGACGGCCACGCGGTGACCCGGGTGCGGCAACTGTTTGCCGCCGCCCTCGGCTACACCGCCCCGGACAGCGCCCCCGATTACGGCCTGCGCCGCACCCGCGCGCCGCGCCCGCTGGCCGGGCCCGGCGCCGAGCTGGTGTTCTGCCACGGCACCACCTGGCCCACCAAACACTACCCGGAAGCCTATTGGCGCGCCCTGGCGGAACGGGCCGCCGGCACCGGCCAGCGGGTGTGGCTGCCGTGGGGCAACGACACCGAGCGCGCCCGCGCCGAGCGCATCGCGCAAGGGCTGGCCGGCGTCGAGGTGCTGCCGCGCCTGTCCCTGTCCACGCTCACCGACCGGATGCTGGCCTGGGACGGCTTCGTCGCCGTCGACACCGGCCTGGCCCACCTGGCCGCCGCCGCCGGGCTGCCGGGCGTGGCGCTGTACGGCCCCACCGACCCGCGCCTGACCGGCGTTTGGGGGCCGCGCGCCCGCTCGTTGGCGGCGGAGTTTCCCTGCGCCCCCTGCGTGCAGGAAAAGTGCACCTATCAAGGCAACCTGGGCCAGGGGGTGAACCCGCCCTGTTTCAGCAGCCTCAAGCCGCACCGCGTCTGGCAGGCGTTAATGGAAGTCACAGCGGACGGAGCCGCCGACCGGGTGATACCCACGGGGGGTGGCCGATGAAGCTGGCGTTCCTGCTGTTCGAATACTTTCCCTACGGCGGCCTGCAACGGGACATGGTGGCGATCGCCACTAAGGCGCTGGAACGCGGTCATCAAGTGACGGTGTTAACCCGCGCCTGGCACGGCGACCCGGCCCCCGTCGAAGGCCTGGAAGTGCGCACACTGCCGTCCGCCGCCCGCAGCAACCACGCCAGCGACGCGGATTTCGCCCGCCGCGTGACCGCGCTGCTGGACGGTTTCGACCGGGTGGTGGGCTTCAACAAGATGCCGGGGCTGGACTGGTACTACGCCGCCGACGGCTGTCTGGCGGACCGCTACCAGGGCCTGAAGAGATTGCTGCCGCGCTACCGCAGCAAGCTGGCCATGGAAGCCGCCGTGTTCGGGGCGGACGCCGCCACCGGGGTGCTCTCCATCTCGCCGCCGCAGAAGGCGCTTTACCAGCACCACTACGGCACCCCGGACGCCCGCTTCGTGTCGCTGCCGCCGGGCATCCGGCGGGACCGCGTTCAGCCCGCCGACCATCTGCACCGCCGCACCGTTCTGCGCGCCGAACTGGGCATCAGCGAAGTGACGCCGATGCTGCTGTTCGTGGGCTCCGGTTTTCGCACCAAGGGCCTGGACCGGGCCCTGCAGGCCCTGGCCGGGCTGCCCGGCGACGCCCGCCTGTTCGTGGTCGGCGAGGACAAGGCGGCGCCCTACCAGCGCCAGGCGCGGCGTCTGGGTCTGGAAGGGCGGGTGCACTTCATGGGCGGCCGCGACGACGTGCCGGCCTGGCTGTGGGCGGCGGACCTGCTGGTGCACCCGGCCTACGCCGAGAACACCGGCACCGTGCTGCTGGAAGCGGCCATCGCCGGCCTGCCGGTGCTGACCACCCGCGCCTGCGGCTACGCCGACTACATCCGCGACGCGGACCTGGGCCGGGTGCTCGACGATCCCACCCCGGAGTCGCTGGCCGCCGCCGCGCGGGAATTGCTGGCCCTGGACCGGCCCGCCTGGTGGGAAAAGGCGGCCCGCTTCGCCGAGCAGGCGGACATCTACAGCCTCACCGACCACGCGGTGGACGCCATCGAAGGCGAGCCGCCGGGGGCAGGGCAATGAGCGCCCGGGCCCTGTTTCTGCGCGACGATCTGGCCGCCGCCTGGCGCGGGCGGGAGCCGTTCGCCCAGGCCGCCACCCAGCCCGGCGAGGTGTACCGGGCCCGCGAGGGCCGGCGCACGCTGCGGTTCGAGGCCGCCGGCCGGTCTTATTTTCTTAAGTACCACGGCGGCATCGGCTGGCGAGAGATCATCAAGAACCTGACCCAGGCCAAGGCGCCGGTGCTGGGCGCCATGTCCGAGGTGCGCGCGATCCGCGCCGTGGCCGCCGCCGGCATCGACACCCTGACCATCGCCGGTTACGGCTGCCGCGGCGCCAACCCGGCGCGGCAGGAATCGTTTCTGGTCACCGATGAGCTGAGCGACACGGTCAGCCTGGAAGAGCTGGGCGAGGCCTGGCGCCTGGAGCCGGGGCCGGCGCCGTTCAAGTGGGGGCTGATTCGCCGGGTTGGGGAGATCGCCCGGGCCATGCACGGCGCCGGCGTGAACCACCGGGATTTCTACCTGGGCCATTTCCTCATCGACCGTGGCGCGGTGGCCGGGCACGACGCCGGCGCGCCGCTGTATCTGATTGATCTGCACCGCTCCCAGGTGCGCAACAAGGTGCCGCGCCGCTGGCGCAACAAGGACGTGGGCGGCCTGTATTACTCCACCGCCCGGCTGGACCTGACCCACCGCGACCTGCTGCGCTTCGTGCGCGCCTACACCGGCCAGCCGCTGCGTGAGGCGCTGCGCGAGCACGCCGCCCTGTGGCGCGCCAGCCGCAAGGAAGCGGAGAAAATCTACCGCCGCTATTTCGAGATCGAACCCAGCTTCCCGCTGCGTTACTGCGAGCATCCGGGGAAGGACATATGAGCGGTGCGCCGGCGTTTTCCATCGTGATTCCCGCCTACAACTACGCCCATTTCCTGCGCCGGGCGGTGACCTCGGCGTGCACCCAGGACGGCGCCGACGTGGAAGTGCTGGTGGTGGACGACGGCTCCACCGACGACACCCCGGCGGTGATGGACAAGCTGAGCGCCGAGTTCGGCGAGCGGCTGACCTATCATCGCCAGCCCAACCAGGGGCCGGCGGCGGCGCGGGCCAAGGGGCTGGCCCTGGCCCGCCA
>TARA_B100000749_G_scaffold105895_1_pt1 | contig 12668 bp, 14 predicted proteins | sample TARA_B100000749 | Tara Oceans TARA_B100000749 (sample SAMEA2621232) | marine metagenome | biome: marine biome (ENVO:00000447); feature: mesopelagic zone (ENVO:00000213); material: "saline water (ENVO:00002010), including plankton (ENVO:xxxxxxxx)" | depth 800 m
TTGAAGGTCCCGGGCTCACTCTCATCTGAGTTACACACAATATACTTTTGTCCTGGCGCATCGCGGGGCATGAAACTGAATTTTAATCCCGATGGGAATCCAGCCCCCCCACGACCGCGTAAACCCGATGCCTTAATCTGTTCAATAACCTGTTCGGCGGGTACACCTTCAGTCAGGATCTGTCGCCATGCTTGGTATCCTCCGCCACGGACATAGGACGCCATGGTCCATGGCGCTTCGACGCTGGGGTCTGGCAAACAAACGTGACAAGTACCCATGTTGGTCAGTCCAGTTCCGCCAGCAAGTGATCCAATTTTTCTTCCGTCAGGTCTTCGAAATAGCGATCCCCGCAAACCAGCATCGGCGCACCGCCGCAAGCGCCAAGACACTCGGCAGCTAACAACGTAACCCGACCATCTTCAGAGGTACCCCCCACCTTCACACCAAGCTTATGTTCAAGAAGTTCAACAATGCTTCCAGCACCCCGCAACATACAAGAAACATTGGTACACACACGTAACTGATGGCGACCAACCGGCTCGGTATAGAACATGTCGTAAAACGTAGCAACCTCATAGACCTCAATGGGCTCAAGTTCAAGCAACTGCGCGACAGCCTGAACTACACCGCCCGACACCCAACCATGTTCCGCTTGGGCATAACGCAAGGCCGACTTTACCGCGGCTCTACGCTCAGGATATTTAGCGGCTTCCACTGCCACCTTGGCAACGACTTCGGGCGACAGCTCCACAACTACCTCCCCTTCACCCATTAGCGATCCACCTCTCCAAACACGATATCCTGAGTACCAATGATGGCCACCACGTCAGCCAGCATGTGGCCGCGTGCCATCTCATTCAATGCCGCCAGGTGGGCGAATCCGGGGGCCCTTATCTTTAATCGATAAGGCTTGTTCGCATTATCGGAAACGAGATACACACCAAACTCGCCTTTGGGCCCCTCAACCGCAGCATAGACCTCACCTGCGGGCACCGTATATCCCTCAGTAAACAATTTGAAATGGTGAATCAAAGATTCCATGTCCTGTTTCATCTCTTCACGCCGCGGTGGAACCACCTTGTAGTTCTCAACGATTACTGGACCGGCATTGGCCTGCAACCACTTAACGCATTGGCGGACAATGCGATTCGACTGACGCATTTCCTCTACTCGAACCAGGTAACGGTCATAACAATCACCCTCTGTCCCTACCGGAATATCGAAATCCATCTGGTCGTAAACCTCGTAGGGCTGTTTCTTTCTTAGATCCCATTCAACGCCAGATCCCCGCAACATCGGGCCGGTGAAACCTAACTTGAGTGCACGCGATGGTTCTACGACTCCGATGCCGACGGTACGTTGTTTCCAGATACGGTTGTCTGTCAGCAAAGTCTCGTAATCATCTACACAGCCTGGAAAGCGTTCGGAGAATGCCCAGATGAAATCAAGCAATGATCCGGAACGATCTTGATTGCGTTCACGGGTAGCTCCTTCCCCATGCCAACGAGATGAATCATATTGCGGCATGCTGTCGGGAAGATCACGGTAGACGCCGCCGGGACGGTAGTAGGTCGCATGCATTCGAGCGCCAGATGCAGCCTCGTAGCAATCCATTAGATCTTCCCGCTCCCGAAAAGCATAAAGAAATACACTCATCGCACCGATATCCAGCGCGTGCGCACCGATCCACATCAGATGATTGAGTATTCGTGTAATCTCATCGAACAACACGCGAATGTAGCGGGCTCGTTCCGGCACAGTTACGCCAAGCAATTTTTCTATTGCCATCACGTAAGCGTGTTCATTACACATCATCGACACATAATCGAGGCGATCCATGTAACCGATATTGTGATTGTACGGCTTGCTCTCGGCGAGTTTCTCGGTCGCCCGATGCAACAACCCAATATGCGGATCAATACGCTCTACCACTTCGCCGTCCATTTCCATCACCAAACGGAGCACACCATGGGCTGCCGGGTGTTGCGGCCCGAAGTTCATCGTGTAATTACGAATTTCGCTCACTACTCCCTCCTTCGCGAATGACCCGAGGCACTGTCACACGTGGCTCTATAGAGACAGGCTCATAAACCACTCGACCTTTTTCCTCGTCGTAACGCATCTCCACATGACCTGACAACGGAAAATCTTTACGAAACGGGTGCCCCACAAAACCGTAATCGGTTAGCAGTCGGCGGAGGTCTGGGTGACCGATGAATATGATGCCAAAAAGATCGAAGGCCTCGCGTTCAAACCAATCTGCGACCGGCCAGATATCGATCACGGAGTCCACCGTCGGTGACTCCTCCTCAAGACGCACCACGACACGCAATCGGTGGTTATGCGAGACGGATAAAAGATGATAGACCACTGCAAACCGGGGGCCCGTGCAACCAGCATTGGCCTGAGTGGAATCTTTCCCGTAGTCCAGATAGTCCACTCCACAAAGATCGATCAGCTGTTCAAAACAAAGGTCTGGCTGATCTTGCAGAAGCTGGAGACACCGATGCAATTGTGAACACTCAACCTCGAGCGACACCTCTCCGTGCGCTTCGGTTACTGAAACATTCATGCCCGATCCGACCGTCGACAAACGACTGATCAGGTGCTGCGTAGAAACCATGATCTTATCAATGTCTGCTTGGTTGGTCAGGAACGTGCAATCGTCTCGGTTCGTTTGATCTTTTTCTGCAGCTGGATGATCCCGTAAAGCAAGGCCTCGGCTGTGGGTGGACAACCTGGCACATAAATATCAACCGGAACAATCCGATCGCAGCCACGCACCACCGAATAGGAGTAATGGTAATAACCGCCGCCGTTGGCACACGATCCCATCGATATGACCCAACGCGGCTCAGGCATCTGCTCGTACACCTTACGCAAAGCCGGCGCCATCTTGTTGGTGAGTGTGCCGGCTACGATCATTACGTCTGACTGTCGCGGACTTGGACGAAAGACGATGCCGAACCGATCAAGATCGTATCGTGAAGCACCCGCATGCATCATCTCAACAGCGCAGCAAGCAAGACCAAACGTCATTGGCCACATGGAGCCGGTCCTGGCCCAATTGATCAGGTCATCCAGCTTCGCTGTTGCCCAGCCCTGCTGCAGAACGCCTTCGAGCGCCATTTAGAATATTACTCCCACTCAAGCGCTCCCTTCATCCACTCATAGATAAATCCAACCACGAGCACCAATAGAAACAAAACCATGGAAAGGAACCCAAATAGACCGATATCGTCGAGCACCACAGCCCATGGAAATAGAAATGCTATTTCCAGATCAAAAATAATAAAGAGAATTGCCACGAGATAATAGCGGACATCAAACTTCATCCGCGCATTCTCAAAGGCTTCAAATCCACATTCATAGGGAGACAACTTTTTGTCATCTGGTTTATTGGGCGCCAAAAGGCTGCCGGCGGCCAGCGCAGCCCCGCCGACCACCAGGCCAGTCACTAAAAACATCAGGATAGGAAAATACTGATCAAGCATAGGGAATGAGTAGGTTTTCCGCAGCCTTTGATTCTAGGTTTGGTCTTCGATTTGGTCAATCGGATTACCGCATCCATGATCAAACTCAACCCCACCCGCTGAAGGCAATTCATAAAATAACGTATGGTGCCGAAGGCCGGACTCGAACCGGCACGGCTCGCGCCACCGCCCCCTCAAGACGGCGTGTCTACCAGTTCCACCACTTCGGCAATAGGCTCTTCGATTTGACTGCCGATCATGGCGTAAAACACGACCATGATCACTAACCCTTTGGCACCGCGGGCATATCTGAGTCCGATCGTGACCCATCCGCGGGTGCAACCGGCACGCTGCTGTCCGTTGTCTGGCCCGATATCGTTTCTTTAACCACACTGCTCGTGACCGCACTTTCCCGAGTGTAGATATAGGCGAGACTGAGTGCGGTGATAAAGAACAGCAATGCGAGACCGCCGGTCACTCGACTCAGAAACGTCGCTGACCCACGACTACCGAAAAGAGATTGGGACGAACCGCCGCCACCAAAGGCAGCCCCCATATCCGCCCCCCGGCCTTGCTGCAATAGGATCAGGACAACAATAGAAATTGCTGCCACAAGGTGAATAACTGTCAAAACACTGGTTAACATGATTGCCTCGCCGCGGCGGAGCAAATCTCAAGGAAGTCCATTGCACTCAAGGCTGCTCCCCCAATCAGTCCACCATCAATATGCTCTTTTTCAAACAATGCCGACGCATTGTCAGCCTTTACACTGCCCCCGTACAGTATCAGCAACTGATCAGCAATGGTGCCCGATCGGCTAGCCACGCGATGGCGAATAAATTCGTGCACCGCATCGGCTTGCTCGGGTGTTGCTGTTTTCCCTGTACCAATAGCCCATATCGGTTCATAGGCGACGACCGCTTCGGCGAGCAGGGAAACACCACCGTGATGGATAACCGCTTCAAGTTGCCGCTGAATCACAGCCTCAGTGCGACCCGCCTCTCGCTCTTCAAGCGTTTCCCCAACACACACGATCGGCGACAAACCCGCTGACTGAGCTGCCAGCGCTTTTTGAGCCACCCACTCATCACCCTCTCCGTAAAGCGTACGGCGTTCCGAGTGGCCAACAATCGCGTAACGACAACCCTGATCCAGCAATAAAGCTGCATTGATCTGACCTGTAAACGCCCCCGGCATGTTGGGGTCAAGATCTTGCCCCCCAACGGCAACACCACTGTCGGCTAACGCCGCAATGGCTTGGCTAATTAACACAAATGGAGGACAAACCACGATTTCCACACCAGTGAGCTGGGATACTCCACTCGCTATAGCGGATAGTAGATCAACGGCCGTGTCGCGACTGCCGTTCATTTTCCAGTTGCCTGCAACGAGCCGTGAGCGCATTTCTCTAGAGTGTTGTTGTGGCAACGCCATGTGCGTTCATCGCCATTAAAGTGAACGAACTACCCCAATACAGCAGCAGTGCTATGCCGGAAATAATCCCGTGAAACGGCGTATTCTACACAGGACGAGAACGTTTAGGATGACTAATCCAGTCACTCATGCGCAACCGCCGCGGCAATTTGTCGGCAATACCGAGTGACTAACTCCCCATCACTGCCCTCGACCATGACACGGACAACCGGTTCAGTTCCCGAACACCTCACTACAACCCGGCCATCAGCGCCGAGCAAGGACTCAACCTCGCTCACCATTTGTTGCACTCTGGCCCCACTGACAACAGATGAACGACCGACTCTATCAAGAGAAAGGGTCACGTTGGCCCTGGCTTGCGGGTAGTCATCCAGATCTCCCGTGAGCAGCGATAGGACGGTGTCAGTCGATACCATGGCATTGAGGACTTGCAGTGCGGCCACGATACCATCGCCTGTTGTCGTCTTATCAAAGCAAACAATGTGCCCCGAGGGTTCCCCACCCAAGCACCAACCTCGTGAGCGTAACTCCTCCAGCACATGTCGATCACCTACCTGTGTTCTGTACAAGTCAATACCATGACGTTCCAGGGATTTTTCAAAACCATAATTCGACATGATCGTTCCAACCACGCCGCCAGCCAAGATACCAGCTTGTTGGCGATGGCGCGCTAACAGGAACAGAATCTTATCGCCATCGAGTATGTTTCCCGCTTCATCGACCATCACCAAACGGTCTCCATCACCATCAAATGCAATGCCGGCATTGGCCTTGTGCTTGATCACTGCCTCGACCAATGCCGCAGTCGATTCCGTTCCACAATCTTGATTGATGTTGTAACCATCTGGTTCGTTTGCAATGACATGGATGTCTGCACCCAGTTCGCGAAAGACACGCGGCGCCAGGTCATAGCACGCGCCGTTAGCGCAATCCACAACCAGGCTGTACCCCGACAGCGATCGCGTCGCGGGAAATGTACTCTTGCAAAACTCAATATAGCGACCGGCGGCATCAGGCATGCGCGTTGCCTTACCCAGGTCTGACGCTGTGCGCATCGGCTGATGAAAGTGTTTTTCTATCTCCTGTTCAAGCACATCATCGAACTTATGTCCGTCACCCTGGAAAAATTTAATCCCATTGTCATAGTACGGATTGTGAGAAGCACTGATGACAACCCCGGCAGTTGCCCGAATCGTCCTGGTCAAATGGGCAATCGCCGGCGTTGGCAGTGGCCCAGTCAAGGCCGTATCCACGCCGGCTGCAATGAAACCTGCCTGCAGCAACGACTCGAAGAGGTACCCCGAAACACGAGTATCTTTCCCCAATACCACCTGTCTGCCCTTTCCCAGCACCTTCAGAGCAGTGCCCGCTGCCCATCCTATCTTGAGAACATCCTCGGGACTGACAGGGCTGTGGCCAACCCGGCCTCGTATACCATCCGTACCGAACAGCGCAGTCAACACAAACTTCCTTGCAACTGGGCATTACACTCATTCAGAGGCGGCGATGCCAATGTTTCCCACGTCCGCACCAAGTTTCGTGTCAGCGCCACATCATGCACTCGTAAAACCGCGGCACCTTGAGATGCAGCATATAGGGCAAGTCCTGCGCTGACCTGCGCCGTTTCATCATTGCCCACTTGATCGACACTCGCCAGCCGCCTCACAAAAGCCTTACGTGACACGCCAACGACGATTGGTATTCCAACGTCGGCAAGGTCCCCTAACCCCCGCAGAAGCTGGACGTTATGCTGAAACGTCTTTCCAAACCCAAACCCAGGATCGACCATCAAATGATGCCGCGCGATGCCGGCCGCCTCACTGGCACGAACGCGGCTGGAGAGAAAATGACTGACCTCTCGTACGACATCAGTATAGGCTGGCGCTTTTTGCATGTTTGGTGGTGTGCCCTGCATATGCATCAAACACACAGGCACGTTCAAGCGCGCTGCCATCTCCAACGCGCCCGGTCGACGAAGCGCATAGACGTCGTTAACCATGCTCGCGCCGGCCGACACAGCCGCCTCCATCACCTCGGGCTTGCTGGTATCAATTGAAATCTGGACAGATAAGTGTTCTTTCACGGCACGAATCACCGGCAATACTCGCTGGAGTTCTTCTTCCACAGGAACAGTGTTTGCGCCAGGACGAGTGGATTCGCCGCCGATGTCAATGATATCGGCACCCTCCCTTAACAAAGCAGCGGCCCGCTCGACAGCACCTGCTATATCATGGTACGCGCCATCCCCAGAAAACGAATCAGGCGTCACGTTCAGAATTCCCATGATGGAAACACCTGAACCTCTTAGTGGCAACATTCGTCGCCAATCATTCACGCAAGCAACGTTGCCCGAATCACGCGGAATGACCGGCTGGAAGATCAATGTTCGGATTGATTTCAGGTTTTGGGGAAGCCGCACCACCTGACTCCGCATCACTGCCTGTGATGGGCGGTTCATCATCACTCGAAGGCGCCGGTGGCCGAGGCTCATCACCAGCCATGATCTGATCAATCTGATCAGACTCCAATGTCTCCCATTCAAGCAGATTCTTGGCCATCCTCTCAATGATGTGGCGGTTCTCCTCAATGATGCTGCGGGCCCGATCGTATTGCTCTTGGATGATACGACTGACTTCCTTATCGACCTCCTCAGCAGTCGCATTACTGAGATTACGATGGGTCACCAGATCGCGACCCATAAATACCTCAGACTCGTTGTCGCCAAACACTCGAGGCCCAAGGCTGTCGCTCATACCCCAGCGTTGAACCATTTTTTGTGCAAGATCGGTTGAATGTTCGAAATCATTAGCAGCGCCCGTCGTCATCTGTTCCATGAAGATTTCTTCTGCAATTCGCCCTCCCATCAGCACAGAAATTCTGGCCAGCAAGTACTCCCGGTTATGGCTGTAACGATCTTCCTCCGGCAGCTGCATCGTCACACCGAGCGCTCGCCCCCGAGGAATAATAGTGACTTTATGCACGGGATCGGTGTACTCCGACAACACTTTAGCCACCACTGTGTGTCCTGATTCATGGTAAGCCGTGTTCAGCCTTTCATTCTCAGGCATCACGATCGAACGGCGCTCAGCGCCCATGAGCACTTTATCTTTAGCGAGCTCAAACTCCTCCATCGTCACCAACTTGCCGTTCCCGCGAGCGGCAAAAAGCGCTGCCTCGTTAATCAAATTTGCAAGATCCGCGCCTGAAAAACCCGGCGTGCCACGGGCAATGATACTTGTGTCAACGTCATCAGCCACAGGCACCTTGCGCATATGTACATTGAGGATGGCTTCGCGCCCACGAATGTCTGGTAACATCACGTGCACTTGCCTGTCAAAACGACCCGGGCGCAACAATGCTGGATCAAGCACGTCAGGTCGGTTAGTTGCGGCAATAACAATGACGCCGTCATTCCCTTCGAATCCATCCATTTCAACAAGCAGTTGATTCAACGTCTGCTCACGCTCGTCGTGGCCACCGCCAAGACCCGCGCCGCGTTGCCGACCGACCGCGTCAATCTCATCGATGAAAATAATGCAGGGCGCATTTTTCTTGGCCTGTTCAAACATATCCCGCACCCGCGAAGCACCAACCCCAACAAACATCTCGACAAAATCGGACCCTGAGATCGTAAAGAAAGGGACCTTTGCTTCTCCGGCAATCGCTTTAGCCAATAGTGTCTTGCCCGTTCCTGGACTACCCGTCATAAGGACACCCCGGGGAATCCGGCCACCGAGTTTTTCAAATTTACTCGGGTCTTGCAAAAACTCGACTAATTCCTGGACCTCTTCCTTTGCTTCATCTACACCGGCAACGTCCGCAAAGGTCACACGGTTCTTATCCTCAGTCAGTAGCCGCGCACGACTCTTGCCAAAACTCATGGCACCACGGCCACCGCCTCCTTGCATCTGGCGCATGAAGAAAATCCAAACACCAATCAATAACAGTAGCGGGAACCAACTAATGAAAATGGTCATCAGGAGGGATGTGCCCTCTTCCTTCTTGGCCTTGATCGAGACACCCGCGTTAACCAGGTCATTGACCAATTCAGGATCACCTGGCGAATAACTGACAAAACGATCCCCATTATGTCTTTGCCCATAGATAGCGGCCCCATCGATCGTCACCCGCTCAACTCGACCGTCGCGAACTTGATCCAGAAACGTCGAATAATCGATTTCCCGCCCACCGCGGTCATCCTTGGCGGAAAAGTTGTTAAATACCGCCATCAGCACCATCGCGATGACCAGCCAGAGGACAAGATTCTTGGTTAGGTTATTCACCCATTACCTCTTCAAATATATTCATCATTTCGGTTATTTCCTGCCACAAACTCCAATCAAATACATTAGAAAACCAAGGAGCGGCATTCATGTAACATTCGATTTTGAGCCTTTTCTTCAATCAACACAACACAGGTTTGTAGACCCATGCCCTTCTCATGCCTTATCTTCATTGCTTCTCCAACCCACTTGGAGGTCCGGCGAGCGGATTGGTAGCAATAACATACCGTTCTCGGCTCTCATTCCGGGATGCCGCTGGCTTTCTCGATACATGACGCTCAAAGCGCTCCTGCACTTGATGTCTAAATGCTGTTGTCGTTTCTCCCTCAAACACCTTGACCAACAACGTACCGTGATGAGTCAGCAAACAACCGGCGACTTTGAGGGCGGCTTCAGCCAGTTCCAGCGCTAGCGCCTGATCCCGACTCACCACACCACTCATTCTGGGGGCCATATCGGAAATAACAAGATCAACCTGGCGATCCTGCAGACTGCGACGAATCAACTCGCCAGACCCCGTCCGGGTAATGTCGACCTCAACCATGTCAACCCCGGGGATCGAATCCATCGGTGTGACATCTACCGCCACCACCAACCCTGACGGGCCAACACGTTCGGCCGCATACTGCGACCAACCGCCTGGTGCCGCTCCGAGATCCACCACGCATTGCCCCGTCCTGAAAAGGACATTGCGACGATCCAGTTCAATCAATTTAAATACCGCTCGCGAACGATAGCCCTTTTCGTGCGCCTGACGCACATAGACGTCACGACGTTGTCGCTCAACCCACCGTCTGCCAGAACCTTGGCGACGACCACTCACGGAGCGTCACCCAATGGTATGCTGTGATGCCCTGACCTACTTGTCATAACCATTGATACTCACAGGCTCCCAAAAACGTTATCTTCGTGGACTCGCACACCATCGGGCAGTCGCCGTAACCATTGGTTCTGCCCGATTGTCCGACACAGTTGTCGACGAATTGGAACAAGCACTGGCTCACCATGAATTGGTGAAAATCAAACTGCCCGCAGCTCCTAAACTCGAAAAAAAGGAGTTATTGCACTCTGCCTGTGACCACACAGGCGCCGTGGCAATTCAATTAATCGGTCGCATCGGCATCGCATACCGTAAAGCGTCAAAGCCGGTAATCGAGTTACCCTGAATAGCCATTGGCTGTCCCTAACCCCGGGGGGTGTTCACCGTGTGCTTTATTCTAATTGGGATTCGAGCTAACACAACGTATCCCTTTGTCATCGCTGCAAACCGTGATGAGTTTCATCACCGGGCGACCGAAGTCGCCGGCTTCTGGCCAGATCACCCCGCCCTGTGTGCCGGAAGAGACCTGGAAGCCGGTGGCAGCTGGATGGGAATCACCCGCAGTGGTCGGTTCGCTGCCCTGACCAATTTTAGCGAAGCCCAATCGATATTGAATCCGCGCTCCAGAGGGCAATTAGTGAGGGATTATCTGCTTGGATCCGCGCCCGCTGAACAATTCATCGCCGATCAACAACCTGCGTTTGACTCTTTCGGAGGATTCAACCTGTTGGTTGGAGACTGGTCCTCCGGAATTCACTGGATATCTAACCGCCATCCAACATCGAAAACACTTGAAACCGGTGTTTTCGCGCTTAGCAATCACTTGCTCGACACTCCCTGGTCAAAAATTACCAATGGGAAGAAAGCATTTGCAACCATTCTCGAATCCAGTTTTTCGACAACAGCCTTATTCGACTTGCTGCACCATGACACCCCGGCGCCAGACCTCAAAACAGACGACGACCCCATAACCGCACGTGTGCAAAGAATCCGCTCATCCATCTTTGTCAAATCGCCAGACTACGGCACGCGAAGTTCAACCGTAATCACCATTAGCCACGACCAACAGGTAAGATTTATCGAGCACTCATTTGATATCGATGGCAAGTGCCAAAATGTCGTCAATGTCGCGTTCGAACTGCAATGAGCATTCGATCAGAAAGCAAAAACCAACACAAAACCTTCTTCCCCCTGACTCATGCATAAACGAGTCTGGTCTCTTGCCGCACCCATCATCCTATCCAATGTCACGGTGCCGCTGGTAGGTGCTGTTGACACCGCCGTCGTTGGCCACCTGGCAGACACCGCACTGATCGGAGCCGTTGCTTTTGGCGCTCTGATCTTCAGTTTTGTCTATTGGGCCTTCGGCTTTCTACGCATGGGCACCACCGGATTCGCCGCTCAGGCATGGGGCCGCAACGACCCGACCGAAGCCTATTTAACGTTGTCACGAGCGATGTTTATCGGATTGTCACTGGGATTCGTGTTAATTATTGCCCACCCATTGATCGGTCAGTTGGCACTCATACTCTTTCGGGCATCTTTAGAAGTCGAGTCCGCAACCGCTGTTTATTTCGGCATTCGAATCTGGAGCGCGCCGGCTGTATTGGGTCTCTACGCCATCCTCGGTTATCTGATCGCCGCGCAAGACATGAGAGCCGTGCTTTACACGCAGCTTCTGCTTAACGGGCTCAATATGTTCCTCGACATTCTGTTTGTCACTTATTTCGACTACGGCATTGAAGGGGTAGCTATCGCCACTGTATGTAGCGAATACATCGCTATTCTTTTCGGAATTTGGTTAATACGCCACCGGACGGGCTATCGCGTCAAACCCACGTTGACTCATCGTCTACTGGATGCCGGGGCTATCCGAAAGCTCCTTAACGCGAACTTCAATCTCTTTATTCGCACTCTGTGCCTAATCTTTAGTTTTGCCTGGTTCACTAATCGAAGCGCTCAACTGGGAGACCTCTATCTCGCTGCCAACGCGGTGTTGCTCCACCTGCAGACGATTTCCGCCTACGCACTGGATGGATTTGCACATGCGGCTGAAACACTGGTTGGGCGCGCGGTGGGGGAGCGCAAACGGTCGGCTCTGTTAACCACCATTCGCGTCAGCACCTTATGGGCGCTGATCGTTTCTTCAATTATTAGCTTGATTTATTTGATAACTGGCTCTCACTTGCTTAATTGGATGACCAACCACTCTGATGTCCTCATCTTGGCGCGCGCCTATCTGCCTTGGGTAGTAATTGGACCGATTATTTCAGTGTGGAGCTTTCAACTCGATGGAATCTTTATCGGGGCGACACGAACTCGGGAAATGCGCAACGCGATGCTGATCTCCCTTGGCGGATATTTGTTGGCCGTGGAAGCATCCATTGACCTCGCCCACAACCATGGATTGTGGCTGTCCCTCCTGCTTTTCTTTGTCTTGCGCGCGCTGACTTTGTCCTTCTACCTTCCACGCATAATCGCAACAACTCACTAATCTTTTCCATTATTCCCAAGAACCACCGCGCAGGCACTCAGCGACGAAGAATGATGCGAATCTTTCCGGGCCCACCAAATAGCTGCTGAAGTTCATCGCTACTGAACTCCAGCGCATAGCGATAAGATGACTCGATGCCATATAGTTTGCCGGGTTGACCAAGC
>TARA_B100000749_G_scaffold65984_1_pt1 | contig 12479 bp, 11 predicted proteins | sample TARA_B100000749 | Tara Oceans TARA_B100000749 (sample SAMEA2621232) | marine metagenome | biome: marine biome (ENVO:00000447); feature: mesopelagic zone (ENVO:00000213); material: "saline water (ENVO:00002010), including plankton (ENVO:xxxxxxxx)" | depth 800 m
CCATTATCATCATTCCAAAACATGTGAATCAGATTTCTGGCGTTCATGATTTGGCGTAGGACCGCGTCGCCCCTAGAAAGCGTGTCATTGAACAATCGCTGTTCCATCCCAATGACGTTCAAGATATACGATCTCTGGGTTTCAAGCTCTGGGTAGACTCCAGCCATGAGGTCGATCGCGGCAGAGCAAACTTGGCTGAGGTCCATCTCGACAGGTCCCGGCGTCCTCACCGTCCATGTTCCATCCTGATTATCCCGTGCCTCGGTCTGCTGGCCTCGTCCGGCCTGCATTCCGTAGAATATTCCCCGCCTGAGAATCCTTCTGAGGACGTAGCCCCTTCCCTCACTACCTGGGACAACTCCGTCCCCAATCAAGAAGACCGCAGCCCTGGCGTGTTCGGCAACGACCCTCAACGCATAGTCGGTCTGCCGATCTTGGCCATAGGTCTTGCCGGTCAGATGGCAAGCTTTCTCAATAATGGGAACGAACAGGTCGGTCTCGTAGATATTGTTCTTACCCTGGAGGATGACCGCCGCCCGTTCCAAGCCCATGCCAGTGTCGACGCTGGGCGCGGGAAGGGGATCGCGGGTACCCTGGGTATCCTGGTAGTACTGCATGAAGACCAGGTTCCAAAGCTCCACGAATCGCTCACAGTCGCAGTTGGGATGGCAACCGGGGACTGGAGGAAAACCCGTCTTAGCTCCAGCGGCCCGGTCCGCCCGCAGGATGGCGGTCAAGGCGTCCGGAGTGACCATGTCCCCGCAACCTTTTTCCCGTCCTCCGTCGTAATGGAGCTCGGAGCATGGGCCGGTGGCGCCCTCGTTGCCGGCGGGTCCCCACCAGTTGTCACTGTCGCCGTACCGGTAGATGCGCTCCTCGGGCACTCCGATCTGGTCACGCCATATCTGGTACGCATCGTCGTCATCTAAATGGATAGTTACGAAGATTCTTTCCGGATCCAGGCCGAACTCTTTGGTAACCAACTCCCAGGCGAAGCCTATGGCGCCCTCTTTGAAGTAGTCGCCGATGCTGAAGTTCCCCAACATCTCGAAGAATGTCAGGTGTTTGTGGTCGCCCACCTCGTCTATATCGGTGGTGCGGAAGCTCTTCTGACTGCTGGTCATTCTGATGCTAGGGGGCGTCTGCTCGCCGGTGAAGAACGGCTTGAAGGGGACCATGCCGGCGCTGGTGAACAGCAGAGTCGGGTCGCCCGATGGTATGAGCGATGCGCTGGGCATGGCCAGATGGCCTCGGTCTTGAAAGAAGCGGGTAAATAGTTCTCTGATCTGGTCGCCGGTCATGTTTTTAGACTCGCTTTTGTGAGAATACGGATCGTGCCGGAGTGGTTGGAATTGTATTCCAAGGGGCAAATAGCGTCAATTCAAAATTCTGGATTCTCCCCAGGCTCAACAGGCTTGATTCCAACATTGAATTTAACCGGTCTTAGCGGCTACAATAGGGGCGGATGGCACATTCAGGAAACTAGGGGGGCGGCTGCCCATCTCGCGGCCCAGAATGATGAAGGGTACGGAGGTGTACATGGACTCCAGCATAGTCAGCAAGATTGACAAGTCCAGGACCTACGCGGAGGAGAAGGAACGGGTAACGATTACTTCTCTACAAGCCAGCTTCGATGGGAACCACAACTCCTATCGGGTCACATTCGGAGAAGCCGGTTGGAATTGTCAGTGCCACTATTTCGACACCAGGGGCATATGCAGCCACACCATGGCCTTGGAGCGAATCCTTGAAGGTATGCTGGTTGAGCAAGCGAGGCCTGCCACGACGGTCTAACCCTAAACCACTACCTGGCCAACGAGGAAAAGCACGGATCTATTTATTCACGGCGTTGACTCTGATCCGGATCGACAAGCCGATTTAGAGCAAGCATTGTCCCATGAGGTTCTTCGGCTTAAAGCGATACCACCGGCTTTGAAGATAGACGTGGCTGCGTCATGACCTTCACCGGTCTACTGATACTAGCTCTCGGCCTATTATTCATGGCCGTGGCCATTGAACCCGCATTGCGCCGTTGGATGCGGCGCAATGGAAGCCGGGGCTTTGCGCGCACCTTCCTGCCACCCGCCCTGCAATATCCCAAGTATCGGGCCTACTGGCTCGGCATGTTGGCGGCGGTAAGCGGCTACCAGATGTTCCGCGTCGGCCAGCTCTGGCTGATTTACCAACTTACCGACTCCCCTTGGTTCTTGGGCTACGCCGGGATCGCCAACGCCCTGCCGGGAATGTTCTTCAACCTCTTTGGCGGCGTCTTCGCCGACAAATTGGATAAGCGTATCCTGATAGTCACCACTCAGGCTACTACTGCCAGCCTAATAACCCTTCTGGCAATTCTCACACTATTGGGTGTCGTGCAGCCGTGGCACATCTTGGCTGTGGCTTTTCTGGCGGGCGCCGTGGAGGCATTCGACACTCCCGCTCGTCAGGCCATATACCCCCACTTGATCGACCGCAAAGTCATGATGAGCGCGGTAGCGATGAACTCCGTTATCTGGCAGAGCACTCGGATTATCGCCCCGGCGGTCGCCGGGTTCATCATTGACTTCATCAACACGGAAGCCGCTCTCTTTATCTCGGGGGCCGGGTTCTTTGTGATGTCGGTGGTCATGTTCTTCCTCCGCATCCCGCCGATCCCTCGCGGTTCCCGGGGCAACGCTGCCCAGGACATGCTGGAAGGGCTTCGCTTCATCAGGCGCAACTCCATATTCTCCTTCCTGATTAGCATGACCTTCTTCAACAGTTTCTTCGGCATGGCCTACATCATGCTCATGCCTGTGTTCGCCGTGGACATACTGGACGTAGGGGCGAGGGGGCAAGGGTTGCTGCTGGGCATCGGCGGAGTTGGAGCGTTGCTCATCACCCTATGGTTCGGGGCTCGCGGAAAAGTGGTGAATAAGGGACCATTCATCATCGGCGGAGCGGTGATATTCGGACTGCTGGTAGCCGCCTTCGCAATGACCGCCGAGTATGTCGGGTCGCTCTACCTCGGCATGGCGATAATGTTCTTCATGGGCGCATGCAACTCCGGCTACATGATTTCGATCCAAAGCTCTCTTCAGATGCTGGTGCCGGACCGGATGCGAGGCCGGGTGATGGGTTTCTACGGCATGACCTGGAGCATCATGCCCTTGGGAGGGATGCAAGCCAGCGCTTTGGCAAGCATCACAACAACACCCATCGCGATCGCCATAGGCGGGCTGGCCGTAGCGGCCTTTGCCATCGGACCTGCGCTCTTCAACAAAGGCGTCCGCAATCTAGGAGCCCAGTTGCAGCCGCTAGAATCCAACGAAGCCGAAGCAAAACCGACGCCAAGCCTGTCCACTTCCGGGGCGGATAACTAAGCTACAGGATTCCCGGCTACTTGAATCAAATTTCAAAATCCTGAATGGTGTCTCTCCGACTCCCATTTACTTCCTCTGGGTCAACCTTGCCGGTTAGCTCCGGAAGTCAACGTGTAGAGGCGTTCGCAACCCAAGAGATGGTACAATCGTTGACGAATGAATCTTCGTTTCTACGTCGAAGACAACAGAGTCCCGAAGTACAACGATGACACATCACAATTCCCACATTGCTGGGATGAAGAGCGTGTGAGAAAGATGATTGCACACTACGCGGAAATATCTGACGACGAGGCTGCTTTTGAAGACCGCACGCAGACCGTTGTGGGACTTCCTAACGAACTCGTTCCAGCAGTTCGAGAGTTGATAGCGAAACACAAAGCATGAGTCTTATGGCGCCATATCGCCAAGTGAAGAGAAACCTAGTAGGAAATCTTGGTTTGTCTTATTCCATAGCTAAAACAAACTAGGGAGCTTTTTTTGGAATTCCTGGTTGTTGGATTGAACCACCGTACCGCCCCTCTGGAGGTACGGGAAAAGATAACGTTGAACTCGGAGCAACTGCCTTCCGCACTGTCTAACATGGCTGCTTACGGAATGCCCGGTGTCATCCTATCCACTTGCAACCGCTCCGAATTCTATGCCTTGAATCACGAAGACGCCTCAGGGTCGTCTGCCGAATGGGGTGATGGCGAAAAGCGGATAAAAGAGTTCTTGGTGGATTATTTTCAGATCCAATTGGTGGACGTGGAGAGATATCTTTATCTTCAACGGGGCCGGGACTGTGTCAGCCACCTCTTTCGGGTAGCCTCCAGCCTGGATTCCATGATGCTGGGCGAAGACCAAATCATCGGTCAGGTACGAGATGCCTTGGACACCGCCGTGCGCAGCGAGACGGTTACCGGTTCATTGTTCCACCTCTTTCAACAAGCCCTGCGGGTGGGGCGGAAGGTACGCCGGGAATCAGGCATCGGCCGGAAAGCCATGTCGGTCAGCCGCGCCTGCGTGGAATTAGCCGAGGGCGACTTGGGCGATCTAAGCGGCCTTAGCGCCATGGTTCTGGGCACGGGGGACGCCGGCGGATTGGCCGCCAAGGGGTTACGATCCTCGGGAGTGTCGAACATCACCGTAGTTAACCGCACCCATCGCCGGGCCGTGGAGCTTGCCAAGACTCTGTCAGGTCAAGCAGTTCGGCTTCCCGAGATGCCGGAAGCCCTTCGGCAAGCCGATCTTGTGGTAGCCTGTACCGGCTCACCGGAATACATATTGGGCGCCGATCTGGTTAGTCATGTTATGTCTTCCCGGCCCGACCGTCCCATGTTCCTGATAGACATAGCCGTGCCTAGAGACATCGACCCGGCAGCGGGCCTGGTTAACAACGTTTTCCTTCACGACGTAGACGACCTGGACCGGGTGTCTGAAGCCCGCCGGAAAGAAAACGCCCATGAGGCGCAGGAAGCGGAGTTATTGGCCGACAAGGAAACGGAAGGATTCCTCCAATGGTGCGCTACCCAAGAAGCATTGCCCACGGTGGTGGCGCTACGGGACAAGGCAGAAACTATCCGAACACAGGAACTCAAGAAAACCCTTAAGAAGATGAACCCGAATATGTCTACGGAGGATGCTGCGGCCCTTGAGGCCATGACCCAGGCTATCGTCAAGAAGATTCTCCACGGCCCGACGGTCTACCTCAAGGAACATCGAAACCCCAGCGATCTCCGCATGGCTAGAGAAATCTTCGATCTGAGCGCCGGCGATTGTTGACGCTAACAGGCCACACCACCATAGTAGACAGATAATCCCCAGCAACTCAGACTGGCACACGAGATACTGATATGTCATTGGTTGAGAAATACGCATTGCTGCCGGACGAGATTGACCGGGAAAGCCTGGTAATGGTTGAGGCTTCTCTGCCCGATTCACTATCGTTCAGCGGTAACGAACGGTACGTAGTAAGCCGCATCGTCCGGGCCGAGGGCGACCCTCAGATAGCTTTGGACGTTTCTTTCAGTGCCGGAGCGGTGGACTTGGGCATCGACGCCCTTAAAACTGGGGCCGAGGTCGTCACCGATGTCCGCATGGTGGAGATGGGTATATCCAAAGCATTGCTTAAGAGCCTAAATATCACCACCCAGTGCCGCATAGACACTCCGGAAGTCGCGGCCCGCGCCCAAAAGGAAGCAACCACCCGCTCGGTCGCAGCCATGCGGGAATTGGCGCCCCATCTGAACGGATCAGTCGTAGCGGTGGGCAATGCCCCTACTGCATTGCTGGCGCTGCTGGACCTGATTCAAGAAGGTAAAGCCTTGCCAAAGCTAATCATCGGAATGCCCGTTGGATTCGTCGCTTGCGCCGAGTCCAAAGAGGAACTGGCGGCCGGTCCCACTCCTTACATCACGGTACACGGAAAGCGTGGCGGCAGTTCAGCCGCCGCCGCCACGGTCAACGCCTTGTTGTCGCTGATGACCACGGGAGCAACTTCATGACCGGCCCCTCCGGAGACGCCAACGGTTCCGGCTCCAACGACCAGTGGGGTGTGGTATTCGTGGCCCACGGTAGCCAGCGAGGCGCAAGCCCCGAAGAATGCTCCTGTTCCTGGCGAATGAACAGCTCGGAACGGCCTCCCTGGTGCTTGGATTGTCCCAGCACTCCCTTAGGCTTGCGGGACGCAGCAGACCGTCTCCAGAGCTCCCTGGGCCAGCAACGGGCCGAGGTGGAGCTTTCTTGCTTGGAATTCATCGAACCCCATCCCGACCAGTCCATCCAAAACTTGGCGGAACAAGGCCTTAAACAGGTTGTCGTTTTCCCCTACCTCCTAGGCCAGGGAAAGCATGTGACGCTAGAGATGGACGAGATTCTGGACGATGTTCGCTTAAAGCTGCCAGAGCTGGGGTTATACCTGGCCGGCTCTTTAGGTCCCGACCCGCGTATGGCCGAGATTATCGTAGAGCGAGTTCAGAGTCTCGGTCTGCCCAGCGCCTCGGGCGATAATGAAACCGGGCTGATGGGGATCCTTGTCGTCAAAGCGGGCACGAAGAACCAGTACGACGATTGCCTATGGTTCCATGAACTGGGACGTATAGTGGAGAATCGCCTTGGTTTGGGCTATGCTGTTGCTGTGGCCCAGTCCCACTACGGCGACCCAACCGTAGATTACGCCGCCACAAAATTGGTTGAAGAGCGCGGGGTCAGCGGTATCATCGTTGTCCCTTATCTGTTTTTCCCCGGCCTGATTCTCAAGAGAAACATACTGGGGGGCATGGACCGGATAGCTCAAGCATACCCATCCGTATCGCTGGCGGTGACGCCTCCCCTATGCGTGGATGACCGGTTGGTGGCAGTGGCTGCCGACCGGATACGCCAAGTATGGGACCGGGTGGAGAACTAGGGCTAACCGGCCCGATGTGATTGGATAGGACACCGATGGTGGAAAGCGACTACAGTCGGCAAACGGTTAAACGAGGAGGCATGCGCACCGGGTATACAACCGGTTCAAGCGCAGCAGCCGCAGCCAAAGCCGCCACCCAATCTCTGCTTACCGGCGAACCGGTTCAACAGTCAACGATTCAGTTGCCCGTTGGCCGAGCCGTTACTTTCGATATTCACCGCTGCCAACCCTCGGACGATGGAACTAAAGTTACCTGCTCCGTCATCAAGGACGGCGGCGACGACCCAGACGCGACCCACGGCGCTGAGATTTGCGCCACGGTCTCTCTTGACCCAGACACAGGCTCCGGAGTGCGCATCACCGGCGGACCGGGCGTGGGAACTGTGACCCGTCCGGGCACCGGTATCGAGGTGGGTGAACCTGCCGTTACCCGGGTGCCCCGGCGCATGATAATCGAGTCAGTAACCGAGGCAGCCACGGCTCATGGTCTCCCCGACGGGACCGGCATAATCGTGGAGATTTCCGTTCCCGGTGGAGAGGAGATCGCGGAAAAGACCACCAACTCTCGCCTGGGTATCCTGGGCGGAATCTCCATCCTGGGCAGCACCGGCGTGGTCCAGCCTTTCTCCACCGCAGCGTGGCGGGCCAGCGCGAACCTGGCCGTCGACGTGGCGGCCACCAACAACCTGTCTCACTTGGTTCTGTCCACCGGCACCCAGAGCGAGGCCTTCACCAAACAGATATTGGACCTGCCGGACATGGCCTACATCGAGGCCGGCATCTTCAGCGGCGCATCGATGAAACGTTGCGTCCTGCGGAACGTCAAGAGAGCAACCCACGCCGGCATGGTTGGCAAGTTTTCCAAGATGGCCGTGGGTCATTTCGTGACCCACGTCGCCGGGAACCGGGTGGACACCGACTTCCTCGCATCCATAGCCGCCAAGTGCGGCGCAACGGTCGAAGTGCAGGAAGAGATACGCGGGGCCGCCAGCGCCCGGCACTTCCAGGAACTCGCGCTGGCAAACGGTTTGAATTCGGTGTTTAACCTGATATGCGAGATGGTCTGCGAAGAAAGCCGAAAGTTGTTGGGCGACGACGCTGATAATCTTATTGTCGATAGCCTGTGTTTCGATTTTGACGGCACCCTCTTGGGCCAAGCCTCCACGTCTCCCGATGGCATCCCGTTGACAGCCATCGCCGGAAGCCAGACCAATGGTTGAGAAATTGCAGGCAGACTCGCAACGGGCTCTGGGCCTTCCCGACGACGCTTTCGAGCAGCGTCGGCCTCTTCAAGGGCAAATCACCAAACGGGAAGTGAGGGCGGTGAGCCTATATTCCCTGGGGCTCAAGCCCAACAGCGTGGTTTGGGACATCGGTGCTGGTACCGGGTCCATCTCGGTGGAAGCATCTATCATCGCTCGGGAAGGAGCGGTTTACGCAGTGGAGCGTGACGAAGAAAGTCTGCCGCTGCTCAAGAAGAACCTGGAGCGTTGGGGATCCCCGAACGTTCAAATCATCACCGGGGAAGCGCCGGATGCATTGAAAGACCTGGCTGACCCGGATGCCGTGTTCGTTGGCGGCAGCGGGGGACACCTGACCGAGATATTGGATGTGGCGATGAAGCGTCTCCGAGACGGAGGCCGCATCGTCGTAAACCTGGCCGCGCTGGAGCGGACCCAAGACGTATACCATCGATTCAAGTCCGCAGGTATGATTACAGACATGGTGATGGTGAACTCATCTCGTGGAAAAGATATGCCCGACGGGACCGTCCGTTTGGAAGCCCTAAACCCGGTCTTCGTCGTGACCGCCCGGCGGGAAGGATAATCCAATGAGCACTACTGGAAGCAATCCCGTCTACGGGCGTTTTTACGGAGTGGGCGTGGGTCCCGGTGACCCTGAACTGCTCACGTTGAAGGCACTCAGGATCCTCCAAGAGGTGCCACTGATATGTACACCTCGCTCGGTAACCAGCGCGGAAAGCTATGCTTTTGACATCGTACGGGGTTTTCTGGATGAGCAGAAACAGGAAATCATCCGGATCCCATTCCCCGTCGACGACGAAGCGGGCGCAGCCGAAGTCTGGCGTAACGCCGCCGACACTATAGGGGGCCACCTCTCCCAAGGAAAGGACGTGGCCTTCATCACCGAAGGCGACCCCATGTTGTACAGCACGTTTTCCTACGTGTTGGACAGGATAACGTCAGGGTACCCAGACGTTACCGTCGAGATTATCCCCGGTGTGTCCTCAGTCATGGCGGCGGCGGCCAGCGCCGGAGTCCCCCTGGTTACCCACGGCCAGCGGTTGGTCATCCTACCGGCGGTCTACGGCATCGACGACCTATCCGAAGCCATCGCCAACTACGACACCATCGTCCTGATGAAGGTGAACCGCACGCTTCTGCAGGCGCTGGCAAATCTGGAACAATTGGGTCTGGCAGGCAAGGGCATATACGTCCGCCGGGCCAGCACCGCCCGTGAAGAGGTCGTAAGAGACCTGAGTAAGCTCTCAGAGGAAGACTTGGACTACTTCTCCCTTCTGATAATCAAGAGGTAAAAGCATGACCCAGCCCCAAGGCAAGGTTTATATCGTTGGAGGCGGCCCCGGCGACCCGGAGTTGCTCACATTAAAAGCCAAATCGGTGATTGAATCCGCCGACGTTATCATATACGCCGACTCCCTCGTCCACCCTTCCGTAGTGGACTTTGCCAAGCCCGGCGCCGAGGTTCATGGCAGCAAGACGCTGAACCTGGGCGAGATTATGGACTTGACGCTGGCAGCGGTTCGCCAGGGAAAGACGGTGGCACGCATTCAAAGCGGCGACCCGTCGATATATGGAGCCGTTCTGGAACAGATGCGGCTCTTGGAAGCGGAGCATGTCGATTACGAAATCATCCCGGGAGTTTGCTCCGCCTTCGCCGCAGCAGCACGGCTGAAAGTGGAGCTGACGGTCCCCGGCGGACCTCAATCAATAATCATGACCCGGGCCGAAGGCCGTGTCTCCATGCCGGACGGAGAACAACTGAAAGACCTGGCCGCTCACGGCACCTCACTGATTCTCTTTCTGAGCGTGTCCCGGATGGTCTCCGTGGTTCGCCAGTTATTGGAAGCGGGTTATACCGAGTCCACTCCGGTGGCCGTGGTCTACCGGGTGGGCTGGCCGGACGAGATTGTGATTCGGAGTACCCTTTCCGATATCGCAGAGAAAGTAAGAGACGGCAAGTTCACCTTGCAGGCCCTTGTCATGGTCGGCGAGGCGATGGACCCCAACCTGATTCATCAAGTACCCACCGCGGCCAATGGTGTCGCGTCCTCCCACCTCTACTCAAGCGACTATACCCATCTTTACCGCACCGGCGATGGGGAGTCTCCCGACGATGAGGAGGGAGGCAGCGACAGGGATTAATCACCCCGCCATGACTCGCACAGCCATAGTAGCCATCTCCCGCAACGGCGCCGCGTTGGGTCGCAAACTCGCCAAGGGATTGGCCAACGACCCAACCCTCTATCTAGATCGCCGCTTCTTGGACGAAGAAGATAACGCCATCGCCTTCGACCTTCCGGCCCGTCCCTTGGTGCAGCGCGTTTTTCAGGAATCCGACCAGTTGGTGCTGTTCATGCCGGTAGGGGTGACGGTCAGGTTGCTGGCTCCTTGTTTAAATCACAAGCACCGTGACCCCGCTGTCGTTTGCGTCGATGACGCCGGACGATTCGCCGTGAGCCTGGTTTCGGGACACATAGGCGGCGGCGACCGGTTGGCTCAGGAAGTGGCCGATATTCTGGGAGCGTCGCCGGTGGTGACATCGGGCTCGCACGTAACTGGAAGCCTCGCCGTAGACCTGCTGGGACAGGAATTCGGCTGGACCGTGGAAGCGGACTCCCAGACGATCACTCGAGCCAGCGCCGCCTCAGTCAACGGTGAGCCGGTTGGCATTTACCGGGAAGCCGGGGAGACGGGTTGGTGGCCAACCGGCCAGCCGTTACCCGACAACGTCAAGGTTTACCCATCCTTCACATCACTTGCGGAGTCAAAGTGTGCCGCCGCGTTGGTTATCACTGACAGAGCGGCACCGGAAGACCTTGACGGCATGACCTACTCTGAGGCCCTCCCCGGCAAGTTTGTAGTACTGTATCGGCCCCGCAGCCTAGCTGTCGGCCTGGGTTGCCGCCGAGGGGTCCCGATGGCCGCCCTGGAGCAGCTTATCGACACCGCGTTTGACGACAATAACCTGGCCAAAGCCAGCATCAATTGCCTCGCCACCGCCGAACTGAAGCGAGACGAAGTGGGCATCCAAGAATTGGCGGAGAAGCTTCAGGTGCCGGTACACTGCTACGATGAAGCAGAGTTGAACTCCATGTTCCCACCCAATGGCAGTGGAGCAGGCCCAACGCCCTCCCCGGAGCCACACAGACTACTGGGCATCTGGGGAGTATGCGAACCATCCGCCCTATTAGCCTCCGCAGCGACGGAGCTACTGGTCACAAAAACCAAAACCGACCGCGCCACTGTCGCAGTTGCTCGGATGGCATTCAATTAAGAGAGAATTAACCGCAGAGGCGCAGAGGGCACAGAGTTTTGTTAAGGGACCGGAGAAATTCTTGAACTTTGATTCCTTCTTAAATGGAATCGATGAGCTAATCTCCGTTCCCTGTGTCTCTCTGCGTCTCTGCGGTAAAAAGAAGGCAAATGGTTAACGAAAACAAGCAAGGCAAGCTATTCCTAGTAGGACTAGGGCCTGGCGAGTCGCAGTACTTGACGGGGGCTGCTCTGGCGGCGCTGAAGGAATCTGACGTAATCGTTGGATTCCGAGCGTATATAGAGCAGGCCGGTGACTTGCTTTCGGGCAAGGAACTGGTATCTATGGAGCTTGGTCAGGAGATGGAGCGGGCATCCAAGGCAGTGGAACTGGCCTACGCCGGACGGGTGGTGTCTGTTGTATCTTCGGGGGACGCTGGTATATATGGCATGTCCGGCCCCGTGTTCCAGGTCTTGAACAGTTTGGAGTGGGACGGGAACAACCCTCACGTTGAAACAGTGCCCGGAATCTCCGCCATGCAGTCCGCCGCGGCCTTGCTCGGCGCGCCCTTGATGCAGGATTTCTGCACCATCAGCCTCAGCGACCTCATGACACCATGGGAGGCCATCACTCAACGTCTAAATGCGGCCGCCCAGGGGGATTTCGTCGTCGCGCTATACAACCCCCGCAGCCGGACCCGCGACTGGCAGTTGCTGGAAGCCAGGCGCATCCTTCTGGAGCACCGCTCCGGAAAAACACCGGTGGGCATCGTCAAGGACGCTTTCCGTCGGGGACAGCAGGTAACGATAACCGACCTGGATGGCCTGGAAGGAATCATCGAGGACGTCAACATGGTCACTACGGTAGTGATCGGAAACTCCACCACCTACCTGCTGCAAGGACACATGGCAACTCCCAGGGGTTACCGGGACCAGTAGAATCGACGAATTTTCCGTTAGATCGGCCCATGTCCAACGGCCAGATTGTCCCACGATTCGCCTCTCCCCTCGCTTCGTCCGCCCACTGGAAAGCCTAGCGGCACGATTGCTTGCGTCGATTTCGTCCCGCAGGAATCCAACTGTTAAGGCGCTCCCCTATACCCAGACTCCTCCGCCACAATATCTCTGTCCTTCCTTCAGCGTTCCACCCCTGTCCGGCTCAGAGGCGGATGCCGGAATATTGAGATTTCAGGAAGGAAATCCCTGGAATTACTCCCC
>TARA_B100000749_G_scaffold280463_1_pt1 | contig 12470 bp, 13 predicted proteins | sample TARA_B100000749 | Tara Oceans TARA_B100000749 (sample SAMEA2621232) | marine metagenome | biome: marine biome (ENVO:00000447); feature: mesopelagic zone (ENVO:00000213); material: "saline water (ENVO:00002010), including plankton (ENVO:xxxxxxxx)" | depth 800 m
CCGATCATGGCGCCCCGGCACACCCACGGCTCATCGGTGGATCGAGGTTTAGGCCGTACTGGTTTGGTGAGCTGCGGGCAGGCGTGCCGGGAGGAAGACGGCGACGATCTCTGCGGCGACTGCCGGGATGAAGTAGAAGCCGATGGTGAATGACCCAATGACCGCGAATAGTCCGATCAAGACCGCAGCAATGACCGATATGGCGGGCCAGGAGGGTCCTCGCACGAGCAATGGCAGGATCGTGATGGCGATCGGGATGGCGATGATGAGCAGGGAGATGGGTCCGGTGACCTCCCACACGGTGCTGCTACCGATGGTCTCGTTGCCTTCGGAATCCGAGGTGGCGGTTGTGTAGCTCGGGACGAAGAGAACAGCTATCCCCGCCACCGTGGCGAGTACGAACGCGATCAGCTGCGCGACCCGCTTGGCGTTCCAATAGCCACGGCGCCCACTTCGCTGGTCCATGGCGCAAACGTAGCGGACGAGCGCGTCCGCTGGTGGACCGTCATTCGGCCAGGTAGCCGGTGCGCGGATCAACCTCAGACAGGAACGCACGGATCGCGGAGCGGACGTCCTCGTCCGTCAGTTCGATTGCACCAGATGATCCAACCGAGAACCCGTAGCCCGCGTTCGGGCCGCTAACCCAGACGTGGTGGATTGAGTTGCCATCTCTGACCACGTTGAACGACTCACCGTCGACGACAACTCGGACTGGTTCGATCACGACGCCATGATCTCACTCGCGGTCAATCTCGGGCGCGTTGAAGGACCGGTGACGGAGCGGCACCCGTCACCGACGTCCCACGATGGCATCGCTTCGGTAGCGCTCGCGTAAATCCGAGCGCCGCCGACGGAGCCCGCGGGACACCCCGTTCACGCACGTCGGCGCCACCGGTGTCGGGGCTCCCATCTAGGATGCTGTGCCGCCGCTCGGAACACCGTCGCGACCGGCATCGAAGGGAGTGGCGGCCGGCGTGACTGGAGTCAAGAGGGCCCACATGGTGTCGCGGGCATACCTCGGAGCATGGGCGAACGGACGCGGACAGGTCAAAGTCTTCGACAAGGAGAACCCGGAAGTATCCGGGGTGCGGTCCGTTGGCGACGCCACCGTCGTGCGATACGCCTACCGCACGGAGCTGACCACACTCGATCTCGAGGCGGAGTATGCGCGGATCGAGAGCCGGGCGATCCCCGCGTTGCGAAACTTGGCCAGCGGCGGGAGTACGAATCGGGAAGGAGAGGCAGCCATCATCGCCTTCCTCGACATGCACCGGGAGCGAGGCGGGTTCGCCGACAGAACCAAAGAGCTGGTGCCGATGGCCTCTGCGAACATTCTGACTGGCGAGTCCCGGTTGGTGCATGCCGGGATTGGCGATCGCATCGTGCTGTCGCGGACAATCGATCAATCACGGACCTGGATCCGCGAACTCCCGGTCGGACAATGGCGCTGGCACATCCTGCCTGTGGAGAGTGGCCTCATTACGGGCGACGGTGCGGTGTTGCTGTGGTCCGAGCGGGACTTCGTCTGCACAGTTACCTTCCCGATCTCACCGACCCGGCTGCTCATCATTGGGAGTGGGCTGGACGGCACGACCGTACCGATCAACGCGCTGGTCATGAATCAGTCACGCAGGTGGCTCATCGGATCCCCCTGATCAGCTCCGTTAGCGCGCGCTCAACGACCGGGTTGCGGGCCGCTCCCGGTGAACTCAGTCCGACTGACTCTGACCGATCTCGCTGTCGCCGGAGTCAACGAGCCAACCGGAAAGCCCGACGAGACCGATCATCAGTGTGAGCGCCGCGGCGACGGCGCCGACGACGATGAACAATGCAGTACGACCGTCGCGCGACATCGAGGAATGTGCCATGCGGTGATCGTATCCAGGCCTCGGGCCGCTGCATGGCCCATCGCTATCGCGGAGGAGGACCGCCATCCGGTCGCCGTGCCCGCGCTACCGGGCACCAAATCCGCGCTACACGACGCCCCGGCCAACACGTTAGCGAATCCAGGGAATCGCGCGTTTGTTGCTGAGACTGGCCCTCAGCACTCGGACGGCGTGGCGCGGGCGTCGGGATAGCGTTCCGGACATCGTGGTGGTCACGACCCCCGCAATGAACATCGTGAAGAAGATGATCAGGAGCCAGGTGAGGCTGGCAGGCGAGACGGCGTCCTCCGCTAGCTTCGGGAGCCAACCGATCGATCCACCGATGCCCCACACCATCAGCACGACGATCAACGCCAAAGGGACGGCGAAGGCGCCTACGGTCAGGAATTGTCCGACTCGGTGAGCGAACTGTCTACGCCCACTCGGCTGCCGTAGCTGAACCGTCGCTGAACGTACCTCGCTGACGTTCGCGATCGGATTCACCGTTGTGATAATGGGCGCGCCGTCAGTGATGAACCGGTAGTGGCTCGCCATGCGCTTGCGGATGATGCTCGGATCGACGACAACTGACCCCATCGGATCCGTCACGACCGCCGTTTCGTCGATTGAGGCAAGCGAACCGTCTTCGAGTTCACTGACGATCGGCACTCCGAAGTTGATCTCTAGTGACCGGCCGTCATCGAACATGTCGCTGGTGATGTCCTTCTTGCCAGCGCTCCAAAAGTAGAAGTCGACCAGGTGTGGGTGCAGGACGCGCTTGCCGTTCGAGGTGTACTCGAGCCGATCCCCCACGCTGCCTGGCTGGGCCTCCAGGGTCGTCGAGCGAAGATCGGCCCACAGTTCGTGGTCGTCAGAAACGTTGCGCCAGCCGTCGCCTATGACTTGCACTAGGTAGCCGAGGATCGCGCCAGCGACGAGCAATCCAAGGTCTGTCCAGTCCATCGCACCTTCCAAAAGCATGTCAATCCTCTGCCAACGGAACGCTATCGGGTGGTCTCATGGCCAGTGCGCGCGACGCGCGCCCAGCAGGCGCCCCGACGACCGGATCGGGACTTGATACACCTTCCACTCGCAGCAGATGCGGTCGGCTAGCAGCGACGTTCGGTCGAGCCATCCGGATTGTGATGGGGCGCGTTCGCAGGCGGACCGGCTATCGGTCGAGGAGCAGCTTGGCCGCGCGCCTGGCCGCATCAGGCACGAGAGGGAAGTGTGGGAAGGCCTCTAAGTCCACCCATGTCGGTTCGTATCGGTTTAGTTCCGATGCTCGTCGAGCTCTGGCCCTCAGACGGTGAGAGTTGCGGAGTCCACTTGGACAGCGAAGTAGACCGCCGGAGTGACCCCCGTCGATCGGTATATCGATCAGTTCGCCGACCTTCCCTTCAAGGCTTGTCTCCTCAAAGAGCTCGCGCTTGCACGCTTCGCGCGGTGTCTCGCCCTGCTCCACGCCGCCGCCAGGAAGTACGCAGTAGTGCCGGCCGTCTTTGACGCGATCTATGACGAGCACGCGCTGATCCCGCACGACAACGGCCACCGATCTGATTCGCATTTAGCTAGAAGACGGACGCCGGCCGCCCGCACTCCACGGTCGCCCAGAGCGTCTGCGTGTTCTGACTGAGGTTCTCGAGGCGGATCGTCCCCGTGCGCGAGTCGATCGCCTTCTCCCAGTTCGCCTCCGCCCACAGGAGCTGGTTCTCTCCGCACTGCTGACAGTCAGGTTCTCGCCGGCGACGTAGGGCTTCAAGGCCCAGCCGACCGGACACGTTGCTGTCACGCTCACCGACTGAAGCGCCGGCACGTCGGCCCGATCACTCTCGATCTCGTGAACGGTGCGCGCCTGGAACCTCACGTCGGTGCCATCGGTCACACAGTCGAACATCGGCCGTCCGGCGTCGTCCCGAACCTGATCGGTCCAGCATGACGCCTTGGTCTGATCAGACCACAGCAGAGTCAGGTACGCAGAGACCTGTCCGCGCTTGTTCCCGTCACGATCGAGGACGTCGTAGTACACGTCCTGCTGGTTGGTCTTGACGAGACCGTTCTCCGTGACCTTCTGCAGCTCGTAGATGGGCGTGCCGTCCTTGCCGATCACATCTCCGATCGACGGTCGTCCTTCGAACCGATCGCCGACAGTGCGATGGTCGATGCTCGCGAGCACGAAGGTGAAGTCCGTCTCGTTCTTGACGGGGAAGCGTTTGCTCACCAGCACCGAGGGCGCGGTGCTCCTTGACAAGGGGGTAACCGGCGCTCAGGGACCGCCGGCGCCCAGAGCGTCAGCCCGGGGGACGGTAGACGAAGTTCGACGCCGTCATCCGCACGTCGTCGCGGAAGACGCCGAGCGCGACATCCACCACCTCGCCCCGACCGTTGCGGATCGCCTGCTCGAACGCGAGGACGGGGCTGCCGACCTCGACGTCGAGCAACGGGGCGACCTCGTTGTCGGCCAGGCGTGCTTGCAGCGTCGTCGCCTGGTCGGCGATGTCCACACCCGCGTCGAGCAGGAACGTGTAGAAGTCGGCGACGAAGGGGACCTCCGCGACCATCTCCCCCTCGGACGCCCGCAGGTAGTTCGTGATCACCGCGATGGGCTCGTTGCGGGCGTTCAGGACGTACTCGATGGCCAGGCACGGCTCCCCCGTCGCGACACCGGTGAGCCGGCGCGCGAGGGGCGCGGGCGCGGGCGTCCAGGATCGGTGCAGCAGACGCGGCACGACCCCGGACGTGAGACGGCGGTATTCGTCGATGTCCTGGGGGCCCGGGACGGCGATGTCGAACACGATGTAGGAGGCGACCCGTGACGTGCCCTGTCCGCGGCGACGTTCGATCTGCCCCTCGTCGACCAGGAGCGCGAGTGCATCGCGGATCGCCGTCCGCGACGCGCTGAACTCGTCCATGAGCTCGTTCTCGGGCGGGAGGAGTCCGTCCGCGTCGATCGCCTGCCGGTCGGCGACGGCGAGCCGCAGCAGATCGCGGAGTCGACGAGGGTGCCACGGAGCGCGATCGGCGGCCGGAGTCGCACCGAGTCCGCGGCGACGGCGTGCAGAAGTCTCCTCGCGGTTCACACCCCCCATTGTGGACGTCCGCGTGTTAAGACTGGAGGTCGGTCCGTTTCGCCGGAGTTACGCGGGCAAGGTCGACGGGCCATCGGGCGGATCGACGGGGCGCGGAGCGGTACCAGGATGTCGCTCCGCGACCTCCTTGGCCGGCAACGACCTCTCGATCGCTGCACGGGTGCTCGCAGCATCCGTTCTGCGACCCGTTGCCGCGGCCACGAGCGCCCCCGCGTAACGTCCGCGTTACCGGCACCTCCGTAGGTTCTGAGAGACGGCCTCCCTCGCCGTCGGGCGCCCGCCCCGCATCCGCTCTCATCACCGAGGAGAAACATGCCCCCGTCCGCCCCCCGAACGACCTCGCGGTCGCGACGCGCGGCCGCCGTCGTCGGCGCCTGCACGGTCGCGCTCGCCCTGACGATCGGCTCCGCCCCCGCCGCCATCGCGGAGCCGTACACCCCGCCGAACGTCGTCGACCTCGGCGTCGCCGACGTCGCCGCGCTCCTCGCCGACGGTCAGATCACCTCGGTCAACCTCGTCGAGCAGTACCTCACGCGCATCGCCGCCTACGAGGACGCCTACGGCGACCAGCCCGGTGTCAACGCCTTCATCCGTCTCAACCCGAACGCCCTCGCCGAAGCGGCGGCACTCGACGCGGAGCGGGAGGCCGGCGACATCCGCGGTCCCTTGCACGGCGTACCGGTCGTCGTGAAGGACAACTACGACACGTTCGACATGCCCACCTCGAACGGGTCGCTCGCGCTCGAGCACTTCCAGGCGCCGGATGACGCGACCCAGGTCGCGAGACTGCGCGCGGCCGGCGCGATCATCATCGGGAAGACGAACCTGCACGAGTACGCGTTCGGCATCACCTCGATCTCCTCCCTCGGCGGTCAGACCCGCAACCCCTACGACCAGACGCGCAACCCGGGCGGGTCCAGCGGCGGCACGGGAGCCAGCGTCGCATCGAGCTTCGCCGCCGCGGGCCTGGGCTCGGACACCTGCGGCTCGATCCGCATCCCCTCTGCGCAGAACAACCTCGTGGGGCTGCGCCCGACCCTCGGCCTGTCCAGCCGGGACGGGATCGCGCCGATGTCGGCCACGCAGGACGTCGGCGGCCCGATCGCGAAGTCGGTGACGGATGTCGCGCTGATACTGGACGCCACCGTCGGGTACGACCCCAAGGATCCAATCACGGCGACCTCCGATGGGCGGATCCCGGGCTCGTATCTCGACAGCCTGTCCGACCACGCGCTCGAGGGGAGCAAGATCGGCCTGCTCGTCGATCCCGCGTACCTCGGGACCACGGAGGCGGAGGCTCCGACGACCTCGCTCATCCAGAAGGCGGCCGACGACCTCCGGTCGCAGGGCGCCGAGGTCGTCGAGGTGACGCTCCCGGAGGAGATTAACACCGCCGTGGGCGGCGCGAGCGTCCTCATCGACGAGTTCCGGCGCGACCTGAACGCGTACCTGGCCCAGGACGGTGCGACGTTCCCCGCCGAGATCGCCGCTCAGACCGAGCCGGCCGAGGTGCTCACGCTCTCGGACATCATCGCGAGCGGCCTGGTGACCCCCAGTGTGCTGCCGCTCCTGCAGATCGCGCAGAGCTCGCCCGAGCTTCCCAACGACGCGTACACCGCCAAGCTGCAGAGCAGGGCCACGGCGCAGGCGCTCCTGACGACCTACTTCGCCGACAACGGCTTGGACGCGCTCGCCTACCCGACGATCCGCGAGCCCGCCGTCCCGACGGACCAGTCGCAGCCCGGCTCCAACTGCGCCCTGTCAGCCCAGACCGGGTTCCCTGCGCTGAGCCTCCAGGCCGGGTTCACGGAGGGTGGCCTTCCCGTCGGACTCGAGCTGCTCGGTCTGCCGTTCAGCGAGCCCCGGCTGCTGGCGCTCGGCTACGACTTCGAGCAGGCGACGCACCACCGTGCCGCCCCGACGAGCGTTCCGGCGCTCGCCGTGCCGCCGATCGACGTCGAGGACCCGGGCACCGACCCGGGGACCGACGACCCGGGCACCGACCCGGGGACCGACCCGGGGACCGACCCGGGGACCGACGACCCGGGCACCGACCCCGGGACGGAACCCGGCACCGACGACCCCGGCACTGAGCCGGGCGGCGTCCCGCCGACGACCGCGCCTCATACCTCGAACGGCGCCCTGGCGACCACGGGTGCGAACGCGGCCGACCTGACGGCTCCGACGGTGTTCGCGTCGATCCTGGTGGCGCTGGGCCTGGGCGCCTTCGCGGTCGGGTTCGTCCGTCGCCGTCGCACCGCCGACCGCAACAACTGACGGATCCCCCACCGGTCAGGCAGGGTCGGGCCCGGTCGCTTCCGAAGCGGCCGGGCCTGACCCGTCCCCTTCCCACCAGCGGGACCCGGCGCACGCCGCGTTCCGCACGCTCGCCTATGATCGCTGTGGGGCTGGGGAACCCCAGGGGATTGGGGAGAACCGATGAAGGGACTCGCGCAGACGCTCGTGCTCACGGGCGCCGTTCGCGCCGCCGACCTTTCGGCTGCGATCGACAAGGTCGGCGACGGGCCGGAACTTCCGCAGCTGCTGGTGAGCGCCAGCCTCGTGACCGAAGCCCAGGTCGCCGAGGCTGCCGCCTGCACACCGGCCACCAGTTCGTCGACGTCTCGGGCGCGACGCTCGACCCCGACATCCTTTCTCTGGTACCGGAGAGCCTCTGCCGCCGCTACCATCTGATCCCTCTTGACCGCGGTCGCGGCAAGCTCACGGTGGGCATGGTCGATCCCACCAACATCATCGCGATCGACGATGTCACGAGCATCACCAGCCTCCGAGTGGAAGTCCTGGTCGTCGCCGCTGACGCGCTGAGGCAGCTGTTCGAGCGCTATCTGCGCTCTGACGACGAGTTGAGCGACCTTTCGGTCGCCCTCGAAGAGTCGGTGACCACTCAACAGGAGCTGTTCACCGAGACGATCGACGATCAGGATGTCGATGCCCCGGTCGTCCGCTTCGTCAACCTTCTGATCTCACAGGCCGTGAACGACCGCGCCAGCGACATCCAAATCGAGCCCGGCGAGCACCAGCTCACCGTGCGCTACCGCATCGACGGCGTGCTGCACGAGATGCAGCGGGCGGACCGCGGTATCCAGGACGGCGTCATCTCGCGCCTGAAGATCATGTCGCAGATCGACATCGCTGAACGCCGCCGCCCGCATGACGGTCGCCTGTCGATCCACCACGACGGGCGCCAGATCGATGTGCGCGTAGCCACTCTTCCGACGGTGTGGGGCGAGAAGATCGTCATGCGAATCCTCGACAACTCCGGGCAGGCGATGTCCGTCGCCGATTTGCGGATGTCTGCGACCAACAACGAGCGGTTCCGCCACGCGATCACCCGTCCGCACGGGATGCTTCTCGCCACGGGGCCGACCGGCTCGGGCAAGTCGACGACGCTCTACACGGCCCTGCGAGAGGTCGCGAACCCTCGGATCAATGTCATCACGGTCGAGGATCCGGTGGAGTACCGCATGCCGGGCGTCAACCAGGTGCAGGTGAACCAGAAGGCGGGACTGACCTTCAGTTCGGCGCTGCGGTCCATCCTGCGCAGTGACCCCGACGTGCTTCTGGTCGGCGAGATCCGCGACATGGAAACGGCCGTGATCTCGATCGAGGCTGCCCTGACCGGCCACCTCGTGCTGTCCACACTCCACACGAACGACGCGCCGAGCGCGCTGACCCGCCTGACGGAGATCGGGGCCGAACCCTTCCTCGTCGCAACCGCGCTGTCTGCAGTGATCGGCCAGCGCTTGGCCCGGAGGCTCTGCACTCGCTGTCGCGCGGCGTACGTCGAGTCACCCGAGATCCTGGAGTCGCTCCGCTTCCCGCACGACCCCGCCGATCCGCCGACGATTTACAAAGCGGTCGGCTGCGCTTCGTGCTCGAACACGGGCTACCGCGGCCGCGTGGCGGTGCACGAGATCATGACCGTGACCGAAGAGGTCGAACAGCTCGTCGTGCGGCGTGCGACAGGTGGCGAGATGCGAGACCTGGCGATCGAGCAGGGGATGATCCCGCTACGCGAGGACGGCTGGTCGAAAGTGACGCAGGGCTTGACGACGATCGAGGAAGTGCTCCGAGTCAGCATGTGACGCGGAGGCGAGCCCTCTACCCGTTCGCCGACTGGTTGAGTTCCGCGTAGATGCTGAAGATCGGCATGTACAGTGCGAGCACCATGCCGCCGATCACGACGCCCATGATGACGATGAGCACCGGCTCGATCGTGCTCGTGAGCTGGTCGGTCGCCGTCTGCACCTCGCTCTCGTAGAAGTCGGCGATGCTCTCCAGCATCTCGGCGAGGGTTCCCGACTCCTCGCCGACCGACACCATCTGCGAGACCATCGGCGGGAAGACCGCCGCCTTCGCAAGAGGCGCAGCGAACGACTTCCCCTGTCGTACCGACTCCTGCACCTCCGAGACGGCCTTCTCGATCGCCCAGTTGTTCGACGCCTGACCGACGATCCCGAGCGCCTGCAGCAGCGGCACACCAGCCTTCAGCATCATCGAGAGGTTCCCGGTGAAGCGGGCGACGGCGATCTTCGTGACGAGCTTGCCGAAGATGGGCATCTTGAGCACGAGTGGGCCCACGACCTTGCGCACCCGCTCGCTGTTGCGGTTGCGCACCGGCCTGTGAACAGAGCGCCAGCTCGCCGTCGGCTCGGTGAGACAGCGGCCTGTACGGTGTGGGCGTGATCCTGACCCCTGATACCGCTGCGGTCCTGACGGCAGTCTTCCCGCTCGTGTTGATCGCATTCATGTCGGAACTCCGCAACCTGACGATGAAGGCGCGGCGCTCGACGTTGTTTCGCAGAGTGGCTTCCTACTCGGCGAGCGCTGCAATCCTCGGCCTGGTCGTCGCGGTCATCGGGGTGCAAGCAGGGGGGGTTAGACGCTGGCTGGGGCATCGCGGCATGGAGCCTCTTTGCGGTCACCGTCGCTGGCCTCTTCAGCTTGACCGGTCTCCACATGGCGTCCGCCGAGGTAGAGGAGGAGCGCAAGCAGAAGACCAAGAAGAGTTCGTCCGCTCAGTGAGCCTGCGGGCGGCAACGGACCCCGCTGCCGAAGCACCTAGGGGATGACGACCGGGACGATGTTGTCGCCGGGCTAGTCGTCGGGCTCCCGCTGGCGATCGCCCTAGTGAACTGGCTCGTCCCCCCGCGGCACCCGGACCTCACCCGTCGCACCGCGATCGCATGACATCGCCCGTAGGGCTCCGTACTGCGCGGCACGAACTGTCGCGTTGAGGGACCCGCTTTCAATTTCGCAAATCGCGTCGAGATCGAGCTGGCGCATGCGGGAGGCCGACTGCGCGCGAGCTTCCTCGGCTGAGGCTAGGCCTCTGCTACGACGAGGTCTGGCAAAGGCCTCCGGCGGTCCAGCACGCGACTCCTTGGAACAGCGATTCCGGGCTCATAAGGGAGGATCTGGATGCGGACGGTGCTGAGATGGCGGAGTAGGCAGCTTCGGTGCCGCTGGGACGATGCGACGAGTGCCTTCTCGAGGGTCGCGGGGCGTTTGTTGTTCGCGTTCTGGCGCATGCCGAACGCGGCCTCGACAGCGATCTTCCCTCGAGCCACGATGCGTTCAGCAACTTGGTGAAGCCGTGGGGTCGTGCGACCGTGCATGACGGTGACGACCGCGGCTTCAAGAGCCCAGACCTGCTCCGCGAGACTGAATCGCGCGCTCAAGAGATAGCTCGCGAAGGACAGGTCAGTGAGGATCGTGGTCAGGCGCACGATCTCGGGGTAGGCCGCGAGGAGGACGCTGTCCGCATCGATCGAGTCGATCCCGATCATCTTCATCCGATCGACGATCCTCCCCTCGAGTTGCTCGTCCGTCGCCCAATACCGAATGAGTGAGGCGGCCAGTTGGAGCTCTCCGGTGGTGAGTCCGATGCCCCGCTTCCAGAGGGTGCCGGACAAGCAACGCTCGGCATGGGCAAACTCCGGGAACCCCGTCAGGTCGATATCGGCGCCGTCTAAATGCCAGCGCTGGTGATGGTTGCAGACCGCGCCACCCCTACTTTGCACCGACGTCTGCTGGCCTCCCGCGCACCGGCGGCACACGGTTCGGGCGTCCTGCGTGTACCCGCAGCGTTTGCAGAGCGCCGGCTGCCACGCGTGGTGCTGGCAGCGGACGTACATCGAGTTCTTGCGTGCATCGTCCTCGAAATGCCCGGGCTTGAGGCCGCCGAGCCGCTCTGCCCACTCCGCAGCGCGCTCGAGATTCGGATGCGACGGCGACAGCCCAGCAAGGTCGGTGACGTGTAGCCGAAGATCGCGGGGAGTAAGAGCATTCGCGGTGGCGAGCCTGCCGAGGTATCCGGTGATGGTCTCGGCGGCGAGTGGCTGCACGGTCCGCGGCAACGGACGCACGTTCGCCGACGGCGTCGACACTCTCATGTCGCCACGGGCACCTTGTCAGCGGCGGCCGGGACGGTGCCGAAGACCGTGTCCAAGTCGAGGCGTTCGGTGCCGTTGTCAATGGCCTCCATCGCAAGCATGTGCACCATCCCGGTCAGGTCTCCGATCACACCGCCTGTCGCGGCATGGAGGTGACTCGCGTGGCGCAGAATCGCCTCGGGATGCTGGTCGATGAGTCCGAGGGAGCTCTCGACCGCGACGAGGAGATCGGCCCATCCCGCTTTGCCTCTGCCGGTGTTCTCAAACTTGTGCAGGTTCAGGATGTCGAATCGGCTGCTGATCTGTCGTCCGCGGGTGCCGTCGAGCAGCCCGCTGGCTTCGACGTCGACTCCGGCGTAGACGAACGTGCCGGGGCACTTCTCGGACAGCTGCTTGAGGGTGTCGGATGCCTCGCCCATCTGCTTGTACTTCTGGTTGATGTTGTGGATCTCGTCGACGATGATCAGCTCGGTTCCACACGCTGCGATCACGCTTGCGACGGTGTTCATCAGCTCTCCCGTGTTGTAGTGCGCGCGCACTGGGAGACCGAGGAAGTGGGCGAACTCTCCGAGCATCAGTTTCGGGGTGCACGAGGGCGGCACTGACACGTAGATCACCGGGATCGAGTTGCCGCCGCTGGCCCGTCCGATGTCGCGTCGGCGACGCTCGAACCTGCGAGCAATGTGCGAGACAGTGGTGGTCTTGCCGATGTTCGGCTCCCCCGACACGATCACGCCGAGCTTGCCGTGCGATTTGTACTGGTTCAGCATCAACCGTCGCAGAATCTCCGTCTCGATCGCCGCGAACTGTGCCGTGTTCACCACCGGGCCGCGGATCATGAACTGCTTACGAGCTTCACGGTTCATCGCACGGTCGCCCGGCGAGAGCGCGTCCAGCTCGGCGCGCGTAATCGAAATCGGCTTATCCAAACTCTCGCTAACGAACGCTGACCAACCCTCCCGCGTACTGATGGCCTGAGTCATGTCAGCCGCTCCCACACCCCGTCGTCATCGGTGAGCAGCGAGAATCCGCCACCGCGTTCCCAGATCACCTGGGACTGCTGCACGGATAGGTGACATCTGATCTGGCTTGCCCGCAGG
>TARA_B100000749_G_scaffold280729_1_pt1 | contig 12014 bp, 8 predicted proteins | sample TARA_B100000749 | Tara Oceans TARA_B100000749 (sample SAMEA2621232) | marine metagenome | biome: marine biome (ENVO:00000447); feature: mesopelagic zone (ENVO:00000213); material: "saline water (ENVO:00002010), including plankton (ENVO:xxxxxxxx)" | depth 800 m
TTTAAACGCTTTTAGTCGTTTTATGGCCGCAGATTCACCAGGGTCAAGCCAGTCAATGCCCTTTACGGATCGGTCAATTTCAAGATCATCAATTATGGCTCTCCAATTAATAGGTGGTGGAGTTATACTTTTGATCGGGTGTACCAGAACAGGAGGTATTGTTGTTAGAAAATTTTCCAGTAAGCTATTGATTTTGGTACGAGTTGTGTGAGCCGCGAATTCTTTTCTTTCTGATACCATCCAGAGCGGAACAATATTGTGCGCGTCTACCTGATGAACGGGTATAGAAATACGGTTCATTACACAACCTAATCTATTTTTATACACTTTTATTGGCGAGTAATCAACTACCATAGAGTCTATCGAGTGCTGATTTATAAATTTCGGTAAGACATCTTTAGCCCGTTTATCCCGGACCATCCAGTATAACACAGCTTTCCCAGCGAAAGGTGCTTTTTTAAGCGTGTGTACCCTGTCAGTGATGAGATTCATTGTATGATATATTATTACTGAGACCTGAGAGCTGTTTATTTTGAATATAGATTACGTCGGCAAGAACTATACATTTTTGCAATATCTCTGATTTTCTAAATGGGAATGGAAATAAAGCCTGTATATTAAAATTCTATATCTGAGTAATATCCCTTATACTTTTTAGCAACTGCGCATTTTTACGGTGTTTCCCGCTAATATGGTGGATACCTTGACCACCAATACCTATTTTTACCTTTAGTTCTGATGCTATCTTGAATAATTCGTTCATTTCTCGGTTTGCTAATTTTCTATCTTCAATATATGTTAGGGAAACAATGATCCTATCAGGTTTAAACTTTTTTAACAGTGTCTTTAACGATTCCACTGGGGTATCTCTACCACAGTTAAGCACGGGTATACCTTGCAATTCCAAGACCTGTTTTGCCATTATCAAAGGTAAATCATGCTGGTCACCGCTCAACGCAAGACAGAGAGTGTACCCCTGACCCTTCAAATATTGCCGTTGTAACGATTCTCCCAAGGCATTCACCGCATTTCTTATTGTATTTGAGGCGAGGTGTTCCTCAGCGATGGATATTTTATCGTCAGCCCACTTATCACCAATTAACCTTAGAACAGGCAATACAAGAGAGTCATATATCTCGTATACTGGATATTGCTTCATATATAGTCCAATAAGAGTTGTTTTTAACCTGTTACTATCAGCATTGATCGCATGATCTAAGAATACTGGAATCAGTTTCTGGTATGCACCATGGTCAATATATTGAATAAGTTTTCGGTCCTTGATACCTTCCAATTCTATAACATTGACCTTTCTGGACTTCTTCTTGTTTTTAGACAGAAACTCATTGATATGACTTAAAATAAATTTTCTGTGACCACCTGGTGTCTGGTAACAGGGGAGCTTGCCATCATCTGTCCAGCGTTTAATAGTAGATACATTAACGCCCATTAAGATCGCTACTTCTTTTGAAGTAAGATATTTCATAAATAGATATTAGTATTTATACAATATATCATACAATTATATTAGGCGTTATAGGCGTTATTATATTCGAATTACTGTATTATCATATAAAGAATAATTTGATTAATTTTCGATTATAATCATATTTTAGACTATCAAACTGATAAATAATAATTGAGCGTTTTATGCTCTATTAAAAATAATATATAAACTAAATTTTATCTAAAATACCATTTTGATAATCTTCAAAGGCCTGCATTACTTCTGCCCTAGTGTTCATGACAAACGGCCCACCACGAGCAACCGGTTCGTTCAATGGTTCTCCCGCGACCAAAATGAACTGGGCAATACTAGATCCGGTGGTCAAACATAATGTTCCATACTGTTCCAGCACAGCCAATTGTCCCTTATGGATAGTTCTTGCCAGTTCTACATTTCCTTCATAGACATAGATAAAAGTGTTCCAGCCTTGTGGGATATCCAGCTCAAACTTTGAATTCTTTTTCAAATGAATATCATGATAGAGCATTCCCGTGTGTGGCCTTCCCGGGCCGGTCACGCCTTGGAAAGTGCCGGCAATGATCGTTGCCTTTCCTTCTTTAAAATCAACGCATGGAATACTCTCCGGGGGTATATCAGCGTAAGACGGGTCGATCATTTTAAGTTTCTTGGGTAGGTTCAACCATAATTGAAAACCCCGGGCTAATCCTTCTGTCTGTTCCGGCATTTCACTGTGGATCACCCCGCGACCAGCGGTCATCCACTGGACCGAACCATCGGTAAGGTAGCCTTCATTCCCAGCGGAATCCTTATGACGAAATTTCCCATTGAGCATATAGGTAATGGTCTCAAAACCCCGGTGAGGATGAGGCGGAAATCCTGCCATATAATCATTTGGGTCATCACTACCAAACTCGTCCAACAAAAGAAAAGGATCAAGCATATTCAGTTCCGGGCTACCAATGATACGGGTCAGGCTAACACCGGCACCGTCAGATGTTTGGATTCCCTGAATAATATTAACGATCTTTCTTCTTTTCATTTTATCCGGACCAGAATCTCATTCTTTCGAAATGGAGGCAGCATCCATGGTGAATTATATTGGGCAACCATGTACTTCCCATCTGGATTTAGTTGTTGGTCACCCAGCCATTCCATCAATCTATTATGGAAATATTCTGCTCGTGTTTCTGTGGCCCAACCGCCAAAGACGATCGAAGCAACCCTCCCCAGATCACGCTGGGACAGTTCTACGTTACTGTTATTTGGTTCCAGAAGATCATCAAGAGTATAGGCGCTGGGCATAATGAATATCACTTCGTAAGCGCTTTCAACATCGACCGGGCTATTGGAAATAACGGGTGCCGTCATAGCGATCTCAAGGGTCTTTTCATTACCGCCAAAAATATAATTGGCAATTCTCCTGAATCCTGTATAGGTGGCTTTCTTGTAGCCGGTCTGCACTATTGTACCTGCAACGATCATAGGTTTATATTGTCTGATCTCGAATTGACCATCCTTTCTTATTAGTTCATATTCTGGTGTTTCCAGAGTGGTATTAGCATATCCTCTGGTCATATTGATACCTAACAATAATACGATCGATAGTATGATGATAATGGTCATTTTATGCATGATGAGGACAGGGAGTTTAATTCGACAGCGCCATTTTCAGCAAATCGTCCAGTTCACCCACAGTCTCCAGTGCGGCGATGTTCGATTCATCTTCCAGAATGGTTCCAGAACCATCATCAAATATTATCCTGACATTTGCATCCAAATACTCAGGAACCTTAGGGATCATATCCATCGGACCGGGAGCAAATAAACAGCCTGTTTTTTTACCGGGGGAAATTCTTATCTCTAAATACTGATCATCTTGCTCCAGGACCCACCTTACTTTAGAGTCTACGATCTCCAGTTCCTTGATATCTCCACCACGGTATGTAGTGAACCTGTGGAAATGATCATCAGAGAGAAGGCCGATTATAAATCCAGCAAATTCCCTGCCCTGGTATGGAACAACAGCAATGGATGCTGAGAGACTCATTCTTCTATTCTGGAAATGGTTTGCCTGCGTCCAGATCCATGCTCGTGGGAAATTCCTGCCCCAGTCCTTTTCTATGTACCCTTTTCCTCCTTCGAAATCGAACTTGATATCATCGTATATGATTCGTCCTGTCAAAGAATGATCCATGCTAAGAATACCATGAAAACATTCCATGAATGGCATATATCCGTACCAGCCCATACAGCCAGGCTCGCGCCAGGTCACGGGCCACGGGCTCAACATAGAAAAACCAATGTTCCCTCGTATGGATATATCTGGTGAATTGATCTTTAGCTCCAATCCTTGTGATGAGAATCGATTTTCTCCGATTCGAACAGAATAACTATCAGAATAAGCATTGAAATCATCCATTGAGAAACGTTCAAAATGTACATGGTCGTTCACACTATTGTAGATCATGATAAAAGCAAATTCATGATCTGATCCGCTACTGCGATATACACCAGGAATCACAGCTATAGCTTCTCCATCTTTTGTGACCATTTTATGATACCATCCTTCAAAGAATGGTCTTTGGTCGTGAGAACCATGGTATGCATCCGGATGGCGAATACCCTTGAGCCAACTTATCATTGAGACCCTGAACCGGCGAATTTATTAGGGAACAAAAGAAGTAGAGCAGGGAGTAGAGTAATATCTGTAACGAATGCAACAGTAAGTGTAAATGCTGAGATCAGTCCAAATTGTGCTGTGGGAATGAATGTAGAAGTGATCAGAACCAAAAATCCTGCAACCAATACCAGAGTAGATGTCAACATAGCCTGTCCGGTGGTCTCTATGGTATTCAGGATCGCGGTGTCTGGGTTGCGACCTTTACTTCGTTCCTGCCAGAACCGGAACAAAAAATGAAGAGTGTCATCCACTGCAATACCCAAGCAGACCGCAAAGGTGATGGCCGTGGGCGGCCTAAGAGGTATCTGGGCATACCCCAAGAAACCTGCTGCGAAAATGATGGGTATCAAGTTGGGTAAAATACTGATCAAACCAATACGCTTGGATAGAAACAGCAGACCCATAATAATACTGATAGCAATGAATGCCAGACCAAACCCACTGAAAAGATCCATCACAAGATAACCATTGGTCTTTAGGGCCACAGGCATGGTACCGGTAATGTTCACGGTTAGCCAATCTGGAAAATGAACCGCTGCATATTCCTTGATAGAATTCTCTAATGCTATAGCATCACTCGAACTGAGGTCCGGCAGTATTCCTGATACACGCACCTTTGTCTCATCGAAATTGATCATGGAATCAAACGATCCTTCGGCCAATAGATAGACCTGGTCAAGGGTTCCTTGGTCTGGTGGAAAGGATGCTTCATTTTCAAAGTGGGATAAGAGCTTTTTAAGAATCATAGGAATCGAGATCCACTGAGCTTCCGGTAACAGGTTAGATAGGTACCGGTCCAAACCTTCCAGATTGGACATGACCAGGCTATCTCGCATCGACACATATGATGTATCATCCTTAGTAATGATGATCTCTAATGGTAAAACACCTCCGAACCATTTCTCAACACTCTTAAGTTCCGTATACAATCCGCTCTGCGGATGTAGGTCTGTTAGTAGAGAGCTATTGGTGGTCAAACCCAGAATACCCGAGCCCGCCAGTATAGTTACAAATATACTCATGACCAGGGTCTGCTTTGGTCGATGTGTAACAAGCTTACCCACTTTTCTCAGAAAATAGAAACGTCTATTCTTTGCAGATGATTCAACTACAGGGATCCTTCTTTTAAAAATGATCAGCATTGCCGGAATGAATGAAAGGGTCAGGATATAGGCCAAAAAAACACCAATGGCAATGAATAGACCAAACTCTCGGACTATGGCAATGGAAGCAAAAAGTAACGCCAGAAAACCTATTGCGGTTGTAAGACTGGTCAGAAAAAGAGCTTTTGACATATCATCCATGGCCTCCACCAAAGCGTTTCTTATATCCATACCTCGTCCCAGGTAAACATTCAAGCGGGACAGCAGGTGGATAGAATCACTAATCCCGATGATAAAAAGTAGCGTGGGTACCATGTAGGTCATGACATTAAGACCTTTCCCCGTTAGAGACATGATACCCAGGATCCAGCATGCGGTCAAGGCCACTGTACCTATGGGCAAGACCACATAGAGCCAATGGCGAAATAGGAAACCGAGGACCAGAATCAGAATCAGTGTCACGGGCGGAATGAATCTTAAATTATCAGCGATCATGTATTCCACGTAGGTAGTCCGGACCACAGGGACACCAGAAAATATCCAGTCCCAATCATACCTAATGGTCAACTCTCGCAAATAACGCACCATCTCAGCACGATGGCCGTGGCTATTGAACCTGTCTCTCAGAGTAAGCCATATAGAACCACGCGTCGAATCATTGGACACTATCCTGAATGGAACTATTGATCCTATGGTCTCATTAATGCTGGTTCTGTTATCCTGCCCCTGAATCTCGGATATATCTCCCATTGAGAAAATTTGGCTAAAATAATTACTATTTGTTAGTTTGGTCACCAATTGTGATAATGAATCCAAATAACTTGAGCGGGGTTTTTGGGGCAAACGATGGATCATCATTACAATATTATCCTCCCGTTCAAACTCACGCTGGAATTCAAAATATTCTTCGACCGGTACCTTGCCCTCAGCAAAAAGCTGTTCAATAGCAAAATCGTATTTGATCGTATTGATCGATAAGATAAAACCAATGGTTAGAGATCCAATTGATAAAAGGATCTTCCAGGGATGATCAAGGATGCTTGAGTAGATTCGGTTCACAATATTCAAATGAACTTATTAGAATAGACAGTTTACATTTTATAAATGATGCCCGCTCTTGTTCCGAAAACTAAGCTTTAAAAACCACAGAAATATTGGAAGGATATAGACTGGGGAATTAGAATATTGTTATGGATATTTTAGGAGGGATACTTTCTAATTTTCGAAGAGAAGATCTATGATCAAGGTGATATCAAGAACATCCACGCTACCATCCATATTCACATCAGCTGCCAGGGCCTGCCCGGCAGTCAGGGTCGAATAGCCCAATACTGAGGATACGGTTAATACAACGTCCAGTACATTCACGCTACCATCTCCATTCAAATCACCAAAATCAATATTTAGCGGCGGAATTGAACCGGCCGGAAAGATTATCTGGTCTAACCAGGCACAATCCTGACCTGAGCTTTGGGCTTGGTCCTTTTGATAAATCCAGCGGAACACATGCTCGCCGGATGGAACATTAAATGAATATTCTTCCCAGTCAGTCATACCACCAACCTTGACCTGCTCTTGGTCATCAATATAAAAGGCCAGATAATCATAGAGAATACCAGATGCCCCCTGTTCGCTGGAAGCCTTGGCATAGAAACTTATAGGACCCTGATAGAGAACATTAAAGGTAACGGACAATTCAGATGTCTGATTATTATTGATATCGCCGGTCCTTGCTGCAAAGTTTCCATCAAATACTTCACTATCCTGCACGAACCAATCATTATTCCCTGATAATTCCCAAACATGGGCAGAAAAGTCGCCAGTCTCAAACCCTTCCATAAGCATACCAAAGGTCAGTGGAATCGGATAGGTGAACTGATAATCTGTATCTAAGCTCCCTATATCCAGCCACATTACTGCAGTGTACCCTATAGGAGCATCATTACTGACCGCAATATTACCTGTCACAATTGCACTGGTCCCTGTTTCCCAGTAGTAGGCATTATCTCCGCCTACTTCCGTAACTGTAAGGTAGGAATCATTGCTATATCCAGCAAATGTAGGATAGTTCAGGGGAGCATTACCTGTATTTTCCATCACAATCTGTATGGTTGCAGACTCTCCTGGATCCAGGGCACCATTCCCTCCATCAAAGATCATTGAACTCAGGAGCTGGTAATCTGGTGCATCCGCGGTCAACACAATCTCATATTCCCATGATGATTCACCATCCTGTATCACCAGGATAAAAACTATTTCCCCCTGATCCGGGATATTGATGGATACATCGAACTGAAAAGGTCCTATCTCAATTATTTCTCCTGATGCAATAGAAGATACTTCCAAGATTTCGGTCACCATTGAAACATTGCCAGTTTGCGGTACCAGTGTCGCTGTTATGACACCGGATGGTTCAGTACCTACATTTTCTACACTAACGATGAGATCAACAGACTCACCAAAAGCGACCTGGTCATCATCACCCGACATATATTGATAAGCGTCCATTAGCATATAGGATCCATCAGGAGCTATCACATTGATGGTTGTCTCATGGGGTATATGATTATAAGCTGTCACTACCAGGTCCAGCTCACCCGGTATCTCTACTGGTTCATCCAGCTGAATCATGACTGTTCCATTTTCATCAGCGTAAGCAGACCCTAACAATATCCCATCCAGAGAGAGAGCAGCCAGAGCTTCGGTATTGTCTGTCTGAAGTGAGAACATATCACCACCAATGATAAGTATATCATCATGTGTAACATTCAAGTCCCCAGGGGTATCAGACCTGACCACAAAGGAAGGATCACCAAATATGGTCCAATATAATGTCTCAACATCCCCTGATGAACCATAGTTGTCGTTCATATGCATGCATCCATTGGATGAGATCCCGCCAAAGGTGCGTTTGATATTATTTGAGTAGGATTCTACGAAAATGTCGTTGAACTCATCCTGGGCGTCCATGGGCGGGTTCCAGGCAGCGTTCACAGTAGACATGAATGTGGCCACCGCTCCTGTGGGCTCACCATCATCCGTAGCCCTTAGCCATGTTTCAGCAAAACAGGTTCCCACATGGAATTCCCCATTAACACATGCAACCGACCAAATGAATGGCCACTTATCAACATTGACCAAGCTATTCACATTCGTATTATTCATGGGACACCCGTTACCCCATGAAGAGTTTGAACCATGCCCAGTATAATTTATGATCGAACGTCCTTCATTTATGGCTGCTTCACCCTCAGCAACCGTACCGTTAGGATCGTAGATCTGATCAATTTCTACATAAGTATAATCAAGTAATTTTTCTCTGATAATATCAAGGTGTTCATCATCATACTCACCATCATCCCCTGGCCCTTGATCCGATGCAAAGCCTGAACCTTTCTTATACCATTCTTCTCCAGCACCTGGGTATCGCTCATACTGCAGTGTTCGGTTTACCATTGTTTCCACGTGAGTTGAATTCTCCGCCGAGAACCGGCCGACAAATACATCAGGGTAATAATCATTACCCACTATGAATCCATAGTATGGATCTGCGGGGCTATTTGAGCCTGCACCTTCAGAGAATCGAGGAGAAGGAATCTGGTCAATATCACCCACTAACAATAGAAATGTCAAACCATGATCATAGTAATAGTCTTCAACATAGGCTTTGATCGCATCATCATCCCCGATCTCGGCCACATCTATGATCTCAGTAAAAGTACCTTTTTTATTTTTCCAATCAATCAGGGGCTGCATTGTTTCCATGAAAGGACCATAACAAACGATGAGCATTGTTCCGTCTTCACCTACTGGTTCATACCGAGCTGTAGACGAAGAATAATTCAGAAAATGTTCGCGATAGATTTGATCTATTTCACGGTTTAGTCCTCCAGTAGCAGGTCGACGCAGCAGCGGGTTGACCGTACTGATACCATTCTCCTTGATATCAACTACAATCCGGGTATGCACTCGCAGCAGTTTTTGTATAGGGTTATACTGAATCGGTTGAAATACGATTGCCTGTCCACGGACAGTACGTATGATATAGGGGTCCCTTAGAAAGGAAGTGGACTGGGGATAAAAAGCATCTTTCTCATAAACATCACCGGTGACATAGGGAACATCCTGGATATTCACATCCCGGGTCAGGTTTCCTTTGGATGGTAAAATGTTATCAAAAGGAATTTCCACATACTCTACATCCGTGACCATTAGTTCCATATTGGCAATGTCTGGTATCTGTATGGACGTGGCTATGCGAGGAAGATCCGGCGCGCCTTTTTCCAAGATAGGCACTCCTCCAGGGAACGAGATCCGATAGGAACCATTTTCTTCATCAAGAAAATATCCGGAAAGTTCAAAGTTGATCTCAATGTTACCCGTTGAATGGGTTTCCAAATTAAAAGCAGGTTCCGATGGGCGAGATGACTGAATCTCCACCCATTCCCGGGCAGAAAGAACCGTACCCAAAAAAAGGATAAAACCAACTATCAATCGATTCATAATCAAAATAATTTGTTTATTGATTCGCTCTACCAATAACGGTTGAAAATTCCTAATAACTCACAGTCTCTTTATTCTCTAATAATTAAAAGAGAGCTTTATCTGGAAACGTTTAAGTTACTACTCAGTTAACTGTTTTTCCCAATGTCTAATTTTTTCAGAAATTTCATCCACCTGCGTAAACTTTCCCCTTTTTTTCAGTCCCGTTAAATAAATATACAATTTCTTTACTAGCATCTGAACCGCTTTGGATCGATCGTTTTTCGTCAAGTTTGAGCCATTCAGGATTTTTTCCAAGGCTGTGATTCGGTATTGTTCGATCCCATCCACAGACCGGGACAGCTGATCTCTATGGCCGCCATATTTTATAATCAGCGGGTTATCAATAAATAAGACCGGAAATTTTGCAGTGATCCGCAACCAGAGATCATAATCCTCGCAGATGGGAAGTGTTTCATCAAACCACCCCGCATCATCCAAAAGAGTTTTACAAAACAGTGCTGAAGATGGAGAGATCCGGCAGATATCCAGGCATTTACTAAATATCATTCCGCCAAACTTCTGGTGTTTTTTCATAGGATTCACCCGAACTCCTTTCCGAATCCAGATCTCGTCAGTATGACAAAAAAGGATTTTCGGATATCTGTGCAGCTCCTCCACTTGTCTCTCTAGTTTCTTCGGAAACCATTCATCATCTGAATCAAGAAGTGCGATCCATTCGCTTTGGGCCTGTTGTATCCCTGCATTCCGGGCAGCGCTGACACCCTGATTGGCTTGCTCGATCAGTTTGACGATTGGATATTCTTTTTTTAACCATTGGGCAGTGCCATCGGTGGACCCATCATCAATCACGAATACCTCATGGGCAGGCCGGGTCTGGCTCAGGACCGAATCTATCGCCCTCCCTAAAAATTTTCGGCGATTAAAAGTGGGAATGATAACAGCAATATTCATGGACAGAGCGTCATTGCCAGGCGCCCTTTAAGGGTGATAGGGATATTTCAATTGAAAGGTAAATGGTGCAGATAGCTTCACCGTATTTGCATTGATAATATAACTATTAAATTTTTTCCATAATCATATTTGCCAGTGCCAGGTCCTGCACGGCATTGCCAACAGATTTAAAAACGGTTTTTTCTTCCTCCAATTCCCTGCCCGGGATTTTACCATTAGCAACTTCACCCAGTTCACCATGGAGCTGGTCAAAAGACCACTGTCCCGTTTCAGAAGGAATAATCAGATCTCCTGCCTCCTGTTCACAGGCTCGACGATGATCCACTACTACCTTTGCATTTACAATCGTCTCAATAGACACTTCTTGCATGTGGGGTTTAAATGAACCTACCGCATTTATGTGTACACCTGATTTTAACTGGTCATAATTAAATAGCGGCTCTTCTGCAGGTGTAGCTGTACAGATAACATCCGCTTCCTTAAGATTTTTTTCACTTCCAATTTCAGTCGCTATGGAAAAAGATGTCATAATAAAATCACAAAAAGAACTGGCAGAACTTTCTTCCCGGCTGAAAACCAGGATTTTCTCCCATTTTCGGACATTGATCACGGCCTCCACCTGGGTGCTTGCCTGAACTCCCGTTCCAAATATGGCGGCAACTTTTACATTCTTACGGGCCAACAGGTCCGTTGCCAATCCTGAGGCCGCCCCGGTTCGGATGGCAGTAACTGCATCACCATCTAACATTGCCGCCTGCTTTCCGTCTTTTACATCAAAAACATGGACTGTAGCATTGATTAAAGGCTTACCTTTGTGCGGATTAGAATAGTTCACGGATACAATCTTCACAATATAATAGGGGCTTCCCAGGACATAGGCCGGCATGACCAATGTTGTAGCATTTTTATCCGGGATATCCATGCTCAGTCTATTGGGTACAAATACATTCCCATTGCTCAGTTGCATGAAAGCCCACCGCATGGCTGCAATAGCCTCGGACATAGGAACTAAGTCCCGAACTTGGTCTTTATCGATGGTGATCATCTTTGAATGCTGATACCCAAAGAGCTTATCAAGTCATATAAAATCTGGATAATTAAAATTTATGTTTTGAATATTCTGAAAAACCGCCATCCAGGCTAAAGACATTTTCATAGCCCATATTTGTAAAAAATTGGGCAGCACCTTTACTATTATTACCGTGGAAGCAATAAATGATCACTGTCTCATCCAAAGCTGTATTTTTTTTAAACTCCTCAAGATTTTCCTGAGTTAAATGTACCGCATCAGGGATATGGGACTGCA
>TARA_B100000749_G_scaffold88352_1_pt1 | contig 11884 bp, 11 predicted proteins | sample TARA_B100000749 | Tara Oceans TARA_B100000749 (sample SAMEA2621232) | marine metagenome | biome: marine biome (ENVO:00000447); feature: mesopelagic zone (ENVO:00000213); material: "saline water (ENVO:00002010), including plankton (ENVO:xxxxxxxx)" | depth 800 m
TATTTGCCTCTATGCAGACGCTGTTCAGCACGCAATTTCCAATTGGTAAAATAGTATGTTCGTAATTCCACTATATATGCATGTATGCTCAAGAAAAACCAGATTTCGATTTCTGGCATAGGTTTTTGATGCTTTTTAGGATATTTTTTCTATTCCACTAATGCTCCGGTTCAGGCTCAGTTCAACCGGCCAGAGGTTGACCAAGTTGTTGGCAAAGTCTTCTCGCTTGGCTTCGGGCCAGCCTGAGGCGCCGCGATCCCATGCCCACCTCAGCGGCACAACATGATCGATGTCGATCTCACTGGTGTTCTGGATCACACGTCCAGTGAAAGGGCTAATCCAGCGACCTGTGACCACTCGACAAGCGCGGTCTGTTGCAAAGCGCACGTTGGTGCTTGACGTCGCAATCAGCGCTTCTGCTCGGCTGTTTTGGCAATCGCCATCCGCGTCACTCCAGCCGTTACCGAAGGCCGATCTGTCGTAAGCGCTGGGGGAGGCCTCTATCGTTGGCGGAAAATGATTCTGTGCCAGAGTCTTTGGCAGCCGGCCCCCACGGGCTAAACAGGTTTCGACTGAATCGAATGGTCTGAAGTTCTCAACCCTGTTGTAGTAGGAGCTTTCAGGCGGGTGGCAGATGCCTGATGCGGTTTTTTTGATGATTTCAGCACTGGCCGTTACCGATACAGACAACGCCATCGCGACCAACAGATACTTCTCGAAATACTTCACTCACTGTCCTAACTTTTGCCAGCCCACGCAATGGCGTCATGTGACGGCCGGTCAATCCAATCGCCGTAGGAAAAATCCCACCCCATTTTCAGAGTTCTCTGCTTCAGTCTTTATTCTGAAAACCCGATAATCTAACCGAGTCGTTTGATCAGGAGGATCAGGACTCAGCGCCGGCAAGGATGCCAGGCAAACGCGACACCTGCCAAGTGGTGTGACCTGCTGGGGAGAGGCCTGGTGTCCTTTCTCGCTCCTACATTGTCTCGATGCTGCTCTAAATCCAGGGTAGATGTTGCCAAGCCCCGCTCGCGCGGCAGCAGCCCTGGTACAAGCACTTCAAGCGCAAGATGTACAACTGCTTTTTTCAGCGCCTACGTTTCAGTCTTCAGCGAGCCCAGCCGAAAAGGCGCCCGATCAACCCTAGTCGATCGTTCCTGTTGATCTCTGCAGTTCGCTCACTCAGAATACTGTACAAATAGACAGTATTTGAGGTTTGCATGATGACCTGCGTTCTCCTTGGCAGCTACCAGTCGCTCTCGCAGATGAATATTCCCATGTTCCTCGAGCGGGTGTCTGCTGGCTTTCCATCGCCGGCAGAAGACTATGTCGAGAAAACGATCGATTTGAATGAGCTGTGCATCCAGCATCCCGCTGCAACGTTCTTCGTCCGTGTGCAGGGTGAATCGATGGTAGATGCAGGCATCTTTCCAAACGACGTTCTCGTTGTGGACCGGTCTCTGCGTGCAAAACATGGAGACATCGTGATCGCCAGTCTCGAATCCGAAATGACGGTAAAAGAGCTCCACCTCTCTCCACTACCAGTGCGATTACTACCCAAGAACCCGGCCTACCAGCCCATAGTCATCGAGGGTGACATGGTGATGGAGGTGTTTGGCGTCGTGACCAATGTCATCCGGTCACTCAAGCGTGGTGGTCAAGGTTGAGCGATGTTCGCGGCATGAACCAGGTATTTGCGCTTGTAGACTGCAATAACTTCTATGCGTCGTGCGAAAAGCTGTTTCGACCGGACCTCAGGGACACTCCCGTTGTGGTGCTATCCAACAACGATGGTTGCGTGGTGGCTCGCTCTCGGGAGGCCAAGGCTCTCGGCATCAAGATGGGCGTTCCGGTTCACTTAATCAAACCAGACATTCGCCTCCACGGGGTACACGTTTTCTCCTCAAACTACACGCTTTACGGAGATATGAGCCGACGGGTGATGACGACCCTGGAGGCCTTGGCACCTAGGGTGGATGTCTACTCCATCGATGAGGCCTTTTTGGAGCTGACGGGCATCGATCGCGTGGAGCCATTTGAGGCTTTTGGCCGACGCGTGAAGAATGCGATCTATCAAAACATCGGACTTCCGGTTTGTGTCGGCATCGCGCCCACCCGGACCTTGGCTAAGCTCGCCAATTATGCGGCCAAAAAATACCTGGCGACGAGAGGAGTCGTTGATCTGACGGATCGAGCGCGCCAGAGGCGCCTGATGGCCCGTTTGCCCGTTGAGGAGGTTTGGGGTGTTGGGGCCAGGCTTTCTGTCAAACTGAGGGCTATGGGCATCACAACGGCCTTGCAGCTCGCCGATGCGGACCTGACGACATTGCGCAAACGCTTTTCGGTTGTCCTGGAGCGAACAGCGCGAGAGCTGAACGGCGTGTGTTGTCTCGTTTGGGAGGACGTCCCCGCGCCCAAGAAACAAATCATGTGCTCCCGATCATTCGGTCAGCCGATTCAGACCTTGTGGGATCTGGAGGCTGCCGTCGCGCAGCACGCCACCCGAGCCACTGAAAAGCTCCGTCAGGGTCAGCAGTATGCGGGCGAATTGATGGTGTTCATCCGCACCAACCCGTTCCGGCCTGGCATTCCTCAGTATTCGAGAAGTGCATCGATCAGGCTGGTGACGCCGACGCAAGATTCCCGGGTCATTGTGCAGAAAGCTTTGACCCAATTGCGATCGATCTACCGCTCTGGATACGACTACGCGAAGGCTGGGGTCATGCTGGGTGAACTGGTAGGCGGATCGGGGCTCCAGGAGGATCTGTTTGCCTCAGCCGGCGCACCCACGGTGGACAGCGGCAAGTCTGCCAGACTGATGGCGGTCATCGATGAGATCAATGTCAGATCGCGAACCAGCATCGTTATGGCGCGAGCAACTGGCCCAGCTGCGCATACCATGCGCCGGCAGCATTTGTCGCCGGCTTACACAACGGACTGGAACAGTCTTCCCAGAGTCAACTGAGCTTCGCTGCAATACCATGCCTTGTTCTGGACAACAACGTGGGCATCCTGTCGTTGACTGATCTACGGTTGATGTCAGGCGAGTCGAGAACGGTCTGAGGAGCAGAATTCATGTGTGGTCGTTACAACGTCACGGATTCTCCTGAGGTGCAGGAGCTTATGGAGCAGTTAATGCTGCCAAACACACTACCTACACCGCAGCTTAACGTGCCACCGGGGGGCGTCGGTGAGTTTGTTGCCGAGGCAGCTGGAGCGCGGCACCTGTTGACTGGCATCTGGTCCCTTTTGATCGAACGCAAGCCCACCGGGACCGGGTATCGCCCAAATCCGAAGTTTCAAACCTTCAACGCTCGCAGTGATAGGCTCACCAGTAGCCCGCTCTGGAAGAAGGTTTATCCATACAAGCGGTGCATTTTGCCAGTCAGTGGTTTTCATGAATGGAAGGGTAAGCAGGTCTACAACATTCACCCGGAGAGTGAGGCGGCGGCGCTGGCCGGATTGTGGCAATCCTGGCAGTTTGAGGATGATATCGTGAACTCATTTACCGTCATTACTCTGCCGGCGCATCCCAGGTTCAGTCACATACACCCGAAAAGTATTCCGTTGATGCTGCGCCCGAACGACTTTGAGCTTTGGCTTGACTCGGATTTCCATCACGTTGATGCGTTTCAGACGTTGATGACGACCCACATCCCAGCGCCGCTGGTGTGTGAACCGGTGCACAGCCCGAACGACTTAAGGCGAGTGGGAGAAGCGGAACGGTTGGCGGCGGACTCAGGTTGGTAGAGCGAGGTTCAAAGGTCGCGGTAGTATATACTACCGTGCCGAATCAACCCGCCAAGTCAACATAACCTCAGATTATGCGCAGTGATGGAAGAACTACGCTATTATTCGCTGCCCTCTCAAACACTTAGCTCGCAATGTTTAACAAGATCAAATGAAACTACCACACTCGCTGCTCCTCTTGCTTCGATCCGACTTCCACTGAAACCACGCAATCCCAATACTCGCTCGGTTATCTGTCACGCGAGCCACGGCGGTATCGCCTTGCCAACCTGGTGAAGCTGCAAAGCCCTCAGACAGCAACTATCTTGCCACCACTTTGCATTTCGACCGTACTCTATGGTTTAGTAATAAAGAGCCGATCAAAACACGGGTCTCCACCCTTTTAACACAACTGGCTTTGCATTATCTGAAGCGTCTGAGGGTGACAGATATTCCTCACTGGATATAATTCGGATCTTAAAGACATTCGTTTTATCCGTCGAAGTAAAGACCACCGAATCACCGGTTTTTGCGTTCCACTTAGAGAAGAACTTGGTCATATAGGTAATTCTGTACTCATTTCTGGTGCTCTTCGGCGGAGAAAACGTTTTCCCGTTATAGTAGATGTAACGCATTTCCCACCTATCACCATCTGGATCTATACAAGTAATCCAAGCATCAGGATTGAAATCGGCAAGTTCAAGGGATGGAAAAAAATCTACAAGTTTTTGGTCTTTTCTTGGTACTACAATTCCAGCCTGGTGGCCACCGGTTTCCCCTGTGTCATTCTTTGTGAGAATTTTTTCGTAAGAAATATTCATTGGATTTCCTTAGTGGGGCTTTCCAAAAGCGCCCTCCCCAAGTCTTGACTGTCCCGAGTGCTAATTGGAACCGCTTCTTGCCCAAGTTCCCTTTTCCAGAGGCTCCGCTCAATCATGATTTCCTCAACGGTCCCTCGGTAATATAGTCGGTAAACGGTCACAGGTTTGTCTTGGCCACGACGATGAGCCCTCGCCGAAGCCTGCATTTCTAGGGCGGGGTTCCAGTTTTGTGTGTAGTGAATAACTATGGTCGCAGCAGTTATATTCAGCCCAGCTCCGGCAGCTTTAGGGTTGAGCACCAGCACAGCTGCCCCATCTACTGAAGCAAAATCATCTACGATAGACTGCCGGTCTTGTTGGGGCGTTGAACCATTGATAGAGTTCCAGTAGCTGACTGCTATTTTGCTTTCGCGTGCAGCCCTTTTTATGAGATCTCCACAGCAGTTATATGCAGAAAATATCAGAACTTTTTTCCCATTGTGTGCCGCTTCAGCAAGCAGTTGAATACAAAGCTCCATTTTTGGAGTCATAAGGGGAATAGCAGGATCAGGCTGAAGCTCAACACTGTCCTCCCAGTTTGGCATCTCTGGCTGTTTAATTCTTAGCCATGGGTGAGCACAAAAAATTGCTAGCTGCCCAACGGCAACAAGCTTACCGACTGCGCCATACTCCTCGATTATCTCTTCCCTGATCCTTTCGTATTCGTTGATAGCCGGCAAATCAAACTCGACAGGAAGGTCTATGTCAGTTCGTGCCGGCAAATCCGCAGCGACATCATTCACCTGACGCTTAAGAACAATGGTATCTGATACCGTACTCAGAGCTCGCGCGCCTTCTTCTGTATCAGGGTAAGTTGCAGAGAACTCATCCTTCTTACCAAGAATTCCTGGAACGGCAATATCAGCCAGTGACCACAGATCCAAGAGCGAGTTTTCCACCGGCGTCCCCGTCATCGGTATGGTAAATCGCCTATGTAATGAACTCAGCGCAATACGTCTTTTCGCTTCTGGGTTCTTGACAGCTTGAGCCTCATCACACACAACGAAGCTCCATTCAATTCCCCTGAACATAGAGACATCATTGACCAACGTGTCATATGTGGTGATAACGACATCTGATCGCATTAGATCTTTGTAGTAGCCAGTACGATCACTCCCTCGATGGACTTGGAAGGTCAGGGTGGGAGCAAACTTTTTAATTTCTCGACACCAATTCGCAATCAACGTAGTCGGACAAAGTACAAGGGCTGGTTTAACCGGCGTTGGCTTATTCATAAGAAGCGTAGCGATAATCTGGAGTGTTTTGCCAAGTCCCATCTCATCGGCCAACACTGCCCCCCCAATCGTGTTCAACGCTTCGTCCAGCCAAGCAACCCCGTGCTCTTGGTATGGGTAGAGCGCAGCGTTTAACTCCTTAACCGCCTCTGGGGGTAACGACATTCTGGCAGAGCGTGTATTAGCTTTTTCCAAAAGGTCTGGCGACGCCACCACCTCAATCCCATCTATTCCAGCTCTCAACAGATTTAAAACATCCGGATATCGAAGGTCTTGAGGATCGACATTGCAAAGGGCAGTTAAAACTACTTGCGGGGCATCGTGTGGGAGAGGTTTAATTCGATTTGCATCAAACAACCAATTGTGATCAAGACTAGGGCAAGCTATAAAGTTCTTTTGACCAGATTTTCTAGTTATCGCACCCAGAGACGCTGTATACCCGTGCTGTTTCTTTTCTAGGTACAGTACAGGGGTAAGCAATCGGTCTGATAAAGAAAATAGTGACGTGTTTCTGTCGAACTGACGGTAATCGTGCGGTAGCTGCGATAGTGATTGGCTCATATGCTCATTATTTCCCTTAACTCATCCGGCGTAAGGGCTGGCTTACGTTTATGGATGGCACTGTGGCAATTCGGACACAGCGGGACCAAGTCGGTCCTAGGATCATAAGCTCTGGGCTGCTCTATGTCCGACAGGGGCTCAATATGATGCACTTCAAGGATCGACGGCAACTCTACGCCATAAACCTCTTGCGACACAAAATTGCATACATGGCATTTTTCTCCGTGTATCGAAAGGCATAGCAAACGATTTCTTCGACTCCGCTCCCTTTTTTTGGAAAGAGAATGGGTAATTTGCCCCTCTATGTCCAGATCTGCTTCTTCCAATCCTTCATTATCTGCTTCATATCCAATGAGCTCAGCTACTGCAGCTATCAAGGGAGTCATCATCAAATCAATTGATTCCGACAGCTCTTTATCGCAGTGCTGGTTGGAAACCATCCTAGTAATTGAGATAGTCAAATCAGGGGCAACTTCCCAATCGACCTTTGACGATTCACCATTGATTTTCAAATGATAAGACTGCCTTAGCTGTTCAATAAATGCGCTAGCTAAAGCATAGTCCTCTTGTGCGGCCCGATTCCGTATGTGTTCAATGCAAGGTGCCGCATAAGGACCAAACTTGAACGATACTGTATGTCTCTTCAAGCCCGACGGACGAATGGAAAATATCGGGCCACTACCTCGATTATAATTTTCAAACCAAAACGAGAGGCCTTGGCGCGGCTCGGATAAATTTCTCGAACCCCGCATTTTAGCGCCAATCCTCTCATTGATCTGAGTAGCAATTGCCTCTATCGCATGATCATCCATGTAATTTAACTTTCAGCTCAGGACGTAGGAAGATCAATAGATCTGAGTAGCTTTTTCAAGTTTGTCGACACTTCGTCCCTGATATCCTCCCATATCATTTCAAGCTCTTTGTCAGTGTTCTTGTGCTCGGCTGCTGCCAGAGCCCACAGCAGTAAGTCTAATCCTTCGACCGATATGCCAGACTTGCTTTGGCTGTATATTTTTGCATAAAAGTCATGCTGCTTGTTCAGATGTACGCCCGTTGAGTGATTAGTGTCAGTTGCACTCGTCAAACAAGGCTCCCAAAGAGCACCACTAGGTATTCCGTCTACGGGCTTCACATAGAGGCTGTCAGGACTAACGTTGCTCTCGATTGGTGCGAGTATCTTTATACTCGGTCCTCTATTGTTAGAGACAACAGCGGTTCCGCTTTCTTCGTCTACTGACTCAGCCGTGACTTTCGAAGTGTTTTTGGTTTCGGAAATTGTTTTATTGGAGTCACCGTGTGAGACGCCACCAGATACTTTGGCCGCCTGTTTCCGGCGGTATCTTCGCTCTGCCTCTTTGTGAGCCGGGCCCAACAGTTTCACAAGAGCTTCCTCGAGTGCCGGGTCCAGTAGAATACGGCTCTTCTTAACATCGACCCTAAAAGCTTCATCTAGATTGTGGTCGAAATCGAACTCTACCCGAAGTAATGACCAGTGAGGATCATCCGAACGCCATATGCCAAGGTATCCGCCAGAGTGAATAACCCTTCCCTCCCGATGGATATAAAACCCCTGTCCCCTGTTGGAAATTTTGGCATATTTTTTATTCTCTTCCTTTGTCATATCCTTTGCATGAGGAAGAATCCACGCCTTCACAATTGCATTATGTACACTGCCGTCTTCGCGCTGTATGGGAAGAACCGTCTGACTCTCCGGAAGCACCTGCTCAGACCGCTCAGGATAGAAAGGATTCCAGTGTTCAACCTTCTCGCCATTTACGTTGATGTTTACAGTGCGGTGGGCTTTATCGTCAGGATTGAGGTACTTATGAAAGATAAGAGCACAATGTTCAATAAGCTTTGAACTTCTTGTTCTGATTGCATTTTTCTCTTTAGTGCCGCCAGGCTCATCGTAAGACTTGCTCAAGAGCCGGTCACATCGAGACCAAATCACCAGTGTTCCTGAGTCCCCACACAACTCATCAAATACTTCACTTTCATCTTCAGATACTGGCTCATCAAGCATTTCCCAAGCATTTACATTTGCAACGTGCTCTAGGTCCCAAGTGAGCTTTAAAAGAGGAGATGAGGCATTAGTTCGGGAAATCAGTGAATACTTTAAACAAACGGAGCTGGAAGCGGTCTTGAGCCCAAGTCCAAATTTACCCAAAGATGCCAGGTCATCGCGAATTTTTGCCCCATACCTCATTGCATTGTGGAGACCAGCAGCATCCATACCAATTCCATCGTCACCAAAGTAAACGAACTTTCGACCATCAGGAGCAAGCTCAATATTGATATTGATGTTGCTGGCATTAGCAGCAATGGAGTTATCGATAATGTCAGCAGCCGCTGTGTAGAAGTCGTAACCTGTATCCCGGAGCCCATGGATCAGGCGTGACGGGTCTGGCTCATTGACCAAATCTTGGCGTTGCGGCTTTGGAATAGGAGCAACTGGGGCGTCCATGTACAAGTCCCTAAAGCTAATTCATTTACAAGGCAGGGGCTACTCACCCTATGCGAATCGATAAGATTGGCTTAATTTTTTTGGCTTTACAACCGTGACAGATGCGGAAGCAAACTCAGTAGCCCATGAAAATCAAGCAAGTGACAGAAAATTGTAGCCCTCTAGACTTCAATTTCTGGCTTTCGGCTGACTCCTGCATTACTTCGCTCTCCTGCGATTTCCAGATATTCCGAATCGCCATTGAGCCAGTTTTTTACGCTCGAAACCACATCCGACAGGCTTCGCTTATTTTTCCCTCGCAAAGCACATTCCCACACCTCGCATACACGCCATCCTTTTTCCGTCAGGGCTCGCAAGTTTCTTTGGTCTCGCTCTTGGGTGGCAACGAGCTTGGCGTGCCACCAATCAGAATCGGTGTCCGGGATTTTGCTGAGATCACAACCGTGGAAGTGCCAGTAGCACCCATGGACCTGGATGACGGCACGGTACTTGGGGAGCACCAGGTCTGGTTTCCCCGGCAGATCTTTTCGGTGGAGAGAATAGCGAAAGCCCTCGTGGAAGAGGGCCTTGCGTAACAGCAGTTCGAGCTTCGTGTTTTTGCCCCGGATCGCCTGCATATTGCGGCGGCGGGTCGCTCGGTCGTGAACGTCTGCCATCAGGCCGCAGCGGTGTCTTTGCCTTCAAGTTTCGCTTTGGCTGCCAGAATTCTAGGCTTCATCAGCTTCGCGACGGCTCGGAATACGGGCACTGCCACAGAGTTGCCGAACTGCTTGTAGGCTTGCGTGTCCGACACGGGAATCTTGAAGGTCGATTCGCCGGGCGCATCGAACCCCATTAACCTGGCACACTCTTTCGGCGTGAGACGCCGTGGGCGGTTTTCAAGATTCTTCCGGTCTTCAAACCCAGCTTCAGAATCCCATCCGCGATCCACCAGAATTTCCGATCCATCTTTGTGGTAGCGGGCTGACAGAGTTCGAGCCGTGTCGGTAGCCCGTGTGAGCCCGAAACCGAAACCGTTCCCTTTCTTTCGGTGGCCTTCTGCATAGTCAAAGAGATACTTCCAGAGCTTTTCGGTGAGTATATACTTTGGATCTATGCTCTCGGCGGGCTCCAGTATTTCTCCGAAGCTGGGCACACGATCGGGCGTCAGCTTTGAGAGCTCCTTGAGAGTGAACCCGTCGTGTACGCCCAGATCGCGACGAAAGCCGACCAATACGATCCGCTCCCGATGTTGTGGAACGAAGTTCCGGGCATCGACGACTTTGGGATCCTGGTTCCCTTCGTATGCCACATCGGCAACTTCGTAACCTAACTCATCCAGCGTTTCGAGGATGATCCTGAGCGTCTTTCCCCTGTCGTGGCTTTTCAAGTTCTTCACGTTTTCCAGCAGGAATGCCGGCGGACGCTTAGCCTTGAGGATCCGGGCAACATCGAAAAACAGCGTTCCCTGGGTGTCGCATTCAAAACCGTGTTTCCGGCCCAGAGAGTTTTTCTTCGATACTCCAGCCAATGAGAACGGTTGGCAGGGGAAGCCTGCGAGCAGGACATCGTGGTCCGGAACCGCCTGATCAATATGCCGATAAGCTTCCTCTTCAGATACGTCTTCCTGATCTGAAAGCGTGACTTCCCGAATATCCTTATTGAAAACGTGATCGCTGGGATCGCTGTAATGGTTTGCCTTGTAGGTGCGAACAGCGTATTTGTTCCACTCACTGGTGAAAACACATTTGCCGCCGATTTCGTCAAATCCGCGACGAATACCACCGATCCCAGCGAACAGATCGATGAAGCGGAATTCGTGGCCGGATTTCTGAAACGGCTTCGGAAGAAGCGTTTTCAGCTGTTCGTATTCTGCGTGGCTGAGTTTCGCTTCGTTTTTGCCCTTGAGCCAGCGATTGATCCTCTCACGAGACCAGGTATCGTAACCAAGTTCGTTGAGAAACTCGGCAAGGTACTTCTGATCGTAAATGTCGGCAAGCTTCTCAATCAGCTCCAGTCCTTCTTCGTCCCGCATCGTCGCCTCTGGGTCAAACGTGTGATAATTTCTCACAGAATTGTCCCCTTTTTGTGACGCAAAAGCCACATTCGGCTTTGTCAGAGGGAGTTATTTCTGAAGCAGCGACACCTCTATTTTCTGCCTCTGTGTGGTCCTTACGGCAAACGGATATATCCCCATTTCACTGACAAAATGGCTCTTCCATTGGTGCTTATAGTTATGCGATTTTTTTTTGGGGTGGTTTTTGGTTCTTCGATTGGTTGCGGGCAAGCGCGGCATTCAACGTCGGGCGGCTAACGCCGAAATGGGCGGCCACCTCTGTTTTTGTGATTTCCGGATCCGCGAGCATAGCTTCCGCTTTGCGAGAGTCTTTTTCGGACAACAGGGGAGGGCGACCACCTTTCCGGCCGCGTGCACGGGCTGCTTCTAGGCCAGCATGGGTGCGCTCTTTGATCAGACTATGCTCAAACTCTGACAAAGCTCCAAAGATATGGAAGACGAGTCGACCTCCTGGACTGGTGGTGTCGATGGATTCGGTAAGCGATTTAAATCCTACTTCGCGGTCATTGAGATCTTGAACAATCTCAACCAGATCTTTCAGTGATCGGGCCAGCCGATCCAACTTCCAGACAACGAGAGTATCTCCCTTCCGGAGGGTACGCAGACACTGCGACAGTTCCGGTCGCTCTCTCTGTGTCCCAGTAAATTTTTCCTGAAAAATTTGTTCGCATCCGGCGCTTTCTAGTGCGTCGACTTGGAACTCCGGGTTTTGTTCCTGTGTGCTGACGCGAGCATATCCGATGATCACAAAAGGTACCTTTATTTGACGAAGAATCTTTTACGCAATAGTTTTACAGAAAAGCCCAGAAAATGGCGAGAAAAATTGATTGGCTTTGGGGTGTAAAAAAAACGACCGTTTTCTGATGAAAGCGGTCCTTTACCAGATAGCGATTTACCGGATCCGCTACTGGGAAAACGAATCACGCTGAGGTCGCAAAGCGGACATTCGAGTAAGACGAATAGCGCTTGCAGTATG
>TARA_B100000749_G_scaffold280416_1_pt1 | contig 11732 bp, 10 predicted proteins | sample TARA_B100000749 | Tara Oceans TARA_B100000749 (sample SAMEA2621232) | marine metagenome | biome: marine biome (ENVO:00000447); feature: mesopelagic zone (ENVO:00000213); material: "saline water (ENVO:00002010), including plankton (ENVO:xxxxxxxx)" | depth 800 m
CGCAGAATGGTGGATGGTCGGTGTTATTGCATTCACGATAGTTATCAAGGAAACAACTGCACGCTATGCAGAATTTCTTTCAACAAAGATAGCTTCTGGTACCCTACATGCTGATGCATGGCACCATCGTATTGACGCTTTATCTTCATTGCTGGTGATAGGGGCAATGGTAGCGGGAAAATTTGGTTATTATCAATTAGATGGTTGGGCCGGTATCGGTATAGCATTATTCATAATTTGGACAGCATTTCATATTGCCAGAGACGCTGTTGACGATCTTATAGGTAAGCCCCCAACCAGTGATGAAATAAATGAGATTCGGCGTATAGTTAGGCAGGTAAATGGTGTTTTAGGAGTGCACGATATTACAATTCACAGTTATGGTAATGATAAATACGTTAGCTGTCATGTTGAAATTAACGCAGATGAGACAACAGCTTCAGCACATGACCTCTCTGAAGATGTAGAAAATCAGCTAACAGAAATATTGGGCGTATCGCCTACAATACATATCGATCCTGTTCAGCCCGGGAATCCCTTGGCAGAAAAAGTTAGATCTTTTTTAGATAAGCATTGGTCCAATGATCCCCGTGTTACAAGCTATCATGACATCCGTATCGTTGATACGGAGAATCATCATGTTATTTTATTTGGGATCAATGTAAACCCGGGAATGAGCCAAGGTCAAATTATAGAGTGCTGTAATGAGATGGAAGAATCCTTAACTGTTTTCTCAAGATACGAAGTAAGCATTAAGGTCTCACATCCATTCCAGTATTGAAAAGAAGGTCCCTATTACATACCCATAATAATATCAGATAATAATAAGACGTCCATGATCGTGATTGTTTGGTCAAAGTTCAGATCCGCTATTTGCAATTGTTCATCCGTCATTTCGTTCGTTTCTAACAGATGAAATACGATTAATAACAGGTCCATAATCGATACTACCCCATCATCATTTATATCTCCTGGAAGTTCACGATAATCATCCACGATCTTAATTACTTCACGTAGTGTAATTTTTGCTGCTTCGTGCGCGGTTTCCCAATCGATCAAACCACCAACATGTACATGTCCTGCCAGATAACATGGAATATTTAACGAATCCATTTCTGCCTTATACCATACCCCATGGTATCCTTTGAATTCTGATAAATATCCACCTGCACCATCTGTATAATCAATATAAGCAGTTAAACCTAAACCGGAGGAATCAATGGCTGCTACGATAGTGTCCAATGGTAGTGATGAGTAACGGATATAATTAATCGGCACATCCGATTCAGGTGGATTTGGTGTTGGTAAATAAGGCGGAGTAAAGTCATTGGACCAGGTTGTCAGATTGTAATATTTCCATTCCAATTCCCAGCTGTTATCAATATAACCTCGACTGAATGTAACTATTGCGACTGGTGACAGCGTATCTACAATATTCCAAAAATCAATAGATGTATCCTGGTAATCCACTTCCAGATCACCGGTTCCTTGTCCACAGTTCGAACAATCTGGAGGGTTGAAAACAGGAAAAAATGAAATAATATCATAACCTCGATCCTCCCAGTTCTCTCCTATCCAGCCCTCTGGATTGAGCAAAAGACTACGACTGAATGGACGTATGGCTTCGTTACTTGGGGGCCAATAACCTGTGAGTAAAATTACTAATCTTTCCCGATCAATTTGTGTTTGGTAAGGTGGCTGACTAATTTTTGTGGGTTTTAAGAAATTTGGTTCAGTTATTTTTATAATTGACTGTACAGGTATTTCAGCTGGTTCTCCAATAGAAGATGACCATTCAATAATGACCTGGGACGATCTTATTTGCCCAGTAAGTCCTGTTTGATGATTTTTTATGAGTTCTGATCTATAAGGTCCGACCCACCCATTAATGGATGGATCGATAAAAAATAACTCGCCATTACTTGGAAAATTATCAGTATCTATTTTGAATCGAATCGAACTAACCTTATCGAAATCCAGATATATATATTGAATAAGATTTTGGCCGCTGATAGTTTTAAAAATTTGAGCCTGATCTATATCGGAAAATGTGTATTCATTTTCGAAGGATATCAGAACTGGTTTAAGATTTATAGTTGAATTAAAATATTCTGGAGAACCGAATGGAATTTCCTGACTGTTTGTATTGTCGATCATAAAAATAAAAAAGTAAAATGATAAAAGCCGTTTTGTTATCATGTTTATTAGTTTACTCTAATAAATGGATCGATAAACTCTGTTCCCGAGATCTGTTTTTATTTTTGCATTTCCAAGATTATCAAGCCCAGAGAATATACCTTCTATTACCTTTCCTTGATCAATGAACCTGATAGGATCATTCAAATGCCCACATCGATCCAACCACTCATGAACTATTTTATTTGGATCATGATCGATCATTTGCAGAAGGCTTTCAAGGGAATTCAATAACTCTGCAGTGACACGTTCTCTCTGGTGCGGATGATTTGAGCAGATAGCCATAGATGTGGATAGGTCCTTGATGTTATCCGGGAATTCATTATTTGCTTCGTTCACGTTAATTCCAATCCCAATCACCATATTCTTTACTACATTTTTCTTTATTTTTGTTTCGCATAGTATTCCGCCTACTTTTTTATCATTAATTAAAATATCGTTTGGCCATTTCAATTTAGAATCTAAACCGTGTTGTGCTATGGATTTTGTAGCCGCGATACCTGCCGCTAAAGAGATAAGCCCTAAGAATTTTAAGGAATATTTATTATTGAGGATCACTGACATTGCCAACCCTTTCCCTGCACCCATGAACCAACTATTGCCAGCCCGACCTTTTCCCTGAAACTGATGATCGGTCAATACGATCGTACCATGGTCAGCGCCTAAGGTCAATAATTCCCAGGCTTCTGAATTGGTGGACCCAATGCGATTGTAATACTCAATTTTCTTTCCAAGGGCCTTTGTTCGCAAGTTTGCCTGTATGAGCTGGGTGAACAACATGATCAAATGAAAAATAAATGAAATTGTATATTTGTAGAGATTACATATATCATAAATCCGGATGCGACCTGAACTATTATATAAGAATTAAGAATGATTCTTGATATACTTAATACTATCAATGAACAAAGTATAGTGAATAGGGAGTGAAAACCATTATCCATAACATGGTTAGTGATTCCGTGATTCCAATCGCATGGATTAAGGTCTTTAAATATTTTTTGATCAACCGGATTAATCCAGTATTCATAACATAACATAAGACCTTGGACCAATAATAGTCTATTCAGCTTATATAAATTAATAAATACAATAACATAATGAATCATTCCTAATGCTAATGGTTGGATTCGTTCCTCTTTTATAGGTACTTCAATATCTATGACTATACACTTCCTATTTAATGATATTAGCGCATTGTATAAAATCAAACTTGATCATATACTTTTATATTCACTGAAAACCTTTCTTAACGTGTCAGACATTTCGCCAAGTGTACATTCGTTTTTTACACAGTTGATCAAATATGGTATCAGATTATCTGATGAACTTGCGGCACTCTCCAGATCGGATAACTGATTTTGAACCTGTACATTATTCCGGTTCAATTTTAATTTGTTAATTGAACTGATTTGTTGGTTAACACCCTCGATGTCAATATTTAGGGTCTTCTGTTCTCCTGCGTTCTCTTCTTTAAATCGATTAACCCCAACAATAATTTTTTCCTCAGTATCCGTTGCTTTCTGATATTCGTATGCACTTTGGGCGATCTCATTTTGGGTCCATCCGCTTTCTATTGCTCTTATTGCGCCACCTTGAGCATCAATTTCTTTGATCAATCCAAATGTCTTTTCTACGAATTTATCTGTCATTTCTTCAATAAGGTAACTACCACCAAGTGGATCTGGATATTTGGTGATACTTGATTCGTGGGCAATGATTTGCTGGGTTCGAAGGGCTAATTTAACTGATTCGTTCGTTGGAAGAGCTAAAGCTTCATCACGGCTATTGGTATGTAGGGATTGAGTACCTCCCAATACGGCAGAGAGTGCCTGAATTGTAGTTCTTACTAGGTTATTGTTGATTTGGCTTGCAGTCAGTGTAGAACCACCTGTCTGGACATGAAACCGGCACATCATAGCTTTTTCATTGGTGACACCAAACCGATCTTTCATAATTATTGCCCATATTTTTCTGGCAGCTCGAAACTTAGCGATCTCTTCTAAGAATCCGTTATGAGCATTGAAGAAGAAAGAAAGTCTTTGTCCGAAATCGTTCGGATCTAACCCTTGGTCAATAGCGGCTTGTACATAAGCTATTCCATTTGCGAATGTAAATGCAAGTTCTTGTTTCGCTGTGCTTCCTGCTTCGCGGATATGATACCCAGATATTGAGATAGTGTTCCATCCTGGAACATGGTTTGTACAGAATTCAACAATATCTGTTACTAAACGCATAGAATTTTTTGGTGGATAAATATAAGTTCCTCTAGCAGCGTATTCTTTAAGGATATCATTCTGTATTGTGCCACGTAGTTTTTTCAAAGGCACACCTTGCTTATCTGCGGTCACAAAATAAAAAGCTAAGACCATTGCTGCGGTGGCATTGATGGTCATTGATGTTGAGACCGTATCCAATGGAATTTTATTTAAAAGTGTTTCCATATTTTTCAGTGTTGTGATTGGAACACCTACACGACCTACCTCACCTTTAGACATAGGGTGGTCAGAGTCATAACCTATTTGAGTTGGAAGATCAAAAGCGATGGATAAACCCATGACACCATTTTTGAGCAAATAATGAAACCTTTCATTAGATGCCTTGGCAGATGTAAAGCCCGCATACTGGCGCATTGTCCATAAGCGAGATTCATACATATCAGCATAAATTCCACGTGTATAAGGAAATTTACCTGGCTCTTCTTTTATCATTTGATACCTCGTTCTTTTTTTATGGTCTGGTATGCATTATTGACAGCTTTGAACTTTTCCTCTGCTATCTTGCGGAGATCGTCTCCTAAGTGTGCTACTTTATCTGGATGGTATTTATTTGCCATTTTACGGTAGGCTCGTTTCACTTCGTTATCCTTGGCTGAAGAATTGATCTCAAGTATGGTATAAGAAGATCGTGAATCTACTATGAACATTGCCATGACCGATTCAAAGTCCTTTTCATTCACGTTCAAGTATCGGGAAATAATTTGTATTACTCGAACCTCTTGTGGATGTATGTTCCCATCAGCTTGAGATAGACCAAATAACACATGAATCAATTCAATACGGCTAGGATGATCCATAGATCTCTGGATCTGTCGGCAAACATCCTTCAAAGCGTAATCCTGTTGTAGGATCTCTTTAAAAATGATCATGTAATCCCGTACCTGAGAATGGTCAAGCTGTTGCAGGAGGAACGATTTAACATAATCCAGTTCAGATCTTAACAATTGATCATCTGCTTTCATGACCTTGGCGAAAAGAACCAGTAGTGAAACAATAAAATCACCCGTTCGGGTTCTAGGAAATGTAGTTGATCCATCAGTTTGTCTTGACCTCCAAGGGTTGTATGGATCATTTGCCGTTATTTGGGCATAGGCATATCCCAGTATGGCACCAATCGGTCCTAATGTAACCCAACCAAGGCTTCCCCATAATAATTTCCGTCCGAGTGTCATACAATTAATTCATTAGTAAAATAAAATTGAAAAACTATTTGAGTGATAGATGAATTTAAGTGAGGTGAGAATACCTTTATACATTAGTTTTAAAATGGAATCAGGATAACGGGGTTTGTTTTCTTCTAGGTATATTCTACCATGGATATCCCATGGGAATTCAGATGCCTATTCTGGTGGAAAAACTTAGTGAAGAAAAAACCTGAACCACCTTTGATCAAAATTAATAATAATGAGAATGGGATCAATTTCATATTGTTTCTGCTACCGAATAAAAAAGAATATGCTCAAATCATAAATTACCTTATCAAACCTGAAAAGGAACTTCCTGAGCATACTATTCACTATGTATGTCATAAGGATGCACTTCCATATTATCCGTTAGGGCTCCATAAAAACTTTATAACCTTTGGCGATGATAATTTGAACCAAATGGGTATTATTAATAATGAACCATTTTTAGATCGTGTCAGAACCTTGAACAATGATGCATTGATAGATTTGAATATAACTTTTAATCCAGCGACCACTATGTTGGCTTGGGAATTGAATAACCCCTTAAAAATAGGTTTTCAGTCTTCAATATCGGATAAACTTTATACCATAATTCTAGAGAATAAAGGTAATGGATATTTTGAAAAGAATTTTAAAACAATTGAGCAGTTACTTGGTCTTTCGTGAACGTTATTGTTTTTGAAGATCATAAGGCTTTGAATTTAGAGCCAATTTCGCTTACCCGACCTGTCTTTGATATTCGCTGTGGAGCAAAAACCTTTATTGAGAGAGTCAAGAAATTAGATTCAATTGACATATCTGCATTAGTTGTACGGGACGAATTGGTTGACGTTACTCGTGATAATCACCCTGGAACATCCGTTAATCCAGATAGATTTAATGATGGAATTTGGTTAAATGGTAGCGTGCTCTGGTCATCTGGTCAAATTGAAGAAATAAGATCCACTCCAGGAACAGGGTTTTTCAATGATGAAGACATGATTGCTTTGAACTTATCATCAAAAACTATCGATCAATGGATGTCAAATGGTGGACCACTTTCCATGAAAACCCCAAAAGGAATAATAAAAAAGAAATTAAAAGTAAAAAAAGCTAATTATCTTTGGGACATATTGAATTGGATTCCTCAAGCTGTCCAGGAAATATCTGAACAGATCACATCGATCCCTGTCGATCCTAATGTAGCTATCGATGAATCTGATGGACCGGTGGTGATCTCGGAAAATGTATCGATTCAACCATTCGTTTATTTAAAGGGTCCGGTCTTTATAGGGTCTGGCTCCACTATTAATGCACATTCAAAGATCGAAAAATGTATCATTGGTCCTGGTAGTAAGATTGCTGGTGAGTTGCATGGTACCATTTTCCAGGGCTGGTCCAATAAAGCTCACGATGGATATTTGGGTGACAGTTTTGTTGGAGAGTGGGTGAACTTTGGGGCAGGTACCACTAATAGTAATCTTAAGAATAATTATTCACCTGTTTCAATAAAGGTAAATGGTCAAAATGTTGATTCGGATTCACTATTTTTAGGGTTATTCATTGGTGATCATTCCAAAACTGCTATTGGTACCCAGTTCAATACAGGAACGAATGTTGGCGTGGGATGTAATATTATTTCCCATACTTTTCCTAATAGAGATATACCTTCTTTTTCATTTCACTATAATGGGTCAAATAAAAATATGGATTTTGATCAATTTTTAGATTCAACATCTAAAGTAAAGGCTCGAAGAGGCCAATCGTTAACTGAGCGAGAAATAATTTTATTAAGAAATATATTTCTGGCTCGACATAATAGTTGACGGCTGTTCAGCCACCAATTATATTATCCGCCGATTTTTAAAGGTATTTTAAATGTTAGAGGGCATCATTTGTCCTGTTTGTGAAAACACAATCAAAGAAACTAATCTTAAGGATTCTTTGGTTTGTTCGGTTTGTAGGACCGATCTAAAGAACCGGAAATTTCTGGATTTTCTAGAATTTTTAATGGCAAACGGGATAGTCGAAAATCTGGATTTCTTTGATCCGGAGGTCTACAGCGAAGATGTGGATGATCTAGATCAGACCAAAGAAGAAGAAGGAGACCCCAGTGAGTTTGAGAAAAAGAAAGATCACTATAATATATATGAGAATGAGATAATACCAAAAGATAAGACAGATGATAATATTAAAGGATATTCCCAGTTTGATGGATTAGATGAAGATTGGGAAGATTTTAATGAACGTGAGTTTGATAAGATTTAGAGGGTCATTATGAGTCAGGAAAAGAAAAATATTCAGCAGATCAACATTGAGTTGGATTCAGAAATAAGCTCCGGGGAATATGCTAACTTTGTTGTTGTAACCCATTCACCAGCAGAATTTGTTTTGGATTTTACCCGAATTTTACCAGGTGTTCCAAAGGCAAAGATCCATTCGAGGATCATTATGGCCCCGCCTCATGGAAAAGCCTTTTTACGGGCGCTTCAGGATAATATCAATAAGTTTGAGTCAAAGCATGGAGAAATAAAATTACCCAACAGAGAAGATGGATTTTCTGCTTTTGGCGTAAAACCACCCGATGACCAAATGCCGAACTAAACTTTTGGTGTACCGGTAGTATCATACCAGACCCAAAACCGACCTTGTTTTAATTCTCTCATCTTGATTATCACCCATAGGGTAAGCATTATCCAAGCCAGCGAATACCCCACAATTCCTCCAGCAAGAATATCTCCTGGATAATGTACACCCACATAGATACGGGACAGTGCGATCAAAAAGGCTAAACTGTAAGATACGATTTTGAATCGTTCATAAAAGTAGGAAAGCACTGTTGCAGCTGCAAAACTGTTTGCTGCGTGGTTAGATGGAAAACTCCATTTTCCTCCCTTACTTGCAAGCAAATTGATCTGATCAACTATTTCATGGGATGGCCTTATCCTCCCTATCCAGGGTTTAAGGACCTGGGCACAGACAGCATCACAAGAAATAGTAGTTATCAATAAAATACCTATAGCGATCTTTCCACGTTTCCCAGAAAAATAACCTAAATATCCGATCAGGATCAATATCGGGAATACCCATAAATTCTCATTGGTCACTATAGGCATTAAGAGATCAAAAACTTGATTGGACAAAGAATTATTTATCCAGATCATTAGATTTTTATCGATTTCAATCACTTCTTTAAGCATATAATTCATAAGTATTTAATTAGAAATATCTTGCCGGATGTAAGTGAGGAACTTAACTTACTTCAGAGAATTTAAAGCAGGATAATAGAGTAGAAACCTGGCAGTTCCCCCGCTTCCTGGTTTTGATTTATCCTGCTTGTTCATAAAAAAAGCCCCATTATTGAAGGGGCTTTTTTTATTAGAATTTTGTCTGAAAACGAAGAACAGCGACCCTTCCAAGTGATGGGCCTCCGATGATCTCAGTATGCTCGTTATTTAAGGCATTATTTATAGTAAAGTTCGCTGAAAGATATTTGTTGAACTCATAACCTATGTGCAGATCAACAATTGTGTAAGGACTAATATCACCGTAATAGATTCCAGAAGACCATTTAAAACCATCAACATACCTAGCATTTAAGGATGCGGTGAAGGGCCAACGCCGTGAGTTGTATTGGAGCTTCATCCCAGCTTTATTCCGCGGTGCATTGATCGGGTCTTTTGCTTTTGTAATGGGATTAAAGAATTCGCTCATGCCCAGATGGGAGTATGTAAGATCTAGATTCCAGGCCCGATCAAGGAAAATGGTAAGGCTCCCATCAAGGCCCCAGAGATCGACCTCACCATAGTTCACATATCCTATTACAACGGGAGTTGGGATCCCATTTATAGTGTCACTGATCGCGCTGACCCCTTCCAGACCCTGTAGCCAGATATCCAAAGCATGGTCATAATCATCCTGATCATTAATATTTACACTGCCATCATCATTCAAGGTATTTGTGATACTGTCCTCATTATGATCATTGGTCAAGATTGATCTTTTAATGACGAGAGGAGTGATGAATGTTGCCCCACTGACAAAACTGGAGTAATGACTGGTATAAAGGTCAAGCGTACCATATATATTTTCTGTTATCTTTCCTTTATAGCCGAACTCCCAGCTACTCACAATTTCAGGCTCAAGCTCTGGCTGGTCTTCTAACGTCCCTCTGAAATATCCCGTGATCTTAGGGTCGACTGATGGGTAAAAGTAAATCAGGGTAGAGTCCACTGCCTGGTATGTTCCTTCATAAGGATTATACCACATGGCACTACCAGCATTATTCTTTGGATAACTGTATCCCCCATCAGCCCCTCTTGCATAGACCTTGAACACGCTGAATCGCGTAACGAATATATCTAGGAATAAAGCCTGGTTTGATGGTGTATTGAATGCCTTGGCCCATGTGATACGATAGTTTTGATTTTGTTGATGTTTATATAATAGGCCAAATTTCGGAGAGAATTGGATCCCCTCTGATTTATTAAGATCAAGATTCCAGTTCAAGGGACTGTATGAATCATTATATCCGGAATTGTTGAAATTTATAATATCCGTCAATCGGTCATGGGCATCAAAACGGGTTGCGTGTATGAACTCAAGCTTATCAGATAGTTTCCAGTTCAACTGGTAGTATATACCCAGTTCATTGACCTTATAGCGATTATCTTCAGCACCCTCATCAATACCTTCATCAATATTCTCATCGATCTTGCCGTCTCCATCATTGTCTTTTCCATCAGCATACACAAACACGTGGGTCCCTTTAATTAGGCGTGCACCGTCTTCTAACTGATCAACTCCATGGTCATAGATCCTGTTTCCATTGTTATCGGTCCATGGCAGGCCGTTCCCATCAATATCATTAAAATCATCGCTATCATGATCATTATCGATCCCATCCCTAACTGCACCCTGCACATTATCATTGCTGTATAGAAGAGTATCATAGAGATTATCTCCCCAGTCTGAGGTAGGATCATAGCCAGATATTTGCCCTAATGAATCAATTGATCTGTAAGACTCACCAACATCATAATAATAACTATCGTTCACATCCCAAAAATGGTTTGGAGACCCAGCCTCACCATTGCCATTATTATCACGATAATCGGTCATATCGCGGTCTGATAGGATCGTTCCTCTTGTATCGGGCAGCGTCAGGAAATAATCAAATCCCCAGACCAACCGAAGGTCGCCACCAATAGGATCCGGTCTGTTCTTTAAAAAAAATAATTCAGTTTCAATAAAATGTTGTAGCTGAAAACTGAATTTCTTTGAACGATCAAAGATAAGACTGCCTGTCGCAAGGTTGCGGGTCGGATGAGCAGGGTCTCCAGAATAGCTGGTATTCAAATAACTCTGCATGAAGATATTTTTCCAACGAATTCTTCCTTGATAGTAATTATAGATCCATCCGTCAGCAAGATACCTGGCGATCCCAGTGATATTGATATTTCTGGCCCAAGCATACCCATGTGAAAAACTTGCAGTAAGGTCCGAGTTCGGTTCCCAGTCCATGCGAAGATCATAGCGAACATTTCTTACATTAAAATCTGGAAAATCATTTATCCCGTCATCATCTGCATCCTTGATGATCTTTGGGAGGTCACCATAATTGATAATGAAATCACTCTCATCGATCTCGTCTACATTCCCATCGTTATCATTATCTACATTATCATTTCCCCAGTTATCATTATAGATATCATTACCATTCGTGTCAAATATGATGTTGCCATCATCATCAAAGGTATAGTCACCAAAGCCACCATTTGGAGCATCCCAGTGAGCATAGTGATTACCAAATCGATCCAGCCACTGCGATCCTATCTCATCGACCTCGTCAATATCCCCGTCCCCATCATTATCGATACCATCGAACCATTTTTCATCCGGCTCATCGATCCCTTTATCTATGCCTTCATCGATGTTCCCATCACCATCATTGTCTATGCCATCCTTGTAACCGAGCCCGATATCGTCATATGTCAGATCATAGAGTATGATACCATTAGCAAGGAAATAACGCCCGTATGGATCACCCATTGCTTCTACTACCATGGCAGAATCCACCAGTGGTGACCCG
>TARA_B100000749_G_scaffold209045_1_pt1 | contig 11719 bp, 9 predicted proteins | sample TARA_B100000749 | Tara Oceans TARA_B100000749 (sample SAMEA2621232) | marine metagenome | biome: marine biome (ENVO:00000447); feature: mesopelagic zone (ENVO:00000213); material: "saline water (ENVO:00002010), including plankton (ENVO:xxxxxxxx)" | depth 800 m
ACGTGAAATTTATTTATTGTCGGTTTCCATCTTTCTGTTTGCAAGGGCATTTTATCCAAACATATTCTATCCAAAAGCTTTAACATGTTTTCTTGGTCTATCTCATAACCCATGTTGAGAAATCTTTTTAGTCTGTTTGGTCTACTATAAGTTTGATAGATGGTTATGTCATTACCTATGTACTGTAAGCGTTTTGCAATACAATCCTTAATGAAATCTGGGTGATAATACATGTTACCGTGGCAATCAATAGCACAAGCCGTTATGGTATAGTCAGACCAGATTACAGAATCTGCCGGATTAGAGCCTTCCTCTTCACAAAAAATATCTACTTGAAGACCATCGATTTTAAAGGTGTTTAAAATATCTCTGTTAACAACATGTGTCGCGCCACTACTCAATAAGTGTTTACCTATACTTTCTTGGTCTTTACGATTTGAAACAAAAACATCTATATCTTTGGTCTTGCTATTATCAAATAGACTTCTTACTAATCCACCCCCAAGCCAACAGTAAATATCCCTTGGGAAAAAATCAAAGTAGCTTTTCAGTTCTGGTATATCCACGAGTTTCCTCTTACAGATATTGAATCACCAAAATAATCGTTTACCGCCTGAATGACTTCTGGAAATTTATCAAAGTAATCATGCCCAGCCAACACCCCACCATCTTTTACTTTAGGTAGCCAACTTTGAATATCCAGTGTAACCATGTCATATGTATGTCTTGCGTCAATAAAAACAAAATCTACGCTCTTGTCTTCGTATAAAAGGGCTGCATCGGCAGACCACTCTTTAATAGGATTTATATAATCTCTAACTGGAAATGTGTTTAAGAGGAAATTGTTATAAATAGCATCCCCTTTAATCTTCTTGCTATCATCATCTTCATCGGCTTTTTCTATACTCGACCAACACCACTTCCATTTGTCTACGCAGTCAAACTGTATTTTCTTTTCTGAATTAGCAATCTCTACTGCCATATAAGCAGCGCTTTGTCCTTGATATGTTCCCACCTCTACAAAATGAAATCCGTCACTAGCTGCCTCAACTTGTTCCTTATATATGTCTTCAAAATCACACCAACCGTGAATTGATTTATAAAAATGCCTAATCTTCAATAGCCATTGCCCCTCTTATTGTGATTTCGGGGTCTGTAGCAGAGAATACCTCTATATTAAGACTGGTGGATTTTATTTCTTCCACCGTATCGTAAGAATCAACCGCGTCTTCCGCAAGAAGGACTGCCGATACTACAGTCTTAACCCAAGCCAACATTTGGTCTATATATGCAGACCTGTTGGTAAGTCCAAGATTGCGAGCTTCTTCTGCTAGTGCTATAAATAGCTCTCGTCTATAGGAGGGATAGATTAGTTCTATATAATGGTGTGCCTGTCTAGCAAGTTCGTCTTTTCTGACTTGTCGTAACGGCTGAATTAAATAGATTTCGAGATTATCATTATATGCAACAAAAGCAGAATCAAGTGTCTCTTGAGAAATGTCCAGCACACATAAACTGCCATCCTCGTAATAAAAGCCATTCTTATCCACAACGCCAGCCAGTTCGGATATTTTGGAGAGGTCGTTTTCTGGTGAAACTTCTATACTAGCAACCATCTATTTAATCTCCTGCACAGATATGTAACTATAGTCCTCGACCCCGCTTACCCTTGTGTTTCGGACATCGACGTAAGAGTTCCAAATTATTGCTTGAACATAATCATCCACGTCTAATTCCAACAGCGCAGTAGTGGTAGACCCTATGTCTCTTGCATCATCAATATAAGACATGGCCTTCGTCTCACCGTGATACGAAGAAGTACCCGCGCTGTCATCATGGTGCAAAATTCTTGTCTTCATCCCCCAAAGAGCATGTTGGTCGTCTAGCAGACAGTGTGCCGTAACTGCATATTTACCTTTTCGTTTTATGTCTATCCGATTGGTTGAAGTATCCGCATCACACCCCTGCTCATACCTAACGTCGGTCATAGTGACTACGGTGTTTGCGGTGGTTCTAGCCGGTACTGATTGTGCCGTCCTTTGCTCTAACTGGGCGGAATGCGGCTGAACCTTTTCCGCTATAATCCACCATTGTTCATCTCCTGCGGTAGCATCTCCGGGGCCACAAACGAAAGTCACAGTATCATGCTGTAAATACAAAATGTATGCAGTATCATATTCATCGATATCATCGGGGCCATATCCACCGGTACTAGCAGGGACAATATTAACAAGCCCAGTGCCACTATCTATTTTCTTGACAGTATACTCTTGGCCAATGTTGGCGGCGGCTGCTGAAGGTAGGGTAATCGTTCTATTGGTATTTGTGGTATCAACCAATATAATGTGGTCGTCAGCAGTAATCGTGTAATTAGTATCAACTTTGGTTGCGACTTCTCTAATGATTCCTTGGGTTGTTAGAGTACCGTTTGGTAACGAAACATTAGCACTTGAGTCAATTGAAATAGCCGTCGTATTATTGGTTTTAATGCCTAAACTATTATCAGCGTGCTCATAACATATCTGCCCTATATCGTTATCACCAGTGTCCCCAAAATAGATTCGACATTTTCCGGCGACCCCCGATTTCAACCTAAGTTGAGCTTCCTCATCAGTATTGACAGCAGAAGCATCAATAGTAACATAAGCATTCCCAGCACCAGTGATTCTCTTGAATTCAGCAAGCTCTCCAGAGTTATACTGAACGGATAACTTTCCCCCACCAAGCGTGACGGTGTTTGAGGAGTGTGTTAAAGTAACATCACCGTTGTTGAAGTTAATAACACCAGCGCTGGCCAAGAACAGGTCTGACCACATCAAGCTTCCTGTGCCTAGTGCCATTCCGTCACTTGTAACAGGAGAAAGAACGTTTGCAACTAGTTCAACTTCGTCAACATTAGCGACTCTAAATATGATTTTGTCATCGGTGGTAGCAAAATCAACTAGGTTTTGAGAGTCTCTACCTATTTTAAGGTCTGTAGCAAAAGTGTTTCCAGAAACACTACCACCACCACTGGCGTCTTCAAACGCGGGTGGTGAACCTGCTCCTGTGCTTGTTAAAACTTGTCCATCTGTGCCCGGACCAACTGCTACAGGGTCACCACTAGCATCAAAAGTAATAATTTGTCCATCAGTTCCACCTGCCAACTTAGCCAGAGTAATTGCATTATCAGCAATATAAGCTGAAGCAATAGCGGTTCCTTGCCACACTCCTGTACCAATAGTCCCAACAGTAACTAAGCCTGTCATAGTAGTAATACTATTCTGTGTGACTGTTGCTATTGTTCCTGATATCGTTCCGCCTGCTGTAATAGTTCCAGTTGTTGTTATTGTATCAATATAAGCGTCTTTCCATCGTACACCAGTGGTGCCTAAATCAACATCACTATCTGATTGTGGTCCGAAAATATTGTCTGCAAGGTAAACCTGTTCTGTATTGTTGGCATAGAAATGAATCTCATTCGCCGTCTCAAAATCAATCTTGGTTTGGTCGTCTTCACCGATCTTAATATCTGTAGCAAGCAGTGAAGTTATCCCAGTTACAGCCCCTGCGAGTATTACGGCAGTACCTTCAACTGTAATTTGACCCGCTGACGCTCTTGCAATTGTTGTATCCGAAGCATGACCTAGCTCGATATTACCGAGAACGTCTACATCCCCTGTAGTAGTTATTGTGTCTATGTAGGCGTCTTTCCACCGAACTCCCGTTGTTCCCAAGTCAACGTCACTGTCTGATTGTGGGCCAAAAATGTTATTTGCAAGATAAACCTGTTCTACATTAGCCGCATAAAAATGGATCTCATCCGCCGTCTCGAAGTCGATTTTAGTCTGATCGTCTTCACCGATTTTAATATCAGTGGCTAACAATGAAGTAATGCCGGTTACGGCTCCTGCGAGTATTACAGCGGTGCCTTCAACCGTAATTTGGCCCGACGATGCTCTTGCAATTGTGGTATCACTAGCGTGACCTAATTCTATATTGCCAAGGACATCCACGTCTCCCGTGGTGGTTATTGTATCAATATAGGCGTCTTTCCACCGAACTCCGGTAGTACCCAAGTCAACATCACTGTCGGACTGTGGGCCGAAAATATTGTCGGCAACATAAACTTGCTCCACATTAGCGGCATAGAAATGTATTTCGTCTGCCGTTTCAAAGTCTATCTTAGTCTGGTTATCTTCACCAATCTTAATATCTGTAGCCAACAGAGATGTAACCGTGGTTAAAGCGGCATCAAGAGCAATAGATATTGTAGCGCTGCCATCACCCGCAGTAGTAATTCCATTACCACCAGCAAGAGTTAGATTTACGTTGGCGGTAAGGTCTTGTGCTGTACTTGAATCACCAGCTAATGTAACGCCTGTTATATCACCACTACCACTCGCCGCATCAACATACGCTGTAGTTGCAACCTTTGTTGAATTATCACTAGAAGACTGCGTGGTTGCTACAACCCCATCCGCCAACGTACCAGCTATCGTTCCAGCTACCGTTAAAGCACCATCACCTAACGTTAATAGGTCTGGATCAGCAGAGCCGCCTATAGTTCCGCCGCTCTTAATAACAATATCGTCCACGACAGTCAAAAGTCCAGCAGAACTAAGGGTCATCTTGGATGCAACCGTACCATCAGCGGCCAAAGAAAATACAAACTCTGTAGCATTCTCGTCAGCATCAAAAGTCTTCTCAGCAACCGCTTCTAATTTAGCGGTCACGTCGAGCATGCCATCCACCTCACTAGAGGCGGCAAACCCAAGTCTACCTAATATATCACCGTCTACAACAGTAGCTTCACCGGTTTGTAAAGTAAGAGAATGCATATTACTTTTCCTGTACTATTCTAGACAATGTGCCAATTTGTGCCATCACAAATGACCGTTAAGCTCTCGTATTGATGATAAAGAATTTTCGTTGCTGAACCATCAATAGTCTCACTGCCTTCCGTAGCAACGGTAAGCACATGCGCAGAAGCGTTATTCTTGATATAAATCACATCACCCGCAACGGCGGCAGAGGGCAAGTCAAGTGTACGGGTTGCCGCCTGACTATAAAGGTTGACATCACTTCCTAGAACTTCACCGTCAGAGGTATGCGATGTGTCAACAGTTAGCCCAGAGATATAAGTCTTCAGCCTTGATGCTGCACACTTGCGATTTGTTCCACCAGCACCGTTATCTACGATAAACAAATCAGCATCTACAATAGCTTCACCAATATCAGTTCCGCCATCGATATCTAGATTGGCTATGGCAAACGCTCCATCAGTACAATCTAAAGTGGTAAATGTACCAGCAGCAGCGCCAGAAGCTCCTATGATTCCTACGAAATTGGTCGACGTAATTGAAGTAGCTCCAGTCACAACACCAGCATCAACATTGATCGTTTCATCAAGCACGATCTTGCCGCCAGCTACCGGATTAAGGTTGATATCACCGTCAGGATCAAGCGTAAGGTGGGCGATTGCAGCATCAGTATCAACAGTTGAGATGGTTGTAGCACCGTGATCGCCAACAGCTATAGAACAATAGTTCGCCACCTGTGAATCATCATGGATTTTTAATTCCACATCATCGACATTAAAGTCAAAGGCGGTGGTTGTACCATCATCCATTGTGACATTGCCGCCATCAGCAGATAGTGCGATGTCCAAAGATGCATTGAGCGTAAGCCCAGTCGATACAACTTCTAGTACTGCGTCATTTGTAATAGTGTCAGCAGTTATTACCAACCCATCAATAGTAAAGTCAGTAGTAGCATCAACAGTTGTGAATTTACCAGTAGTGTGACTGCTAGCACCAATAGTTGTGCCGTCAATGGTGCCACCATCAATATTAGCAGTAGTAACCGTACCAAGATCGGCAATAGTCGTGCTGGCAAAGGTTGAGTTCTTACCGAAAACAATTTGCTCAGAGGAGTTACTAGTGACAAACTTTAGGTAGCTTGTGCCGCCTTCGTTAATATTAAGGGCGTCGGCAAGGTTGTCTGTCAGGGTGATCTTGTTGGTGGTAGTAACCCCGCCAAAGGCAATATTAAGACCAGCACTAGCATCGGCAACGCTAACACTGTCACAGTCTATATCGCCAACGTTAAGAATGTTAAGGTCAGAAACATCAAGACCTTGGTTAAATGTCCAAGAGTCGGTGGAGTTGACCCAAGTAATACTTTTGTCACTGTCTGAAGACTTGAGTATAATTCCGCCACCGTCTATATCAGTATCGGCTCCTTCGGAACCACTGGGCGAATGAGCAAGTTCAAGAAGCTTGTCATCAACAGTGACTATAGTAGAGTTAACAGTGGTTGTAGTACCATTAACTGTAAAGTCTCCGGTAACTGTTAAGTTGTCAGAAATGGTAGTCTCTGAAGTGGCGTGTCCAATAGTAATCGCAGTACCTGAAATTCCAGTACCGATAGAAACCGATTCACTAGAGTTTGCAGTATCTACAATAAGATAAGCATCACTCCCCTGTTGAATAGTGAAGGCTGTTGCGGAATTATCGGTAAGCGCAAGATTGATATCTGTACCATCAGCACTGATACTATCTAAAGCTATATCACCTACATTAGTAATGTTAGCATCATTGAATGAAGTAGCACCAAGCGTATTAGAAGCAGCCGTAGAGGTTATCCCAGCCGCCATTGTTACACCACCGCCGTCAGCGATAGTAATGGCATCATCGCCGTCTGTGTATTCTATCAGCGCTGTTCTTAATGAGGTGGTTCCTTGAAGATAGCCAGAAGCGGTCAAGTTTCTAAGACCTGATGCAACATCAATATTGCTATCAACGGTAATGAACTTAGAAGCTTCTGCCGCTCCAAGAGTGTTAATTTCGAAGCCATGTGGTACGTATGACATTTTTTTACTCCAATATTATTTGATGGCTGTATATTTGTAGAAGTTAGACAATAAACCAATTGCTGTTATCTGAGACTAAAGTTACAGACTCGTTTTGGTGGTATAGTGTCGCAGAAGTTGCTCCGTCTATAGTTTCGCTTCCCGCCTTAAGAATGCTCACAGTATTGGAGCTACTGTCCGTCTTCTTGATAGTTACAGTCCTTCCTCCATTTGAAGTCGCCGCGTATGTAGTCACGTCTATTGATCCGCTAGTAGCATTTGCAAAAATAACTACATTGGCGGTTGTAATTGTTGTATCCCCAGTGATTGTCGTGTACGGTATGATCGGTGATTTAGAAAGAGTGATCTCGGTAGCGCCGTTTGCATCTAGGAAAACAGCTTTGTTTGCCGGGTATGTGCAGAACACAGAATGAGTGCCTGAACTGAGGGTGATAGCAGAGCCGCCGCCTCCTGTAAAGGCAGACCCAACATTTACATCAGTGCAGTTATCGAAGCTGGCTGCTGTGGTAATAGTGGTATTTCCTACGACCCCACCTGTAGCCTGCTTGAAGTTAACCACCCCGTCTGAGAAATCGTATCCACCTGACGAGAAGCGTACATTGGAACTGTCCATCGCATAGATAGTTCCATTATGCCCATTAGAACCCTCTACGGTTTGCGCAAGGTTTGCGGCAGCAGCCCCTCTTGATCCGCCAGCATTATACTCTGTCGCCCCCGTCGCACCATAGTCATTCCTGATTGTATAAGTTTTGCTTAAGCCAACAGTGTCTATCAGCGCAAGGGTTCCGTTATTGACATCATCAAATTCCGTATCGCCAAATGTCAAAGTGGCGGTTGCTTGAACACTACTGTCTAAAATAGTGGCGCGAGAAAGGGTGTCTGGAGACGCATCAGTGACAGTACCAAGGCCGACTTCCCAGCCCGTACCGTTAGTATCTTCGAGTGCGTAGTAGGTAGTATTACCGTCTCCTACGCTAGCTACAAATGGTTGAAATCCAGCTACAGCCCCAGAGAGGCTAATTGTGCCCGTTCCAGTTGTAGTAGTAGTTTCTTTAACTCTATCTGCTAAGGCTAGAGCCATTACAGTCTCCTATTAAGGAAATAGAGTTTATGTAAATGTAACGTCCAAATCGCCAGCGTTAAATTTGAAAATATCGCCGCTTTTTACGTCTCTGGGAGTAGTTAAAGCCCCGTGCAAAAGAAGGTTTCCGCCCCCGGAGGCGTCTACGACAAACACACCGGAAACCATACCCCAGTCTCCAGTAGAGGTATTAAAAGTGATATCTCCAGCATTTGAAGTTGCCCCACCAGTGGTTGCGGCAGACCAAGTACTGTCATTCTGAGTAACTGCCACTCTAGCGTAACTAAGGGCGACATCACCCGCCGCGCCCAGTTCTTTTGGGCCAATAGTAGTTCCGGTAAAAGCTTCTATTTTGCTTGCTTCATAATATCTTACCAAACCTATATAGATGGCAGAGGGCTTTGCAAAAGTACCCGCTCTAAATAAATGATCTATTACCTCGTCTTCAAGATAATTGCTCATGGCATCTGACATAATTTATTCTCCTACTTTAGAAACTACCTAATTCGGCCCTTCGCCATGTATCAGTTGCTACGCATATGTATAAGTGCCATATCTCACTCGTAAGACCTATCTTCACTTCTCCAAGGGTACATGACTCGGTTGTGCTTGCTGGTTTTGTGTTGTCCCAAAAAACAACAGAATCAGCGGTGTCTATAAAACCGGTTCTAAGATCTTCTGGACTGATCTCTCCTGAATCATTATCTAGCAATAATGCGTTAATTATATTGTTCACTAGATCTGTTTTTGTTCTTTTGGTCATTTTGCGTCCTGTTTATATAGACAAATCCACAGTATTATACACCATATAAAAGAAAACCGCCCCCAAAAAGTTGAGGGCGGTTCTCGTGAACGAAACAGTCTTGTGGATTAGAACGAACCCAGAAGAATGCGTCGGTTGTCAAGAACAGCGAAGCCTAGCTCGGCCCAGCCATAGAAACCGGCTCTTTGGTGACGATGGAGGGCATCATCTTCAAAGATCTGGACTTCCTGCTTGACAGGCATAACGAAGCTGTCGTTACCATTTAGATCAAGACCAACAATCAGTTCAGAGTCGGAACCCTGAAGTGTGCCAGCCAACTGATCTGCATAGAACGTCTGGTATTCTTGACCAGAACCAAGTTCATCCATGTCATGAAGGTTTACACCAAAGACACGGGTGATAACAGCATCGCCATCGCCAGCCAGATAGATCTCACGACGAGTGACTTCATCGATTTGGTCAAGACCCCAGTTACGGATGTCTTCGAGAGCTTCCGGGCTAAGATATACGTCACTCAGGCTACCACGTCGGACAGAACCTGTATTTCCCCCACCATTACGTCGCATGACGGTCTTGAGGAGTGAAATTAGACGCTTGGTAAACTGGCCATTAGCAGCGTCACCATCGTAAACGAGGATGTTGCGATCAACGCCAGCGGCGAGCAGCGTATGCCAACCATCGTCATTCATCTTCTTGACGAAGCCAGCTTCAAGAACCTGCATAGCACGACCAACAATATCCCAACGAGCTTCTCTTGCATAACGCAAGAGGTAGTCGATTGAACTTGCAACCGTGTAAGTAGGAACCATAACATAATCGCCTTCCACGGCTCGCTCAGGAATGCGGCCATGACCGGGATTTGTATATGCCACATGGCTGTTCTCTTCACCGGGGGCGAGGAGATCCAGAGGGAACTCTACGCTTGCACCGGGTTCAACGGCCATTCTTTCGAAAATGCCGTCAAGAACATCACCAATTAGAACACCCTGACGAAGAGGCATTTCAAGAGCCTGAGCCAATTCGTGTTGGGCAACAAGAGCTTCCGTCTTATCAGCACTACCTGAGCGCTTGAGAAGATCAAGAAATTGCTCGTCTGGTCTAGTCATTCTACTCATTATTGTTACTCCTTTTCAGGTTAGTTTAGATTACTCTGGTGCTGATGCAGCAGCATCATTATCAACTGGCATCGGCAGGTTGACTTCCACCTTGGCGTAACCATCTTCGTCCTTAGTGGACATGAAACGGCCAATCTGGATGTACTTACCATCAGCAACTTCGGCGGCTGTGGCGATATAGCCAGCAGTGCCGTCGTCTACGAATGCGCCAAGTCCAGCGGCTGGAGTACCAGCAATCAGGTTGGTCACAACCCAACCCTTCTTGAGAACGGTAACCTTACCGCCCTTTTGGACCTCGTCCTTATGCCAGTTGATATGCTGACGAGTAAGGTCAAGATTAACAACGTCGTTGAGTAGAATACCAACCGGGAACAGAGCGTTTGTTGCAACGGCATACTTAACCTTTGCACCAGCCTGATCCATGGCGGCACCAGAACCAACGGTGTCTAGAACTACAACGCCGCCGCGCTCGGCAGTGCCTTCGTTATAGAAAAAAGAAATGTCAGTATCGAGTTCGTGTCGATCAGCTTTTAAAGCCATTTGTTTATCTCCTTTTAAGAGTTTGGATGAGACTCAAATCTCATTAATTTTCTTCTAAGCCTGCTGTGGTATGAAGAACATTCTTAGAAAGCCAGTCACTGACACCCGCTCTGGTCTCATTTACTAGATCAGTATCACCAGTGTCTGTAAGAGCAATCTCTTCGTCTTCTTCGGCTGTTTCCAGAATTTCAGCATCGGCTTCGACATCAGCCTCGTCTGTAGAATCAGTTGTGTCGTCTGATTCTTCTGCAACCTCTGCCTCTGAAGAAGCGTCAGCGTCTTTCTCTTCTTCGTCGTCTTTCTTCTTCTTCTTGTCGAAGAAGGGATTACCCTTCATCTTAGAATAAAGAGATACAACTTCGTCAAAGATGTCATCAGCAGCATCAGAGAACTTCTCTAAAGCTGTCTCGATGTCTTCACCCTCAAGGCCCGCCTCAACCAAAGCTGCCTTACGGAGCATGGTCTTGAACTCGGCTTCATGAGCCTGAATCTTGCTATTAGCTTCAGTTAGCTCTTCGTCTTTAGTAGCAAGCTCTTCCTTTGAGGAAGCGAGTGCTTCTTGAGCAGCCTGAAGTTCATTGGACAGACCGTCAATAGCCTGATCCTTTTCAGTAATAGTAGCTTCAAAAGATTCGACGCGAGCCTGAGACTCGGCATCTTTCTTTGCCGCTACTGTTTCTTCGAGAGACTTTGCATCTTCTTTAGCCTGAGCTAAGTCTGACTTTAGTTCCTCAATTTGCTTTTGCAACAGATCTTCGTTAGCCATTGCTACATTCTCCCTTATATCAGAATGAGATATTGAATAGGTTTTACTTCCACGAAACGCATTTAGATTATTCAGAATAACACTTCTGGGATTTGCCGGGTTTCGCACCAAGCCCTTACCGGAAAAAGAAATGTTTTTGAGCAATCTGCCTAATTTATGTCCTTCATACTCTCCCTCTCCCCCATATACTCTAAGATGCTTAGTCAAAAAGGCAGAGTCCTCATCTCTGGCAATAATTTTATGTTGGCCTTTTGGATTAACAACCGCATAATCAAAGCCCCTAAAAAGACATTCCATACTAACAAACCAATCACCCTGCTTAATTTCTTCAATTATACTATCCATTCTCATTTTGCGCTCTGGGTCAGCCCAGCTATTATAAAGAACGGCGCTAGTAACAATATCGAATTTGTCTGGGAGTTGATCAAAACTTGTTTCGTCTGAAATGTCCACTCCGTTTTTATCGATCACTTTATTTCCAGTGATATGTCCTATGATATCACTTTCATCATGCATAAAATTGAACTGTTTATCTTCTGGCGTATTCCTCGCCTCCCAAACTTCCCTAATGTCAAAAACGTCGTCGTTCTTATTCCAGCCC
>TARA_B100000749_G_scaffold134017_1_pt1 | contig 11615 bp, 12 predicted proteins | sample TARA_B100000749 | Tara Oceans TARA_B100000749 (sample SAMEA2621232) | marine metagenome | biome: marine biome (ENVO:00000447); feature: mesopelagic zone (ENVO:00000213); material: "saline water (ENVO:00002010), including plankton (ENVO:xxxxxxxx)" | depth 800 m
CTGCGCTACCTGCGCCGCGTCATGCAGTGGGGCCGCAACCGCGGCTACATGGACGACAACCCGGCCAAGGGGCTGGAGTCGCCACAGGAACGCAAGCAACGCCGCCTGCCAGATACGGTAGTGATGAACGCACTGATCCAGCGCGCCCAGCAGCGTGGCCAGCTGAAGCGCGGCCAAGCCGGCGCATGCTCGCCATACCTCTGGATCGCCATGGAACTCAGCTACCTCTGCCGGCTGCGCCTCATCGAGACCATCACCCTGACCGACGCGAACGAACGCCCCGAAGGCATCCTCACCAACCGCCGCAAGGGTAGCCGCGACAACATCGTCGGCTGGACACCGCGTCTGCGGGCAGCATGGAATGCTGCCAAAGCGCTGCGGGCTGACACCTGGGAAAAGAGAAAGACCGCCGTGAACCTGCAGCCAGCACGCCGCCCGATCATCGTCGGAACCAGCGGCCGCGCCCTGACCAAGTCCGGACTGGATACCGCCTGGCAGCGGTTCATCACGTCAGCGCTGAAGGATGGCGTGCTGACGCCGGAGCAACGCTTCGGTATGCACGATCTTAAAAGGAAGGGAATCACGGACACGAAGGGCACCCGGGCAGACAAGCAGCAGGCCAGCGGGCACAAGGATGAAGCGATGATGGATGTTTACGACTTGAGTGTGCCGACGGTTAAGCCGTCGGCGGAATGAAAAAAGCCCGCTGTGGAAGCGGGCTTTCTGGCGTTCGTGGAAAACAAGCCACTCAGCTGTCACTCGATTTCTGATTCTTTGTCTTGCCGTAGTGAAATCCACCAAAAGCACCGACACCAACGCCCACAACCAATTTTGCCATGTCCATTACCAGATCCTTAGCTCCAGCCCAAATAGCAAAGGCCGAGAACAACAGGACAATCAGCAAAACACCACCCAAGAAATAGTATCGATGGATGAGATGGGCATTGTAGCGAGTAAAGTGCTCGCGATGATATTCGCGCTGAGCATCAATGGATGCGAGGGCGACCCGCTCGTTCGCTGCGATCTCCTCGCGCTTCACATCCTGGTCACCACGCTTGAGGTCGTGCTCTTGCTGAGTCACCTCAATCATCTGCTTTAGAGCATCCGTGACTTCCTGCAGGCCTCTAGGCTCAGCCTCAGCAGGTACTACTCCCTTTTCTTCGCTCAAGGCAAGCAAACCTCATAGTGCGGAGTGTCAGTTTCTACCTCGAAACGACCGAAGCCGGCGGATCCAATGCGCGGAGGGACAAATTTCACACTCTTGATATTGCCCCGATGCTCTTGCACGTACTGCATGTACTGCTCAGCAGTCAGCTCCTGAATCCGAGCAGCAATGATCCCTTCGAGAATGTCGCCCATGACCTTTTTGCTCTTCATGACATTTCTCCAGCGACTAAAAAAGCCCGGTGGGTAAACCCAACGAGCGATACCACCGTTAATAGCCTTCACATCGATAATTGCTTATTCGCCGCTATTTAGCAAGTTTCCGCTAGATAACGAAGCGCTGCGTATGTATCAATGTTTAACGCCTGCCTATTGTACGTACCTTTGTACGTATCCCTAAGACAGCAAAGGCCTGCAATTATGCAAGCCTTTGATTTATATGGTGCCGGCACCAAGAGTCGAACTCGGGACCTACTGATTACAAGTCAGTTGCTCTACCAGCTGAGCTATACCGGCGCGGGGTGCATTATATATCGCCAAATTTCTGTGTAAAGAGATCAGCGGCGTGCAGGCGCTGATTATCCTCTATTTTTTCCTGTGGATACCGTTCGTCCACTTGTGCATGACTTTTCGATCAACACTTCATAAAGGCTACGCAAGCCCTTGTTTTCATGCATCAAACACAACTGGTCAACAATTGACCTGACACCGCAAAGCCGCGTGAATTCTCGCTTTGAGGTAGTTACTACAACCTCATCAACACAGTTATGCACAGAAGGCGTGGATAACCACAGATACACACAAGTTGTGGATAAGTCTGTGCGCAAGCGGTACACAGGCTGGTGATGGCCTGTCAGTTATCCCGTTGAGCCAGCAACAGCAGGTTGCGCGGTGTCAGTGCCGGCTCGCAGAACTCGCCGAGCCGCACCCGATAGCCCGCCTCCTGCAGATACAGAGCCCGCTCCAGCACCAGCCACAGCTCCAAAGGACGCCGGAACAGGCCGCCAACCAGCTCCAGATTGCGTACCTGGGCCAAGCGCTGCCAGCCATGCGCTTCCAGCGCCTGCCAGTCCGCCGGTGCCGGCAGCTGCAGGTCGTGGTAAGCAGCCATGGCGAGGCAAAAGTCTGCGAGCGTTTGTGGCTGCGGGCCGGGCGCACGTGACGGGGTAGGCAGGTAGCTATCCACTCCCCTGCCCTCACGCTGCCAGTGATCAAACGCCAGCCGCCAGGCCATCGAGCGGTCACGCTGGCGCAGCTCACGGGCGCCGGCGGTGGCGCTCTGCTGCAGTGCCAGCCCCAGCTCATCGCGACTGAGCGGCAGCGCCGCCGTCTTTCCGGCCAGCGACAGCGGCTGGTGGCTCGCGCCAGCGATGCGGTTGTAACAGCAGGGCGACAACGCCAGCTGTCGGCACTGACGAGCAACTACCTGTTCGATCAACTGTCGATGCAGATCGCCACAGGCATGCAGCGCCACTAGCGTATCGCCGCGTTCAAGTCGTTCGGCATTGCTGGCCTGCATGACGTCGGCATCCAGATGCTGCGCATCAACCTGCAGCCGCGCACTCAGCTCGGCGCCGGCGCGGTTCAATTCAGCATCCCACTCCAGGTAGCAGACCGGGCAACCGCTCTGCCAGGCCAGCAACCGGCCCAGATGGCCCTTGCCGGCACACCAGTCGACCCAGCGTTCAACCGGCGCCGGCGTGCGCGCGGTGGCTACCGCAGCAAAGCGGGTAATCTGCTGCCACTTGCGGCCGGGGATGTGACGGTGCAGCAGCTCGGGCACCGACGGGGAAACGGCGGCCTCCCAACGCGGCAGCACGCAAAGCTCTTGCGCCTCTGCGGCCAGCTGGCCAAATGGCTCCAGCGCCCCCAGAAGCTGGGCCGGTTGCGACTGCGCCGCTTCGGCATCGGCCAGCGAGCGTGCGCGCAACCAGCCGGCCAATTCGGGCCAGTCGGCTTCCCACGCAAGCACAGGGGTTGTGAAAGGTCGGGCTCGCCACAGCGCCTGATGGCGCTGCAGCCAGTCCGTCAGGCGGGTGAACCGCGTGAGCAGATCCACGCCGCAGGGGTCAGCGCTGCGGGCGACTGGCATCAACCTTGAGCCAGCGCTCGACCAGCCGGAACAGCTGGGTAAAGACCAGCGTGATGATCAGATACATGACCCCGGCTACCAGGAAGAACAGCTCGTACTGGTAGGTGCGCGAGTTGATGGTGCGGATTACACCCATGATGTCCATCATGGTGATGGTGTAGACCACGGCACTGGCCTTGAGCATCAGGATCACTTCATTGCCGTAGGCCGGCAGGCCGATGCGAATGGCACGTGGCAGGATGATGTACTGCAGCGCCTGACGGCGGGACATGCCCAGCGCCCGCGCAGCTTCGACCTCACCCGGCGGTACCGCCTGAATCGCGCCACGCAGGATCTCGGCGATATAGGCTGCGGTATGCATGGTCATGGTGATCAGCGCGCACCAGTATGGCTCGCGCAGATAGGGCCAGAGGAAACTCTTGCGCACGACTTCGAACTGGGAGATGCCGTAATAGACCAAAAACAGCTGCAATAGCAGCGGTGTGCCACGGAAGAAGAAAATGTAGCTGTAGGGCAGCGCCCGGATATACCAGTGCCGCGACGCCCGCGCCAGCCCGAGGGGAATGGCAAAAAACAGACCGATGACCACCGCCAGCCCGACCAGCTGCAGGGTAACCAGGGTACCGTCCCAGAGTTGCGGCAAAAAGCGCTCGATCAGCGCCCAGCGTTCGGCCCAGGTCATAGTTCAGTCCTCACAAAACCCCGGTTGGCACGACGCTCGAACCAGTGCATCGCTGCCATGATAAAGACCGTGAGGAACAGGTAGATCAACGCGGCCAGCAGATAGAAGGTGAACGGTTCCTTGGTCGCATTCGCCGCGGTCTGGGCTTTGCGCATGATCTCTTCAAGGGTAATCAGCGAGACCAGCGCGGTATCCTTGAGCATGATCAGGTACAGGTTACCGAGCCCGGGCAGCGCCACACGCCAGAGCTGAGGCAGAGTAATGCGCCAGAAGATCCGCAGGTTCGACATGCCCAGCGCCAGGCCGGCTTCCTTCTGCCCCTTGGGAATGGCCAGCAACGCACCACGGAACACCTCGGTCGCGTAGGCACCAAAGCACAGCGCCAGCGCCAGGGTACCAGCAACAAACGGGCTCAGTGACAGGGTCGGATTGCCAAACCAGGCACCGATGGCATTCATCGCCGACACCGTGCCGAAGTACATCATCAGTACCCAGACGGTCTCCGGCACGCCACGCACTACCGACGTGTAAAAGCCGCCGCACAACCGCGCAACGCGATTGCCGGAGACCTTGGCGGAGGCACCCAGCAGGCCAAACAGCAGGCCGAACACCAGCGCGGCCAGTGACAGACGTAGAGTCATCCAGGTCCCTTCGAGCAGGGCTGGACCAAAACCGTGAAGATCAGGCATGAGTTTACATCCAGGTCGGGCCCCGCAGGGCCCGACTGGTCATCAGTAGATGCTGAAGGGGAAGTACTTGGCGTTGATGGTCTCGTAGGTACCGTTCTCGACGATCGTCTGCAGCGCCGCATTCAGACGCTCGCGCAGCGGGTCGCCCTTGCGCACGGCAATACCGATCTGGTCGTTGTCGAACACCGGCTCGCCCTTGAACTCGAAGTCTGCGCCAGCATCGCTCTGCAGCCACTCGTACTGCACGAAGTTGTCGGCCAGCACACCGTCAATACGGCCCGCGCTCATGTCCAGGTATGCGTTCTCCTGGGTGTCGTACAGGCGGATGTCGACCACATCACCCAGATTGTCTTCCAGCCACTGGCCGGCGATGGTCGCGCGCTGCGCACCAATGGTCTTGCCCTTCAGACTGGCTTCGTCGGTAGCGAAGTCAGACGACTTGGGCGCAACGAACTGCAGCTTGTTGGTGTAGTAGGGGTTGGTGAAGTCTACCGCCTGCTTGCGCTCGTCGGTGATCGACATGGAGGCGACTAGGAAGTCGAACTTGTTGTTGTTCAGAGCCGGAATGATGCCATCCCAGTCCGAGGTCACAACGGTGCACTCGACCTGCATCTCGGCACACAGTGCCTTGGCGATATCCAGGTCAAAGCCGACAACCTCTCCACTGGCGTCGATCTGGTTGAAGGGAGGGTAGGCCCCTTCTGTGCCGATACGCAGGCTCTCGGCAACGGCGGGAGCACTTACAAACAACGCTGTGGCGACTGCCAGCAAGACTTTCTTGTATTGCTTCATGGAAGGACTCCTTACTTATGGCTTGACATGAACTGTCGGCAGCGTTCGGAAACGGGATTGCCGAATACCTGCTCCGGAGTGCCGATCTCTTCGACCTGCCCCTGGTGCAGAAATACCACTTCACTCGATACCTGCCTGGCGAACCCCATCTCGTGGGTTACCAGAAGCATAGTACGCCCCTCTTCCGCCAGCGCGCGGATCACGTTCAATACTTCCTGCACCATCTCGGGATCGAGGGCGGAGGTAGGCTCGTCGAACAGGATCACGCGTGGCTGCATGGCCAGTGTGCGGGCAATCGCTGCGCGCTGCTGCTGACCACCGGAAAGCTGTGCCGGGAAAGCGTGGCGCTTGTCGGCGATCCCCACCTTCTCAAGAAAGGCCTCAGCCGCCTCAACGGCCTCGGCCTTGGACTGGCCCAGCACACGGCGCGGCGCCTCGATAATGTTGTCGAGGATGCTCATGTGCGGCCAGAGATTGAAGTTCTGAAAGACAAAACCGACGCGGGCACGCAGTCGGTTGATCTGGCTGTTGTCTGCGGCAACCAGATCGCCCTGCCGACTGCGCTTGAGCTTGAGCTCTTCGCCAGCGATCAGGATCTGCCCTTGATGGGGGTTCTCCAGCAGATTGATGCAGCGCAGCATGGTGCTCTTGCCGGACCCGGAAGAGCCGAGAATCGAGATAACGTCGCCGTCGCGGGCGACCAGATCAACGCCCTTGAGAACCTCAAGGTCGCCGTAACGTTTGTGCAGGTTGCGCACTTCCAGAGCGGGTGAAGTCACGTATCAATATCCACCAGGCTGTGTTGGCCGTCAGGTATGGGGCTATCACACTCGTGGTGCGATGCCATCGGGAAGCGTTCCCTATGCAGTCATCCGAGTGCGGTACTGATGGCAAACCTAGCACAGCTGCCAACCATGACCAAGATCAGCCGTTCGGTCACACCGGGCAATTAACAGGCAAGAGTCTTGCCAACCCCGATGCCAGACGCCTCGAATCACTAAAAACAAAAAAGCCCGCTGGGGTTGCCAGCGGGCTTTCTAAATAGTGGTGCCCGGGGACGGAATCGAACCGCCGACACGGGGATTTTCAATCCCCTGCTCTACCAACTGAGCTACCCGGGCAACGTGGGCGCCATTAAATAGATTGCGCCTCGACCTGTCAAGCACCCTGGAAAATATTTTCCATTTTTTCAGCTGCTTACCGGCAAATTACTCGCTGGGAGGAACGTAACCCTCGGCCTGCGCGTACTCTTCACCGGCCAGGAACTTGTCCATTTCCTGCTGGATGAAGCGGCGATCCTCGGGATCCATCATGTTCAGACGGCGCTCGTTGATCAGCATGGTCTGGTGCTTTTGCCACTCATCCCAAGCCTTGCGCGACACTTCGTTAAAAACCGCCTGCCCCTTCGGGCCCGGATAGGGTGGTCGGTCCAGCCCCGGCAGCTCCTTCTTGTACTTGCGGCACATCACCATGCGTGTCATCGACAAACTCCTCTCAGGCCAGTGACGGAACTCGCGCTTCGATCTGGCGCAGCAACTTCTTCACGGGAGCCGCCAGACCCAGCGATTCAGGGTGCCGCAGGTTATACCAGACCTGCCCGGATTCGGCCACGGCAGGGCGCACCGAGACTCGCAGCAGCAGGGGCTGAATGTCCAGATGAAAGTGGCTGAAGGTATGCCGCAGGGGCGCCAGCGCCTCGCGCTCATGCGCAGCCATCTGCAAGCGGCCGAGCAGGTCGACCAGCTCGTCTTCGGCATCCAGTTGCGGCGGACACCAGAGCCCGCCCCAGAGGCCGCTGGACGGCCGGCGCTGCAACCAGACGGCGCCCTCCTCATTTATCAGCAGCGGCATCACGCAGCTGCGCACCGGCAATACCTTGCGCGGCCTCGATGCCGGAAAGCGCTTCGGTTCGCCCAGCGCGCGGGCCTTGCAGCCCTCTCGCAGCGGGCAGAGCAGACAGGATGGATTGCTGCGGGTACACAGGGTCGCGCCGAGGTCCATCATCGCCTGGGTGTAGTGGGCCACCCTGTTTTGGGGCGTGAGCGACTCGGCCATGCGCCACAAACGGTCATGTACCGCCTTCTCGCCGGGCCAGCCGTCGACCGCCTCGAAGCGGGTCAGCACCCGCTTGACGTTGCCATCCAGGATCGGTGCACGAATGCCCATGCTGAGCGATGCCACCGCGCCCGCAGTGGAACGACCAATGCCCGGCAGCGCGCACAGCCCCTCGACACTGCGCGGAAACTCGCCGCCGAGCTGACTGACAACCAGCCTGGCAGCCTTGTGCAGATTGCGCGCTCGGCTGTAATAACCCAGCCCGGTCCACAGGTGCAGCACCTGATCCTCGTCAGCCGCCGCCAGCGCCTCAACGCTCGGCAGTTCCTGCATGAAACGCAGATAGTAGGGAATGACCGTGGCCACCTGCGTCTGCTGCAGCATGATCTCAGACACCCAGACCCGATAGGGGGTCATATCCTGCTGCCAGGGCAGGTCGTGCCGCCCATGCTCGTCATACCAGTCCAGCACGCGCTGGGCAAAAACCTCAGGTATCACCGTGAAAACAGCCCTTTGATGGCGTCACGCAGTTCCGGTGCCTTGTCGCCGAGAGAATCGTCAATGCGCTCTTCCAGTTTGCGCTGCACTTCGTTACCCACCAGTTTGCCGGCGATCTTGCCCACACCCTCGGTATCCACACCACAGCTGCTGCCGGCGTTATGCAGATAGCCATTGCAACGAATCGGCCACTCGATATCGGCATAGCGCTCATTAACCTGGCAGGCCTCGTCCGGCATCTCGCTGCGATCCCCTTCCAGCAACAGCCCCAGGCGATAGTCCAAACGCTGGTCGGGCAGATTGATCTCGCCCTTGCCCTTGCCATACAGGCCGGGCAAATCCGCGACCAGATCCCGGTTGCTGACCACACCGTTGCGCATGGTAAAGCTGCCGCTGAGCTGTTCGAAGGGGGTGTCTTCACTGCCGTGCTCGGCGCTCAAGGACTTACGATTGGCCAGTGCAATAGCGCGACAAACCTGCTGCTCCAGATTCACGCCGAGCAGCGCGCCATCATCTACCTTGAAGTTGGCCGAGCCGTTCAGGCTGTTCATCCAGCGACGCAGGCTGTTGCCGCCAGCGGTGACATCCAGATTCAGATCCATCAGGCCGCGAACCTGCTGCGGCACATCATAAGCCTGCTGCGCGGCCGCCGAATCAATCCCCTTGAGCTGCGCTTTCAGCGCATTGCTGACCGGCGTCTTGCGGGTGTCGATACTGCCACTGGCCGCGAAGGTGCCACCGAAGATGCCGCCATCGAGCTGCGTCAGCCGTACCAGGCCGTCACGCGCCTTTACTGCCACACTGAACGGCTTGATATTTTGCCCGGTCAGGGTGACTTGCTGCAGCGCCAGCTTGCCGTCCACGTCCAGGCTCGCCAGCACATCCAGTGGCAGCAGCGCTTCATCGCTCCACTCCTCCGGCGCCGACTGTGAGCGGCTGCCACCGGAGCCGGCAGCAGCACCAGTGCTCTCACCCGCCTCGCGCGGCGGCAGGTAGTTATCCAGATTGAGGTTGTCGCCACTCAGGTCAAAGCGCAGCGCCTGACGCTCGAAGTCAGCGACGCCCAGCGAGCCGTTTAGCGCAAAGCCGTCCAGCGCCAACTGCAGGTCGTTGAACATGATGCTGCTCGCACCGCCCTTGAGGTTGGCCGACAGCGCCACACTCGAGAGCGCACCGGGGTCTGCCATCTCCGGCAATTGCTGGCCGATGTCACGCAGCAGGTCACGGGCATCGAAGGCAGCGACGTCAAGCCGACCGGTCAGCTGCGGCTCGGTGCTGAGCCCCGTCACCTTCACCTGGCCAGTCGCGCGCATATCCGCCAGCGACAGCCGCAGCTGGCTCAGCTCGGCAACCTGCTCGGCAAGGTCAAGCATGCCGTCGCCCTGAAGCTGGAAATTAACCGCACGACCGTCGAACGGCTCACCGCTGGCGTCGACCTTCAGGTCCACAGCGCTGAGCTGATAGCGCTGACTCTCAGGCTGCAGGGTCGCCACCGAGGACAGATCCACACGCACCCGCATGGCCGGTTGATCAGTCGTCAGCAGTCCCTGAAAAGACACATCGAAGGGCTCGTCGGGAATCAGTGCGCCAGTCATGAAGTTGGCCTCATCCAGACTCAGGATGCGGCCGCTCTGGCGGTCTTCGTAGCGCACGCTGGCGTTGGTCACCCGCACGCTTTCGACGGTGATATCGAAGCTGCGGCCACTGTCCGCCGACTCTTCGCCGGCTGCACCGTCGCCTCCCGCACCTGCCGTTTCGGGCTTGGCTTGCGGGCCGACGCTTTCCCAGTTGCCAACACCCTTGTCGTTACGCACCAGTTGCAGCTGGATATCGTCGAGAATCACGTCACTCATGCGCAGCTGCTTGCGCAGCAGCGGCAGTACCTTCACGCCCAGGCCAAGGCTGCCAACGGAGGCCAGCGGCTGATCGGGCGTTGCCACCGGCGCCACACCCACGTTCTTGAGTTCGATACCAAGCCAGGGAAACAGCGACCAGCCGATATCACCATCCAGCGTCAGCTCGACATTGGCCTGCTCACGCGCGGCCTGACGAATGTCGTCCTTGTAGTCATTGGGGTCAAACATCCGGGTCAGGAAGAACAGCGCGCCGATCACCAGAATGACGATGCCTGCCAGCACCATCCCCAATACCTTGGCAAAGGATTTCATACTTGCTCCTTGTCGTTTGCGGCCTCCGCGCCGCCTGCATGCAGCCTACACGGCATCCAGCCTGATCGCGACCTGTTCGGCCAGCGCCAAACAGGCAGTCAAGCCCGGGGACTCGATCCCCAGCAGGCTGACCAGCCCGACAATACCGTGAGTCGTGTGGTCTTGGATGACGAAATCCCGGGCCGGTTCCCCCGGGCCGGACAGCTTGGGCCGCACGCCGGCGTAAGCCGGCTGCAGCCGCCGGGCATCGCAATCGGGCCAGTAGCGGCGAATCGCGCCGGCAAAGACATCGCGCAAACCCTCGTCGACCTGATAATCCAGTTGATCGATATAGCGCACATCCGGGCCAAAGCGCAGCTGTCCACCAAGATCCAGCGTCGCATGCACGCCGAGCCCTGCCGCATTGGCTTCCGGCATGGGGTAGACCAGGTGGGAAAAGGGCGAGCGACCGCTGTAATTGAAATAGCGCCCCTGACACAGCTGCAACGGCGGGATCTCACCCGCACGGGCGGCAGCCTGCACCTGCTGCGCGAACAGCCCGCCGGCGTTGACCACCTGTCGAGCGCTGACAACGAAGGGCTCGCCCGCGCTGGTGCCGGTCACGCGCAGCCCTCCGCTGATCGACTCCAGCCCGGCGACCCGGGTGTTGCAGTACAGCTCGCCGCCGGCGACCTGCAGCGCCGCCTCGAACGACTGCATCAGCGCATGACTGTCGACAATCCCGGTGAGCGGAGAGAACAGTCCGGCCACCGCCCGCACCTGCGGTTCACGTGCGGCGACATCGTCGGCACTCTGCCAGAGCAGCTCGACGCCATTGGCCGCGGCGTTGGCCTGCAACCGTTCAAGTGCGGGAATCTCGTCTTCGGTGACCGCCACCAGCAGCTTGCCGATGACGTGATGCGGCACCGCATGAGCGCGGCACCAGTCATACAACAGGTCGCGCCCATGCCGGCAAAGCTGCGCCTTGAGCGAGCCCGGCGCATAGTAGATACCCGCGTGAATCACCTCGCTGTTGCGGCTGGAGCAATGCTGACCAATGCTGCTTTCCTGCTCCAGCACCAGCACGCTGCGGCCGCCGCGCGCCATGCGCTGTGCGACAGCCAGCCCGACAACCCCTGCTCCGATGACCACCAGATCCACATCCACGCGCAGCTCTCCTCCTGTTTCGCTGCCATTGTGCCGTCAGCCATAGTCCGGCAACAGCCCTTCCTATCAAGCCGATTGGCAGACCCCATCAGTCACCGGTAGCCCTTCTGGCTGGCAGGCACGTATAATGCACGCCTTTGAATGCATCCATCAGCGGAGACACCCATGGCTGAGCGTAAGGCCAGCGTCGCGCGCGACACGCTGGAAACCCAGATCCAGGTCGCCATCAATCTCGATGGCACTGGCCAGGCCGATTTCGACATCGGGGTTCCCTTCCTTGAGCACATGCTCGACCAGATTGCCCGTCACGGCCTGATCGACATGACCAT
>TARA_B100000749_G_scaffold250858_1_pt1 | contig 11527 bp, 11 predicted proteins | sample TARA_B100000749 | Tara Oceans TARA_B100000749 (sample SAMEA2621232) | marine metagenome | biome: marine biome (ENVO:00000447); feature: mesopelagic zone (ENVO:00000213); material: "saline water (ENVO:00002010), including plankton (ENVO:xxxxxxxx)" | depth 800 m
GGCGTCCAAAAGTGGGTGATCCCATGCAACTGGAAGTTTGCCGCCGAACAGTTCTGTAGCGACATGTATCATGCCGGCACCACCTCGCACCTTTCCGGAATTCTCGCTGGCTTGCCCGAGGGATTGGAACTGACGGACCTTGTGCCGCCGTCCGTCGGTAAACAGTATCGCGCACCATGGGGCGGGCACGGCACCGGCTTCTATATCGGCGACCCGAACCTACTCCTGGCTATTATGGGTCCGAAAATCACCAGCTATATGACCGAAGGCCCCGCAGCCGAAAAGGCCGCCGAACGTTTGGGTAGCGTCGAACGCGGCACCGAAGTGATGGCTCAGCACATGACGGTATTCCCGACCTGCTCCTTCCTGCCCGGCATTAATACCATCCGGGCGTGGCATCCGCGCGGCCCGAACGAGGTAGAGGTTTGGGCTTTCACACTTGTCGACGCCGACGCCCCAGAAGACATCAAAGAAGAATTCCGGCGTCAAACGTTGCGAACTTTTTCCGCAGGCGGCGTGTTCGAGCAGGACGACGGCGAGAACTGGGTCGAGATACAGCACATTCTGCGCGGCCATAAGGCACGGAGCCGCCCGTTCAACATCGAAATGGGTCTTGGCAAAGCCGTTGATAACGACCCGGATTACCCCGGGATGATCAGCTACGTATATAGCGAAGAGGCGGCCAGAGGTATGTACGCACAATGGGCGCGCATGATGACGTCGAAGAACTGGGAAGCCCTCAACGCCACCCGTCCGACTGAGGGAGAGACCGGACCGGGGACGCCTGCCGCCATTCCTGTAGCTGCGGAATAGCTCCTCCTACGTGACCACACCCTCCCTATTAGCAGTTAAACGACAAGGGCTACCCCATGTTGATGTCAACAGATACACGCGACACCTTTCAATCGAAGCCAGTCACAATTGCACCGGAGCTTCAACAAGAGATCGAACAGTTTTATTATTGGGAAGCCAAGCTTCTCAATAATCGTCGCTTTGAAGAATGGTTCGGCTTGCTAGCAGCAGATATTCGGTACTTTATGCCGATCCGCACCACACGAAGTATGCGGGAAGCGGATCAGGAATACTCCGGTGTTGGTGAGTACGCCCATTTTGACGACGATTACAACATGATGAAGGGCCGAATTCGGAAGATTACATCCGACGTTAGCTGGTCTGAGAATCCTGCATCACGTACTCGGCACCTCATCACCAACGTAATGATCGCCCCGGGCATGTCAGCAGACGAGTATCAGATCTCCAACGCAGTCTTGGTATATCGCAACCGACTAGAACGTCAGCTTGACATCTTTGCGGGCGAACGTCGTGACACGCTGAGGCGAACGGTAAAGGGATCGGGCTTCGAGATCGTGAGCCGAACGATCCTTATCGACCAAAGCACGATCCTCGCCAACAACCTCAGCTTCTTTTTCTAACGGTAGCACCAGTGGTTTGGACAAAGGTCATTGAGCAATCAGCTCTGCAGCCTGGCGATATGCATCGCCACGAAGGTGGACCGGAGCCGGTGCTCCTATGTAATGTCGACGGCGATTTCTATGCAGTACAGGATACATGTACGCATGGGGAATGGGCGCTGTCGGATGGTTACATCAAGGGTGATGTTGTTGAGTGCTCCCTTCATTTCGCAAAGTTCTGCGTACGCACCGGCAAGGTGACTGCGCTGCCCGCCTGCAAGGCGCTTCGGGTTTTTCCCGTGAAGGTCGAGAACAATGCAGTCCTGATCGACCTTGACGCCGGGGCAGATAATTAATGGTTCAACACATTGCAATTATTGGCAGCGGAGTAGCTGGTGTCACAACAGCGCAGTTACTGCGTGGTGAAGGCTATAAGGGGCGTATCTCTCTCATCGGAGACGAAATCCATCTGCCTTACGACAGGCCGTCGTTATCCAAGGGGGTACTTGGCGGCGACCTTTCACAATCACCGCCGCTTGTCGCCCGCGAGTGGTACGATGAGGCCGGGATAGACCTGATCTTCGGAAGAACCGCAAAAGTGGTAGATACGGCGAAGAAGCAAATCATTCTTGACGATGGGACCACGCTGGCGGCCGATGTGATCGTAGTTGCTACTGGCAGCCGTGCGAAACAGCCTTTGCTTTCAGGTGTCGATCTTTCCGGGGTCGCTACACTGCGCAACCACGAGGACGTGGATCGTCTACGACGAGAATGGGTCTCCGGGACGCGGCTCGTAGTTATGGGTGGCGGGCTGATAGGCTGCGAGGTCGCCACTACGGCGCGCAAACGTGGTCTCGAAGTTACAATTCTAGAAGCATCTGATGAATTGCTGATGCGAGTCTTGGGACGCCGTATTGGCAGTTGGACGCGCGAGAGGTTGTTGGAACTCGGCGTGCGGGTAGAACTCGGGGTCGCCGTCGAAAGGTTTGTCGGGCAGGGCCATCTCGCTGCGGTTATCGCTTCGGATGGTCATAGATACGACGCCGACGCGGCTCTGATTTGCATCGGTGCTGAGCCGGCGGATCAACTCGCCAAACAAGCGGGTTTGGCCTGTGACCGTGGGATCCTGGTCAATGCGAGCGGCGCCACCCAGGTTGAGGGAATATTCGCCGTTGGGGATGTCGCAAGTTGGCCACTGCGTGATGGCGGACGTCGGTCGTTGGAAACTTACCTCAATGCACAACGCCAAGCGGCGGCAGTGGTAGGTGCTATCCTTGGAAAAGACGAGCCTGCACCACAAACTCCTGTCTCGTGGACCGAGATTGCAGGACATCGAATGCAGATTGGTGGTGATATCGAAGGGGCGGGTGAGATTGTTGCGCGCGGAAGCCTGGGTGCCGGACCTGCACTACTATTCCGGGTTGTCGACAATGTAGTTCGGGCGGTGGTGGCTGTCGATGCGCCGCGCGATTTCGCCATGGCTTTTAAGCTCGTAGAAGGTGGGGCCCGCATTCCGCCGGAAGCGCTGAGAGATCAAGGAATAAGTCTGCGCGATATCGCGCGTTCCACTCAGGTAGGATAATGATATGAGACTGAGAGGTGAGGTCGCACTTGTTACAGGCGGCGCTTCAGGGTTAGGGCGAGCAGTTGTCGATCGCTATGTCGCAGAGGGTGCGCGGGTCGCCGTGCTGGATAGATCGAGTATTGGGTTAGCCAAGCTCAAAGAAACGCATGGAGATGCCATTGTAGGAATAGAAGGTGACGTCCGGCTTCTAGAGAGCAACAAGCACGCCGTAGCCCGTTGCATTGAAGCCTTCGGAAAGCTCGACTGCCTCGTAGGTAACGCAGGCGTCTGGGATTATATGGCCACTCTGGTCAGCATGCCTGATGACCAAATAGAAGCTGCTTTTGACGAAATGTTTTCGGTTAACGTCAAGGGTTATCTCTTAGCTGTCAAAGCCGCTCTTCCAGCGCTTTACGATAGCAAGGGGCGCGTTATCTTGACGGCCTCTAATGCCGCGTTTTACACGTCGGGCGGGGGACCGCTCTACACGTCCAGCAAACATGCCGTAGTTGGTTTAATCAAGCAACTCGCTTATGAGTTGGGGCCGCATATCCGCGTCAACGGCATCGCACCTGGAGGTGTCGTCGGAAGCGATCTTCGTGGCCTGAAGGCACTCGGCCTACAAGAGCAGAGCATATCAACGATATCGCTGCCGGACATGCTTGATCATGTGCTGCCCACAGGAAAAGTCGCCACGGCCGAGGAATACACAGGTGCCTATGTCTTCTTCGCGACGCGGGCTGAGACTGTTCCCCTCACCGGTTCCATTCTGGACTTTAACAGCGGCTGGGGCGTCCGCGGCCTGATAAATGTTAATCTAGGTGCCGAGCTCGACAGATGCTTCGGTACACAAACTATGGACGGAAAAGCGGCATGAGCATTCAGCGACTTGGTTACTTGGGCTTCGAGGTATCAGACGTCAATGCTTGGCGGGCTTTCGCCACTACGAAGCTGGGTATAATGGAATGCTCCGGCGGCGCGGACAATGCGCGCTTTCGAATTGACAGTCGCGCATGGCGTTTGAATGTCGCTAAGGGGCCCGCAGACGATCTATCGTTCTCTGGCTACGAGGTTGATAGTGAAGACGCTCTTGCGGCTGTCAAGGACCGCTTGGAAAAGCACCACGTTACCGTAACCGTCGAAGGGGCCGACCTTGCAGCGGACCGGGGGGTTATGGGGCTAATTTCATGCCTAGATCCTGCAGGAAATCGTGTCGAGATATTTTATGGGGGCACAGAGGTTTTCGAAAAGCCCTTTACTTCTCCAATCGGGGTTTCCGGGTTTTTGACTGGCGATCAGGGCCTAGGACATTACGTTCTAAACGTTCCTGACATATCGTTGGCTCTTGATTTCTACATTAAAAGCCTTGGCTTTCACCTTTCAGACATTATTGATTGGAAATTAAGCGATCAATTGACTGTACGGTTGACCTTTCTGCATTGCAACGGACGGCACCATACGCTGGCTTTGGTTAGCATGCCGGAAGGAAAGACGCTTCATCATTTCATGCTCGAGCTAAACCAACTCGACGATGTTGGCTTGGCTTTCGACAAATTTGAGATCGACGGGGCGGTCGTAGCGACTCTGGGACGGCATACGAACGACCATATGGTTTCGTTCTACGGCGCAACTCCGTCCGGCTTTGCAATCGAATATGGTTGGGGCGCGCGAAGTGTCGCACCTGGCTGGTCTGTGGTCCGCTATGACAGTATTAGCATATGGGGGCATAAGTTTGTTGGCTTGAACTAGAAAGTTCTCAGTATTTGATCCCTTTAAAATATAAAGCAAAAAGTTAATTTATGGGAGAAGGTGATGATAGGTAACCTATTGCCGCTTTTAGCGGCGTCCTTTTTGCTTGTATGCTCTTCATCGGTACAGGCGCAAACCAACCCGGCGGATGAAGCTACTATATCCAACCAAGGAATGGTTTATTATCCTTCAACGTCTTTGCAAGAAGGCGATGGCACCGCAATTCCCAGCGATTTTAAACATTGGTTGGTACACGTAGACGGTGCCAACGTGTTCACTAATGAGAGTTCGAGTGTCGCGGTTGGCGGTGCTAAGGTACCAGACGGTTCGGTTTCGCTTGCGAACAATCTTACTGCGACGTTTGATGTCAGCTATTTTTTGACGCCTAAAATTGCGCTAAATGTCTATTCTGGATATCCGCCGCGAGCGCACATCAAGGGGGCTGGCTCGCTCGCCGCCTTCGGCACGTTGGCGAGCGCCAATTACGGCCCTTTGATTGTGTCGGGCGAATACCACTTCTCAGGTTTCGGCGCGCTCAAGCCGTATGTCGGCGCAGGCGTAACCTATGCCGTGTTCCTGAATGTTGACGATGCTGCACTTAATGACGTCAGCGTTGACAATGCGTTCGGGCCTGCACTGAAGCTTGGGGTCGACTACGACGTTTCTGAGCGCTGGACATTACACAGTTATATTCAACAGATTTGGGTGAGCACTAATGTGACCGCAAAAGTCGGTCCAGCACCGGCTTCGGCGCATGTAGCGATAAACCCGACCATTATCGGTGTAGGAATTGGCTATCGCTTCTGATCGTTTAAAGATCAAACGAATGATTTCATGAAAATCGCCTATGATGCAGGAGATTTTGATCGGAAGACTTCCGGTGGAGGAAATGTGATGCTTGGACAGATGATGCACTCGCCACTGCTCGTGTCGTCGATCCTGCGACACGCGTCGGCCTATCACGGTGACACGGAGGTGGTATCGCGTACCGTGGAAGGGTCGATCCACCGCTATACCTATGCCGAGCTTTCAGGGCGCGCGCAGAAGCTCGCCAATGCCCTCGGACGCCTCGGCCTCGAAAATGGCGACCGGGTCGGAACACTGGCCTGGAACGGCTATCGGCACATGGAGCTCTATTATGGCGTGTCCGGATCCGGCCTAGTCTGCCACACGATCAATCCACGCCTCTTCCCAGAGCAGATCGCCTATCTCATCGCGCATGCCGGAGACCGGATCCTCTTCTCGGACCTGTCGTTTCTGCCGATCCTCGAAGCGCTGGCGGACAGGCTGAAGGACCTGAAGGCCGTCGTCATCATGACCGACGAAGCCCATATGCCGAAATCCGAGATCCTTCCCGGTCTCGTCTGCTACGAGACACTGATCGCGGGAGAATCGGACGAATACGAGTGGCCGGATATCGATGAGAATACTGCGTCCGGCCTGTGCTACACCTCCGGGACTACGGGCGAGCCCAAGGGCGTGCTCTACAGCCATCGGTCCAGCGTATTGCATGGCATGACCTGCGCGCTGCCCGACGTGATGGGACTCTCAGCCCTGGATGCGGCCTCTCCGATCGTGCCGATGTTCCACGTCAATGCCTGGGGTGTCCCTTTCGCGGCACCGATGGTCGGCGCCAAGCTTGTCATGCCGGGACCGAGGCTGGACGGCGCCAGCCTACATGAGCTGTTCGAGCAGGAAGGCGTGACATTTACCGCCGGTGTGCCGACCGTTTGGCTCGCGCTGCTGGACTGGATGGACTTGCACGCCCAATCGTTTACCAGTTTGAAGCGCGTTGCGATCGGGGGTTCCGCTTCGCCTTCGATCATGATCAGTCGCTTCCAGAACCAAGGTGTCATGGTCCGGCATGTGTGGGGCATGACCGAGACCAGCCCGATCGGCCTCGCCGCGACGTTGAAAACGAAGCACGAAGGACTACCGGCCGAACAGAAGCTGTCGCTGCAGGCCAAGCAGGGAAGACCGCTTTTCGGCATGGAGTTCTGCATCATAGGCGCCGAGGGTGAGCCGATCGCGAGGGACGGCAACAGCTTCGGTTCGATGCTCGTACGCGGCCCCTGGGTAGCCGCTAGCTATTTCAACAGCCCCATCAGCCACGCGCACGCGGCCGAGGGCTGGTTCGACACAGGCGACGTTGTAACCATGGATGCCGATGGTTTCGTCCAGATCGTCGACCGCACCAAGGATGTGGTGAAATCCGGCGGCGAATGGATCAGCTCGATCGAGCTGGAGAATATCGCTCAGGCCCATCCGGCCATCAAAGAGGCTGCTGTCGTCGCCAAGCCGGACGAGCGTTGGGGCGAGCGCCCGGTGCTCGTCGTGCAGCTTAACCCGGAGATGAATTTCTCAACTCAGGACATGGTAGACCTGTACACGGGCAAGGTTCCTAAATGGAGTATTCCGGACGATGTGGTGGTCGTCGATGAGCTGCCGCATACCGCGACCGGCAAGCTACTGAAAATAGCCATCCGCGCGATTGTCGTGAACAACCTGAGGATGGAATCGCTGGACAACGGTACTGCATCAGGCGACTTGTATAGGTATTGACCTGACCCCGTTTTTTCCTCCATTTGGAGCTAGAGTCCGACCCGAAGATTGAGGGTCCCCGGCAGGGTTTCGTAGTAAAGTTCTGTACTCGTGCAGTTCATACAAACTCGGCGCATCTCATGCGGCGGCGGAAGCGTCATGTACGGAGATCGGTGCTGCTGGCTACATCGCCCCACCTGCATTCATCGAGCAAGTGTTTATATGACCTAATTCAAGCCGTTCATGTGCAGCTCCGATAGGGAAATAGCCGCGATTCGATCGCGCGTGCAGTTTCGATCAGCGGCGGCAGGAAGTCGGTCGGTATGCATGGCTCGCCGATATGGGTCACGATCAGGGAAATAGCAGCTAACACTCCCTGTTCGCTTCCGATCGGGACCGCAATGCATGTCAGCCCCGGGGAAATCTCGCCATCGTCGATGGCATAGCCGCGCTCGCGGATATCCGCAAGTTCGCGTGCCAGTTCGGTGGCCGAGGTAATCGTCTTCGACGTCAGGCCGACGAATGGGCCCGCTGCCAGATAGGCTTCCCGCTCCTTCTGCGGCAGATTCGCCAGCAGCGCCTTGCCGATGCCTGAGCAATAGGCCTCCAACTGCATACCCTGCCGTGAGATCATAACGCAGCGAGGATCACCGATCTTGACCAGGTAAGTCATCATATTGTCCTCGAAGATGCCAAAATGAACGGTCTTGCCCGTTCGGCGATAGAGCTCTTTTAGGAGCGGTCGGGCCACCCGTGAGGCGAAGCTTCCCCAGTCGCGCCGTGCAGCGGCGATCCGGGACAAGACCGGCCCAGCGACATATTGGCCACGGCCGACACGGAGCAGGAAGCCACTCTTCTCGAACCCGACCGCCAGGCGGTGTGCGGTGGACAGTGGAATCCCAGCTTCGACCGCCACCCCTGATAGCGAACGGCCGCCATCGTCCTCCAGGATACGGGCCAGCAGCGAAAGCGATTTGATCAAGGTTTGCGGTGGTTCTGTTCTAGTTTTGATCATAAGGCTACTTCTCACACTATGGGATATGTCGGCAAGCATGATTTGACCGGTCTCCGATCGAAACCTACGCTTCGTCCATGGCAAAAGATTATGAGACTGCGGCCCGGGCGCTGCGCGAAGCTTATTTGGGGGTACCGATTTCCCCATTGCGTGAACTGCTTGAGCCCGTCGATATCGACGGGGCCTATGCCGTCCAGGCGATCAACACACGCCTGTGGCAGGATCAGGGTCGCCGGCTGATCGGGCGCAAAATCGGGCTGACCGCGAAGGCGGTCCAGGCCCAACTCGGCGTCGATCGGCCGGACCTCGGCGCGTTGTTCGAGGACATGCAGATTCCCGATGGCGGCAGGCTCGATCCGGCCAAGGCCATCCAGCCTAAAGCCGAGGCGGAGATCGCCTTCGTAATGGCGCGCGATGTGGATGATCCGGATGTGTCGATCGAGACGCTCACATCAGCGGTCGACTATGCGGTCGCGGCGATCGAGATTGTCGATAGCCGCATCGCGGACTGGAAGATCGCCTTCGCCGATACGGTTGCTGACAACGGCTCTTCGGCGTTCTTTGTGCTCGGTACCGACCACCGGCTATTACGCGACCTTGATCTCTACAGTTGCGGCATGGTGATGGAGATCAACGGCGCAATCGCATCGCTGGGTGCTGGTGCCGCATGCCTCGGTCATCCGCTCAATGCCGTCCAGTGGCTCGCGCGAACGCTCTCCGCGCGCGGAGAGGCGCTCAAGGCCGGTGACATCATCCTGTCGGGCGCTCTTGGCCCGATGGTCGCACTCACTCCCGGCGATCAGGTTCGCACCCGCATCGGCGGCATCGGCACCTGCGCCTTCGAATATGGGACGAAATCATGAGCACGAAGGTCAAGGCGGCGATCATTGGTTCGGGCAATATCGGCACCGACCTGATGATCAAGATGATCAAATATCCGCAAAATATGGAGCTTGTGGCGGTTGTCGGCATCGACGCGGCGTCAGAGGGCCTGGCGATGGCGAAGGCACGCGGTGTGGCAACCACGCCTGAAGGTCTCGAGGGTCTCGTCAAGATGGCAGACTATCCCGAGATTGGCATCGTTTTCGATGCAACCTCCGCCTATGCGCATAAGGTACATGACGCCCGGTTGCGTGCCGATGGCAAGCAGGTCATTGACCTGACACCTGCAGCGCTCGGCCCGTTCACGATTCCGCCGGTGAACATGCAGGCTAATCTCGACGCGCCCAACGTCAATATGGTGACGTGCGGCGGGCAAGCGACTATCCCCATGGTGGCGGCCGTCAGCCAGGTCGCGAAGGTCCATTACGCAGAGATCGTGGCGTCCGTGTCGTCGAGATCGGCCGGACCAGGTACCCGCGCAAATATTGACGAATTCACTCGTACCACCTCCCGTGCAATCGAACGAGTCGGCGGTGCCGCGCAGGGCAAGGCGATCATCATCTTAAATCCCGCCGAGCCGCCGATGATCATGCGCGATACGGTGTTCACGCTATCGGAAGGCGCAGACGAGGACGCGATCCGCGCTTCGGTCGAGGCGATGGTCGCCAAGGTTCAGGGCTATGTGCCGGGCTATCGCCTCAAGCAGGAAGTCCAGTTCGAGCGCTATGGCGACAACAGCAAGCTCAAGATCCCGGGCCTTGGCGAATTCACCGGCGTAAAGACCTCGATCTATCTCGAGGTTGAGGGTGCGGGCGATTATCTGCCGAGCTACTCGGGCAATCTCGACATCATGACGGCTGCTGCCAAGGCGACCGGCGAACTGCTGGCGCAGAAGATCATGGACCGGAGGGCCGCAGCATGACGTTCGACGTAAACACCCAGAAGATCTACATCCAGGACGTGACGCTGCGCGACGGTATGCATGCCATCAAGCATATGTACGGACTCGACCATGTACGCAGCATCGCCAAGGCGCTCGATGAAGCCGGGGTCGATGCGATTGAGGTGGCGCATGGCGATGGATTGTCGGGCGCGAGCTTCAACTACGGCTTCGGCGCGCACACCGATTGGGAATGGCTGGAAGCGGTCGCAGAGGTTCTGACCAATTCGGTGCTGACCACGCTAATCCTGCCGGGCGTCGGCACAGTCGACGAACTCCGCCGGGCCTATGAACTAGGCGTACGGTCGGTCCGTGTTGCGACACACTGCACCGAGGCCGACGTCTCGAAACAGCATATCGGCATCGCCCGCGATCTCGGCATGGATGTGTCTGGCTTTCTGATGATGAGCCACATGGTCGAACCCGACGCGCTGGCCAGCCAAGCGCTGCTGATGGAAAGCTACGGCGCGCAGTGCGTCTATGTGACCGATAGCGGCGGCGCGCTCGACATGGACGGCGTGCGTGCGCGCCTCAAGGCCTATGATCGCGTGCTCAAGCCCGAAACCGAGCGCGGCATGCACGCGCATCATAACCTGTCTCTCGGCGTCGCCAATTCGATCGTCGCCGCGCAGGAGGGAGCCATCCGCATCGACGCGAGCCTGGCGGGGATGGGCGCGGGAGCGGGCAACGCGCCGCTCGAGGTTTTCGTCGCGGCGGCCGACCGCAAGGGCTGGGACCATGGCTGCAATGTCATGAAGCTGATGGATGCTGCCGAGGATCTTGTTCGACCGTTGCAGGATCGGCCGGTCCGGGTAGATCGCGAAACGCTCGCATTGGGCTATGCCGGGGTCTATTCGTCCTTTCTGCGTCATGCCGAGAAGGCCGCGGCAGATTATGGGCTCGATACTCGCACAATCTTAGTCGAACTCGGCCGACGTAAGATGATCGGTGGACAAGAGGACATGATCGTCGATGTTGCGCTGGACATGTTGCGCGAGCGGGCGGCCTGACCGTTGAGATCTGGCAGAGAATGGCAGTGATGGGCCAAACGAACGCTCGCGACTATGCCGATGTCTATCGCCGCAGCATTGCGGAGCCCGAAGCCTTCTGGCTGGAAGCTGCTCGCGCTGTCGATTGGATTGCTGAACCGCGCCGTGCCGCCGCGGTCGAGCCCGATGGCACCTGGCACTGGTTCCCCGACGGTAAGCTGAACAGCTGCTACAACGCACTCGATCGACACGTCGCCGCCGGACGCGGCGATCAGCTCGCGCTGATCTACGACAGCGCGATGACGGAATCGGTCCGCCGTTTCACTTACCTAGAACTATACGATCATGTCGGGCGTGTCGCAGGCATGATGGTTACGCAGGGAGTTGAGGCTGGTGACCGGGTGCTGGTCTATATGCCGATGGTACCCGAGGCAG
>TARA_B100000749_G_C18449744_1_pt1 | contig 11486 bp, 7 predicted proteins | sample TARA_B100000749 | Tara Oceans TARA_B100000749 (sample SAMEA2621232) | marine metagenome | biome: marine biome (ENVO:00000447); feature: mesopelagic zone (ENVO:00000213); material: "saline water (ENVO:00002010), including plankton (ENVO:xxxxxxxx)" | depth 800 m
TTGTTCAGAGCCCGGAATGTGACCAGGGGTCGCAAAGCGAACGTTCAGGCGGATAGACCAACACTTTCCTTGGCGGAAAGTCAGTACACAGGACAGGAGTGTCTAGAGGTCCGGGAGAGAACCCATGAGATTCGACACCGTGAAGCTGCCATCGGACTTGATCGAGACCGCGTCGTCCATCGTGCCCTTTACATCGATCACAGCACCAGACAGGCTGATGCCCGAGGACACGTCGACCAACTGACTAGCATGCACCGCTTTCTCTGGATCAAGCAGCACATTAATTGAAGAAAAGAGATTCAGGGCGCCAACCGAAAGCGAGGTGGCGAAATATTTCTCGCCCCAAAGCCCATCCGCATTCTGATTTGTGTATAGATAAGCGACCGTGTGCCTTAGCTGATAGCAGATATTGTACGTGTATAGGTAGACCTTCATGACGGTAAATGCTTTATATTGCGCAGCAGTGGCCTTGACGCCAGGGTCCACATTAACCTATACACAAAGGGGAATCGGGGTATGTGCGCCTGATTTGCAGCAGCCTGCCAGACTGGCATTCAGGTTAATTCGTAACAACTCGGCTTACCTCCATAATAAGGAACATTATGTGCCCAACCAGTTCTCGTAAAATGGCCAATCTGCGAGCTCAGTACATCGATCGCCTGGGTCGGTACGCACAAAAACTGGAGGCACTTTGGACGGCCGCGGCTGATGACCAAAGCAATCTGTCGAACATCCAGTCAATGGCGCATCGTCTGGCCGGTTCGGGCAAGGCCTATGGATTCAGGGAATTGTCGCAGGTGGCGAGAGAGCTTGAGCAGGCATTGGAGCAAACGGAACAGTTTTCACGGCAGGAACGAGCATCGGCAGCATCCGAACCGTTCAGTGCATTGTTGCGGGCATTAAGACAGATCTTAAAAGATGAATCGAATGAGGTGGGCCATAATTACGCCCAAAATGCTGCAGTAACGAAAAGCCAGTCTGTAGGTGACGTCCGTGTCCTGATTGTGGACGACGATAAAGATTTCGCGCTCAAACTCTCGGAGACCCTCGACTCTTACGGTTATATTGCACACGTCGAGAAGGATATCGCCCAACTGGAACAGGCGATTGCCGACTATGATCCGCTTGCCGTGATCGTCGACATGGATTTTTTCGGCGATCGTTATGCAGGCGCCAGGCAGGTGGCTTACTGGCGACATAATGATGGCGCCCCCCTTCCAGTCACTTTCATTTCTGAACATGATTCTTTCGACCTTCGCCTTGCATCGGTCAGGGCAGGAGGCAATCATTTTCTTCACAAACCATTGGATATTCCTAGGCTGATAGCCCTACTGCACGCTGAACTGAGTCTGGCACCTGCCGAGCCATACCGGGTCATGATTGTCGACGATGATCAGGACCTGTTGGACTTGTATGATTCCATTCTCGGTGGTGCTGGTTATTCAGTCAGAACGGCGGATAACGCGCAAAATGCCCTCTCTCTTCTGGATCAGTTTCAACCTGAACTGGTGTTGATTGATGTCAGCATGCCTGTCTGCAATGGCATTGAACTGGGTCGTATTATTCGCCAGCACGAAGAGTTCTCTACCATACCTCTTTTGTTTATGTCGGCGGTTGCTGATACGGAAACGCAGTTGGCCTGTGCCCGCCTGGCAAATGACGAGTTCATCACCAAACCGATAGAGCCCTGGCGGCTGTTGATGATGGTAAAGTCACGGGTCGTAAAAGGTCGCCAGTTGCGGAGCCTGAATCGTACCTTGACTGGGCCCGAGGCGGACATGATCCAAGACCCACTAACTGCACTGCCTAAACTGGCGGAAGTCCGGCGTGCCCTCAACGGAATATTGCCGCAACAGGTTCGAGATGTTCTGGCATTGATAAAAATGGATCTTCAGGGTTTTCACACCATCAATAATCTCCATGGCCAGTACTTTGGTGATGAGATCCTGCAACGTGTTGCATGGAGGCTGAGTCAACACCTGGGAGAAACCGGCATGTTGAGCCGTGAGGCCGGTGATGAATTTCTGATTCTAAGCAAGGGTCATTCTTCCCAAGAGGCGCTTGATGAGTACGTGAGGAAACTGATTGAGGCTGTCAATCAAACGAATATGGTTTCCGAACAGGGGGCTGCCCTATTATCGGTAGATGTCGGTGTTGCGATCTGCACGGAAGACATTACGAGTGCAGATGAGCTTATAGATCGCGCGGACATGGCTTTGTTTAAAGCGAAAGCGGCCCAGGGTGCTGAACTGGTCTACTTTGATGAAGAGCTCCAGGCTGAGCAGAGATACCGCTTTACCCTGGAACAATCGATCAGGCAGGGCCTGGATAATCAAGAGTTTGTTGCGGTTTACCAGCCAATATTCTCAGTGGAAGGGGAGTGCATTGTCGGGTTCGAGGCTCTGGCCCGTTGGCAGCATCCGGAGCATGGCCTGCTGGGGCCGGGGGAGTTTATTCCATTGATGGAAGAGCGGGGGCTGATTTCCCGGTTAACGGAGCAGATAATCAGCTGTGTGGTGCCTCAACTCGCCCATTGGCACAATATCAACCCGGATTGGTTTATGTCGCTGAACCTCTCCGCGAGAGATATTCAGAAACCCTCATTTATAGACAATCTGACTTCGTTGATTTACGCCCATAAGCTGGCGCCAGAAAAAGTCGTTCTGGAAATTACCGAGAGCCTGCTGTTGGCTGACTGGCAGAACGCCAGTCAGGTACTTGAGTCACTCAAGTCGCTTGGTGTCCGCTTGGCACTGGATGATTTTGGCACTGGTTACAGTTCTTTGAGTTATCTCCATCGCATCAACGCTGACAAGCTGAAAATCGATCGCAGTTTTATTGAACACTGGTCGCAAACTGCGGATGCACGTTTGTTGCGCACAATGGCGCATTTGGGTCAAAGCATGAACATGACGGTCATTGCCGAGGGTGTGGAAAACAGGGAAGAGTTGGTCTTCCTGGGGGAAATCGGTTGCCATCAGTATCAGGGATTTTTGAGTGCCCGCCCCATGCTGCCCGAAGACCTGGAGGCGGGTGGCTGGTTGCTTTGAATACGTTCCCGGATCACGTTGATGAGTTGTTCGGATGTAAGCCGGTTTTTCAGCAGCACACCTTCCACAGCGGAGTGTTCTTCTTTGCTGATGTCCTCACCGGACAAGATGACAATGGCCGCATTGGGTTGCTTGTTCTCAATGTCCGGAATCAGGTCCCACCCTGAGCCGTCGGGCAGACCAATATCAAGCAAAACGGCATCATAGGCCTGTTGTTTCAGTAGTCTTTTGGCATCGGCCATCGTTCCTGCCCATTCCAGATTCAAATGATCACGGACCATAGCCGAAATGACCTCATGCAAATCCGCATCATCCTCGATGTGCAAGATTCTCGGGCGATAGCCCTCTGATAACTCATGCTGCACCAAATCAATCAGTCTCTGATGCTGAATCGGTTTTGCCAGCCACGCAATATTGTCAGCCTCGCCATTAAGTTCTAGCTGACCCTGGCGCGCTATGGCGGACACTACCACAATGGGAATGTTGGCGGTGTCCGCCTGTTTTTTCAGCCGTCGTATAATGTCCAGCCCGCTTACATCCGGTAGCATCAGGTCGAGGCTTATCAGGTCGTAGCCCCCCGTCTTCACGGATTCCAGAGCCCCTGTGCCAGTGAGGCAAACATCGACCTGATACCCTGCCCCTTTCAGCAAAAGTCTTAGAAGTTCGGCGACATCTGGATCATCCTCCACGACCAGTATTCTGGGTGACTCATTGGATGAGCCATCCGTGTTTTTTGGAGAACGGGCAGAGGGTGCTTTTTCAGCCGGTGTTATCAACGGCAGAGAGAAGAAAAAGCGCGTTCCTTCGCCGGCGGTTGTCTCGAAGTCAATCGTGCCCCCCATGCGGGTAAGCAGCTCCTGGGTAATGGCCAGACCGAGCCCCGTGCCCCCTTTTTGACGCGTGTCTGAGCTGTCGGCCTGAGCAAATCGCTGAAATATCTTGTGGTGAAAATCCTCTGGAATACCAGAGCCATGGTCGGTCACGCGAACGGTGATATCGGTATTCGTACTGGATGCCTCGACAGTGACTGTACCGCCGTCGGGAGAAAACTTGATGGCATTGGACAGCAGGTTGGCCAGCACCTGCTTCAGCCGCTGCTTATCAACCTTGACGTTTTGCCGGGATATCTCGCTGTCCAGCGCCAGTTTGATATGGCGCTCGGCACCGTAGGTCCTGTTTTCCTCCACGGCCTGCTCAAGTATGGGTTGAAGCGGTTGAACCTGCATGTCCAGATTCACTTTTCCCGCCGCGATCCTTTCGATATCCAGCAAATCGTTGATCAGGTATGCCAATCGCTCACTGTTTCGGTGGGCGGTCTCTAACAGCTTTGTGGCCTTTTCGGGTATATCCCCCAGCTTACCGCTCAGAGCAAGCCCCAGGGCACCGCTAACGGAGGTCAGCGGCGTGCGCAGTTCGTGGCTGACGGTGGAAATGAATTCGCTTTTCATTTGCTCAATGCGCTTGCGCTCGGTGATGTCCTCGGCAACGCCTAGAAAGCCGGTCAGCTTATCGGCATCATCCAGGATGGGGGTGACGGTCAGCGTCACAGGAATTGAGTCACCCTGTTTACTCAGGTAGGTCCACTCCCGCGTCTCGGCGCCCTGACGCATAGCGTTTTTCACGAAGACATCAAAGCCTGAGACGGCTTCGCTGAATGTCTCAGAAAGCTCCCGGGACCGTTCCTCAATCTCAGATGAAAGATGAAACAGTGCAGGGCTTTGCACGCCAATTACTTCACTTGAGTCGTATCCGAGCAGATTTTCAGCACCGGTATTGAACAGGGTGATGGTCCCCTCGGTATCGGTGGCGATAATGGCAAACTCGGTTGACGCTTCCAGAACATTGCTCAGCATGGCGGAGGTGCTGGCCAGCTCCCGGGTGCGGGCCTGAACTTGCTGTTCCAAAGTGGTCCGTGCGTCGTCCAGTTCGGAAAAAGTCCTGGCCAGCGCAGTGCCCATGGTACGGAGTGAAGCCGACAACATGCCATACTCACGAATTCGGCTATCGGGCAACTCTGGTGGATTGTTGCCGCGAATTTTCTCAGGCAGGTGCTTGCTGGCTTTGTCGAGTTTCACCAACGGACGTGTCAGAAGACGACTGAGTAAAAAGCTGACCACAATGCTCAGCAGGGCCATCACCGCCAAAAAAGCGAAGCTCTCATTGTGTTTACGTTCCAGGGTCTGAATCAGCGGCCCGGCCGACTTATCCGCTATCAATTTGGCGCCGACCGCCAGGTCGTCGATCGGCCGGTGGTATTGGTAGTGTCCCTGCTGCCAGCGATTCACCAGGCTTTCATCGGAATCCGGCAGCCAGATGTCCAGATTCTCCAGGCCGGTGAACTGTCGGCTCATTCCTGATGACGGCAAGGTGAATTCTCCGGCGTCGGCAATAACCTTTCCCTCAGCGTTGAGCAGCGCTATGCCGTCAATGGCATCGGTGTATTCAAAGCGACGCAGCTCGGATTCAAGAACCTCGGAGACATCGGGGTTCTGCCGCAGGCGATCCGCTGTGGTGGTTAAGGCGCGAGCCATGACAGTGGCCAAGCCCTTTTCCAGTTCCGTTTCGTCCTCATGGCTGCCGATGATCACAGGGGTGGTTCCGATGATTAGCGCCAGAGTCAGAAGGACATGGAAAAGCAATTCGTTTAGCCGGATATAGGATGGCAGCCAGCGAACGGTCCCGTTCTGAAACCGCCACACTAGTACCTTGACCAACAGCCCTGCAGTAAGGGCGTTGAACAGACCATTCAGCGACTGCTTGAGGGCAATCATGGTGGCGGGCGTAGTATCTATGCCCACCAAGCCCATATATAACGCTGGAACCAGGGTGGTGCCGGCCACGAGCCAGAAAGCCAGATCGGCCAGTACCAGATTGTTCAGGCCGCGCCGGTACAAAAGGCCGACAACAACCGCCTCCAGCGTAAAGACAGGGATGGCGTAGGGATGGCCCCAAAGTACCCAGGTGTAGGCACTACCGGCCAGCGCCACCCAGACGGCAGGCCAAAAACCCACCAACCTTATGGCCAACATCACGGCGACAGAGCCGAAAATGAAATGCACACCAAAGAACAGGGGTAGGTTGATTATATTGCCCAAAACCGCGAGCAGAGCCAGACCGAATGTGGCGATGGCTTTAGTTGCAAAGGTCATGATTCAATCACCGGTAACTGAATGTAGAATTCGGCACCGCCGCCGTCGGCATCGCGATAGCCAACCTGGCCCCCGAGCTGCTGGCAGAGTTTACGGGTAATGGCCAGACCCAGCCCGGTGCCGGGGAGCTTGCGGCTGTCGGTGGCGTCGGCCTGGCTGAACCGCTGAAACAGTCGTTCCTGAAACTCCGGCGACACCCCGGGACCATGATCCCGGATGCGGATTTCAGTGGTCTCGTCGTGCTCGATGACCGAGACTTCCACAGGGTGATTTTCCGGGGAAAACTTTATAGCATTCGACAGCAGGTTCGTCAGCGCTTGAACAAGCCGCGGGCTGTCGACATTGACCGTGATCGCCGGCCACGCCTGGGGGGTGTCAATGCTGACACTGTGGGCGCCCCCCCGGTATTCCCGAACAGACTCAATCGCCTCATCCAGAATGGGCGCCAATGCTTGCTGCTGCGGCTCCATGTGCATCTTGCCCGCCACCAGTTTTTCCATATCCAGCAGGTCGTTGATCAGAAGCATCAGGCGGCTGGTATTGCGCTCGGCAGTTTTCAGCAGTTTTTGTGCCTTATCCGGCAGTTCACCGGCCGCGCCGCCGGCCAACAGGCCGAGACTGCCCTTGATGGATGTCAGCGGTGTGCGCAGTTCATGACTGACGATCGAGATAAGCTGGTCTTTCATTCTTTCGAGCTTCTTGCGCTCACTGATGTCCTCAACAAGCGACCAAATGACTTTCCGGCCATCCATTTCCTCACTTAACATGCCCTGCAAGCGCACGGGGTAACGGCTGCCGTCTTTTCGTATGTACTCTTTCTCAAAAGGACCATAACGCCCGGTTTTGCTGAGGTCCGCGAGAGCTTTCTCTTCTTCGGGCAGGTACTCTTTGGGCGTGACATCCCAGTAACTGAGCTCGACAAACTCTTCTGCCGTATAGCCGCTAGGGGCAACCAGTGCGTGGTTGAGGTCCATAAAGCGGCCAGTCTCAAAGTCATTCAGCGCGATGCCAATGGGAGAAAACTCAAACAGGCCGCGCAGGCGCGCTTCACTCTGTTCCAGCGCAAGGCGTGCCTGTTGCTGTTCGTGGATATCCTGAATATACCCATGCCACTGGATGCTGCCATCCAGTAAGCGTTCCGGTTTGGCGTGACCCGAGACCCAGCGATATCCATTGCGTGGGTGCGCCACGCGATAATTCATCGCCCAGTTCTCCAGGGTCCAGGCTGAGTGTTCGATCGATGCGCTCACGGCGGCCAGATCATCCGGATGGATGCGCTCAAAAGCCGGCGCCGCATCCTCCGCGGCCTGCTCCGGGGTTATTCCATATAGATTCTCGACCTGGGGTGAGCTGAAGGGGAAGACCATTGTTCCATCGGGGAAACGGCGAAACTGGTACACGGTGCCCGGCAACTGTGCCATCAGCTTGGTCAGACGGTCATGACCGAGACTGTTGGTCAACATCTCGGACAACCAGTTGGCCAGCAACCGGAGAAACAGCTTTTCGCTTTCGTCATAGTCCTCCTGCCTGGCACGGACAGAAGAAAAGTTCAGGGTTCCCCAGGGGTGGCCGTCCACCTCCACAACAATGCCTGCATAGCTACCCAGCGGGTTGGCTTTGTAACAAGGGTGAGCGTGATACTCAGGCCGATCCGTGTCCGGTATAAAGTACTCGCGGGTCGGCCCCTCATTGGCACTGGACACCAACACGTCGCACCAGGTGTCGCCCAGTGGGAACTGCTGACCGGCGGCCACCGGAATACCGTCACTGGCGTCTACCCAGGCAACGGTGTAAGTGTCTCTCTCGATCTGGCTGAGAATCGCCAGATCTGAGCCAAGGTAGCGTCTGCCCTCCTGCAGGGCGTGGCCAATCTTGTCATCCAGTGAGCGGTGAGTGGAGAAGGCAATATCATTCAGCAGCATCAATGCCCTTTGATTGTGCTCCAGTTGCTGCAGCGCATCGTGCTCGCGGGTGATATCCACAATAAACCCTTCAAGCACAGCCGGATACTGTGGATCGTCCCGTATGCATCGGCCGCGCTCTTCCACCCAGCGCCATCCCTTGGTGCGGTGGCAAATCCGGTATTCGATGTGCCACTCCGTATTATTCGTCATCGCCTTTGCGACGGCCTCGTCACACTTTGCCGCATCGTCGCTGTGAATCAGTTCGGCGTAACTGATGCGTTTATTCCCGATCAGATCGTCTGCTGTGTAGCCACTGACGTTATCCACTTGCCTGCTCATATAGAGCATGGTCCATTGGTCATCCGGCAGGCAGCGGTAGGTCACACCGGGCATATTGTTCAGTAGTGCAGCCATTTCATCATGGCTTGCCTGTAGCTTCTCCTCCATTTCCGTGCTCTGTCTGCGCTGTCGGGCATCCGCCCGGATCAGATCCTCCACCATGCCCGCCAGTTCCCGGAGTAGACCAATCTGAGTGTCGTCAAACGATCGCGGTTGGCGGTCGATCAGGCAAAGGGTACCCAGGCGATGCCCGGTTTCGGTATGCAGGGGGGCACCGGCATAGAAACGGATGTCAGGGGCGCTGGTCACCAGCGGATTATCGAAGAAGCGCTCGTCCTCAAGCGTGTCCTCAACAACCAGAGGCTCGCTGTGATGAATCGCATGACCGCAGAAAGAGATATCTCGGGGTGTTTCTGTTGCGTCGAGCCCCTGCCGGGATTTGAACCATTGCCGATCCCGGTCGATCAAAGACACCAGGGCGATGGGCACAGAGAAGGTATGGCAAGCCAGACGGGTGATGCGATCAAAGCGTTCCTCCGATCCTTCGGCCAGCAGGCCACTGTCATCCAGCGCCTGCTGACGCTCGGTTTCATTATCCGGAGTCTTAGGGGCTTTCATGGGTTACCTCGATCAAGACGACCCCTGCGCTTGCTGGTCTGACGCGCGAACCACCCGGTTTCGCCCGTCGCGCTTGGCGCGGTAAAGTGCCTGATCAGCCTTTTCCAGCAATGCTTCGGCCGTATCGTTCGGAAACTGATGGTTATCTGCCACGCCTGCTGAGAGTGTGCAGGTAAAGGGGGCGCCATCGCTTGTAAATTTGATATCCGCGAAATCTTCCCGCAAACGGTTCACCAGTTTGCGGGCCTGATCGGCATCACAATCTGGCAACACCAGTGTGAACTCCTCGCCACCATAGCGGCCCAGTTTGTCAGTTATTCGAAAATGCTGGCGAAGCAGCGTGCCCACGGCGGCGATCACCGTGTCACCCACCGAGTGACCGTAGGTATCGTTGATTGCCTTGAAATGGTCGATATCCAGCATCGCGACACTGAATGTTTGCGGATGCCGTTGAGCCAACTGCCATTGCATCTGCAATGCTTCTTTGATGCTGGCATGCTTCAGCAAACCGGTCAGGCCATCCCGATTGCGGGTTCGTTCCAGTTCGCGCAGGCGCTGGATTCTGGCTGCGCATAATCGGACCAAAAGGTCCCTGTCGACGGGTTTTTCCAGAAACGCGTCCCCACCCCTGAGGAGGGCCTGGTTGCGCAGCTCCGAGTTGGACTCCGCCGAGAGGTAGATGATGGGTAAATGTGCCCAACGATCCGTTTGCGAGAGCAGTGCCGCAAGTTCCGCACCGGTCACATGGGGCAGCCACAGATCCATCAGGACTAGCTCGGGGTCAAACTCGCTGACGGTTTCAAACAACTGGTCGGCTTGCTGGAGTATCGTCACCTGCATGCCCGCGTTTTCAAGAATGGACTGACAGTGACTCGCAAGTTCCCGATCATCCTCTATGATGAGGACCCGCCCGGGTTCGGAGTGCTCAGTCCGAATAACCTGGGAGATATGTGCAGCAAGCCTGACCATATCCAGCGGTTTGACAAAGTAACCCTGCGCGCCTGCGCGCAAGGCTTCCAGCCTCGCACTGAAACTCTCCTCAGCACCGGTGAAAAATATCGGGCATTGAAAATCGTCTAACAGGGCTTGCCAAACATCTTGCGGCTCGTGGCCTTCGTACTGAACGGCATGGTGATCGATCAGCAATAGGTCGGGTTCCGGGTTGTCGGTTGTTTTAAGAACACCGGCATCGTCCAGATGATAAACACGAAAGCCAAAACTTGTCAGCTGCGACTGGGTATAACTGGCAAGCAGATGATCGCGTTCTATCAGCCATAGGCAGGGAGAGCCTGAAGCAATGGCCTGAGGGCTGGCTTCAATCGCTTTTTCGCTCTGCCCATGGCTGTCGGCCGCACGCGCATCTCTCAGTTCAGACAACCACCTGGCGGGAAGGTCTGCTTCTTTGGAAGGTTCCGGCAGGTTTTTTGCGACTATTGTTTCAAGCTCGCGGGCTTTCTCGCCGAGCGAGTGAAAACCGAAGGTGCCTGCAGCGCCCGCCAGCTTATGCAATGCCGAATGCAATTCACTCAGTGCGTTTTCACAAGAGGGATGCGTTTCCAAACGGGAAGACAGACTTTCAAGCCGCCTGAATTCGGACTCCAGACGTTTGGCGTAGGCCGCTTTCAGCTTTTCAATTTGGTTGAGAGAACGGCCGGCAGGGGACGACTCAACCATCGAACTGCTCCCAAATCGCTCGTATATCATCCGCCAGAGTCATCGGGTCGAAGGGTTTTGAAATCACCTCTGCAACGCCCATTTTTTTATAACGTTCCAATTCCTCCGGGTGAACTTTGGCTGTCATGAACACGACCAGGGTGGCTTCCGTTATGGCCCCCTGTTTTCTGAGCGCGGTCAGAGTCTCCGTGCCATCCATGCCGGGCATCATGACATCCAGCAGAATCAATTGCGGCTCAAATGCCGGGATCTCCCGCAGTGCAACTTCACCGGACTCACAGGTTTTCAACGTAATCCCACCCACGTCTTCCAAGGCGAGGGCAGCAATCTCGCGGATGTCTGGGTCGTCCTCTACGTAAGCGACCTTTTGCAATGTGCTCATTTTTCGGGATCCAAAGTGGCTGTTTTCTTGTCTACATTCATGTAAGGCAGTTTCAAGCAATGAACTCCAGAGCCTTTTTTACCTACAGTGTAGATCCTTCGGCCTCTTCTGTTTTGCCGATTATTCGTTTTTGATGACTGACTACGGATCTTCAAAGCCAAGCATAGACTCAATTTCTGATCGTGGAGGACCGTTCGCCAGAGGGCATGGTGCCATGAACGTTAGGAACGGTAGTATTGATGCTGTGGATATTTCTCGCCGCATCAGGTCGTTTTTCTACAGCTACTTGTTCACTTCTCTGAACAGCATCATAGACCTAAATGCTAAGGAGGGTCTGATTAACGCCTGATTTATCGCTGAATCGCTTTTC
>TARA_B100000749_G_scaffold46566_1_pt1 | contig 11439 bp, 9 predicted proteins | sample TARA_B100000749 | Tara Oceans TARA_B100000749 (sample SAMEA2621232) | marine metagenome | biome: marine biome (ENVO:00000447); feature: mesopelagic zone (ENVO:00000213); material: "saline water (ENVO:00002010), including plankton (ENVO:xxxxxxxx)" | depth 800 m
CGGGCGTATCGTCGCCACTGAGCCGTGCCTTCAGCGCCTCGGTTCGGGCTTCAGCCTGCCGGCGCGCCTTCTTCAGTTCCAGATCGAATTTGGCCTGTTCCAGTTCGATGGCTTCCAGACGTGCGTCTTCGTCCACAGTCACGATGATGTGCTGGGCGAAGTAGAGCACCCTTTCCAGGTTTCTGGGGGACAGGTCCAAGAGCAAACCAAGCCGGCTGGGCGTGGTCTTGCTGAACCAGATGTGGGCTACGGGCGCGGCCAAGCGGATATGCCCCATACGCTCACGCCGCACCTTGGAGCGGGTGACCTCAACGCCGCAGCGGTCGCAGATGACGCCGCGGTAGCGGATGCGCTTGTACTTGCCGCAGAAGCACTCCCAGTCCTTGGTGGGTCCGAACAGCCGCTCACAGAAGAGACCGTCTTTCTCCGGACGAAGGGTGCGGTAATTGATGGTCTCGGGCTTGGTTACTTCGCCATGAGACCAATTGAGTATCTGTTCAGGGGATGCAATGGAGATGCGGATTGCATTGAAGTTAGTCCCCGTCCCCGGAGTTTCCGCCTTATCTACCATCCTGACCATTAAATCGTCTCCAGCGCCTGGAATAGATCTGTTTCATCTGAGATGCCTTGGGTGAGCGGGCCTCGGTTCTCCTCGTTCAAAAGCTCAACAGCCAGTCCCAGGCTCTGGAGCTCCTTCAGCAGGACGTTGAACGATTCCGGCACGCCGGGCTGACCAATGGGTTCACCCTTGACTATCGCTTCATAGGTCTTTACGCGTCCGGCGACGTCGTCGGACTTGACCGTCAGTACTTCTTGTAGGTTATATGCCGCGCTGTAAGCCTCCAGCGCCCAGACTTCCATCTCACCGAAGCGCTGCCCGCCGAACTGGGCCTTTCCGCCCAACGGCTGCTGCGTGATCATGGAGTAGGGGCCAGTGGAGCGCGCGTGAATTTTGTCTTCCACCAAGTGAATGAGCTTCAAGATATAGATGCTGCCCACGGTGACCAGTTGGTCGAAGTTCTCTCCGGTCCGTCCGTCGCTGAGTTCGAACTTCCCGAAGGTGGGCGGCGCGATGCGCCGTTCGCGGTGCACATCTATGGCAGCCCTGCGCAGTTCATCCAAGGACATCTCCTTGGCGTCGACACCGGCTTCGTCAACGAGCCACATCCGGAGACAGGCTTCTTGAGCAGCGCCGAGTTTCTTCTCGTCGAATATCTCCGTGGGGTTGTAGCCCTTCTCTTCCAACCAGCGGTCCACCTGAGGGTAGTCAACCTCCGGGGAGCCGTCGGCCGGTCCGATGCTGGTCGCACCTGCCTGTTCGGTGAACCAAACGCGGGCCAATGCGTCTTCGATCGCCTGGTCGCCGGCGCCGTCGAAAACGGGCGTGTTGGCGCGGAAGTTCAGGCCGCGGGCGGCCCAACCCAAGTGGGTTTCCAGCACCTGGCCCAGGTTCATCCGTGAAGGAACACCGATGGGGTTCAAGATGATGTCCACCGGCGTGCCGTCGGCCATGTAGGGCATGTCCTCTTCGGGCAGAATCCTGGCGACCACGCCTTTGTTACCGTGGCGGCCGGCCATCTTGTCGCCAACGGAGATCTTGCGAGTTTGGGCGATCCAAACCCTGACGGCCTCGTTCACGCCCGGAGACAGGTCGTCATGGTTTTCTCGGGTCAGTACCTTGACGTCGATGACCTTGCCACGCTCCCCGTGGGGTACGCGCAAAGAAGTGTCCTTAACGTCCCGGGATTTCTCTCCGAAGATGGCGCGCAGGAGTTTTTCCTCCGCGGTCAATTCGGTCTCGCCCTTGGGAGTGACCTTGCCCACGAGGATGTCTCCAGGGCCAACGTCGGCTCCTACACGGATGATGCCCCGTTCGTCTAGGTCGCGCAAACTGGTTTCCCCAACGTTGGGGATGTCCCGGGTGATCTCTTCGGGACCCAGCTTGGTCTCCCTGGCTTCCATCTCATGCTTTTCGATGTGGATGGAGGTGAAATAATCATCGCGGTAGAGGCGCTCGCTGACGATGATTGCGTCTTCGTAGTTGTAACCTTCCCAGGACATGAAGGCGACCAGCACGTTCTGGCCCAGAGCCAGCTGGCCGTGGTCCGTCGAGGAACTGTCGGCCAACACGCTGCCGACCTCCACCACGTCGCCCTTGGTGGCGATGGGGCGCTGGTCGAAGCAGGTGCCCTGGTTGGTCCGGGAGAACTTGATGACGAGGTGAACGTGCGGCTCTCCGTCTTCATCGGTCACGACGATCTCACGGCCGGTAACTGATGTCACCACACCGTTGACCTCGGACAGGACCAATTGCCCGCTGTCCCGGGCGACGCGGCTCTCGATGCCGGTGCCTACCACGGGAGCTTGGGGCCGCAATAGAGGCACCGCCTGTCGCTGCATGTTGGAACCCATGAGGGCCCGGTTGGCGTCATCATGCTCCAGGAACGGGATGAGCGCGGCCGACACACTCATGATCTGCATGGGCGAAACGTCCATGTAGTCGATCAGGTCAGCCGGTTCTTGGGTGTATTCCTCACCTACCCGGAGTTCGACTCGGTCTTGAACAAACTGGTTCAGGTGGTCCAGATGCGCGTTCGCCTGGGCCACGTAGAAGTCTTCTTCCTGGTCCGCAGACAGATAGACGACCTCGTCATCACCGTGGGCGACGAAGGGCTGAACGGGAATGATCGTACCCTTGGGGAGTTGTTTCAGTGCGTTTATCTTGTTGGCCCCGATGGCACGGCCCTTGCCCACGATGGTTTTACCGTCTTGGTCCAAGACGGCCTGAGTCACTGTCCGGCCTTTCAGATCATCAGAGTCATGAGGCAGGTTTTTAAAGACCTTCCTATAAGGAGACTCGATGAAGCCGTATGGGTTGATCCTGGCGAAGGACGCCAAGGAACTGAGCAGCCCGATGTTGGGACCTTCAGGGGTCTCGATGGGGCAGATGCGGCCATAGTGGGAGAAGTGAACATCCCGCACGTCGAATCCGGCCCGTTCCCTGGATAGACCACCGGGGCCCAGTGCCGAGAGACGCCGTTTGTGGGTCAACTCAGCCAGAGGGTTGGTCTGGTCCATGAACTGGGATAGCTGGGACCCGCCGAAGAATTCCCGTACTGCGGCGACCACCGGCCGGATGTTGACCAGCCCTTGCGGCGCAGCGGCTTCGGGGTCCACCAGAGTCATCTTCTCTTTGACCATGCGCTCCATGCGGAGCAGTCCGACGCGGACCTGGTTCTGGACCAGTTCGCCCACCGCTCTGACGCGGCGGTTGCCCAGATGGTCGATGTCGTCGGGACGGCCTTCGCCTTGGTTGATGCGGATCATGGTCCGAATAACAGAAACAACGTCTTCCAAACTGAGTGTCATCAGGTCGTTGTTGGTGGCTTGTCCGAGCCTGCGGTTCAGCTTATAACGGCCAACGCGGCCCAGGTCATACCGTCGGGGACCGAAGAACAGGTTCCGGATCAGGGTCCGGGAGTTCTCCAGGCTGGGCGGTTCACCCGGCCTCAGCCGGCGGTAGAACTCGATCTGGGCGGCCGCGATGCGCCGTGCGGCGTCGCCGTCGAAGTCTTTATCTTCGTGGAGCCATTCCCAGAGCGATCGGAGGTCGTCCTCTTTGAAGTTCAGGTCCTTGGGTTCAAGGACAGGGTCCTTGTCCAAGGTTGTTTGCATGTAGTTGTGAATCTCATCGGTGTCGATGTCAGAGAACAGGGCCATCATGGTATCGTCGTCGGCCACGCCCAGAGCGCGGAGAAACACGGACGCGGAAACCTTGCGTTTGCGGTCGACTTTGACCGAGATGATGTCCTTGGAGCTGGTCTCAAACTCGAGCCAGGCGCCGCGTGACGGAATCAGCTTGGCAGAACAGAGGTTGCGGTTGCTGATGGCGTTACGTTCCAGGACGAAATAGATCCCCGGCGAGCGGACCAACTGGCTCACCACCACGCGCTCTGCGCCGTTGATGACGAAGGTGCCGTTGTTAGTCATCATGGGGATATCGCCCATGAAGATCTCTTGTTCCTTGATCTCGCCCGTCTCTTTCATCACCAGGCGGGTTTTCACGTAGAGGGGCTGGGAAAAGGTAATCTCCCGTTCCTTGCTCTCCTGCGGCGAATACTTGGGATCGCGGAAGTAATGTTCCAGGAAATGCAGCTCGTATTTATTGCCGGTGTAATCGGCGATAGGAGAGATTTCTTGGTATACTTCAGTTAAGCCCTCAGCCTTGATCCAATCCCAAGACTGAATCTGGCTTTGAATCAGATTTGGGACGTCAATAATCTGAGGGATCTGAGCATAAGTCTTGACGCTGGGCAGTTGCATAGGTTGCCCTTTAAGAGCAGGAGACAGAGCCATTTACCATTCTCCTTAACGTGAGTGGACGGGACTGGCCGGGGGGCTAGATGCCTACGGCGCGTGTATATGCTGCGAAAGGAAATCCCGGGGGAGGCTACAAACAGGTCTGGTGAACGAATTCGTCACTTGGAGCATAGCACTAGTAAACCTCAATTATACTAGTATTCAGCACAATGTCAACGTAATGGCCCAGGAATTTCGGTGGGTTCCACCGAAGGGTTCCGGGGCCAATTTTTTGTCCCTCAAATCCCCTTCATTTTGGCCGCAGTATAAGATATCATCCCAAAGCTATATAGTCTCTGGATGACTGTATTGAGTTTTCCGCTTATTTTAGTATACAGCTAATGACCGATGCTCCGCGCAGTGACGCAGCGGCGGCAGATTTGGGCGCAGCCGAACTAGTGCGCGAGATTTAGAATCGAATGGCGAAATTCAACCTCGAATCTTCCAACTTGGTGGTTGCCGGGCGTCCGGTTCATTACGCCTGGGTGATCGTGGCGGTGGGCGCCGTCATGCGGTTGTTCAGTTCGTCTTTCCGCTCTTCCTCCAGCATCCTTATCCCACGCCTGGTTGACTCCTTCGGATGGAGCTACGGCGCTGTGGGCCTGGGATTCGCCATCCAGTGGATCGTATCCGGCATGTTTGGCCCTCCCGCAGGTTGGCTGGGCGACCGGTATGGTGTGCGCTGGACCATGAGGTTGGGCGCGGTATTATTCATCGTGGGCATGGTGCTCACCGGATTCATGCGCGAGCTGTGGCAGTTCTACCTGTTCTTTGGCGTGATCCTCAGCGCCGCCATGGGCATCTTCCAGGTCCCTTTAACCGCCGCTGTCACGCTATGGTTTCGAAAACACCTGGGGACCGGCATGGGGCTGCTCCAGTCATCGCAGGGTATCGGCCCATTGGTCGCGGTGCCGGTGATGCTGTTGATTATTCAATTGTTTGGTGGCGGTATCGACGGGTTGCGGGCAGCTTTCTGGATCCCCGGCATCGTCGGCGGGGCGGTCATCCTAATTATGGTCCGGTTCTTCTACAACGAGCCGGCCCAGATCGGTGTACGGGCTCTCGGAGCGCCGGAGGACGAGCCAATCAAAGCAGTCCAGACTGGAGAGATTGCCAAGATTCGCACCAAAGTGTTCCTGAAACAGGCCCAACGGACCGGCGCTTTTTGGAACCTGATCGGCATCCACTTCTGGGGCTGTGCCGGGCACGCCATCATCCTGGTGTACCTGGTGGCCATGGCCGAAGACGAGGGTGTCTCCAAGGGACTGGCGGCCGGCGCGTTCGTGACTCTATCCGTCACCAGCACCATCACCCGGTTCGCGGTGCCGGTGATAGCCGAGAGGATGGGAAGCAAACCGGCGATGGCCGGGTGTTTCTTCCTGCAGGTTGCGCCCATCGTCCTGCTGTTCTTCGCCCAAGACGCCTGGCATTTCTATCTGTTCGCCGTACTCTTCGGCATCGGTTTCGGGGGAGAGATGAGCGCGTTCCCCATAATCAACCGGCAGTACTACGGCAGCGGCCCCATCGGGACAACCTATGGCTACCAGATGATGGGCGCCGGTGTGGGGATGGCCGCCGGAGCCCTGATCGGCGGTCAACTACGGGATTTCACCGGCAACTTCGATGCGACCATGGCGCTGTCTCTGGGCCTGAGTCTGGTTGGGGTGATCAGCATCATGTTGCTCCCCACCACCAAGAAAGAGCTGCTGCCCGATTGGGAAGACCAACTACCGGGAGATTCTCAGCCGGCGCATGTTCACGCCGGAGACGATTAGCGAGACCGTTCCCGGGTTTCTCCTTTTTGCCCTTGACTTTCCCTTCTATTACCGTGCCTCCGGCTATGTGCTAAACTCCGTTATCGAGGCTAGGCATGCCCGAAATGACGGATGATCGGAGAGTGAGATAATGCTGGACCTGGTTATAAGAGGCGGACAAGTTGTAACTCCAATGGGAGTTGGTGAATGGGACGTTGCGATTCAAGGCGAAAAGATCGTTGCGGTCGCTGCTCCCGGCGCTCTGCCCGATGAGGCAGGCCGTGTGATCGACGCCAAGGGAATGGTGGTGGTGCCAGGGGGAATCGAGCCTCACGCCCACATCTCCGCACCTATCATGGGTCACGGCGACCTCAAGACCGCCCCACCGGAAGAGGTGAGCCGCGCCGCGCTGATCGGCGGCACCACCACGTTGATGGACTTCGCAATACAGTACCCCGGAATCGACATCTCCCAGGCGATCCAGGAACGAACGGAGGTCTGGAAGGGTAATTCCTACGCCGACTACGCCCACCACCTGATGCTGTTGGGCGCCATCCCCCCGGAGATTCTGGGCTCGCTTCACGAAGCTGTGGAAGACGGATTCCCCAGTATCAAGATCTTCACCACCAACATCCGCCCGCCCGCCACCACCGGCGAACCGCGCATGGTCGGCACCGGGCACCTTCACGACCTGATGGAGGAGATTCAGCGCATGAACGCCATGCTACTGGTCCACTCTGAAGACGACGATATGGTGCAGCACATGTACCAGAAGCTGGCCCGGGAAGAACAGACCGAGTGGTACAACATGCACCTTGTGCACAGTGCAGAGTCGGAGGATGTTTCCTTCCGGCGGGTGCTCCGGGTCCAGGAATGGACGGGCGCTCCGATCTACTTCGTTCATGTCAGCGCTACCCAAGGCCTCAATGCCATCGCGGAGGCGCGGTCAAACGGCCGTCCGATCTACGGAGAGACCCTGCATAACTACTGCTGCTTCAGCTCGGACGACTACAAAGAAGAGAACGGAATGAAGTACCACACCTACCCGTCGTTGAAGTCGGAAGACGACCGCCAGTCTCTTTGGCGAGGCATCGTGGAGGGCGGCCTCAGCACCATGGCTACCGACGAATACTGCACATCTTGGGAAACCAAGATCTCGGGCCGGACCGTATCGGACGTGACCGGCGGCCACAACGGTGCCGAAGCCCGCATGGGAGTTACCTACAGCGAAGGCGTCTCTCGGCGCGGCATGTCGCTCCAGCGGTTCGTGGATGTGTCATCCGCCAACGCGGCCAAGATCATGGGCCTTTACCCCCGAAAAGGAGTCTTGGCTCCGGGCAGCGATGCCGACATCGCGCTCATCGACACCAATTTCAAGCGCAAGCTAACCATGGACGATTTCCACATCACCGACTACAGCATCTGGGAAGGGTTCGAGGCGGACGGCTGGCCTGTGACGACTATCCTCAGGGGCAACGTGGTCGTGGATAATCGGGAGTTCAAAGCCGCCCCCGGCAGCGGTCAGTTCATCCCCAGAAAGGTGGACGCCGCAATAACCAACAGCCCCAAAGCCTAGGCGCGGCCGGCAAAGCCGGGTTTACTTGGGTGTGTATTCAGGTGAAATGAGTTTGCCTACGGTGGAATTGGTCTTGGCTAGGAGATATGAATGGCGCGGATCAGGTTGGTGCCGACAGAGGAGTTGACTCCGGAGTTGCGTAAGATCGCCAAAGGCGCGGAGGCCCACAAACTGAACCCGGCCATCTTCCAGGCGGCGGGGAACCTGCCAGGGGCCTACGAGGCCTTCTGGGACTTCTACGGGCCCCTCAAACTGGAAGGATTGCTAGAACAGCGGCTCAAGGAGTTGGTCCGGCTCAAGATCGCCGACTTGAACGACTGCGCAACTTGAAGGCTGGGCAGGGCTGTGCCGGCGGTGCAGCAGGGCATGACCGAGGAGATGGTCGCCAGTCTGGTTGACGTGGAGAGCGCGGATATCACGGACCGGGAGAAGCTGGCGGTCCGCTTCGCTCAACGGATGGCCACGGACCACCACAGCATGGACGACGATTTCTTTAAAGAACTCAGGGCCGAATTCACGGACCCCGAGATCTTCGAACTGGGCATGATCACAGGCCAATTCATAGGCTACGGCAGGCTGATTTCCATACTTGACCTGGAGAACCCCGAACAACCGGCGGCAAAGGAGAGTCAACATGACCAGGTCAAATAATAAGACCGAAGCCATGCGAGAGCGGCTGCGCAGCTTGATTCCGGCGGGCGGTAAAGACGGGCCCACTCAGGGGGTGAACCATATAGCCGTGTTCGCCAAGGACCTGGAGACGACGGCCAAGTTCTACTATGAGATCATGGATATGCCGGTGATACGGATATCAGCCAACCGGGACGTTGAGGAGTCGACCCACATGAACGTGGCCATCGGCAATGGGATGTCCCTGGCGTTCTTCGACTTCCCACACGTGCCGCGCCTGCAGCGAAAGGCGCCCGAGGGAGTGGGCAATGTCATGCACATCGCCCTGCCCATCGCCAAGAACATCTTTGAGGACCTGAAAGGCCGCATGGACCGGAACAAGGTCAAATACCAAGAGGTGGGCGGTTCACTCTATGTGAGCGACCCCAATAACCTGACCATCGAGTTGATGCCCTACGAATAGGATCGTTTAATTCGAAAACAAAAAGGGGCGGTCGAAACACCGCCCCTTTTTTGATCTGCTAGCAGGCGCTGCCGGTGATCAGACCTGTCCGACTAACTGGCCTTCGCTGCATGCAGCCGGTGAGACGCCAAACTGGTCTTTGAGCGCTGTCGAGAAATGGCTCCGGCTGTTGAAACCAACTTGGCGCGCCACTTGTTCAACGGACGGCCCCCATTCTGACGCAGCAGGCCTGCCGCTTTTCGGATCCAAATGTTGTGAACGAAACTTATCGGAGTTGCGCCGAAGGCTTCCCGGAAGCGTTCGGCGAATACAGAAGCTCACCTACGGGAGTTTCTGGAGCAAGGATCTGAGGTCGCGGTCGTGGCGGACGCGACTGCCGCGGCTATCCACCCGGAGCTGGGAGACGGTTACCAAACGGTCCTGACCAACTTCAGGTTCATAGCCAACTCCGTAATGGGCACCGAGGAAGCTGTTTCGGCGATGTAACAAGGAACTGTAACCGGTCTATGTGACCAAAGAAAAGTGGCGTATCGGTCGGTAGAGGCGCCATTTTTCTTTCTGGTGTATCGCCCCATTGACGCAGTTGGGTATAGGTCGCTAGGCGTTAGACGGGTCTCATCGGGTGAGGGTCTAGCCGTGCCAAGTGACTGAACGCGAGATCCCTTCCGCCGCCTTGCCATTCCGGGGACCCGATGAACGCTGCTTCCTTGGCCTTCACGTCCGCTTTGTCTGCGAAAGTGCGAATCCAGATGTACTGATTATTGTCCTCATTCACCCAAGACCCTTCAACTCTGATACCGAGCTTCTCGTGCAGCGGAACACTTGTCTCGGTATGGAACTTGACCCAAGGCTCCATCATGCCCCTATTGATAGTGTAGATACGAAGTTGGCAGCTTTTCCCATCCCCTCTCTTTAACGGGTAAAGCGCGGGTTCCATCGTCTGGATGTCCATTCTCGCTATATGGCTGCGCGCATGGTCCATCACCGCGGTCCACTCCGGCGATCCGTAGAACGCCGTCTCCTTGGTTTTAACGTCCTCGGGGTTAGCGAAGCTGCGAATCCAGATGAATCGGGTGTCGTCTTCGCTGACCCAAGTCCCGTCAATCTCGATTCCATGCTTCTCCTGCATGGGAACCAGTGACTCGGTAAAAAGCTTTACCCACTCATCCATCATTCCACGATTGATGGTGTATATACGAAGTTGAGAAGTCATTTCGGCGCCTCCTTAATTGGGCCATCACCGGTCGAGCCTAGCGGGCTGGGACCTACGGGATCCCTACGCGGGAAAGACATTTTTGCTGTCAAGTATGCGGGCGAGCTCCGCTATTCCGTCGCGGATGGTTTCGATGGACGGGTGCCCAAAGCAGAGCCGCACGTAATTGGAGCCTTCGCCAGTGGGTGAGAATTGGGAGCCGTTATAGTAGCTGACGCCTTCGTGGAAGATCTCTTCTTGCACCGCGGCCAGGTCCGTGCCTTCGGGAAACTTCACCCAGATGTATAGCCCGCCTTGGGGCACGGTCCAGGTTACGGAACCGCCGAAGTTCTCTCCCAAGGCCGCCACCATGGCGTCCCTTTTCGCCGCCAAGGCCCGGTTCTGCACTTCGATGTGCTGGTTCAGGCCGCCCTTCATGAATTCTGCGATGGTCAGGGCGGTGAATTGGCTGACGGCGCCGCCCGATTTGAAGCTCCAGGCGCGGGCAATCACCGGTTTTGGGGCCACCAGGTAACCCATGCGCATTCCTGGCGCGATGATCTTGGAGAATGATCCGGCATAGACCACACGGCCGGCGTCGTCCAATGAGTGGAACGAAGTCACGTCTTCGCCCTCGAAGCGGAGGTCGGCGTAGCAGTCGTCTTCGAAGATGGGGATGCCGTGCTTGCCGGTGACATCCAGCACCTCTTTGCGTCGTTCCAGGCTCATGGTCCAGCCCAGGGGATTCTGGAATTGGGGGATGGTGTAGAGGTATTTGACCCTTTTGCCCTTGTCGGTCTGCTCTGTGATGACCGAGTCTAGGGCCTCGGGGATGATGCCGTCGTCGTCGCACTTGACGCCGACCACGTCGGCGCCGTAGCGGCGCATCTGGTTCAGTGTCCCCAGATAGACGAACTCTTCTACCAAGACCACGTCGCCGGGGTCGGTCAATGCTTGGATCAGGATCCCGATGGCCTCGCCGGACCCTGATGTGAGCACCATGTCGTCGGCGGTCACCGTCATGTTGCGCTCGCGGCTCAGCTTCTCGGCCACCAGATTGCGCAGCTCTGGGTCGCCCGCGGCGGTGGAGTAGTAAGCCAGGTCCCGGCCTTCGCGTTCAAAGCCGGCCCTGACTGACTCGATCAACTCCTCCAGCGGCAGGTTGTCCGGGTCCGGATAGGCTACGGCGAAGTCGTACTTGGAATGGCGGACAGTGCCCGGAGTGGACTCCTGTGAATTCGCTGAGAAAAAGCTCTCGTAATTGAACTGATCGGCCATCGTTTACCTCATGTTTTGTGGCGGCGGTGGGCTGGCGGAGAGGGGCGGAAATCCCCCTTTGTACAAGGGGGCCGAGGGGGTTTTAGCTCACTCCGCGAAAACGATATTACGCCTCTAGATATGAGATTCTAGACTTCTTTAGAATGACCGTTTTAGTTGTATCAGTACAACCCCTCATCGCTAAAGA